>Ga0097691_1002037_pt1 | contig 14091 bp, 15 predicted proteins | sample NGESurdeep072012_8_FD_72858 | JGI IMG/M metagenome (GOLD analysis project Ga0097691, IMG submission 72858) | Arctic peat soil microbial communities from Barrow, Alaska - NGEE Surface sample 210-1 deep-072012 | ecosystem: Environmental > Terrestrial > Soil > Wetlands > Peat ...
TCTACCAGCATAGCTTACCTTCGCATGTGACGGAACGCGTCCGTAGCGACGAGGCTGCGGATCCCGGCATTGTGAGTGCCGTGCCAGCTGGAGCCGAGCCGGGGGATTTTGAGTCCCCTGCGGCCTGCCTACTCGAGACGTCGAGATCAACCGGCTCCTAACCATTAGGTTGTAGGTTTCGATATGTGGGTCGGTAGCTGAGAGAAATTCACAGTGGTCGGTCCCCTTAGACGCAACGGATTTAGACGGTTGGGCTGCCGATGTTGTATGACGTCTTTATTTGCCACGCTTCAGAGGACAAAGATCCATTCGTTCGAGAATTAGCGAACGAACTAAGAGAGAATCACATCGAAGCGGCCCGTATCACGCCCGTAGTGAGGCAATCCCTCGCGAGGTGATAGTCGCCGGCCTCGTAAGTCGAGCATTCATGCCAACACTTTTGTTCAGATGGCGCTTTGGCGACGTCCACTAGTCGAAGCGACAGTGGACGCCATGGCTCGGCGATCAGTGCATGACCTTGATGTAGCCCCAGTGATCTTGCTGCTTCGAAACGAGTTCGTAGATGCCGTCCGGCACGACCTGCACCCCCGGAAGTAGCTGGCTCTTGTCAACGTTGTTGTTCTTCAGAGCGATTGCGCACACTTTGAACGTCACGTTCGGACTCTTCATGCCCTCTTTTACTTCGGCGATGTATGCGGACCGCTCCGGCATGACGAGCTCGAACCCCTTCCCATACATGACCACTTCCATTTGCGCATTGGGACTCGAAGTACCCACCTCTCTGATCCACCGCAGTACCGCCTTCTGCTCAAGGGTGTCTCGGCTGGTGAGATCGAACACGACGCGGTACGGCTGACGTTGAGCCCGGACAAAGCCAAGGCTCAGCACCGCAAACAACACGACAAAGAGAGTGCGTCTCATGGTGGTTCCTCCGATTAGGATACGTTGCTCGAGGCCGGGATGAAAAACAAGCGCGCTGCGGAAGACATCGGGACTTGGCTTGACTGAGACTGTTGAGGGTCAACAGATTCAGCCGCAGAAGACTCTGAAGACCAGTCGAGAGGCTCTGTCGCCACCTATGAGTTGCATGCGCGTTGCACCGGCCCTCGGTGCCTGGCTGGCAATCTGCCTCGCGGCATGCGGGGACGGTTCTACTTCACCGCTGAATGATCCCCGTGGAATCATGCTGGTGGTGAGCGGGACTGGTTCCGCGTCCGAGATCTACGCGATGCGTCCCGACGGATCCGGCCGGCAGCAGCTCACCCAAAATGCGATCCTGGATGGTGATCCGGATTGGTCACCCGACGGTCGGCAGATCGTGTTCATCAGTGCGGTGGACAGCGAGCCAGGTGCGCCTGCTCGCCGGCGCGATGTCTATCTGATGAGCGCCGACGGCTCCGGAAAGCATCGATTGTTTCAGGGCGCCCCCGGTGCCGGGGCTGCACATCCCCGCTGGTCGCCGGACGGAAGCCGCATTTCCTTCGACAGCTTCGACGCAGCACTGGGTGGGTTCCAGCCTTACGTGATGAACAGCGACGGTTCCAACGTGAAGCTCGTGCGGGCAATGCCGGGAGAAAATTTCGGTCTCGCGTGGTCGCCCGATGGCACGCGCTTTCTCTTTCTTACGAACCGATCACCGAGGTTGCTGTGGACGTTGTACGTCATGCCAACGGACGGTTCCAGCGACCAGCAGATCACAGACGACGCCGCCTGCCCGTCGAATCTCGGGAGGGCGGCCCAGTGGTCGCCAGATGGCTCCAGCATCGCTTTTTCGTGCGCTACTAACCTGGGATCGTGGATCGGTACCATGCGGGCCGATGGGACGGCTTTGGTTGTCGTGACCATCCCCGCGACAGAAGCTTTCGATCCGGTGTGGTCACCAAGTGGCGCGCAAATCGCCTTCGCCGGCAATCCCGGTTCAGTTGGCGGTAATCCTGTCTCGCAGGTGTTCGTGATCAACGCCGCGGGAGGGGCGGTGTCGCAGATAACGAATGGCACCGTACGTAATGTCGTGACCGCCTGGCGATCGTGGCACTAGCCCACACGCACTCTTCCCCTGCGCTTTCGCCTCGACCTACGTCACGCCCGGCGCGACCGCCCAACGCCTTGACCAAGCCACCCGAGCTGTCGCGGCGCGACTTCCTGGCCGCGGCGGCCGTCGGTCTCGTCGCGTGCAGGCGTGGCTCGCAGAGTCTCGTGCGGCGCGAGGAGTCGCAGCCGGACGATGCGCTCCTCTACGTCGGGACGTATACCGAAGGCGGCCGGACTGACGGCATCTATCTCGTCCGCATGGACCGGCGCTCGGGGAAACTACGGCGAGTCGGCTCGGTGGACGCCGGCGCGAACCCGTCGTTCATCGCCATCCACCCGAACGGCCGCGTCCTCTACGCCGTGAATGAAGTCGAGAAGCACAACGGGAGGCCGACCGGTGCGGTGAGCGCCTTCGCGATCGCGAGAGACACCGGCGCGCTCACCCGACGCAACGAGCAGCCGTCGGAAGGTGGTGCGCCTTGCTTCGTGAGCGTAGACCGCAGCGGCCAAGTCGTGCTCGTCGCCAACTACGTCGGGGGCAGTGTCGCGCTGCTCCCGATCCAGGCCGATGGATCACTCGCGCCAGCGACGCAGGTGGTGCAGCACACGGGCAGCGGACCGAATGCTGCGCGTCAAGGTGCGGCGCATGCCCACTGCATCGTTGCCGACCCCTCCAACCGCTTCGTGCTCGCCGCAGACCTCGGCGTCGACCGCGTGTTCGTCTACCGTCTCGACCTCGACGGCAAATCGCTGCGCCACGTTGAGGGCGGCGACGCGGTCATGCGCTCCGGCGCGGGCCCGCGCCACATCGCCTTCCACCCAACGCTGCCGCTGGTGTTTGTCTCCAATGAGCTCGATTCCACGGTGGCCACGCTTCGGTTCGACGCCGAGCGCGGCGCACTCTCTCCGCTCGACGCCCGCTCGACCGTCCCGGCCGGGTGGACCGGCACGAATTACCCGGCCGACATCCACATCGCACCATCTGGGCGCACGTTGTACGTGTCGAACCGCGGCCACAACAGTCTTGCCGTGTTCTCCGTGGCGGAGTCAACGGGCGCGCTCGTGCTCGACCAAGTGGTCTCCACCGACGGCGACTGGCCGCGCAATTTCAGCCTGGATCCGACGGGCCGGTGGCTGCTCGTCGCCAATCAGCGGTCCGACTCCGTTGTCGTGTTCGGGCGCGATGAGGAGAGCGGCCGGTTGACGCCGACGGGCCAGCGGATCGCGTTACCGAGTCCAGTCTGCCTGCAGTTTCGGGGATCCGTGAGGACGGAACCGTGAGCGATTGAGATTGAATGGACAGGAAAAGTATGCGGCTTCGCCGCAATGGTGATAATGTGCTGGCAGCTGAACTAGGGCCTTAGGCGGACTTACAACTACCATCTTCTCATCACTAATGCGCATCGCATTGAACGTCTCAGGCGTCTTATGTCTGCTCGTTGGGTGTGTCTGGATTCTTCAGGGAATCAACATCCTTCCGGGTAGCTTCATGACTGGCCAAACGAAGTGGGCCATCTACGGCGGCCTTCTCGTGGTCGCAGGCATCGGCCTGTTGATCTCGGCAAATCGTCGCCGAGTCTGAATTGAAGAGGATGCAATCGTTTCGAAGCAAATTCTTCCGGCAGTGATGGAAGGCGGGGCGCGATCAGCAGACCAGTGATTTACTCGAGAACACATCGCATCCTGGCGGCCTTCGATGTTGTCGAGCTATTGTCTGAAAGTGTGGAATTAAGCGGAAGGCGGTGACACCTTCTCGAGTGAGACCATCACTCCCGGGAGAATTTCCGACAACGCTTGACTCGCGAATCACGAATGGCTAACCTCGATTTTCGACCTCGCGAAAGCCGCGATGAGATCCGGTGACAATGACCACCAAGAGCCTGAAGCTGGCCGCTTTCATCTTCTTCTCGTTGGGCGCTCTGCGGCTGCAGGCGCAGGGTCCTCCATTTCAGACCGACGACCCGGTGCCGGTGGATTTGCATCATTACGAGTTTTACGTTTTTGCCTCCGCGGGCGGAACCCCGGTCGAAAGGGACGTGACCGGACCCGCCTTCGAGTTCAACTGGGGCGCGATTCCGCGGATTCAGCTTCACGCGATCCTGCCTTGGAGCGTTGTCGCTCCCTCGAACAATGCAGCCTATTTGCCCAGCGGCAGCGGTCCAACCGAATTCGGCCTGGCGGATGCCGAACTCGGCGCCAAAATCGCGTTTTTCAAAGAGACCAAGTACATCCCGCAGATCGGCACTTTCACGATGCTCGAGGTGCCGACTGGCGACGCGCAGAAAGGTCTAGGCGTCGGCAAAGCCTGGTTCAAGTTTCCCGTTTGGCTGCAGAAGAATATCGGCAAATGGCTGCTGGACGGTGGCGGCGGTTATGCAGTCGTGCCGCAAACCGGCCACCGCAATTTTTCCTATGGCGGATTCCTGGCGAAATACACCGTCAGTGACCGGCTGGAGCTGGGTGCAGAGGTATTTTCGCATGGCGCCGAGGGAGACGCCACGCCCCAGATCCGCCCATCAACACTGATCGATTTCGGCGGCTATTACCATTTCCACAATCCCAACGAACAACTGCTATTCTGTTACGGTCGCAGCGTGGCCGGCCTCACCGAGAACTACGCCTATGTCGGCATGTATTGGACGTGGGGCAAGGACAAGTCGCCTCCCTCCGCACCCGGTGAGTTTTTGGGGCCGCAGGGGAACCGGCCCGTACGGCACTAGCGGCGCGAACCACGCAACGGGAGTCGGCCATGGAACTCACCGCTCATGGCGTCTGGACCATGGTTCACGGCATGGGGTTCGGCGCGCTTTATCTGCTCGCATGCTCGGGCGCGATGGTCGAGTTGTGGCGCCACACGTCGTCTTCGCGCGGCGCCCCCGACCGAACGGCAGACGACACCTTTCTGCGCGTTTACCTGGCTACGATGGCGGTGCTGGCACCGTGGCCGACGGCCATCTCAGCTGTCAGCGCGCCCTACACGACATTCGGCCTGCTGGTAGAACAAAGAGTGGGATCGGCTACGCTGTTCGCGAACGGTGAGAATCTGACGAATGTGCGACAGACCCGGTTCGATCCCTTGCTGCTTCCGGCTCAGGATCCAACCGGACGATGGACGACGCCCGAATGGGCTCCGTTGGAAGGTCGAATGCTGAACGCCGGCGTGCGAGTCCACTTTTGATCACTTCGCGAGACTAGCCGTGTCAGGCTCGGTAATGCGCCTGGTGGAATCGTACGGCTACGAAGTGGTCTTCTTATTCGTGGCCATCGAGAGCCTCGGAGTTCCTCTTCCGGGCGAGACGGTATTGGTAACTGCCGGAGCGATGGCCGCGCTGGGCCATCTATCCATCTGGTGGGTCATTGCTACCGCTGCGCTCGGAGGAATCAGCGGCGACGCGGCCGGTTACTGGATTGGCAGGCTGGGCGGAGTCGCGCTCATCAAGCGCTACGGACGGGTGCTCCACTTCGACGAGGCAAAGCTCGAGCGTGTGCGCGGCTTCTTCAGCAGACACGGAGCGAAGACAGTTTTTCTCGGACGTTTCATCGCACTGCTTCGGACGTGGGCCGCATTGCTCGCCGGGGCCGCCGAAATGCCGTACGGCGTGTTCACACTCTACAACGTGATGGGCGGAATAACGTGGGCGACGCTCTTCGGCGCTCTGGGATACATCTTCGGGCGCAGCTTGCCATTGCTCGAGCACTACATCGGGCAGGCGAGTCTCGCACTCGTTTTGTTGGTGGCGCTGATTGTAGCGCTGATGCTTGCATGGGGCTGGTTCAACGCCAATCGCAGCGTTGTGACGGAGGGCGCCTCGCGCTATTGGAACGCGTTTCGTACCCGGCACCCGGGATTGAGCAGATTCGTCGTCGCGCGTTTCGCCAGCGAGGAATACCTCGGACTGCACCTGACGATCGGATTCCTTCTCAGCCTCGTTGCCTTGTGGATATTCGCTGGCGTTACGGAGGACGTCATCCACCACGATCCGTTAACGAAGTTCGATCTCACGCTGTCGACATGGATTCGCGCGCACTCTACTCCCTTGGGTGACAGGATTTTTGTGGTCGTGAGCGCACTGGGATCTCCAGCGGCGATGGCGGCGGTTGGAGGTGCGGGAGCACTCGTACTCCTCGTGCGCCGCAAGTGGCTCATTTTCACTGCCTGGATAGCAGCCTTCGCTGGCGCGGGACTGCTCACGCTCGTCCTCAAGAACATCATTCAGCGTCCCAGACCGGTCGATGCCAGCCAGTTCCTTTATGGAATGACATTCAGCTTCCCGAGCGGGCACGCACTCGGGTCGCTGGTCGGCTACGGCATGCTCGCCTACGTCGTCGGCTCGACGTGGGTGAAGAGCGTGAGAGGACGAGTGCGGCTTGGGATTGGGACCGCGATGCTGGTCCTCGCAATCGGAATCAGTCGATTATATCTCGGGGTCCACTACTTCAGCGATGTCGTAGCCGGCTACGCTGTCGGTATTCTCTGGCTGTCCGCCTGTATATCCGGACTTCAAGCGGTGCAGCGCCGCCCACTTTCAACGAGCTCGTCGTTATGAGTCCAGCTCCCGCGTCATCTCGATCATCGTGCGCCGGAAGCCAGCGCGATCGAACAGACGCTGCGCTGATGGGTTCCGCTCCGCCGTCGAGAGTACAACGCGGGGCGCACCTCGGGCCTTGAGCGCCTCCAGCGTCGCGTCGAGCAGCATCCGACCGATGCCGTGCCCGCGATGGGCGGGATCGACCACGATGTCGTACAACACGCCAGCCGGTCCGCGCAGCGACATGTAATCGGTCTCCTCCACGCCCGCGTAGGTATAGCCAACCACCTCGCCGTCCCGCTCGGCGACAAGGATGATGACGTTCGGCTCATCGAGCTGCGTCCCGAGAAACGAGCCGTATCCGTGCGCGGTACGCGACGTTGCCGCGATGAAGCGCTCGGGGTCTAAGTCGTGGTGCGTACGGACGAGGAGCGCGCCGAGTCGGCCAATGGCCGGGATGTCTGCGGGCGCTGCTCCGCGGATGCCGACGGCGTCCACGTCAGAACACGAGCGTCTGAATAGAATGGGGTAAGCTACTGACTTCCGCGGCGTTGCCGTCCAGCCAGAGATAATAGGAAACCTTCTGATCGGTTTTGTTCATTACCACCACCGACACTTTTCCATCAGGATTGATAAAGGCGGCGGAAAGCAGCGCACTTCTGCTGGGAGAGCTGGCGATTCTCCTTGCGCCCGGACGGACAAACTTTGAAAAGTGTCCGATGTAGTAATACGAGTTTGTGTAGGTCAGCTCACCCGTTTTCGTATCGGCGTGAACCGGGGCGAAGCAGAAGTTCCCGACGTGATTTGGCCCACCTTGTTCGTCCAGCAATACGTTCCAGTCCGTCCAGCCGACGGCGCCGCTGTTGAAGTCATTGATCATCGAGCGTCCGTACGCTTCGCCCAATCTCCAGTTGTTGAGATCTGCGGCCTTGAATGAGTCGACGCAGCCCTCCGTGAACATCAGATTCTTGGTTGGAAACGTCTCGTGCACGAGCTTGACGTTGTCGAACATCTGGTCGCCACCGCTCCATGGCTCGTACCAGTGAAACCCGATGCCCCATACATACTGGGCCGCTTTGGGGTCGGCTAAAATCGTGCTGGCTCTCTGGTAGATGAGGTCACGGTTGTGATCCCAGGCGATGATCTTCTTGTCACCCAGCCCTTCTCTCTTCATCGTCGGGCCGAGGTGGTTTTTCAGGAAGTCTCTCTCGTCTTCCGCGGAGTAGATGCACGACTCCCACGTTTGCGTCGCCATGGGCTCGTTCTGAACGCTGATGCCCCAGATGGGTATTCCTTCCCGCTCGTATGACTTGATGAACTTCGTGTAGTAGTTGGCCCAGGACTGATAGAACTCCGGTTTCAGTTTTCCACCGTGAAGCATGTCATTGTTGGTCTTCATGAATGCCGGTGGACTCCATGGGCTGCCGAAGAGAGTGAGTTTCCCTCCGGCGGTGGCCATCGCCCGTTTGATAAAGGGAATGCGGAATTGCTTGTCGTGATTGACGGTGAAGGACTTCAGCTCCTTGTCGCCTTCGTTGACATAGGTGTAGCTGGCAGATGAGAAATCGCAGCTGTGGATGTTGGTTCTTCCAATCGTGTAACCGATGCCTTTGTTGGGATCAAAATAGGCATCCAGAATTTCCCGTTGTTTGGCAGGCGGGAGTTTGGCGTACGTCTCAGCGGAGGCATCCGTGAGTGCGCCGCCGATGCCAAGGATCGTTTGAGATCTCTTCGAGGGATCGACAAAAACACAGACCTGGGTCTCCAGCGGCTGGCCCATAGGCTTGAACGTCAGCTTGTCGGTAGCAGAGAGGCGGTAATTGGTTTTGTCCGCGGTAGTGTAGACCGCTACGTCTCTGGCCTCGATTCTTCGCCCGATCTCGGGCGGCTCCGGAGTCTCGGACGGTTGCTCATATCCCGCCGGCGATAGCCGACTTTTCCCCAACACCAATGCCGAAGACGACGCTACCAGGAAACTACGGCGATCGATTTTCATAGCTGATGATTTTGAGGTGACGTGGAGCGTTCGATGTCCTTGCCGGCACTGGATGTTACAGCAAACCGCATAATGGAAATATGCGGAGAGTTTCTGACAGAAATGAGGGGCAAGGAGGTCGCTGAGCGCATCGTGATCCTCTGCGATCAGCTCGAGCACCACAGCGAGCTCGTGCTGAGGGAACGACGTCGGATGGGTGTTGTCGTCACGGAGAGAGGCGCCGCTGATTTCGAGCGTGACCAGGGGTGGGGTGAGTGATGCCACTCATGGCCCACATATAGCGAATCGCGGCACCGACGTCCATATGCTCTCCACCACCGTCGGTGCGGATGGGACCTGGAACAGCTTCCGCGGAACTCTTGGGCTAGTATTACGATTTCGCGCCCGCGCAACTGCAGAAAAGCTGACGGGCGGTCGGTAAGACGCGCTCTGGAGACCGGAATATTCCCACGATCAGGAACGCGCTGGTTCGAAGCAGGGTATGCCACTGCGAGGCCAGCGACGACCTTCCTTATCCGCTCCCAACATTGCCGTGACCACTTCGTCTTCACTTACGCGACCGATTTCGTGGCGCACTGCCCCATTGGCTGTGATCGCGGCCGGGGTCCTGCTTTCGTCGGGGTGCGGGCTCCTTGCCGGGCCTTCGCGAGCGGCGATCGGGGCGCCGCCCGCGGTGCTCAACGCGGAGAATGTCTCGTTCCCTAGCACCTCCGGCAGTGAGATCCATGCGTGGTTGTCGCGCGGCAAGCTTGGGGCGGGCGCCGTCCTCCTCCTCCACGGAGTGGCCTCGAATCGCACCAGCATGCGCGGGCGAGCGATTTTTCTTCATCGCATGGGCTTCACGGTGCTCGCTCCCGACTTTCAGGCACATGGCGAGTCTCCCGGAAAACACGTCACCTACGGCGCCCGTGAGAGCCTCGACGCGGCAGCCGCGATGAAGTACCTCAACGCTAACGTTCCTGGGGAACGAGTCGGCGTGATCGGCATCTCGATGGGAGGGGCGGCCGCGCTATTGGGAGGCGGTCCGCTCCCGGCGGACGCGTTCGTGCTCGAGTCCGTTTACCCCACGATTCGGCAAGCGGTGAGCAACAGGCTGGATACCTGGCTCGGGCCGCTTGGGGGTGTCGCTCGACTTTTCACATCGGGCTTGATCGAACTCTTCAAGTCAGAGACTGGCATCGCGGAGACGGAGCTCCAGCCGATCGCCCGAATCGGACAGATCCACGCTTCGCTCTTGCTCATAACCGGAAGCGCCGATCCTTACACGCCGCTTGCCGAAGCGGATTCCTTGTTTGCCCATGCGCAACCGCCCAAGCAATTCTGGGTGGTCTGCGGCGCGGGCCACGAGGATCTGTACGCCTATCAGCCGATCGAGTACGAGCGGCGGGTTGGTGGTTTTCTCGTCGAGCAGTTGCGGAGTTCACCCGCTAGCGGCAGCAGTGTGGAACGTCGCGAAGGACGCGCACGTGACAGATGATCGCTTAGCGGAGCAACACTGGGCGGACTAACGCGGATGGCTGGATGCCGTACGCCAGCTCGCGAAGCAGATCAAGCACTGCATCCCCGCCGACGGGACCGCTGGTCGGATCGATGATGTTATGCGGCAGGCGTAACGAGTCCGGCAGCTCGAACACGGAGACCGTGGCGCCATGTCGCAACCAGTTGCGCGCGAGCGCCTCCGCTGCGGACTCCTTGACCGTCCGATCGCTGGCGTTCACCAACACGACGATGTCACGCGTGAGTGACGTTTCGCGCCCGGCCTGGCCCAGGATGGAGCGCCCGAGCTCGAGGATCTCCGCAATCGCGCGCAAGTTGAATCCCGCTTCCCGGTCGGGCCGCGCGCTATCAGGCTGCGATCGCCGCGCCATGCTCGGCAGACGGTCAGCGAGGCCGATCAGCGGCCGATCGAGGAGGGACGGGATCCGTCCCGGCTCGATCGCTGGCTCGATCAGGACCACGCGCGACACTTCGCGCTGCTGCGCGATCCATGCGCCTACTGTGCCGCCCATGCTCAGGCCGACAACCACCACCGAATCGCCAAGGCCGCGGGCTTCGTTCACGACGGAGTCAGCCACTCCTCTCAGCTGTGCCGCGGTCAGGGCGGAAAGCACACCGACATTCTTGCCGCGAAGACCATGCTGCGGGAGTCGAGGCACGTAGACGTTGTTTCCGTCCGCGTGGAGAAGATATGCGAACGCCTCGAACTGCCGCGGGGAATCGGTGAGGCCATGAAGGAGAACAATCGCGCGCGCGGTTGGCGCACCGCCAGCCAGCAAGATGCTTCGCGCACCCGGGGCGGCAATGCTGTCGTCGACAGCCTGCCGACGATGGATTGCGGCGACCGAGCTAGTGTATGCCGCCTGGTCTTGCTGCGCCGGGAGCGGTTGGATCACCGCGGCTGTCACGGCGAACCAAAGCGCTGTGAGCGGTCTCGCGGCGATCTTCATTATCTGGTCATTAGTGGGCAGCGTGAGTGATGGGAGCTCATCGCCCACAATAGCGGATCGCCGCACCGCCGTCTATATCATCCGTTCGCCGCCCCGCCCCTGCCGCATGAGCACACTATTGGGCCTTGTCGTACTTCTCACGCCTTCGCTCTTTCTCGGATCGTCGTTTCTGGTTCTCGTGGTGAGCATCCATCAGCTCGCGTCGTTGGACAGAAAGGTCTGGAGTCACACAGCCGTTGCCGCCGCCGTCGATGAGCAGGTCGCCGCTTCCTTCACGTCAGCGATCGATCGTTCTCTGCGCGCTCTCGGAGTACCGCTCACCTTCCACTGTGATCCTCGCTGCTGCTTCCTCGATCTCACGGAGGTCGCTGGGCGTCAGCTGAATCGACGCAGCACCGATGTTCTCTTCCAGCCGCTCGATCTTCCGGGTGCCCGGGATGGGAACGATCCACGGCTTTTGTGCGAGCAGCCACGCCAGCGCGATCTGCGCGGGCGTCGCTTTCTTGCGCTCGGCGATTCTCGCGAGCAGATCGACCACAGCCTGATTCGCCTTCCGGTTCTCCGGCGTAAACCGGGGGACGGTGTTGCGGAAGTCAGTGCTGTCGAACGTCGTTTTCTCGTCGATCTTCCCCGTGAGGAAACCCTTACCGAGCGGGCTGAATGGAACGAAGCCGATGCCTAGCTCTTCGCAGGTGGGCAGGATTTCCTTCTCGGGCTCTCGCCACCAGAGCGAGTATTCGCTCTGAACGGCCGTCACCGGCTGCACCGCATTCGCGCGGCGGATCGTCTTCGCGCTGGCCTCGGAGAGACCGAAGTGCTTCACCTTTCCTTCCTTGATCAGATCCTTCACTGCGCCCGCCACATCCTCGATCGGGACGGCGGGATCGACACGGTGCTGATAAAGCAGGTCGATCGCATCAACTCTGAGTCGCTTGAGTGATGTCTCGGCGACCTGTCTGATACGTTTGGGGCTGCTATCCAGACCAGCACCAGGTCCGGCGGCGGGATCCTTGAACCCGAACTTCGTTGCGATCACCACACGCCCCTTAAAAGGAGCGAGGGCTTCGCCAACGAGCTCTTCGTTGTGGCCCGCCCCATAGACTTCGGCGGTGTCGAAGAAGGTGACGCCGCGTTCAACCGCGGCGCGTAGCACACCGATCGACTCCTCCCTGGTTCCAGCCGGACCGTAGCTCTGGCTCATTCCCATAGCCCCGAACCCGATCGCCGAAACTTCCAAGCCGCTCTTTCCAAGTTTCCGCTTCTGCATACGTGCTTTCTCCTTCGTTCTGGTGATGGTAGCAATCAAATACATCCACGCTTGTCGATCTACTTGACAATGGTTCTCAGCCTGATAAGCTCTGCTTCTCAACGATGAGCACAGAGACGGCGCCTGATCTTCAGCCGGTTTTGCGCGGCCAATTGCTTCAACTCCGCCCACTTCGCAGCGACGACTTTGATGCGCTGTTTGCTGTAGCAGCTGATCCCCTGATCTGGGAACAGCACCCGGCCCGAGATCGTTATACGCGTGATGTATTCGGTGCCTTCTTCGACGAGGCGATGGCTTCCGGCGGTGCGCTCATCGCGACGGACTCGAGGGACGGCCAGGTCATCGGCGGCTCGCGCTACCATGGCTACGACGCCGAGGAGGGCGAAATCGAGATCGGGTGGACGTTTCTGGCTAGGGCGTACTGGGGCGGGAAATACAACGGCGAAATGAAGGAGCTGATGCTGCGACACGCGTTCACGTTCGTGGACCGCGTCATCTTCCTGATCGGCTCCGAGAACTACCGTTCGCAGCGCGCGGTGGAGAAGATCGGTGCAAGACCCGCCGGAACCAGGATCGATGGCTACGGCCGGGAGCGACTCGCTTTCGAATTCACCGCTGCAATGTTCAACCAGCCCACTCCTTCGCGCGCATAGTCGCGTTCGCGATGAGTAAGCCCGAGGACGTGGACATCAACGAGATCCTGTTCCGGCCAACGAAACAGGACCAGTAAGGAGATTGTGCGATGAAGATCATGCGAAGCGGCTCACAGCCCTCGGGCAAAGGACCGAGTGAGTGGTTCACCGGCACGGTGCGGATCGATCCTCTATTCCCGGTGACCGCGCCAGCGCGCGCGGCCGGCAACGCCGTCACGTTCGAGCCCGGTGCTCGCACCGCGTGGCACACGCATCCACTGGGTCAGATTCTGATTGTCACCTTCGGATGCGGGTGGGTGCAGCGCGATGGCGGGCCGATCGAGGAGATTTGTCCGGGAGATGTGGTGTGGTTCGAGCCGGGTGAGAAGCATTGGCATGGCGCGTCGCCGACCACGGCGATGACGCACATCGCCCTTCAGGAAGCGCTCGACGGGAAGGCTGTTGAGTGGATGGAGAAGGTGAGTGAGGAGCAATACCGGCGCCGCTAACTGAGAGACTGCCCAGGCGCTTTAGCTGACGGGCCAACCAAGCCCGCGCAAATCATCTCCAGATCGACGCCTCCGCCACCCTGGCCTGCTCTCTCCAGCGTTGTTCGTTCACGCCGACCACGAGCAGCCACCCAATGTTTGCCAACGATCCGACGATGCCGACGACCGCGATGACGGAGAACGCGCGCTCTCCAAAAGCCGGCGACAGGAACGCGAGCCAGCCTATTCCTCCGAGTACTGCCAGCCAACCCAGAACACGAGGCAGAAAAGTCGACCTGATGACGAGGTAGCCCTTCAGGAGTGCGTAGAAGCCGAAGAACACCAGCGCGATCCCAGCCCCGATGTCATTCACTCTAAGGAAGAGAAGGGCCACGGCGTTCAGTTGCTCGCCGCTGAATGCACTGAGGTAGTGCGTGCCGCCGAGCACGAGCAACGGCGCAAAGTAGAAGAGGCGACTGAAGGTCTTGATGCCGCAGCCGACGAGACCCAGGACCGCCGCCAGCAACGACACGCTCCGGTTGACTGGCTTGAGCAAATCGTAGATGAGTACGGTCATGATGATCTGGCACACCATCTCTATCATGTAGATCGCGAAACCAAGGCGGAACAGACCGTCGTGCGACAGAATGTTGCTCGCGGTCGTTGCGGCGTCGCCGGGCACGACGAGACGCGCGCTGATG
>Ga0097691_1002038_pt1 | contig 14089 bp, 15 predicted proteins | sample NGESurdeep072012_8_FD_72858 | JGI IMG/M metagenome (GOLD analysis project Ga0097691, IMG submission 72858) | Arctic peat soil microbial communities from Barrow, Alaska - NGEE Surface sample 210-1 deep-072012 | ecosystem: Environmental > Terrestrial > Soil > Wetlands > Peat ...
CCCTGCACTCGAATATAGGTCTCATCGACACGCCAGGATTTGTCCGCCGGCTTGAGATGACGGCGCAGCCGCTGCTCCAGTTCGGGACCGTAACGTTGAACCCAACGCCAGATCGTCGTGTGATCCGCCTCCAGACCGCGCTCGGCGAGCAACTCTTCGACATCGCGGAGCGAGAGCGAGTACCGAAGATACCAGCGCATCCCGCCGCCCAGGTCGTCGCAATCGCGGAGCGATCGGCCGCCATCTGCAGAACATGAATTAGCACCTTGAGCACGCCGCTGCGGTCAAGCGCCTCTACCATCACGAACAGACCAGCCACCAGCGGCAAGATTTCCCAGGAAGCTTCCTTCATGACGGTCCAAGGTGACTCGCGCCTTAGAAAAAGCACTACCGCAGCAGTCGCGACCGCGGCGACAAATGTCGGCAGTCCAAGGTCAACGCCGAAGCCGGAGACAAGCAGCAGCAGGATTCCCGTGCCCACGATGCCACAGGCGGTCATGCGGCCGCCGCTGGACAGACCAGGTACATCGACCTCAGCGGCCATTACCTCCTGGCTGAGCGAATCGCGCTGCGTGAACCGCAGCACAGCGTAGGTAACCGCGATCGACAGGATCGATGGCAACGCGAACCGCCCGAGCCATTGCAGCAGCGGCGGCATATGGTCACGGAATATGATCAGGTTGGCAGGATTTGAGATCGGCAGGACGAAGCTTGCCGCGTTTGCTATAAACGCGCAGATCAAGAGGTAGGGGAGCGGGTCCTTCACCTTGGCGGCCTTGGTCGCGGCGAACACGGCCGGCGTGAGAACGACCGCAGTAGCGTCGTTGGACATAAAAACTGTCACCACTGTGCCGACGCCATAAACCAGCGCGAACAGCTTCATCGCGGAGCCGCCCGCCAAGCGAGCGGCTCGCCCGGCCAGAAAGTCGAACAAGCCCTCTTTGAGAGCGCCGGAGAGATAATCCCTCAGTGAAGCGGCCGGATGGACCGGCTGCAAGACCGGAGCAAAAGTCCGGCAGCAGAAGGTCTTCTGCCAAGATGGGCAGAGGGCGGAGGGATGAAAGGCGTGGAACTATACGGGCAGGTGTGGCGAGAGGTGTATGTGGAGGGGATGAGCCGGCGGGAGGCGGCGCGGCGGTTCGGCATCGACCCGCGGACGGTAGCGAAGAGGCTGGCGTTCTCGGTGCCGCCGGGATACCGGCGGAGCCGGCCGGCGGCACGGCCGAAACTGGATCCGTTCATCGGGATCATCGACCGGATCCGGGAGGAAGATAAGGGGCGGCCAGCCAAGCAGCAGCATACCTCGAAGCGGATCTTCGAGCGGCTGCGGGACGAGCACGTGCGGGAGGTCAGGGTGCGGTTGAATCAGAGGCAGCTTCGGACGGGCGCGGCGCTAGTCGCGGCGATCTTTGGTCTTTTTGTTACGATTGCTAAGGCCGACGAGTGGCCGCTGATGCGCGCGGTGATTCTGCCGGACCTTATTCCGAGCGTTGCGCAACAATTCGTGCCGATGGCTGTCGATCTGCCGGCCAACTTCGCAAACTTGAGACGGATCAAGATCGTCGCTCTGATGTATTGCGGTGGGGACAATCACGGCGGCGCAAATGCGCTGGGCGTAGTCTATCCAGATCGGTCGGCTCCCTTGGCTGCCGCCATGGCGGGACTCAATTGTAGTGAACCGCTGTCCCGCATAGCGGGACGGCTCGCGCATTCGAGCGGAGCTCCGGATTGGGTTGAAGTGATCAATACGCACATCACGTGGACGCCGTGGCAGCTCAGGTTTGGTGTCGCCGACACTGCAAGCGCTTCCAAGACAGGGCACTCCGCTCCGTCACTCCAGGGTCTCGGAGAAATCAGAAATTTTGCGACATCGAATCTGCAGATTCTGCCGTCGCCAGGCGACAACTACCGGTTTGACGTGGCGATCGGCTTCACGAACTCGACGATCGTCGCCGCTATTTTTCAAAATGGCCACGCCGCCAGTCCGCAGCAATTTTTGAGCTCCGACACGTTGCTCGATGCTGAAATTTCCGCCGCGCCCGCGCAGGCGAATTTCGTAGCCGATGCGCAGTATGGTTTCGTCAACGACCTCCTGAGGATCTATGCGCCTTCCTATGAAATACCGATCCACCTTCAGAACATGACGCAACCGATGCTCGCGAAGCACGTGCAAGTTTCAGGTGGCGACAACACGATGACGACAGCGGGTCAGCTAAGCCTCGGCGAAATCGTTTACAACGCAACCGTCCGCTCGCAGGGAAACGATCTCACTGTCAGCCAGATCACGCTCCAGCCTCCGCCAGTCAACTGCACCGGCGATGATTTGATGGAGCGCCTCAGATGCCAGGGGCAGCAGGCGGCGATCAGCGCGTCGAGCGCTGCGGTCGCCTCCGCGCTGACCAACTATTACCAGGGCCAACCGTTCCATTACTCGACGGTCGATCATCCGCTGCGATTCACACTCGGCGATGCGGAATTTTCTGCGACGGTTCAGGCGCTCAAATCCAGTTCCCGCGCTTCGACTATCAGCGAGGCCGGGCGCGCGTCGATCCAGAAAGTCGCGGGCGAGCTCCGGTAAAGCCGCTCTCCGTTGGGGGTGCGGAATCTTCAGCCGAAAGACCGCAATTCCGGAATCATTCGAGCGGGATGCGCGAATCCTTCGCGCAGATCTGCGTTGACGCGCGCCGAGTGGGGTGGCGCTGGTGTAACGCACCACCACAACGAAAGGCGGGCGCGACCCGTGGGTCGCGCCCGCCTTGGTCAAACATTTATGCGCGCCGCGATGATCTCACCTCGACACGAACTTCCTGCACTTTGACAACTGGCGCAGCGAGTACATTGCATCCGCAGTGAGTTCTACGCATTGACCGCGATGTTCTCGACCTGACACTCTCAGGCCGAAATCTCTCCACTGCTCTCAAGGGCAAAGTTTGCCTGCTTCGATAAAACGATCGCCGTGAAACGACGCCCGCTACTAACGTTCTTTGCATTGACGGTTGGTCTCATGTGGGGCCTGGGCGCCTGCTTTGCGCTGTTTCCGGCTCAGTTGACGGCGGTCTTCGGAAAGATATCCGTCGCACCGGCCTGGAGCCGCTGCTACCTATTCAAATTTCAACATTCGGGGGGACATCGCCCGATTCACGCCGGGCCGCCCAACGCGGCGTGAGCTTGAGCGCCAACGCCAGTATTTGCGGAATCCTTGGTGGTGCCACTGGACCACGGTTGCCGGTTTGACCAGAATCATCACCTCCAGACAACGCGGCCAAGCTCGGTAGAGCCAAGCCCACAGCAGGCGGTCGCCTCGACGAAGCCACGCTCGGCCGGGCCGCTGCCGATGGAGAGGGGACCTCAATTCGGGACAGCCTCGTTTGGGAAGCGCAGAGTCTGACCGTCTAGCCGTGGCTCTTGTTGCCAACTGTGACGATTTTCGGATCCAGCCCGCACTCACGTCACATTCTATTAATCCGCGACTAATTGTTCCGACATATCCCTGAACTAGGGTGACGCCGTTCGTTGAGCCGTAGGTGTATCCGCGCGCGCGGATACCGCTCAGCGACGCCATAGATCACTCGTGGGAGGGGATATGAACAATCGATCGAGCATATCTTCGTTTCTGTTGCCAGCGGTGGCCGGTATCGCGCTGTTTCTGAGCGGGTGCGCGCAGCAGCGCGAGTTGGGTTGGTGCACTGTTTACGGTGCCACCGCGGGAGCGCTGATTGGCGCCGGCGCCGGCTACGGTATAGGCGACGCCAGCGAGGGCAAAGACGGCTCGCGCTCGCGAACTATTGCAGGTGCGGTTGCCGGTGCGGGAATCGGCGCAGTATTAGGCGGAGTCGCGGGTCACTACTATTGCGATCCGATCGCTCAACCGCCTCCTCCACCCCCGCCGCCGCCCCCTCCACCTCCGCCACCACCGCCACCGCCACCGCCTCCGCCGGTGAAGGAGAAGCTGGTGCTTCGCGGGGTTCACTTTAATTTCAACAAGTCAAACATCCGACCCGGCGATGCCGCCGTGCTGGACGAAGCCGCCTCAACTCTCAAGGCCAATCCCGGCGTTGATATTGACGTGAATGGATATTGCGATGCGATCGGAGGCGAGGAGTACAACTTGAGGTTGTCCGATCGGCGCGCGAACGCGGTCGTCCATTACCTGGCCAAGGAAGGAGTCGCCGAGAATCGGCTACATCCGCACGGCCACGGCAAGACCGATTTCGTGGCGACCAATAATACTGCCGAAGGACGCGCGCAGAATCGTCGCGTCGAACTGGTGCCCGAACAATAGGATGCATACATACGGCGGGGCGCTCGCAGTCTGGCGAGCGCCCCGCACCTATGCTGGCCCCGGCCTGTTAGAACGACAGGCCGCCGCAAACCCTATATTAGGTTTCGCTAACTCTGCTCTGTCCTGGAAATGGTGCGAGAGGGGGGACTTGAACCCCCACGCCTTGCGGCACACCGGCCTCGGCGCATCCGCGAAGTTACCTTCACGCAGCAATCCCTGTCCCTTCAGACCCCAGTGATATGCCGGGACGAAGCTGAGCATACGGATTGCCTGCTCAAGAGTGAGCGCTTCTTTTTCCCACACCCAATGACTCAGCACGTGGGTTTGCAACGATGAGTCCAGAAAAACCAGCGCAGCACTCAGAAACATCGGTGCCGCCGACATGGGTTCGGTGAACCTTGCAAAGGTGGTCCAGGATCATTTGTTCGGTAGCCACAGGCGCCGCCGACATATCGCTTCCCTTAAGCGATGAGAGCCGCTGTTCTCGTTGACGCGGGTTTCTGTTTATAGGCGCGACTCAGAATTGACTCGCGTCCGTCACACGAAATTGATCGCGGCGAAAAAGCTCATTCATCGCGCCGTCACCTTCCCTGGTTAGTGTTGCGCATCTCGCGGATCGAGTCGGTCCGCGCGCAAACAAAATTCTCAGGGAGGATTAGTCAGTATGCGAGGAACCAAACTGCTCGCGCGCGCCACCAGTGCGCTCGTGATCACAGCGATGTGCGCGGGACCCGCGGCAGCGGGCCCGTCCCCGGCAACTCCGATTCAACACGTCGTGGTGATCTTTCAGGAAAACGTGTCGTTCGATCATTACTTCGGCACCTATCCGTTCGCCGCGAACACGGGCGCGCCGGGCGAACCGATCTTCCAGGCTGATCCCGGCACGCCCACGGTCAACAACCTGCTGGCCGCAGGCTTGCTCAACCATAACCCCAATTTCGTCTCTCCCAATGGAAATCCGTTCCGGCTCACCCGCGCGCAAGCCGCGACCTGCGACCAGGATCACAACTACACGGACGAGGAGGCAATGTTCGATTTGGGGTTGATGGACAATTTCCTGGAGTTCAATACCAGCGCTTGCGGCGGTCTGGCGCCCTTCCAACCCGTGCCGAATGCCGGCCATCCCAATGATTTGATCATGGGATATTACGACGGCAACACCGTAACCGCGATCTGGAACTACGCGCAGAATTTCGCGATGAGCGACAATTCGTTCGGCACCGGGTTCGGACCGTCCACGCCGGGCGCGCTGAACCTGATCTCGGGCAACACCAACGGCGCGATCAACATCAGCGGTGCGTCGCACAGCGCCACAGGCGACGTGGTGGCCGACGGCGCTGGCGGTTTTTCGGTGATCAACGACGCTCAACCGGCGGGCGACGTCTGCACCAGCCGCGACAATCTCTCGCTGTCGGGCAAGAATGTTGGCGATTTGCTGAACACCGCAGGCGTGACGTGGGGCAACTTCGCGGGCGGCTTCGATTTAGGGATTACCAACGCGAACGGAACCACCGGGTGCAAGCGGACGACGCCGTCGGCCACGGGGGTGTGGGTCCCCAAGGTTGACTACATTCCTCATCACGAGGGTTTCCAGTACTACGCAAGCACCGCGAACCCGACCCATATCCGCCCAAGCTCGGTTGCTCTGATCGGTCAGACCGACGACGCCGTGAATCATCAGTACGACTTGCATGACTTCTTCGATGCGGTGAGCGCGGGCAACTACCCTGCAGTATCGTTCCTGAAGGCGGATGGCTACCAGGACGGCCACGCCGGCTACTCCAGCCCGCTCGACGAGCAGACGTTTGTCGTCAACACGATCAACTTCCTCGAGCAGCAGCCCGGATGGGACAGCACGGTGATCATCATCGCCTATGACGATTCCGACGGATGGTACGATCACCAGATGAGCCCGATCGTGAGCCAGTCAGATACGACCGCCGACGTGGGTCCGGTGGCGCCGAACATCAACGCGGGCAAGCAGCTGTGCGGAACCAAGAACACCGATGGCATCGGCGGTCGCTGCGGATACGGCCCGCGTTTGCCGTTCATCGTGATCTCGCCGTTCGCAAAGAAAAACTACGTCGATCACACGATCACGGATCAGAGCTCCATCCTGGCGTTTATCGAGGATAACTGGGGCTTGCCGCGGATCTCGAATTCGATGGACGCGATCGCCGGACCGATCAGCAACATGCTCGACTTCTCGCAGAAGGTGAACCCGGGCCATCGCCACCAGGTATTCCTGGATCCCTCGACCGGATTGGTGACCGGCGGCCATAAATGAACACGAACACTTGGATTGAAATCGTGGCGGGCGCGTGCGATGCACGCGCCCGCTCCCTTGTCCTTTTCCGGGCGATTGATTTTGGCAGGAGCTACGCCGCCTTAAGGTTCGACGTGCAATCGGGGCATAGTCCCTGGTCGTGGCGCCGTCATTCGACCCGTGCCGGCGCGATGATCGAGACCGATGCGGTCAAGGCACGCACTGCAGCACGGGCTTACATGAGCATGTATCTGCGTCTTCCCGGCTCGAGTTACTGCCGAGCATAGGCGCGGTCTGCAGGGCTTATTTGGTGCACGAAACCTAGTAATTCTATCTTGATACGTTGTTAAAGATTTCGCGCGCTGTATCGATACGCGTCAGTACGCCACAAGCGTGGTGCTATCGGCGACAACTGCGGATCTGGCGAGTGGCATCTGAATTAACGAATCCGTAACGTTGCCAAGGTTCCGACCAAGTCGTGCAGATGCTTTTTTTGTTACGAGGAGATGCGTCGAACCGGCATGTCGATTGCAGCTTTTTTTTCCATGAAAAATGAATTCAAATCGCCCATAGCAAGCGCGGACGCGTTCGAATCGCTGATCTCGAAACTTCGTGAAATCCTCGGTTCGCTGATCGGGCACGAGCGCGATCTTCACGAGCGTGCTGCGGCGGTCCATCCTGCGTATCGAAAAAGCGCGGTCAATTTGATCCACTATCTGGCGCTTCGACACCAGGATATTCGGACACTCCAGGACGAACTCGCGGCTCTCGGTCTCTCCTCGCTCGGCAGAACAGAAGCTCATGTGATGAGCACGCTCAATGCAGTGCTGGTTGCTCTGCATCATATGGCAGGGCGGAAGATTGAAGCGCCGGCGCCGTCGGAATGTCCGGGCTTTCGCGAGGGCAGGTCAATGCTTGCGGCGCATACCGAGGCGCTCCTCGGTCCCGCGCCGGAGCATCGCGGCGTTCGCATCATGGTGACGATGTCGGCTGAGGCCGCAGATGACTATTCGCTGGTGCGCGACCTCGTTTCCCATGGAATGAACTGCATGAGGATTAACTGCGCGCATGACACCCCGGAAATCTGGGGCCGGATGGTCGATCATCTGGAACATGCGCGGCAGGAATTGGGTCTGCCCTGCCGTATTGAAATGGATATTGCCGGGCCGAAGCTCCGAACCGGGTCGATTGAACCGGGGCCCCAAGTGGTCGTGTGGCATCCCAGGCGCGATAGCTTTGGATGCGTGACAGAGCCCGCGCGAATTTGGCTCGATCCCGCGGAGAGAATCCTCTCTCTTCCGGCTGGCGCGGACGCCGCATTGCCCGTGTCAGCGCAGTGGCTTGATGAGGTCAAATCAGGCGAACGCATTCACTTCAAAGACGCACGCGGGAAACGACGAGTTCTCGAAGTGGTCGGCAGCCACAGGGCGGGGCGATGGGCTCGATGCAGCGAGACCGCATACGTTACTCCGGGAACAGTCTTGCTGCGCGTCGATGTGGGCAACGATGCTCTTCGCGAAGCGCAGGTGGGAGATTTTCCGCCCCGCGAGCAAGGAATCCTGCTTCGCAAAGGCGACTTCCTGCTGCTCACGGCCGAACCCATCGTGGGCAAACGCGCTTCGATTGATTCGGACGGACGGATGCTGGGTCCTGCGATGGTCTCGTGCACGCTGCCGGAGGTTTTCCCGGCGGTTCGCCCGGGCGAGAAGATTTGGTTCGACGACGGCAAGATAGGCGGAGTAGTGAAGGAGGCCGGGCCTGACGCGCTTCGCATCGAGATTACCCAAGCCAAGCCGAGCGGAGATCGCCTGGGAGCCGACAAAGGAATCAATCTGCCCGATACGAAAATCCGTCTGCCCGCACTTACGCCGAAAGATCTCGAAGACCTTGAGTTTATCGTTCGACACGCGGACCTGGTGGGGATGTCGTTCGTGCGCCATGAGCGCGACATTCTTCAACTTCAATCGCGGTTGCGCGAGCTTGGTGGCAGTCATTTGGGAATCGTGCTGAAAATCGAGACGCGCCAAAGCTTCGAGCGTTTGCCGAGCCTCATGCTCGCAGCGATGCGTCAGCATCCGGTGGGAATCATGATCGCACGCGGAGATCTGGCGGTAGAGTGTGGTTATGAACGGCTGGCGGAAGTTCAGGAGGAAATTCTATGGATCTGCGAGGCGGCGCATTTGCCCGTCATATGGGCAACGCAGGTCCTCGAGTCGCTCGCCAAAAAGGGTCAGGCATCTCGCGCCGAAATCACTGACGCGGCGATGGGAGAACGTGCGGAGTGCGTGATGCTGAACAAGGGACCGCACATCGTTGCGGCAGTCAGCGCACTCGACGACATCCTGCGCCGCATGCAGGATCACCAGTCCAAGAAGTCGTCGCGCCTGCGCCCGCTGCACTTGAGCGCGTCGCAGGAATCGGAGGAATTGTAACTTTCGTCCTACCGATCGAATCTCCACATCTACATCAGACCAGTCGATCAGGTCAGAGTGACCCCAGAAGCAACAAGTTGGCGCTCATGAACGCGCAGGTAGGCGGGGTTTAAGTGGTCGCCAAGCGACCGCCCGCAGCGACGAAGGCGGAGCGGGTAGAACTCGCAAAGAACGCATCTGTCGATGACGTGGTCAGCGTCGTCTTCGCAGCAGGTCTAAAGCACTGGACGGCGAACGAAGCAGCAGCGCTAAGTGGTATGGATCCCGAGGGAGTTCACGAGATGCGCGTGGCGCTGCGACGCATGCGCGCGGCGCTCTCGGATTTCCAGGGAATCATTCCTGCCGCCCAGGTTTCCTGGTTGAAGCGCGAAACCAAGTGGCTCATATCAAGTCTCAGTATGGCCCGCGATTGGGACGTCTTTCTCTTTGAACTGCTCCCGCCGGTTGAAGAGGTCCGAAGGGGAGACTCTGGGCTGGCCAAATTGCGGATGACAGCCGAGACGGAAAGGGAGAAAGGCTATGCAGGAGCGCGACGGGCGATTCGGTCACACCGCTATTCCGCGTTCCTGGCGCGGATGCGCCTATGGCTGTCGGCTAAGTCCTGGCGCCAAGGCGGCAACGGGCGGAAATGGCTAGACAAGCCCGCAGAAAAGGTAGCCGGCCGCTTGTTGACGAAGAGGCATAAGGCGGTGCTCAAGCTTGGCCGGCATTTTAAAAAGCTTTCAGCCCAGGAGCGCCATCAACTGCGGATCGCGCTCAAGAAGCTTCGATACACCGCGGAGTTTTTTCGCTCCCTTTACAAGAAGAAGCGCGAGAAGGCATATTTTCACGCGCTCACTCAGCTGCAGAACAGCTTGGGCCGCATGAATGACATCGTGGTAGCGGACCATTTGCTCAAGCGCCTGTCCGCCGCTCGCGATCAGAGAGTCTCTGACCTTATATCCACCGGGGGCGGCATCGTCGCACACTGGTACTCGCAGAGCGCGAGCAGTTCGGAACACCAAGCTGAAGCGAACTGGCGCGAGTTCTGCAGTTGTGATGCTTTCTGGTAAGGGTCGCGCGGTGGCGAGCCGAACGACTGCGAGGTCTGCCTGGAGCTAGCAGGGGGAAGCTGGTGTCGATCCCGTCCCAGTACTTCGCGGGATTCGAGGCGCGTGAGCACGCCCGCCCGTTCGCCACGGAACTCGCCGAAGCGTTGGGGGGTTCAAGTCACGGAGTCCCGTCTCACTTAAGCCATCAATTCGATGGCAATTCTCGCAGCCGCTCGAATTCCGGTTCAGGTGGGAATTCTCAGCAGGGACAACCCGCGACTGTGGCTTTATTTAGGACATTCGCCGCTCTGCACTTAGGACAGCGCCGTGACAGGCTGGGACAGAGGACATCGCGAGGGAAATATCTAGACTCATGCTGGTGGCCGATCCGTTCCCAAAAAAGGTAACTCCATCGTTTCGAATTTCGGCAGTCATCTCACATCGAGCGCAGCGATAGCGTTCGCGGCGCTGATGCTGGCTGGAGGCAAACGTTTTCTCGAAGTGATGTCCGTTGAAATCCGGAATCATACTCATTCTCCTCGCCTTGCGAATCAACGTAACTATAGCAGTGGATAGTATCAACAGCGGCGCTTAAATTATTAATCTGTGATGAAATGTGTCCGACCGACAGGCGCATTGCTCGCTAACATCCGGCCGGTTCACCAGGTCATCGACACCGCCGACCTCAAAGACGCCGAGGCGTCTCGAAGAGCTGGCACTTAAGCTTCGTAGTCTCGGATAAGCTAGGTCATATTCTCGCAACATAACCGTAATTTGTCCGTAAGCTGCTCAGCGTAATGTGCATCCTTCGCAAAGCCAGCCGGGCTGCGATAGAGGAGAACGCTGTGGCAGCGACCATCGAACGCGCAATTCTGGCAAAAGCGATTGACGAAAAACTCGCTCAAAGCCCGAGTACGGGCGGAATTATCATCATTGGATTGATTGTCGCCACGGATTTGTTCTACGTGGCTAAGCATCTGGCTTCCGACCTTTCCGTCGAGCAGTTTACTACGTTCCGCCCGTTCCTCATGCTCGGCCCATTCAGTCCCGAATTAAGGCTGCACCTGCGGCTGAACCGGAGTAGAGATGAGTAGTTGGCTTTTCTATACAACCGCGCTGTTTGCCGCGATGATATTTATTCTCGGTTGCGCGATCTTTTTCATAACTGGCAGCAGGCTGGACGCGACCATAGTTATGGTGGCTGTAGGCGCGCGTGTAGTCTTTGTGCTTAGGTTTTAACTCGACGGAAAGTTATGACTGATCGTGCGCGGGTGGGCCGACGGCCAATGTGAACTCCTCGTTCAAAGGGGAGGAGACCTGCCCGAATGCGACCGTGATCTTCTTCGGCATTGCGAACTGCTGGAACACCGCGCACGAGGCCGAACCCCTAGTTTAGCTCTATCCGCGATACCAGGACCAGATTCGCTTTCTCGTGGGTCGATCTACGAAACTATTTGATCGCGGCCAATCCTGTGTGTGGCGAATTACTGATTTCCCCAGAATCAGTAATTCGCCACACACAGGCTAATTCATAGACGCGAACTTGGACAACCGCGCGAAAGGACTCAGAAAGGATCCTGATACATACGAGACGATGCTCACGGGATGTGGCTGCACTCGATCCGGCCTGACGCAGAGCCCCGAGAAATGCGTTCAGCAGCCCGACCATTGTTCGTGCAGGATCGTTTTCACCCGATCGGTCGAAGCCTTAATACTATTTCCCAAATCCGCTTTCCACCCAGAAGATGGGATTTTAGCGTCGCTGCAGCAGCTCCCGATAGACCACCGCGAAACGCTCCATGACCAGCGGCGCCTTGGCGCTGGTAGCGCGCCCGATGCGCGCGCATTCGGTCACGATGTACTTCCAGTAGATTCGCCGCCAGAACTCCATCGAAAGATCGCCCTCGCCGCCCCAGAGCGCGTAATCCTCAGGCATCTCGTCGAACGCAATTATCCGGACGTCGAAAGTGCGGATCACGCACACGGGCTCGCCAGTTCCATCGATGACGATCCAGAAATCTCCCACTTGCGGAACCGGCTTGCCGTCGGCTTGGTACGACCATAGAGGCGATCCGGTCGCAGTTTTGACGCCGTCGAGTACCAGCCGCGAGATTTCGGAGGCATCTTGCCGCGTGAAGCCGAACGAGGCCGGCTCGACGAAGCGCGCGGGACGCGGCGCATCGGGCGGGAGTGACGCAAGAAACTGCTGCCAGTAGAGTTCGATGCGATCCAACTAGGAGATAATATCCGGAATTTACGCCTTGAGAATGGGGCCAGAAGTCATCCGAGAGGATTGATGGCGACACTTGTTAGGCGCGCACAGTAGTACGACTCCAAGTCTTCGCGCCAGATGCAGCGGATCGTGATAGAAACGAGCCGATGCTCGAACCTGACTTCGATCCCGTCCCGACGGCCATTCAGATCGGGCGATGCGGCTACCCGGCGCCGTGCCGAGCGCCGCGATGCCTCGTGCGCAGAGCGACGATAGTTCTCCGGAAGATCGACGCGGCGGGCCGGCCAGTTCGCCAAATCGAGCTGTGTGATCGTCATGCCGAGGCGGTGATTCCTCGCGAACGCAAGCGCGGCTTCGAGATATTCGACCGCAGCGATTGGGTGCAGGCATCATTTGAGCCATGCTGTGCGTGGGTGGCTCACTTCAAATAAGATGCTGGGCAAGCGATGAGTCCGTATCTTCTAGCGGGGGCGATCGTCCTCGGCGCCGCGGTCGTTTTGCTCACCCTGTCGTGGACCTTGCCACACTCGTGGTACAGGGCGCTCTTCTATCCCGGCGGCAGGCCGAACGCGCTCTCCAGACGTATCAACTCCGGGCAGGCGCGGCTATCCGCGCTCGGAGTTTTGCCGGCACTGATGGTCGCCCTGGAAACGAGAGGGTGGCGAAGCGGCAGGGCCTGCCTGGTCCAGCTGGTCGTGGCGCAGGTCGGCGCGGAACGATACCTGGTGTCGATGCTGGGCGAGAACGCCGACTGGGTGCGCAACGTGCACGCCAGCGCGGGCGCCGCCGTACTCCGCCATCGAAGAACGGAAAGGGTGAGGCTGGAGGATGTGCCGGTGTCGCGGCGTGCGCCGATCCTTAAGGCCTATCTGCAACGGGCTCCAGGCGGCCGCCCGCACTTCGACCTCAGCCATGACGCGCCGCTGGCGGAGTTCGAGAAGGTGGCGGCGCGCTATCCCGTGTTCCGCATCGTCGCGGAATGAATCGCCGGCAATCGCGGTTAAAAATATTCGCGCCAATTCCCGTCGCGCAACTCGAGCTCCCTGTGGTAACCGTTTCAGTTCCTCGCGCCACGCCCGCCGTCAGCGACACCAGCGCTGCCGCCTGCTTTTTCTGATGGACATTTTTTTTCGGATGCAGGGCGTTTTCCACGTCTGCGGCTGTGATCGAATTTCCCTTCTCGGCCTGGTCCCATAGGGCCAACAGATTTCTCGACTTGCCGAACTCCTCATTAGCGAGAAGGGTCAACGCGATCGTAGTAGGAAACCGCGCCTTTTCGTACAGTTGGACAGCATCGCTGAGAAGGCATCCGCACTGCTCAATCGCGTACCAGAGACCATAGGCCAGCGTACCGGCCGAAACACTCGAACCCTTGCTCAACGTCGCCACCACCTGTGTATCTATCGTCGCTTGCCGAATTAGCAACACACCGCTGGATTTTACGCTCGAAGTTGGCGCTCGGAAACTCTTGTAAACGTGACTATCCACACTCGCTGGCGCGGGGCGCTCGTACGCTAAATGGCTGCTCGGCGGTCGCGATTGCGCGGCGCCTCGCCACAGGGCACGCTCGGCGTAATGCTCGACCAGGAAGCAATGCAGATCATCCGAAACCGGCTCGCCGCTGAATCGGCCAAGCGCCATCATTTTTACCACACAGAACTGCAACGGGATGTGTTGCAACTTTGGCGGGGGTGGCTGGTAGTCTGAAGAGATCGTGAAGAACGCAACTCGACCGGCAATCTTCAAGTGGCGGCAGACGGCGCCAGAGCTGATTCTTTGTGCCGTGCGCTGGTATCTTCGGTACTCGCTCTCGCTCCGCGATGTCGAAGAGTTGTTCGCCGAGCG
>Ga0097691_1002039_pt1 | contig 14081 bp, 13 predicted proteins | sample NGESurdeep072012_8_FD_72858 | JGI IMG/M metagenome (GOLD analysis project Ga0097691, IMG submission 72858) | Arctic peat soil microbial communities from Barrow, Alaska - NGEE Surface sample 210-1 deep-072012 | ecosystem: Environmental > Terrestrial > Soil > Wetlands > Peat ...
CCGCAGTGAGGGTGCCGGTGAAGCAGTCAGGGGCGATGAGGACGCGCACGTGCCCATGCTGTCAGGCGGTGGTGTCGGTGTCGTGCTCAAGACCGACGATCACGCAGGGTCCTCCGTCGTAGATGCCGCCATCGATGGCCAGGACCCGGCCACCGGCGTACGAAAGCGCTCCGGTGACCTCGCTGGAGGCCCCACCAGTGAAGGTCGAGATCAGGCTGTGGCCGTGCACGATCCGCTTCCCGCCGAGTCGGTCGAGCAGGCCCGCGGCCACCCGGGCGCCGTCGACGCCCGCGAAGGCGTAACGGGTTGTCAGCCGGGCCCAGCACTCCCACCACTGCTCGAGGTCGTCACCAGCAAGCACCTCGCGTACGGCGGCGTTGATCTGCTCGATCGTGTCGCCCCAGCGCAGGTACTCGGTGGTGTCGGCGTGCAGCAACAGGACGGACCGGGCCAGGGCGATGGAGTCGAGACCACTGAGCCACTCGATATGTTCGTCGGTGAGCCGCTTCTGGTCGCCCCCCTGACCGCCGTTCAGTACCCAGCTGCGCGCGAAGCTCGACCGGCTCCCGCGCTCTGACGGCACGCGCTGGTCGCCGAAACGGCTCATGCCCAGCGCCAGGATCTCGTGGTTGCCGATCAACGCATCGACCCGGCCACCGTCAGCGGCGGCTTCGCCTGTGAGCCGGCGGATCAGGTCGACGACCGCGATGCCATCGGGACCACGGTCGAAGTAGTCACCCAGGAAGCTCAGGCGGGCCTGCCCCCCGCACCACGCGTGGTCGGCGTCGACCAGCCCGGCTTGCCGAAGGCCCGCGAGCAGCGGGTCCACGTGCCCGTGCAGGTCGCTGACGACGTAGTGCATATGGATTCGCGATCTCCTTGCCGGCCGACACGGGACTTCACGACAGCTGATTGTCGCTGACACCGAGCCTTGCGCTCGCCGCCACTCTGCAGACCAAGAGACAGTGCCCAGCCCCAAGCGCGCGATCTAGGCGGTTTGCCCGGTTACAGGCGCGCGATCTAGACAGTTTGCACAAGTCTCCTGCACGCTAGAGAGGTGGCCAGGGCACAGCCGGACCGCGGCCGCTGGGCTCCGGGAAGAGGCCTGTGGTCAGGAGAGCTGCGATGCGCCTGCCCAGGGCGTTCACCTCCGCCGGCGACAACAGCTCCTTGATGGTTCGTGACAGAGGACTCCGGGGGTTCCCCAGCCATCGCGAGAGCGACTCAAGCCGCTCGAGGTCGACCTGCGGCAGCGGTTTGCCCACCCATCCCCAGAGCACGGTTCGCAGCTTGGGCTCCGCGTGAGCGCTCAGCCCGTGATCGAAGCCCCAGACCGAGCCCGACCGGTCCACCACCAGATGGGACCCCTTGCGGTCAGCGTTGTTGATGACCACGTCGAACACCGCAGCTGAGGCAAGATCCGGCCGGTCCGCATGCGCCACCACGACCGCCGTGCCATCGGAGAGCTCAGCCTCGAAGACGGGCAGCCAGCCCTTGACAAGCCGCGCAGGGGGCACAACGTCGACAAGCGTCCGGCTGCCCTCCTCGACCGTGTCGATCCACAGCTGGACCGAACCAGTCCCGAGCGGACCTTCTCTCAAGACCGTCGGGGGCACCAGATTCCAGCCTCCGGCATCAGACAGAACGAAAGCGGCCGCCTCACGTTGGGCCAGCGTCCCGTCAGGGAAGTCCCAGAGCGGACGCTCGCCCTTGACCGGCTTGTAGATCACCTGCGTGCGGATGTCGTTCAGCTCGAGCCACCCCAGCAGGGCGACGTTGCTGGCATCAAGGAGGCGCCCTTCGATCTCGATCTCGCCCAACGACAAGGCGTCGAGGATGTGGGCGACGTCTTCGGACGTCGATGGAAGAGGCATGGTCATGGTGACGCCTCAGCGATCAGCGCTTGTACCCGTTGGAGCGAGGGCACACGTGCCCGGTCGGGTCGAGAGGGCCTCCGCAGAACGGGCATGGTGGTCTGCCGGCGACGACCAGCTTGACGCATCGGCGCGCGAACGCGCGGGCCTGCGCCGGGTCGATGACAACACGCAGGATCGTCTCGAGCTCGCCGGGGTGCTCGGGCTCCAGCGTGGGCTCGCCCTCGTCGTCGACCTCGACCTCGTCCTGGGCGTCATGGCACTCCAGGATCACAACCCTGCGTTCGGCATCCCATCCGAGGCTCATGGTGCCAACCCGGAACTCGTCCTCGATGGGGGTCGCAAGGGGGTCGACGTCTTCGACAGCCTCGGTATCTGCGTCGGACGCATCATCGCCTGCAAAGTCGTCGAGCAGGTCGACAACCCGTTCGGCGAGTGTGCTCACCTGTCCCTTCTCCAGCGACACGCTGGTCAGCCGCGACCCGGCGCTGGCCTGAAGGAAGAAGGTCCGTTGCCCGGGGGGCCCCACGGTGCCCGCAACGAACCTGTCTGGTGGGTCGAACTCAAGGACCGGCATACCTGCGAGTTTAGTTGGTGTACTCACTGGCGAGGGAGCCGTCTCCGCCGCCCACCGGCGCGTCTCCGCTGACCGAGCCCGCTGGGTCAGCGTGAGCGGGCGGCACATCAACGGGTGGGGGCACGAGCACGGCCAGGGCGGCCCCACCGTCATTCAGACGCACCACGTAGGGGCGCCGATCGGTGTAGCTCACAACCGACAGCGACGCCGGACCCACCACAAACCTCTGGAAGTGGTCCAGATGGGCCCCCGCGGCATCGGCAAGGATCGACTTGATGACGTCGCCGTGGGAGACCAGCGCCCACAACGACCGTGACCCGAACTCGGCACCCACCCGAGCGTCGATCTCGCGGACGGCCTTCAGCGCCCTCGCCTGCATCTCGGCGATGGACTCGCCCGTGAAGAACTCACCGTCGGGGAACCTCGCGGCGCTCGGCTGGTCCTGCACGAGGCGCCACAGCGGCTCCTTGGCCAGCTCCTTGAGCGATCCACCCGTCCAGGCCCCATACCGGCACTCGCCCAGCCGATCATCAGTTTGCACGACGACGTCGACAAGTGCCCTGACGACGACCTGCGCCGTCTCGACGCATCGTTGGAGCGGGCTGGAGACGACGGCTCGGACCGGCATCCCTCGCAGTCGCCCGGCCAGATCTGCCACCTGGGTGCGCCCGACATCGTCAAGGCCAATCCCCTCGGACCAGCCCGCCAGTGTCCCGTTCGCGTTGAAGGTGGTCCGTCCATGGCGGATCAGCAGGCAGGTCGGCACGAACGCCACTGTACGACGGGTCCGTGCATGACACCCGAAACCGTGATCACATAGGCGACGTGATCGTTGACCAGGCCGTCTATCGGGACGGACAGAGGATGCCCTGCGGAGATCTCAGCGACGAGCTCGAAGCGCTGCGTGACGCAGAAGACGGGTTCATCTGGATCGGTCTCAAGGATCCCACCGACGCCGAGTTCGCCCTGGTGAATGAGGAGCTCAAGCTGCACCCGCTGGCCGTTGAGGATGCGGTCAAGGGCAACCAGCGACCCAAGCTCGATGTCTACGACGACACGGTCTTCGTGTCGCTGAAGACGTTGCGATACATCGAGGCGACCTCCGACGTCGAAACCGGTGAGGTGATGATCTTCGTCGGTGACCGGTTCGTCGTGACCGTCCGCCAGGGCCAGGCCAACCCACTGGCAGGGGTCCGTACGCGCCTCGAGCACGCACCCGAGCACCTGGCGCTGGGGCCGATCGCCGTCATGTACTCCGTGATGGACTCCATTGTCGACAACTACACGCTCATCGACGTCGCGCTCGGAGAGGACCTCGATCTCATTGAGCAGCAGGTGTTCTCGGGTGCTCGCGATGTCGACGCCACCGAGATCTATCGCCTCAAGCGCGAGGTCCTCGAGGTCAAGCGGGCCGCGACGCCGCTCGAGATCCCGCTGCGCCGGCTGCGGTCCGAGGACATGTCCATCGTGCCTGAGAAGACCCGCCCGTTCTTCGGTGATATCTCCGACCACCTGTTGCGTGTCGTCGACCATGTGGAGTCCTATGACCGGCTGCTCACCGATGTCCTGCATGCCCACCTCGCCCAGATCTCGGTGCAGCAGAACAACGACATGAGGCGGATCTCGGCCTGGGTCGCGATGGCCGCAGTGCCCACGATGGTCGCCGGGATCTACGGGATGAACTTCAAGAACATGCCCGAGCTTGACTTCAAATGGGGATACTTCACCGTCCTCGGATTCCTTGCGGCTGTCTCAATCGGTCTGTATCGCGCGTTCCGCAAGTCAGGCTGGTTGTAACCCAACCCGTCCGCTCACCGTCTCACCGAGCCACCCCTCAGGTGGCGCTCAGCCACCCCGCGCCCAACACCACGAACAAAGCCAGTCCCACGGCCACGCGATACCAGACGAATGTCGTGATCGGGTGGTGCGCCACGAATGTCAGCAGCCACGCGATGCTGGCATAGGCCACGACGAAGGCGATCACGACGCCCACAGCCAGCTGACCGAAGCCGACGACGCTGGCGTTGACGTCCTTGAGCTCGTAGAGCCCGGCTGCCGTCAACGCCGGGATCGCCATGAAGAACGACAGCCGGGTGGCGGTGACCCGGTCGAGACCGTTCATCAGGCCTGCGGAGATCGTGGCCCCGGAGCGGGAGACGCCAGGGATCAGTGAGAAGCACTGGACGAGGCCGATGATCACGCCGTCACGCATGGTGACCTGGCCCTCGCCTCGCTGGACACCGTGCGTCTCGAGCACGGCATGGCGCCTTTCGGCCACCCACATGACCGCGCTCCACAGGATGAGGGCCGCGGCCACGACCCAGAGGCTTCGCAGCCCCCCGGTGATCGCCTTCCTGGCCACGAAGCCGACGATGGCCACCGGTATCGAGCCGACGATGACGGCCCAGGCGAGCTGGTAGTCATGGTGGGCGCGGTCCTGGGCGTTTCGTAGGCCGCGGAACCATGCCCCGAGCAGCCGGACGATGTCCTTGAAGAAGTAGACCACCGTGGCTGCTATGGCGCCGAGCTGAATGATCGCGGTGTACGCGGTGACGGCGGGGTCCTCCAGCGGCAGCCCGAGCAGCTTCTCGGTGATGGTCAGGTGACCCGTCGAGGAGACGGGAAGGTACTCGGTCAGCCCTTCCACGATGCCAAGGATGATCGCGCCCGGATAGGTCAGCTCCACGGTCCTACTTTCCTGTCGTCACGTCGCTCAGTCAGCCAGACCGCTCTCATCCATCAGCTCGGCCATCGTGCGCACGACATTGAGGCGTTCCTCCAGCGAAGCACCTTCGGGCGCGATCGTCAGCGTCGTGACACCCGACGAAGCGTAGCGGCTCATCCGGTCCTTGACCCGGTCGCGCGGGCCGATCAGGGATGTCTGGTCGATGAAGTCCAGCGGCACGGCGGCTGCTGCCTCGCGGTGCGCCTTGGCGAGGAAGAGGTCCTGCACCTTGGCGGCCCCTTCCTCAAAGCCCATCCGTACGGCCAAGGCGTTGTAGAAGTTCTTCTCCCGCGATCCCATCCCACCGATATACAGCGCGGAGTGGGAGCGCAGCGGAGCGGCGGCGGCCTCGAGGTCATCGCTAAGGACCACTGGAACCGTTGGTACGACATCGAACCCGGCGAGGCGATCTTGTTCAGTGCCAAGCTCTGCCCGAGCACGCCCGCTCCTCAGCGACGCCAACAGATCACCGGAGTGCTCGGGGCTGAAGAAGACCGCGAGCCAGCCGTCAGCGATCTCGCCTGCAAGCTCCAGGTTCTTGGGACCGACGGCGGCCAGGTAGACGGGCAGGCGCTCACGCACCGGATGGATGGTCATCCTCAGCGCCTTGCCGGGGCCGTCCGGAAGCGGCAACACCCAGTGCTTGCCCTGGTAGGCAACAGTTTCCCGCCGGAGCGCCATCCGGACGATGTCGACGTACTCGCGGGTCCTTCCCAGCGGCTGGTCGAACTTGACGCCATGCCATCCTTCGCTCACCTGAGGTCCCGATACCCCAAGGCCCAACCGGAAGCGCCCACCGGACAAGGTGTCAAGGGTCGCCGCCGTCATCGCCGTCATCGCGGGGGTGCGCGCAGGGATCTGCATCACGGCCGAGCCCAGATCGACGTTCTGGGTCAGGGCGCCCACCCACGCCAGGACCGTCACCGTGTCCGAGCCGTAGGCCTCGGCGGCCCAGATGACCGAGTAGCCGATGCGATCGGCCTCCTGGGCCAACGCGATGTTGTCTGTGTAGTTGCCGGCGCCCCAATACCCCAGGTTCAAGCCTAGTTTCATGTCGGCGAGGCTATCGGCGCGCTTACGCCATGGGGAGTGCCGGGCGCCGCTAACGTAGCGAGATATGCGACACAGACGGATGGGCCGGTCAGGACTTTCGGTGTCCCGACTCGCCCTGGGCACCATGGGCTGGGGCACCAGCACCCCGGTGGATGATGCACGCGACCATCTCAAGACCTATCTGGCCGCAGGAGGAGACCTCGTCGACACGGCCTACGGATATGCCAACGGCGCCTCGGAGGAGGCTCTGGGCTCCATGCTCGGCCATCTGGTCCCCCGCGACGAGCTCGTGATCTGCACCAAGGCCGGCATCACCCGCCGCAGGGGTGCGCGGGTCGTCGACACCTCAAGGCGCACCTTGATGCACCAGCTCGACACGTCACTCGAGCGCATGGGCACGCCATACGTGGACCTCTGGTTGGTCCATGCGTGGAGCGACGACACTCCGCTGGATGAGACCCTCTCGGCCCTGGAATGGGCCGTGACCAGCGGTCGGGCACGCTACGTAGGGGTCTCGAACTACTCGGGATGGCAAGCTGCACACGCCGCGACACTGATGGCAGCAAGACGAATCCAGCTGGTAGCCAACGAGATCGAGTACTCGCTGCTCAACCGTATCCCTGAGGACGAGCTGGCTTCGGCGGCGCTGGCCCTCGGTTTCGGACTTATGCCGTGGTCGCCCCTGGGACGGGGGGTCCTCACGGGAAAGTACCGGCACGGCATACCGGCTGACTCACGCGCTGCGTCACGGGAGTTCAGCGGACTGGCGAGCCTCAACCTCACCGAGGAGTCCGGGCAGATCGTGGACGCAGTGAGCATCGCAGCCAAAGGGATGAACGTCAGCCCGACCGAGATCGCCCTGGCCTGGGTGCGCGACCGGCCAGGCGTGGTCGCGCCGATCGTAGGGGCACGAACCATCGCACAGCTGCGCACGGCACTGGCCAGTGAGGAGCTGGAGCTCCCCGTCGAGCTGAGGCACGCACTGGACGACGTCTCGGACTGACGTTCGCAAGAGGACTGACGTTCGCAAGAGGACTGACGTTCTCAGGAGGACTGACGTTCTCAGGAGACAAGAGGCCACGGGTGGGCCAGCGGTGGCTCAGCGTGTGGTCGAGGGTTCTTCGTCGTACTCGCTGTCGTCAAGCCCCAGATAGACGCCATCGTCGCCTTCGTCGTCATGATCGTCCAAGACGTCTGGGTCATCCTCGTCATCGTCGCCGCTGTAGATCTCGAGCGGGGTGACCTCTCCGTAGGCCTCGAGCAGGGCGTCGTCATACTGCTCGAAGGCATCGGCGACATCTTGGTAAGCGGCAACGACCGTGGGGTCGTTCTCACCTCGACGCTGGGCCGAGGCCTCGAGGTGCCTCTCGAGGGTGGCGGCCAAGTTCGCCAGCGCGGCACGCGGGTCGTTGGTCATGACTTGAAGGTATCGGGTTCTGGGCCAGAATGGGTGTGATGATCGAGTACGAGTATCGCGTCCTGGTCTTCTCGAGGGATGTCTCCCGCGCGGACCTTTGTCGCGCCGTCGCCGATGAGGCCGAGTACGGTCACTGGGAGCTGTCCCGACTGCGCCGCTATCTCGGCGGCGCGCGCAGGGTCTGGCTCCGGCGCAGAATCATTCGCGTCCAGCGCACGGCTTGACGACCCAACGGTCAACATGCGGCCAGGAAGTGTCGCAGGACACGTGCGCCGAACTCCAGCGCGTCAACTGGCACCCGCTCGTCGATCCCGTGGAACATGGGGGCGAAGTCCAGATCGGCCGGTAGCCGAAGCGGTGCGAACCCGTAGCCGGTGATGCCCAAGATGCTGAGCGCCTTGTTGTCCGTGCCACCGGAGAGGCAGTACGGCAGTATCGAAGCCCCGGGGTCCTCAGCCAACAACGCCTGCTTCATCCGATCGACCAGGTCACCACTGAACGGGGCATCCAGCGCGATGTCGCGGTGAAGCACCTCGACGAGGACGAACTCCCCGGCGAGCTCCCGGATGGTGGTCATGAGATCTTCCTCGTGACCGGGCAGGAATCGACAGTCCAGCGATGCTGCCGCGGTCTGGGGCACGACATTGTGCTTGTACCCAGCCTCGAGCATCGTCAGGTTGGCGGTGTCCTGCAAGGTGCCCGCAACGAATCCGCGCGGCCCACCCACGTGAGCCAGGATCTGCTCAAGTGAGGAGTCGTCATACGGGGTGCCGCTGATCTCGCTGAGGCCATCGAGGAGCTGCCGCACCGAAGCGATGTATTCGCGGGGCCACACGTGCGCGTCGATCCGCCCGATGGCCGCCGCCAGACGCACGATGGCATTCTCGTCGTTGGGCAACGACCCGTGCCCGGCCCGGCCGTGAGCCGTCAACCGCAGCCAGGCCATCCCCTTCTCGGCCGTCTGTATGAGGTATGCGCGGGTGGGCTCGCTGGTGCCCCTGGCAGGCACGGTGACGCTGTAACCTCCGACCTCGCTGATCGCCTCGCTGACGCCCTCGAACACCTCGGCGTGGTTGTTCACGACCCAGCGGCTGCCGAGCACTCCCCCGGCCTCTTCATCGGCAAAGAACCCGAACACCAGGTCACGTGGGGGCTTCACGCCGGATCGTGCGAGATGGCGGACATTGGCCAGAATCATGGCGTCCATGTCCTTCATGTCGACCGCACCCCGGCCCCAGATGCACCCGTCCCTGACCTCTGCCGAGAACGGATCCACCTGCCAGTCAGCGACGTTGGCCGGAACGACATCCAGGTGTCCGTGAACGGCCAACCCTGAACGGCTTGGATCCGAACCCTCAATGCGCACAAAGACATTGGCGCGCCCGGGTGCGCTTTCGACATACAGGGGATCAAGCCCGACATCGGTGAGCTCTCCCATGACATACTCCGCGCACGCACGCTCGCCGGGGCCAGAACCATCGCCAAAGTTGCTCGAGTCGATCCGGATGAGATCGCGGCAGATGCGGGCGACTTCGACTTCGGGCGTCAGGTTGTCCGTCATCCTGTTTACCCTAGTTGGCGGGTTCGAGAACCTGCTCGCGTGCGTGCTATCGTTCCCCCTCGTTGCGCGTGCTCCCAGAAGCACTCGTGCGGTACCCGGTCCGGGTGGCGGAATGGCAGACGCGCTAGCTTGAGGTGCTAGTGCCCTTAACGGGCGTGGGGGTTCAAGTCCCCCTCCGGACACGTCCAGGGACACACGCGGCTTCCGCGGTGGCCCTAACCCTCTTGAGCACGTGGTCGTACTCGAGCCGTACACCCAGCGAGGCGTACAGTTTCGCCTTCATCTCGGGTGATGCTTTGGGCAGGATCTTCCCGATGCCCCCCAAATCCGTCAGCGCCTTCTCCATCTCCGCCACGGTGAGCCGCTCGGCGGAGCTCTCCCCCCGTAGCTGTGCCTGAAGACCGGCCCGTTCTGCGCTGCGCTTCGACAGCTGGTCAGTCAGGGCGGCGATCTCGGCTCCGCTCTCGACTGCAGCCACCAATGAAGCGATCTTGCGGTCGAGTTCGCTGATCGCGGCCCGCAGCGACGCGGCACGGCCGCCATGGACTTGCACGTCCTGTCCAGCGGCCAATGCCCCGGGAGTGACGAGGCCCGCTATCCAGGCGTCGAGGTGCGGCAGGATCGAGTCCTCGCGCACGTATAGCGACTGGGGGTGGTCTGCTAGCTGCGGCACCATAGATCGGGTGGATCGCAGGGTGCAGCGGTAAAGGATCCGCCCGGTCGAGTTGTCGTCGCGGTTGGTGCGCCAGGCTCCCTGCATGCGCCGGCCGCAGTGAGCACAGAAGAGCACGCCTCGAAGACCGTAAGGATGGGTTGAGACCCTGGTCTTGGGCTCACCTGGAGCGTCGCTGGCGAGCAGGCCACGAATGGTGTTGAAGAGGTCGTCAGGAACGATCTGGGGGTGGGTGCGCCGATCGGGACGGATCCAGTCCATCTCCTTGCGCCAACGAAGCCGGGTCTGCTGACCTGCGGCGACATCCTCGGGATCCACGAGACTCTCGACCTTCTGCTGCTTGGCCCAGACCCGGCGGCCGGTATACGCCTCGTTCTTGAGAATCGCTCGCACTGCTGAATGGGCCCAGCCACGTGCGTCTCGGTGAGTGTTCCGTCGCGGGTCGTGGGCGGCAGGCGAGGGCTGGCCGTCGTCCGTGAGCCGCTGGGCGATGGCGCGCAGCCCCTGCCCCTCCGCATAGAGCTTGAAGATGCGCGCCACGACAGGCGCCGCGAGGGGATCGACCTCAAGTCGGTGGGCGCGTTGACCCGACGCGGCCCTCCCCGGGTTGGGATGGGGGCCTGCGTCGACCAGCTGGTACCCATAGGGCGGACGTCCACCCAGGAACCGATCGGTGGATGCGGCAAGGTCGTACATCGCCGCCTTCGTACGCAGTTGGACCCTGGTGCGCTCCGCTTTGGACATACCGCCGAAGAGCATCATCACCATGTCGTGCGCCTCGGACCCGGGATCGATCGGTCCCCCGACCTCTGGAACCCAAAGCTGGACGCCATAGTGCGTGAAGACAGGGAAGGTCAGTCCGAACTGGTTCCCGTAGAAGGCGCGCTGCGGCTCACCGATGACCACAGAGTCGAATCCTCGGTCGGGGTTGGCCAGCGCGGCGAGCAGCCGCGTGGCTTCCGGGCGCCGCTTCCATGGCAGGGAACGGGACATGCCGATATCGAAGAACTCCTCGACGATCACTCCCCCGTGCGGCTCAATGAGCTGCTTGGCGCGGCGCATCTGCCAGCCTTTGGACGCCTCGGGATCCTGCTGGTCCTCGGTCGAGACCCGCCCATAGAACGCGACTCGGATCATGCTGCCTCCGACTGGTGCCTCTCCTCCGATTTGCGCGCCTCCTGGACGATCACCAAGAGGATCCTCAGCGTCTCGCCCTGCAGCACGTACTTGCAGGATACGTCGAGTCCGAGGCAACGGGTCTGCTCAGGAGACTTGGCGGTGTCGGTGGTTACGGATCCCTGGCTCATGTTCGCCTCCGCATTGGCCGTCATCAAAGAACTTCCCAGTGACCTGGCTACGGGCGCCTAGGGACACTATGCGATCCGGTTTCCGGTCATGTCCCCGGAATCCGTCATCTTGAACGGAAATGCGTCAGTTTGGCCGGGGCCAGGCGGCCCAGCCGCGATGCGAAAGGTGGTACCGCACGATCGATTCGCCGCCAAGAGAGGTGAGAGGTGCCAACCCTCTTGATTCTCAACGATTTTGGATACCCGACGACTTGACGTGCAAGGGCCGATGCCGACCAAGAGTTGAAAGCCGACCTGCGGCACCGTCGAGTCAAGTCGGCCGTGAGGGATGTCCGGTGCGGGGCCGAAGCTGGAGGGCACAGAGCGGAGCGCGTCACGCGTTGTCGAATTCGATTTATAGACAACACAACTGAATTCGCCCCCTGACGGCGTGGGCCTGTGAAGTCCAGGGCCGGGTCAGTGGCTTTCGGGTTCGATGACCACTGTCTGCGAACACAAATCGAGAACCGAGTCACTCCCGTGCGCGATCGCCACCGCGGTGGACGCTGCACGTTGCGCGGACTGAAGGTGCGCTGCCTGCTCGCGTGAGCGCGGTTCCCCGCCCAGAACCGATCCCGCATTGATCTGCCATCGCTCGCGGTACGCAGCCACGGTGTCCAGTCGACTCAACCACTCCCCTCGGCGGGCAGGATCTGAGGGCAGTGGTCCGAGCTGGTTTGCCCAAGCCTGCCGATTCTCGACTGCCTCGAGGACCAGCGATCTCGCACGATCCTGGATCAGGGCACAACGGTCCTGCAGCCCCCGCACCATTTCAGGGTCGGAGACGCCGATGGCCGGCGGCCCGAGTCCGACGATGCGGTCAGGTTGCCGTCGTTCGCCTGCGGTCTCGAGCCATTTAGTGATGCGGCCGTGGAGCAACGCGGCGATGTCGTCCGCGCCTGCGACGGTTCTGCCCTGGACCAACACTGGAATGGCGCGGTCGAGGTCCAGACCTCTTGACTCGACGTCGCGGAACACTGCCATGAGCGGCCCCCAGGCATCGGAGGAACGAACCGTGTCGACCTCGGTGGGTGTCAGACCGGAGGAGGCCACCAGTGCGGCGTACCGCTGTTCGTTGGCGTGGCGGGCGATGGTGTCGTACTCGGCCCACAGCCTGGTGATGCTGTGGCTGTCGGCCCACGTGTCGGTGATGGTGAGGGTGGCGGACTTGTCTGCGCCGGAGTTGGCCAGGACGTTACGCAGCACGTCGGCAGGGGTGAGCTCCTGCGGTGGTTCGTGGGAGGCGGCGACGTCGGGGTCGTACATGGTGTCGACGTAAAGCCGGTTGCTCTCCCGCCCGCGGGTGGCCATCACGTACAGCGGCTCACGGAGGGTGGTGGCCGAGACGAAGGCGTGGGCGGTGTCGACGGTGCGGCCTTGGGCGCGGTGGGCGGTGGTGGCGTAGCCGAGCTCCACATGCTCCCGGACGTAGGTGGCGGGCAGTGTGGCGCGCCCCGTCCTGTTGAGGCGTCGGACATCAATGGTGCCGTCGTTGCGCACATCGACCACGGTCCATTGGTCGCCGTTCTTGACCCACCCACGGGAGGTAGCCAGGCCACGCTGGTTGCGGCGGGTGACGACCGAATCGCCCACTCCCACAACGGATCCGCCCGCTGTCTCGACCCCACGGGGGTTGACTTCCCCGGCCAAAACGCGGTCGGCCCGTGCCCGGTTGTTCAGATCAAGCACGGTCTGGGAGTCGTTCGCGATCATGAGCGAGCGTTTCCCGGCGCGGGTGTCGTGCCGCCAGGCCTCGTAGAGCAGGTCGAGCATGGACTCCCGGTCCCCGCCCTCGACGCGACCGTGTTCGGTGTACGTGTCGGCGGCGTCGGGCCGGCCGTGGCGCAGGTCGAGCGAGGCGGCTCGTTCCCATTCGTGGCGGAACCGGCGGACGTCGTGCAGCTGCGGGACGTCGTCGCGATCCTTGGCGAGCAGATGGAACGCCCCACCCGCGGAGACCGGGGACAGCTGGGCCCAGTCCCCCACCAGCAGCACCTTCGCCCCCGCATTCCTGGCCTGTTCGGTGAGGGCGTCGAGCTCGAACGTGCCGGCCATTGACGCCTCGTCCACGACCACCAACTGCCCGGGGCGCAGCGACCACCGCTGCACCTCGGCAGTGATCGTTCTGGCCCGGTAAAGAAGCGTGCGGCTACGCAGCGAGGGGCTGGCCTGGTGCAGCTGGGCTCGCAACTGGTCGAGCTCCGCGAGGCGCTGGGGTTGGCGGGCAGCTTCGGTGAGCCACTTGGTTGTGTTCTCCGTCGCGATGCCCACCACGTCGGCGAGCACCTCCGCCGCAGCGGCGGACGGGGCCAAACCAACCACCGAACCGGGCCCGTGCTCACGCTCCCAGGCTTCGCGGACCCCGCGCATCGCTGTGCTCTTCCCCGTCCCTGCGGCACCGACCAGGACGTCGACGACCCGCCCTGAGACGACGATTTGTTGCACCGCCGCCCTCTGGCCGGCCGATAACGGATGGCCCTTCCCGGGCAAGTTCCGTGCGCAGACATCGGCGGCGACGATCGGGGACACACTCGGCCCACCCATGGCTCGACTCGCGTCAAGGAGGCGCACTTCGGCGTCGAGCAGGTCCTGGGTCGTGTAGATCTCCGACCCACGCGGCCGGAACCGCGACGACCCATCCGGGCGCTGGAACGCGGCCGGGGTGTGCGCCAGCTCGGGCGGGCTGATCAGAAGCGCCTCCCCCACCGCCAGGTCGCTCGTGCGCTCCACAACTGCCATCCGGTCGTTCGCGGTGGCGAACCGGACCCCATGGAACTGCCGCAGCACCTCAGCGAACACGTTCGAGCGAGCGAACGTCGCCCGCTTCTCCGCCACGGTGTGCACCGCGACCTTCG
>Ga0097691_1002040_pt1 | contig 14079 bp, 13 predicted proteins | sample NGESurdeep072012_8_FD_72858 | JGI IMG/M metagenome (GOLD analysis project Ga0097691, IMG submission 72858) | Arctic peat soil microbial communities from Barrow, Alaska - NGEE Surface sample 210-1 deep-072012 | ecosystem: Environmental > Terrestrial > Soil > Wetlands > Peat ...
TAGGCGCGCACCATGCGCGCCAGGCCGGTGACGTTTTCCGACAGCACCGGATTGCGCTTGTGCGGCATGGCCGAGGAGCCCTTCTGCTTCTCGGAGAAGAACTCCTCCGCCTCCAGCACTTCGGTGCGTTGCAGGTGGCGGATTTCAGTCGCCAGGCGTTCGATTGAGGACGCGACCACGCCGAGCGTTGCGAAATACATGGCGTGGCGGTCGCGCGGGATGATCTGGGTCGAGATCGGCTCGACGCCAAGTCCCATCGCCTTGGCGACATGCGCTTCGACGCGCGGATCGACTTGGGCAAAGGTGCCGACCGCGCCGGAAATCGCGCAGGTGGCGACTTCCTTGCGCGCGGCGACGAGGCGCTCGCGCCCGCGTGCGAACTCAGCATAGGCGTAGGCGAGCTTGAGCCCGAACGTGGTCGGCTCGGCATGGATGCCGTGCGAGCGGCCGACGGTCGGCGTCATCTTGTGCTCAAAGGCGCGGCGCTTGAGCGCGGCGAGCAGAGCGTCGGTGTCGGCGATCAGGAGGTCGGCGGCGCGCACCAACTGCACGTTGAAGCAGGTGTCGAGCACGTCGGACGAGGTCATGCCGGAATGCACGAAGCGCGCTTCCGGCCCGACGATTTCTGCCAGGTGCGTCAGGAAGGCGATGACGTCGTGCTTGACCTCCGCTTCGATGGCGTCGATGCGGGCGACGTCGAACTTGGCAGCCTTGCCCTTTTCCCAGATTTTCTTGGCGGCTTCTTTCGGAATGATACCGAGTTTGGCCATGGCGTCGGCCGCATGCGCCTCGATCTCGAACCAGATGTGAAACTTGGTCTCCGGCGACCAAATCGCGACCATCTCGGGGCGGGAATAGCGGGGGATCACGCCGCTTCCCCACGCGCCAGTGCCGCGGCATTGCGGATCGCGGCGATGTTGGCCTTGTAGTTGCCGCCCTTGAACACCGCGGAGCCGGCCACCAGCACATTGGCGCCGGCCTGCACCACGCGCGGCGCGGTTTCCGGCGTGATGCCGCCATCGACCTCGATATCGATCGGCCGCGCGCCGACAAGCGCGCGCAGCTCGGCGATCTTGTCGATCGCGGCCGGAATGAAGGTCTGGCCGCCGAAGCCGGGATTGACCGACATCACCAGGATGAGATCGACCAGATCAATGACATGCGCGACGCTCGAGGCCGGCGTGCCCGGGTTCATGCTCACGCCTACCTTCTTGCCGAGCGCGCGGATCGCCTGCAGCGAGCGGTGCACATGCGGGCCCGCCTCCACATGCACGGTGATGATGTCGGAGCCGGCCTTGGCGAAAGCTTCCAGGTAAGGATCGCAGGGGGCGATCATCAGATGCACGTCGAGCGTCTTCTTGGTGATCGGGCGGATCGCCTTCACCACCTCGGGGCCGATCGAGATATTGGGCACGAAGTGCCCGTCCATCACGTCGACATGGATCCAGTCGGCGCCGGCGGCTTCGACCGCACGCACTTCCTCGCCCAGTTTGGCGAAGTCGGCCGCGAGAATCGACGGTGCGATGATCAGCGGGCGGTGCATGAAAGCGCCTCTTTCCGCCTGTCGGGTAACACGGGGATGGCAGACAGGCAACGTGCGCCGGCGCGCTGCCCCCAAGTCTTGCGTGCGAGGGCTACTTCGCCGGTAGACGCACGCTCGCGAGGTCAGTCCCGACGATGATGTTGCCGGTGAATCCGCCCTCCTGGGCCGCTGTCCGGTAATCCGCCTCCGTCAGCGCACCGCCCGGAATCTTCCATGGGCCTTGGCGCTCCGCACCGACTGGCGGGATGAGATGGGTAAGCATGAGGTGCTTGGCTCCGGCGCGTTTGGCCATTGCGCCGAGATCGGAGGCCGCGCTCTGGCGATAATAGCCTTGCGGAAACATTCCGCTGCCCTTGTCGGGAGCCATAATGGGATGGATTGTCGAATGCACGATGATGTCGGCACCCTGCGCGAGCTTTTCGACTTCGTCTGAGGTGGAGCTTGTGCGCGGCGGAGCGAGCGTGTCGTTGCCGGCGTCGCCGCCGATCACCACGCTGCCGGCCGGGGTATCCACGCGATAGGAGGCGTGGCCCGCCATATGGGTCGAGCGGATCGCGCTGACCTTCACGTCACCGGAGGTCCAGACCACTTGCGGCTCGTTCGTCGCTTCGAATGTAACGAGATGGATCAGATCGGCCGGTCCGCCTGCGAGCCGGCTTTTGTCCTCGGACAGGCGTTGGGCGATTTCGCCGGAATGGATGTAGGCGTCGGCGAGATGCGCCACGAATTTCTGGCAGCTGATGGTGAATCCGAGAATTGAAGCCGTATCTGCGCTGCAAACCACATCGACTTTCGGCCCTTTCGAATTGAAGTGCCAGCGCAATTGCATCAAGTCGGCGAACCCGTCCGTGTGATCGGAGTGCATATGCGTAAAGAACACCGCGTTGACCTGTGCCGGCGGCACGTTGAGTTGCGACAGCCGCATGACGGTGCCGCGCCCGGCGTCGAACTGCATTTTCACCGCGCTGCAATTGTTGGCGTCGTCGCCATAGCGGACCAGTGTGCCGGGCCCGGCGAGGCCGTTGAATTCCGGCGGCCCGCCCATGGTGCCGGTCAGAGTCACGATCATGCAGGGCGCCGCTTGCGCCACCGGCGCGGCCGCCAATAGCACGGTGCCCGCAACAAGTGCGAGCACGAATGTTAGCCACTTCATGATTCTCCCCGCGGTCAACGCCCCGCCGCATTATCGCCGAGCGCCAGCCGCCGCGCCAGCGGCTTGAGCAGGTGCGGCAGCAGATAGATCGGAAACTGCGCCAGCGCGAAATAAAGCCAGGCGACGTCCGGCACGACGAAGCCGGTGGCCGCCAGCATCAGGCCGATATTGCGGTTGCCGGCGATCAGTCCGATCGCGAAGGCGCGGGCGCGTCCGGCGCGCAGAAACACCAGCGCCGTGATCGCGATCAGGGCGAGCGCCAGCGTGAAGGCAAGCGCCGTGAGTTCGATCACCAGCAGCGGATCGGCGCGGAAATGATCGGTGACGCCATCCATTGCCGCGACCGCGAACATGAACATGGCGATCACGCTCAGCCCGTCGATGCGCTCGCGCTGCGCCTCGACGAAGCCGCGTCCGGCGATGCGGTGGACGACGGCCGCGGCAAAGGCGCAGCCGGCGATGATCAGGAACAGCTTAAGCCCAAAGGCGAACGGGAAGGCGAGCGTGGTGCCGAGAAAGACATAGGTGAACAGGCTCGCGGTCAGCGGCGTGATCGCGGTGCTCACGATCAGGCTGGCGAGCGTAAGCGCGGCGTCGAGACCCATCAGCGCGGCCAGTGCGGGCGAGGACATCAGCCCGGGCGCCGACATCTGCAAGACCAGCATGAAGAACAGACCCGGCATGCTGCGGTCGAGGCCGACGGTGAGAAACAACGTGCCGAGCACGGCGGGCACGATCAGCATCACCCAGACGGTGGCGGCGGCGATCAGTCCGGGCCGCGTCCAATGGCTGCGCAGTTCGGCTGAATCAACCCGCAGGAACGCCAGCGTCAGAATCACGACGATGGTTTCGCCGAGATACGGCTTGACCGCCGCGGCCAATGGCGGCACGGCCAGGCCGACGAAGACGGAGGCCGCAGCCAGCAGCGTGCCCTTGCGGCCGATAAACGTGAGCGCGGCCGCAGCCAGTGCAACCAGATTCATCGCCGGAAAACTCCGCCCGCGCGGCTAGGCGCTGCAGCCTTGATAACGCCTTCAATGGCGATGATCCATATATTGAGTTTGTTCCCTCGCCCCGCTTGCAGGGAGCGGGAAGGGAGAGTCCATGGCACGCACCGATGCGATCGTGCTCGGCGCCGGCATTGTCGGCAGCTCGATCGCGCTGCATCTCGTCAAGCGCGGCTTGAGCGTTGCGCTGATCGATCGTGCCGGGGTGGGCGAGCAGACTTCCTATGGCAATGCCGGCATCATCGAGGGCAACACGGTGTTCCCGCCGGCGTTTCCCACCGATTCCGGCGCGCTGATGCGCATCGCGCTCAAGCGCGCGGGCGAGGCCAATTATCATTTCTCGTTCCTGCCGCAGGCGCTGCCGTGGCTGCTGGCGTTCCGCGCGGCCTCACGGCCGGAGCGTCTCGCGGAGACCGCGCGGCTGATCCGTCCGCTGTTTGCGCGCGCGGTGACCGAGCACGAGGCGCTGATGGCGGAATCGAACGCCGCGCAGTACCTGCGCAAGAACGGCTGGCTCAAAGTGTATCGCAGCGAGCGCAGCTTTGCGGCGTTGCAGGACGAATTCGATCTCGCCGCGCAATTCGGCCTGCCGCTGCAGGCACTCGACACCGCCGGCGCGCGGGCGCTGGAACCCTCGCTCAATCCGGTGTTCGCGCATGCAGTGTTCTGGCCGCAGGCGGCGAGCGTGAGCAATCCGCTTGGATTGACGCGCGCCTACGCCGCGCGTTTTGCCGCGCTTGGCGGCATTACGCTGAAGGGAGATGCGCGTTCGCTGCATCGCGCCGGGCAGGGCTGGCGGGTGGAGACCAACGAGGGCGGGGTCGATGCACGCGAAGTCGTTGTCGCGCTCGGGCCGTGGGCCGGCGATCTGCTCAGAACCCTGGGCCTGCGGCTGCCGCTCATGGTCAAGCGCGGCTATCACCGGCATTTTTACGCGCAAGGCAATGCCGGACTGTCGCGGCCGGTGCTCGATGCCGGTGCCGGCTACCTGATCACGCCGATGGAGCAGGGCATTCGCATGACCACCGGCGTCGAATTTGCCGCGCGCGATGCGGCGCCGACGCCGGTGCAGTTCGCGCGGTTGCTGCCGCAGGCGCGCGAATTGTTTCCGCTGGGAGACGCGATCGACGCCAAAACTTGGCTCGGCAGCCGGCCGTGCCTTCCGGATTCACGGCCGGTGATCGGACGGGCGCCGGGACTGGGCGGGTTGTGGCTCGCGATCGGGCATGCGCATTGGGGGCTTACGCTCGGCCCCGCCACCGGGCGCATGCTCGCGGAGATGATCACCGGGACAACGCCGTTCTGCGATCCGGCGCCGTATCGGGCGGAGCGCTTTCTCTAATGCTCGAATTTATTTTTCCAACTCGCCAGCGCCCCGGGAAATGGCAACGCCGTCGCCTCATAGACTGCGCGCGCCACCGCGCGCGCTAGCACATTGCCCGCCACCAGCCCGAGTTCGCTGAGCGAGAGCAGCGGATCGGGCAGCGGCTTTTGTCCCATGGCGGCGGCGAACACGATGTCGCCGTCGAGCGGGGTGTGCACCGGATAGATCGCGCGCGCCAAGCCAGTCTGCGCCATCACCGCCAGACGTTTTGCCTGCGCCTTGGAGAGCGTGGCGTCGGTTGCGACCACGGCAAGCGTGGTGCTCTGACGCGGCCCGCCTTTGCTGCGCAGCGCCAGCGCATCGGCCGAGAACGATGGCGGCCAGCCGCGCCCGCCAAATTCCTTGTTCTGCTCGAACGGCGACGCCCAGAAATGCGGGCCGTCGCCGATCACCACACTGCCGGCCGCGTTCACCGCGACGATGGCGCCGACCGTCAGCCCGTCGCGGGTGCGGCCTAAGGCCGAGCCGATGCCGCCCTTCAGGTTGACGGTTGTTGCGCCCAGCCCGGCGCCGACGCTGCCGAGCGCGCATTCGGTCCCTGCGTTTTTCGCGGCCTCGTAGCCGAGTTCGCGATAGGGCGGGTAGCGGCCCCAATCCTTATTGCCGCTGCTGAGCAGGTCGAACAGGATCGCGCCCGGTACGATCGGCACCCGCGCCTCGCGCACCTGAAAGCCGCGGCCCTGCTCGCGCAGCCAAGCCTGCACGCCGGAGGCGGCATCGAGCCCGAAGGCCGAGCCGCCGGAGAGCACAATGGCGTCGATGCCTTCCACCGTCTGCGCCGGATCGAGCAGGGCGGTCTCGCGCGTGCCCGGGCCGCCGCCGCGCACGTCCACGCTCGCCACCACGGCGGTGTCGAACACCACGGCGGTGGTTCCCGAGCCGAGCTTGGCGTCGCCGGCATGGCCGACCCGCACCCCGGGAATGTCGGTGATGAGATTGCGCACGGCTATTCTCCCAGCGGGGAGCGGAAACGATTTGCAGCGGCGCGTCAATCTCCCCGCGACCCAAGGCGTGGGGAGGAAAAATCGATCATAGTCGATCACTTCAAAGTCAGACCGTTGCCGGCCGACTTGCCATCGCCACACTCGCCGGGGCATCTAGGGCCCCATGAATGGCGATGTCACAATCCTGGCCGCCCTGATCGCGGGCCTGGTCAGCTTTCTCTCCCCCTGCGTGCTGCCGCTGGTGCCGCCCTATCTCGTCTTCCTGGCCGGCACTTCGCTGGAGCGCTTTGCCGACAAGGAGCCGGAGCCGCGGGTCAAGCGCGAGACCGTGCTGGCGGCCTTACTGTTCGTGCTCGGCTTCTCCACGGTGTTCGTGGCGCTCGGCGCCAGTGCCAGCGTGGTCGGCTCGCTCATCCGCGTCTATTCGGGACCGCTGGCGACCGTCGCGGGCGTGGTCATCATCATCATGGGGCTGCACTTCCTCGGCATCACGCCGATTGCGCTGCTGCACCGGCAGAAGCGTTTGGACGTGGCCAAGCCGGTCGGGCTGTGGGGCGCCTATGTGATGGGCTTGGCCTTCGCCTTCGGCTGGACGCCGTGCATCGGGCCGATCCTCGCCGCCATTCTGACGGTGGCGGCCTCCGAGCATACAGTGACGAAAGGCGCGGGCCTGCTCGCGGTCTATTCGCTCGGCCTCGGCGTTCCGTTCATCATCGCCGCCTTCGCGATCGAGCCGTTCGCGGCGTTTCTGGCGCATTTCCGCAAATATCTGCGCCGCGTCGAGCAGGCGATGGGCGCGCTGCTGGTGCTCACCGGAATTGCGTTTCTCACCGGCAGCATCAATGAGATGAGCGTGTGGCTGCTAGAGGTGTTTCCGGCGCTGGGGAGGATTGGGTGAGCCTTCCCTCTACCCGCATCCGAACTCGGGCTTACCCGAGTTCGGCAACTTAAAGCAGCCGAAGTCGGAAACATCCGACTTCGGCTGGGGAGAGGTGAAACGCCTACTCGATCTCGACGTAGGTGATCTTGCCGCTGGCGTCCTTCTTCCAGACATACATCACGTAATCGAGCCGCGTGATGTCGCCCTTCTTGTCGTAGGCGATGTCGCCGATCACGGTCTTGAACGTCTTGCTGGAATGCATCTGTTCGGCGACCTTCTTTGGGTCGAGCGACTTCGCCGCTTCCGCCGCCTGCTTGATGATCTGCACCGCGGCGTAGCTATAGAGCGTGTAGGCTTCCGGCTCGAACTTCTTGGCGCGGAATGCCTCCACCGCCGCCTTGGCCTCCGGCTTCTTGCGCGGGTCGGGGCCGTAGGTCATCAGCGTGCCTTCGACACCCGGTCCGCCGATCGAAGCGAATTCGTCGGAGGTGATGCCGTCGCCGCCCATCAGCGGCGCTTTGACGCCCTGGTCGCGCATTTGCCGCACGATCAGACCGCCTTCGGTGTACAGGCCGCCCCAATAGATTAAATCGGCGCCCGACTGCTTGATCTTGGACACTAGCGCCGAGAAATCCTTCTCGCCGGTATTGATGCCCTCGTAGAGCACGTCCTTCATGCCGCCCTTGTTGATCGCCTTTCGCATTTCGTCGGCGAGACCTTTGCCGTAGGTGGTCTTGTCGTGGACGACGGCGATCTTCTTGCCCTTGAAGTGCTTGAGGATGTATTCGCCGGCGACTTTGCCTTGCTGATCGTCGCGCCCGCAGACGCGGAAGATGTTCCACATCTTGCGCTCGGTGACGGTCGGATTGGTGGAGGCGGGCGTGATCTCCAGGATACCGTTCTCCTGATAGACCTCGGAGGACGGCATGGTGACGCCGGAATTGTAGTGGCCGATCACGAACTTGACGCCGTCGGCGGAGAACTTGTTGGCGACCGAGACGCCCTGCTTGGGATCGGAGACGTCGTCGCCGTACGAAACGGTGATCTTCTGGCCGAGAATACCGCCGGCGGCGTTGATGTCCGCTGCCGCCTGATCGACACCATTCTTCATCTGTGCGCCGGTGGCGGCGCTCGGTCCGGTGATCGGGCCGCCGACGGCCATCTTGACTTGCGCCGCCGCTGTTCCCGTCAGCGCAACGGCAAAACCCAGCGCGAGGCCGAGCGTGGTGATCCTCTTCATCCGTTTACCCCCTTAGCTGAAAACCGGCAGGCTCAATAACCTGGAAATGTTACGTCAGGGCGGCTTTCGGCGCCAGCGCAGAAGGCCTTCGGCCTCGTTGATCCAGCGATATTGCGTGACCATTTGCGCGACGCGGGCGGCCCGAAACCCTAAGAATCCGAAGGCCATGCAGACCGCGCTGTCGACCAGATAATAGTGGGCCGACAGCAAGGTGCCGCCGAACAGGCTGAAATGAATGAACCGCACGGCGGCGCCGAGGATGAAGCTATAGGCGACGACCTGCCACCATGGCCGCCAGGTCGTTGCAATGGCGCGGCCGGAGAGCGCCGCCGCCCCGCCACCCAGAATGATGGTGACCAGGACGAACACCCCGAACGAGCCTTCCTCATAAAGGAATTCCGGAATCGAGAAGGCGGTCGAAATCCGGTCCATGGCGTTCAAGTCCTGCCGCCTTCGAGATAGGCCGACTTGATTTCGGGCCGCTCCAGCAATTCGCGCCCCGTCCCGGAGAGCATGATCAGCCCGTTGACCATGACATAGCCGCGATGGGCGAGCTTGAGCGCGTGATAGGCGTTCTGCTCAACCAGGAACACGGTGAGGCCGTCCTGCGCATTGAGCGCTTTGATGGCGTCGAAGATCTGCCGCACGATCATCGGCGCCAGGCCAAGCGACGGCTCGTCGAGCAACAACAGGCGCGGCCGCGCCATCAGCGCGCGCGCGATCGCCAGCATCTGCTGCTCGCCGCCCGACAGCGTGCCGCCGCGCTGGCGGATGCGCTGCTGCAGGCGGGGGAACAGCGTGAGCACGCGCTCGAGATCGCGGGCGAACTCGGCAGGCTCGGCGGTGGTTGCGCCCATTTGCAGATTCTCAAGCACAGTCATGCGCGAAAAAATGCGGCGGCCTTCCGGCGCTTGCGCGAGCTTGAGCCGCGCGATCTCGTGGGTCGGCAGGTGGGTGATGTCGCGGCCGCCGAACATCACCGTGCCTTCGCGCGCGCGCGGATTGCCACAGACGGTCATCATCAGCGTGGATTTGCCCGCGCCGTTGGCGCCGATCAGCGTGACAATCTCGCCCTCGCTGACGTCAAGATCGACACCCTTGAGCGCCATCACGCGTCCATAGAATGTCTTCACACCGCGCACGGAGAGAAGCGGGGAGGTCATAAGCCGACCTCCGCTTCGACCTTGGCGACGTCCTCATCGGCGACGCCGAGATAGGCTGCGATCACCTTCGGGTCGTTGCGCACCTGGTCCGGCACGCCATCGGCGATTTTAACGCCGTAATCGAGCACGACCACGTGGTCGGAAATCTCCATCACCACCGACATGTCGTGCTCGATCAACAGGATCGAGATGGCATTCTCGGTGCGAATGGCGAGCAGCAGATCGTTGAGCTCGGCGCTTTCGCGCGGATTGAGGCCGGCCGCCGGCTCGTCGAGGCAGAGCAGCACCGGCTCGGTGCACATGGCGCGCGCGATCTCCAGCCGTCGCTGCGCACCATAGGGCAGGTCGCCGGCCGGATCGTCGGCGCGTGCGGTCAATCCGACGCGGTCGAGCCACCGCCGCGCCTGCTCGATGGCGGCACGTTCGGCGGCGGCATAAGAGGGAAAGCCGAGGATGCCGAGCAATGTATAGCCGGAGGCCAGCATCAGCCGGTTGTGCTGGGCGACCAGCAGATTTTCCAATACCGTCATCCCGGGGAACAGGCGGATGTTCTGGAAGGTACGGGCGACGCGCGCCTGCTGGGTGACGAGAAAATCCGGCATGCGCTCGAGCTGGTAGAGCGCCCCGTCGGCACGCGCGAGACAGCGCTTGCCGCTGTCGGTGAGCGTTTCCAGACCGGCCCACACAGCCGCGTCACCGTGGCGAAGGCCCAGGCGGCCCTCGCTCGGTTTGTAAAAGCCGGTGATGCAGTTGAACACCGTGGTCTTGCCGGCGCCGTTCGGGCCGATAAGCGCCGTGATATCGCCTTGCCGCGCCTCGAACGACAAATTGTCCACGGCGACCAGCCCGCCGAAGCGCATGGTCAGATGCTCGACGCGGAGCAGGATGTCGCTGGCGCTGCCCATCAGCCGTGGCCTTCCTTGACCAAGTCGGCGGAGATGCTCTTGCGCTCCTTCAGGAACACCGACGGCTCGCGCGTCGCGATCAGCCCGCGCGGTTTCCAGATCATGATCAGCACCATGGCGAAGCCGAACAGCAGCATGCGGTACTGCGTCGGATCAAACGTGGGTCCGAAAACCTGTTTGAGAAAATCGAGATCGCGCATGATCTCGGTGCCGCCGATCATCACGATCGCCGCGATGGCGACGCCGATTTGGCTGCCCATGCCGCCGAGCACCACGATCGACAGGATGGTGGCCGACTCCAGGAAGGTGAAGGATTCCGGCGAGATAAAGCCTTGCCGCGCGGCGAAGAACGAGCCGGCGAAGCCCGCGAACATCGCGCCCATGGCGAAGGCGGTGAGCTTGGTGTTGGTGGTGTTGATGCCGAGCGAGCGGCAGGCGACCTCATCTTCGCGCAGCGCTTCCCAGGCGCGGCCGACCGGCAGCCGGCGCAGCCGCACGGTGACGAAGGCGGTGAGCAAAGCCAGCGCCAGGATCAGGTAGTACAGGAAGATGGTGCGATAGATGGGCGAAAATTCCAACCCGAACACGGCGGCAAAGCCGTCGTCGTCGGCATTGAACGGAATGCCGAAAAAAGTCGGGCGCGGGATGGTGCTGATGCCGGCATAGCCGTTGGTAAGGTCGGCGAAGTTGATCAGCACGATGCGGACGATCTCGCCAAAGGCGAGCGTGACGATGGCGAGATAGTCGCCACGCAGTCGCAGCACCGGAAAGCCGAGCAGTACGCCCCAGAACGAGGCGAGCGTGCCGGCCAGCGGCAGCAGGATCCAGAACGAGAAGCCAAAAGTCTTGGCCAGCAGCGCGTAGGAATAGGCGCCGACCGCGTAGAACGCGACGTAGCCGAGGTCGAGCAGGCCGGCTAAGCCCACCACGATGTTGAGGCCCCAACCGAGCATCACATAGATCAGGATCTGGATGCCGAAATTGTCGACCCATTTCACGGCGCCGCCGAAGCCAACAGCGGCGACGACGATCACCGGATAAACGATGACGAATCCGATGGCGAACGGGACGAACCACTTTCCGACATGCGCACGCCAAGCCGACGGTGCGGCCGCGACCGGCCGCAGCGCGCGCTGCTTGAGCCACGGTTCGAACACCAGCGAGTAGGCAAGGCGACCCACGCCGACGATGGCGACGATCGCGAACAGCAGCGGCCAGCGCGTCTCCAGGATCAGTTCGTTGCGGATGTTCTGCGCGGTCTCGAAGCCGATCAGCGGCAGGAACAGTCCGAAGGCGAGCAGGGCTGTAACGCCCGCCTCCCGCAGCGCGCGGGCAACATCGACGCGCCGGTCTTGCGCGCCGCCTTGCATCTCACACCTTCTCGACATCCGGCCGGCCGAACAGGCCCTGCGGCAGGAAGATCAAGGTGATGGCGAGCACCGAGAAGGCGGCAACGTCCTTGTAGTCGATGGAAAAATAGGCCGACCACATGGTCTCGATCAGGCCGATGAGGATGCCGCCGATCACCGCGCCCGGCAGCGAGCCGATGCCGCCGAGCACCGCGGCGGTGAACGCCTTCACGCCCGGCACGAAGCCGTCCGAGAAGCTCACCACGCCGTAATACATCAGGTACATGGTGCCGGCGACGGCGGAGAGCGCGGCCGCGATCACGAAGGTCATCGAGATGGTGCCGTCGACGTCAACGCCGACCAGCGCCGCCATCTTCTGGTCCTGCTCGCAGGCGCGTTGGGCGCGGCCGAGCCGCGTCTTGGCGACCAGATACCAGAACGCGACCAACAGCGCGGCGGTAATGCCCCAGATGATGAGTTGCTTATAGGACAGTGTCACCGCGTAGTCGTTCTTGGTGAACAGCACGAATTCGCCCTGCACCATGGGCGGGGTCGCTTTGTTGCGCGGTCCTTGGCTGACCTGCACGAAGTTCGACAGAAAAATAGACATGCCGATCGCCGAGATCAGCGGCGCCAGGCGAAACGAGCCGCGCAACGGGCGATAGGCGAGCCGCTCGATGGTCCAGTTGACCAACGAGGTGAACAGCATCGCCACGATCAGCACGATGAACAGCGCCAGCGCGATCGAGGTGATGCCCAGCCAGGTGGTGAGGATCAGGAAGGCGATCAGCGCGATGAAGGCGGAGACCATGAACACATCGCCATGGGCAAAGTTCACCATGCCGATGATGCCGAACACCATGGTGTAGCCGATGGCGATCAAGCCGTAGATCGAGCCGAGGGTGATGCCGTTGATGAGCTGCTGGATGAAAATTTCCATGCGTCCGCTCACGCCTTCCGCGCGGCCGCCCGGCTGGCGGCCAATGGTCCGATTCTTAAGGCTTAACAGGGCGTGACATGAGCGGCAACGCTGGACCAAAGAGCGTGTTATTAAGTCCACGCGCCGCAGCAGAGGGTAAGGCAAAGGCTCATGTCCCCCAGCCTCGAAATCGTCGTCCGCGTCGGTGGCTCAGCCGTGGTTTTCGCCACTCTCGCGCTTTGGGAGTGGTTCGCCCCGCGGCGGGCGCTGACGGTCGGCCGCCGACCGCGCTGGCCGGGCAATCTCGGCATTTTGGCAATCGACATAGTGACGGTGCGGCTGCTGGTGCCGACCGCCGCGGTCGGGATGGCGCTGATCGCGGCGACACGCGGCTGGGGCCTGTTCAATCTGGTCGGCGTGCCGTTCTGGGCGGCGATCGTGACCGGCGTGATTGCGCTCGATCTCGTCATCTTCACCCAGCATTACGTTTTTCATCACGTTCCGCTGTTGTGGCGGCTGCACCGCATGCACCACGCCGATCTTGACATCGACGTGACCACCGGCGTGCGCTTTCATCCATTGGAGATCCTGTTGTCGCTGGCGATCAAGATCGCGGTGGTCGCGGCGCTCGGCATTCCGGCACTGGCGGTGCTGATGTTCGAGGTGCTGCTCAACGCCACCTCGATGTTCAACCACAGCAACGTGGCGCTGCCGCCGCGGCTCGAACGCATGGCGCGCTGGATCGTGGTCACGCCGCAGATGCACCAGGTGCATCACTCGATCGCGCGCGAGGAGACCGACAGCAATTTCGGATTCAATTTGCCGTGGTGGGATCGCCTGTTCGGCACCTATCGCGCCGAACCGGCGGCCGGCGAGCAAGGCATGACCATCGGCCTGCCGGTATTTCGCGACGTTGCGGAATCACGGATCGTGCGTCTACTGACGCAGCCGTTCCGCGACGACGGTGACCGGCGACGGTAAACGCGGCGGCAATGCGGCAGAGTTAATGCAGGCCGCCGAATATCCAGATCAGTACCAGGATGGGGATCGGAACCCCGAGCATCCAAAGCAGCGCATAGCGTCCCATGGCGGTAGTTCCTTAGTGCTTGTTGTAGTGAGTTCCTTAGTGCTTGTTGTAGTGAGTTCCTTAGTGCTTGTTGTAGTGAGAAGGGAACTCGCATCTGGGCTGGCGGTTCCACGCTCACGGCGCGCGGGGAACGAAACGCCGCGCCGGCGCGTTATTTCCCCGCTGGGCCGGGGGAGTATCGAAGAGCAGTCTTCGAGCAAACCGTTGGAAGGATGCAGAATGAGTCAGAACCAGAAGCCCGCTGAACGCCAAGGCCAACAGCAGCAGGGCAATCAACCCAGCCAGAAACCCCGGCCAACAGCAGGGCGGCGGCCAGAAGCCTGGCCAGCAGCAGCAGCAGGATCGCCCCGGACAGGGCGGCCAGCAGGGCCAGCACAGCCAGAATCGCTGATGCACTAGCCCCGAGATGACGGAGGCCCCGCCAAGTGGCGGGGCTTTTCGTTGTGTGCCGGGCATGTTCAGTAGCTTGGAGGTGAAAGTCCTCCACCCAACCTGATGGAGGTGA
>Ga0097691_1002041_pt1 | contig 14068 bp, 9 predicted proteins | sample NGESurdeep072012_8_FD_72858 | JGI IMG/M metagenome (GOLD analysis project Ga0097691, IMG submission 72858) | Arctic peat soil microbial communities from Barrow, Alaska - NGEE Surface sample 210-1 deep-072012 | ecosystem: Environmental > Terrestrial > Soil > Wetlands > Peat ...
CTCCCAGTCGCGCATCGAGATTTCCCCGAACTTGCCGCGGCTGCAGACGGCCACCGCGCCGCTGTCCTGCTGCGCACCCGTCACCCAGTACGGGAAGCGATAGTCGACGCTCACGTGATAGATCTGCGCGATCGGCTGGTTGATCCACGAACTCCACGTCACCTCGCGCGGGTCTTCCGTCTTCGCGTTGCGCGTGATGATCGCGCCTTGGTCGCTCGCGACGATCATGGTGTTCGGATCGTCAGGCGAGACCCATGCCTGATGGTAGTCGTCGCCGCCCGGCGAACCGCGCAGCGGAACCCATGTCCTGCCACCGTCCTTCGTGCGATTGACAACGACGTTGGGCACGTAGACGACGTCCGGATCCCTGGGATCGACGGTCACATGCTCGAAGTACCAGCCGCGTCCGCTGAGCGCCGGATCGGACGACATCTTCGTCCACGTCGCGCCGCCGTCGTCGGAGCGGAAGAATCCGCCCTGTACCGGCTGCGCCGCGGTGCCTCCGCGTCCGCCACCGCCGCCCGCAGGTGCCGCCGGTGCGGGCGCTGACGCATCGGGCTCCAGGCAGTCGACCACCGCGTACACGCGGCGCGGATTGCCGGCGGACACCGCGATCCCCGTCTTGCCAATTCCCGACTTCGGAAGCCCGGCCGTCAGCTGCTTCCACGTGTTGCCGCCGTCGGTCGACTTGAAAATGCCGCCGCCCGGTCCGTTCGAAGGACGATATGTGTACCACGGCGGCCGCCGCGTATTCCAGAGTCCCGCGTAGATCACGCTCGAGTTCGTCGGATCGATCACGACTTCGACCGCGCCGATGTTCTCATCCTTGTAGAGCACCTTCTTCCAGCTCTTGCCGCCGTCCGTCGAGCGGAACACTCCGCGCTCCGCGCTCGGCGCGTACAGATGCCCGATCGCCGCGACGAACACGATGTTCGGATCCTTCGGATCCACCGCGATGCGGCCGATGTGCTGTGTGTCGTCGAGACCGATGTGCGACCAGCTCTTGCCGGCGTCGGTGGACTTGTACATCCCGTTGCCGTAACCCATCGAGTCGCGCAGCGTGCATTCGCCGCTGCCGACGTACACGACGTCGGGCGCGGAGGGCGCGACCGCGATCGCGCCGATCGAAGCCACGGGCTGCGAATCGAACACCGGCGTCCACACGCGCCCCGCGTCGATCGACTTCCACACGCCGCCGTTCACCGCGCCGAAATAGAATTCGTTCGGCCTCCCCGGCACGCCGCTCGCCGCATCCACGCGCCCGCCGCGGAACGGCCCGAGCATTCGCCAGCGCAGGCCGGACGTGAGATTCGCGAGCTGCTGCGCCGAGATCGCCGTGAGGTCGCTATGCACGCCGAGCGCGCGATCGAGCGCCGCGCCATTCACCGTCTCGGCGTTCAGCGCGCGCTGAAAGCCCGGCCCGACGACGGAGAGCGCGCCGGCCTGGCCGGCAAGGAGAAGAAAATCGCGACGGGAGAAGACGGAATCGTCAGGCGACTTGGGCACGAAGAACTCCGGATGAAGTGAGCGAATCTCCTAATGCTACGTCGCGCGCGCTGAAGAGGTGAGAGGCGAGTCAGCAACGGGTGACGCGTGAGCCGTGAGGGGAACGTCGTCTCCGCACGCCTCACTCGTCGCCCTTCGCCAAATTGCCTCTCACGCGTCGCTCGTCGCCGTTCGAAGCCTCCCAACTCACTTCTGCTTTCTCTCCGGAGGAATCACGAGCATCCCCCCAGCGTACGGCGCGAACGCCGCGCCCCACCCAACCCCCACCACCTCGACCGTCAGCTTCTCCCCATCCACGTGCACCACCAGATAGTGATGCGGATTCCCCGTCGAGTCGACGCCCGGCTTTACGAGATGATCCACGGACACGTGATCCGCCGCTCCCGCCGCGAGATACGACGTGAGATCCGGCTCCGCCGAATACGAATAGAGCGGCGCTCCGCCTCCCCCGCTCACGACCTCGTCCATCCGGTGCGCGCCACTCCGGTCGCGATAACGCTCCACCCAGTGCTCGAACAGATGCTCGTGTCCCGCGAGCAGCAGCCTCACGTGATGCTTCCGGAAGAGCGGCATGTACAGCTGCCGCAGCGCCGCAGTGGACGACTCGACGGTCAATCCCCCGTGCGGACCGGACGAGAACACCGGGTGGTGAAAGACCATCACGATGTTCACGTATCGCTTGCGATCGAGCGAATCGAGCTGAGATCGCACCCATCGGTACTGGGTGAAGTCGCCGGCGATGTTCGAGTCGAACTCGACCACGAACGTGTTGCCGTAGCCGAACGCGTAGGTGGGATAGCCGTTCAATCGCCGCATGGAACCCTGCGGCGGAATCAGGTTCCTGTGCGCGGTGAGGAGGTTGGCAAGCCCGATCGCCCGCTGCGGATTCTGCAGGTCCTGCGCGCCGGTGACGTCGTGATTCCCCGCCGCGAAGAAATACGGAAGCCCGGCCGCCGTGATCCGGTTGATCAGCGGCACGAAGCTCACGTTGAGCTGATCGATCCGCTGTCCGTTCGCCACCGCGTCGCCGCTCGACACCACGAAGCGGACGGGATCGGGTCCCGTCGCGAGCGACGCGGCCTTCGCGAGCAGCGATTCCACGACGAGCCCGTGCACCTCCTGCGGCAGCGTTCCGTCGTGCCAGTTGCGGGTGTCGCCGTACGCGATGAACGAGAACCGCTTGATCCTCGCGGTCGCCTTTTCGGCGGGAAGCGGCTCGCGGGGTCCGCTGATCGCGATGACGCTGAGCGCGCTGTCGGGTCGCGACTGCGCTGGCGCCTGCGCGGCCGCCGTCGCCGCCAGCGCGACGGCGAGAATCTTCGGAAACACGTCGCGTGCTCCGCGGGCTACTTCTGTCCCACCATCGACTGTATCTGCTTCACCGCGTAATCGACCTTCATGTCGAAGATCTTGCGGCCAAGCTCCTTCGTCGACGGCCGTGCATCGCCCTGGATCCCGTTGGGATGCTCTCGGTCCTGCACGGCTGTGGGTATCTGGTCCGGGCGCACCCAGCCGAGGTCGAGGCCGAGGTAGAGCATCTCCGAGGTGTCGGGAATTCCGGCGTGCGAGCTCACCGGCATGTTCTGCGACTTGAGGTAGTCGTCGAAGGCGGCGTTCGCGGTCTTGTACACCTGGTCGCAGAAGTACACGTGCTTTCCCTCAGGCGCGTAGACCGAATCGAGCTTCCTCGCGACGACCACGTAGGCGTTCGGCTGCCCACCGCCATGGTCGCCCATGATGACCACATTGGTGAATCCGGTCTTGATCGCCTGCTGGGCGATGCGCTCGAGAATCGCGCTGAGCAGCTCGGTCGTGAGACCGATCGTGCCGGGAAGCGCCGCGTTCGCCTCGTTCGGCGTGTAGGGGAGCACCGGCAGCGCGATGGCATTGCCAAGCGTCAGCGCGATCGCCCTGACCGTCGCCTTCCCCATCAGCGTGTGGCCGCCGTTCACGTTCTGCGGCCCGCGCTGCTCCGTGCCGCCCGTGTACACGAGCGCAGTCGTCTTGCCGCCCTCGATGGCCGCCTTCACTTCCGGCCAGGTCATCATCTCGAACTCGACCAGCGGCCCCGTGCCTGCGGAACGCGAACCCGCGGCGGGCGCCTGCGCGGCGGGCGCCTGTGCAGCGGGCGCCTGTGCAGCGGGCGCCTGTGCAGCGGGCGCCTGTGCAGCGAGATTCGCGACCGAGAACACCATCAGCGGAACTGCCCGGATGAGGCGGTGCATCAATAATTCCTCCTGTGGGAATCGGCCGGCGACAGAAGTCAAGTTCGTCGGATCGGTTCCTCGCGACAAGTCATCACGCTCCCCCACTACCGGAACACCCTGCCCTCCCATAGGTATGAGTGCACGCCAGTGTGTGCTTCTCCGCACGAGGCGTCCCCGCGTGAGGGCTTTGACGCGTGGGAGTACCTGACACGGTTTCCCCTGGAGTTTTTCTTCGTGCGTTTCGCGACTCTTGCCGCTCGCAGCTTTCTGATCATTGGTGCCGTCGTGACGGCCTCGTGCCATCACGACCTCACGAACACCACGCCGGTCGCCTCCGTGTTCCTCGTGCCGACGAACATATCCCTGCTCGTGGGCGACACGGTGACCATCACGGCCTCCGAGTCGGACATCAACGGCATCGTGCTCACGGGACGCTCGGTGACGTGGAGCAGCAGCGACACGACCATCGCGGTGGTGAACAGCGGGGGCTTGGTCACCGCGCGCAAGGTCGGCAGCGTGAACATCAACGCGACGAGTGGCACCGCCGTGGGCACCGCGAAGCTCGCCGTCGTCGCCGCGCTCCCGCCGTCGATCTCCTCGATCACGGTCGCGCCCACGCCGGCGTTCGTCGTCGTGCACGGAACGCAGCAGCTCACCGCGACCGTCCGCGACGCGGCCGGCAACGTCGTTCCGAACCTCACCGTCATCTGGCAGAGCAACAACGCCGCCTTTGCGACCGTGAGCAGCACCGGACTCGTCACCGGAGTCGCCGTCGGATCGGCCGTCATCAGCGCCAGCATCGGCGGCTACCTCGGCACGTCGAACGTCACCGTCCAGACGAGCATCACGCTCGGACCTTCCTCCGTCGCGGTCGCTCCTTCGTCGGCGACCATCGGCATCGGCCGCGCCGTGCAGTTCACCGCGACGGCGACCGACTCGACCGGCAACACGTATCCCAACGCGACCGCCACGTGGAAGAGCAGCAACGCGGCCGTCGTCACGATCTCCTCCACCGGTCTCGCGACCGGCGTCTCCGCAGGCGTCGCGACGATCACGGGCACGGCGTTCGGCGGCTCGGGAACCGCGACCGTGACCGTCCAGGTGCTGCACCTCATCGCCGTGAGCGCGGGCGATCTCCACTCGTGCGGCCTCCAGACCGACGGCAGCGCCTGGTGCTGGGGCGGCGACCAGGCAGACCAGCTCGGCGACAGCACGCAGACGAACAGTACCACGCCCGTCGTGACGAAGGGCGGCCTCAAGTTCGCGTCGCTCAGCTCCGGATACGCGCACAACTGCGGGCTGACCGCTGCGAGCGTGGCATTCTGCTGGGGCGACAACCTGAGCGGTGAACTCGGCGACGGAACGACCGCGCACCGCTCGCTGCCGGTCGCCGTCGGCGGCGGTCTCACCTTCTCGTCGATCAGCGCAGGACAGGACCACACGTGCGGCCTCACCGCCGCCGGCGCCGCATGGTGCTGGGGCAACAACCTCAGCGGCCAGCTCGGCAACGGCCTGACCGCGAACAGCTCGTCGCCGGTCCCCGTGGGGGGCGGCATCGCCTTCGCGACGATCAGCGCCGGATTCCAGAATACCTGCGGCGTCGCGACGAACGGAGTTGCGTGGTGCTGGGGGGACAACACGCGCGGCCAGCTCGGCAGCGGCACGCTGAACTCCAGCGCGACCCCGGTGAAGGTGACGTCGGCCGCCGCGTTCGTCTCCATCAGCGCCGGCTTCCAGCACGCCTGCGGCATCACGGCCGCCGGCGCCGCGTTCTGCTGGGGCAGCAACGATCAGGGCCAGCTCGGCACCGGCGACACGCAGAACCACTCGCTCCCGGTCGCGGTCTCCGGCGGCATCAGCTTCGCGACGGTCGGCGCGGGTGGACTCTACACCTGCGGACTCGCCGCGAGCGGCGCCGCGTTCTGCTGGGGCGACAACATCTGGGGCGAGCTCGGCAGCGGCGTCACCAGTCCGACGAGCAACGCGCCCGTCGCGGTGGCGGGTGGACTTACGTTCCGCACGCTCAGCACCGGCAACTATCACTCCTGCGCGATGGCCGGCGGCAACGTGGCCTACTGCTGGGGTGACGGCGGAGAGGGCCAGCTCGGCAACGGCTCGACCAACCTGAGCGCCTCGCCGGTCAAGGTCATCTACCAGCCCTAGCGCGCACCGGACGACGATGCCCGAAGGGCCGGAGATCGACACCGACAAGCTTCGCGAAACGATCGACGAAGAGATCGAGCGTTCGGGGAGCAGCATGCTGCGCTGGGTGTCGCTCACCACGGCGCTGCTCGCCGCGGTTGCGGCCGTCGCGTCGCTGCGCGCGGGCGACACCGTGAACGAGGCGCTCGCGCTGAAATCCGACGCCACGCGCATCCAGGCGCAGGCCTCGGACCAGTGGACCTACTATCAAGCGAAGGGCATCAAGAGCGCCGTAGCGCGCGCCTCAGCGATCACCTGGAGGGCCGCCGGCCGCCCCGTTCCTCCGGATCTGGAGGAGACCGCGAGCCGCTATGACGCCGAGCAGAAGGAGATTCAAGTGAAGGCGAAAGAACTTGAATCCGAGCGCGACGCGAAGGAGCACGAGGCCGCCGGGCTGCTCGAGAAGCACCATCACTACGCCGGCGCGGTCGCGCTCTTTCAAGTGGCGATCGCGCTCGGAGCCGTCTCCGCGCTCACTCGGGTGAAGCTCGTGTGGTACGGGTCGCTCGTGCTCGGCGCGGCCGGGCTCGTGATGTTCGCGATACCCCTCGTCAGCGCGGGGTGATCGGCGACTGACGGACCGAGCGCGGGAAGCGAGCCCTAGCGCGGCTGGAACTGTGCGTTAAGATGACGGGAAGCTGACAACCCGGAGCTTCCTGCAATGTCTCGTCATCGTAGCGTCACGTTCGTCGCCCTTTTCCTCGCCAGCGCCGTCGCGAGGGCGCAGACGATCGCCGGCACCGTTCAAAGTACCGGTCGGGCCGTCGTCGGGGCGTCCGTCCGACTCGTCGAACTGGATCGCGTGCAGCGCACCGGCGCACATGGCGATTTCACCTTCGCCGGCGTCCCGAAGGGGAGCTACACGGTCTTCGTCAGCTCGGGCGGCTACGCGTCGTCATCGAAGACCATCGAGGTGAGCGGCGCCACGGCATCGGCCACCTTCGACCTGAAGCGTTCGGCGGTCGCGCTGCAGGAGATCGTGGTGTCCGCCAGCCCTCTGCCTCGTGCGATCACCGATCAATACCAGTCCGTCGACTCGAAATCGCAGGTGGATTTCCTCAACGGCACCGGCACGAGTTTCGCCGAGAAGCTTTCGGATCTTCCCGGTGTGAGCGTTCGCGGCAACGGATCCGCGCCTTCGCGTCCGATCCTGCGCGGGCTCACCGACAACGAAGTGCTGGTCATCGAAAACGGCCTGCGCATGGGCGACATCGCCACGTACGATCCGGCGCACGCGACTCCGCTCGAGGCGCTGGGCGTCGCGCAGGTGGATGTCGTGCGCGGTCCGTCCGCGATCCTCTACGGTCCGAACACGCTGGGCGGCCTGGTGAACGTGATCACGAACATCGTTCCGGCGATTTCGGATCATGCGTTTTCCGGCACGCTGAATCTCGAGGGCAACTCGGTGAGCGGTGAGTACTCCGGCTTCGCCAGGAACGTGTGGAGCGGCGGGAACTCCGCGTTCAGCGTCTCGGCCGGCGCACTGAAGGCGGGCGACATCGGCATTCCGGCGGGCATCTACACGGATCCCGGCAGCGGCGCCGCATTCAACCTCAAGGCGATGCCGCAGACCGACCAGAAGAGCAGCGAGGCGGGACTCGGCTACGCGCACCAGGGCGACTTCGGGATGTGGGGCCTCGGCGTGAAGCACTTCGAGATGAACTACGGCATTCCCGGTGTTCCGCCGAATGCGGACTGGGCCAACGTGCCGCCGGCCACGTCGCGCATCTCACAACAGCGGAACACCCTCGAGTGGCGCAGCCTGTTCAACGCGGGCGGCTCGTTCGTCCGGCAGGTAAAGCTGAACGCCAGTTACAACGACTACGGGCATTCGGAGTTTCCGACCGCGCAGGACGCGAGCGGCATATCCGATCCGCAGGCCAACCACTTTCAGAAGCGCGCGTTCAACGGCGTGCTGCAGTTTCAGCAGCGGCGCCGGGGTGACGTTGACGGCGCGTTCGGCCTCTGGGCGAACGTCGAGGATCTCACGATCGACGGCGACCAGCCGCTCGGGCCCAACTCGCTCACGACCGGCCTCGCGGGATACCTGTACGAGGAGCTGCACGCCTCGCCGGCCACGAGCTTCAGCGCCGCGGCCCGCTTCGACTACAACAACATCCAGACACGGCCGTTCTCGGGATCCACCGATCCGGTCTTCCAGACGATCAACTCGGCGCGGACCGCCAACGCGTTCACGGCGTCGGTCGGCGCGATGCATCAGTTCAGCCCCGAAGTGACGGGCTCGCTGAATCTCGCGCGATCGTTCCGTGCGCCGACCGTTCAGGAGCTGTTCGCGAACGGACTCGACGCTGCGAGCGGCACCTACTCGGTCGGCACCGCGAGCCTCGGGCCCGAGACGGGATTCGGCGTCGACGCGTCGTTGAAGGGAGAGTTCTCGAACGTCTCGTTCGAGGTCTCACCGTATCTCAACTACATCAACAGCTACATCTACGGGTTCCTGCGCGGCGACACGATCCAGGATTTTCCGGTCCGCCAGTTCGCCGCGACGAACGCGCGCCTCATGGGATTCGAGGCGAGCCTCACCGTTCAGCCGTGGGAGTACGTCGCCATCAGGGCGAGCTCCGACTACGTCAACGCGGAGGACACGCGGAACAACGTGCCGCTCCCGTTCACCCCGCCGCTCCGCGGCCTGCTGCGCGGCACGTACCAGGACAGCAGGTGGATGGGAATGGTCGAAATGCGCATGGCGTCGTCGCAAACCCGTCTGGGCGAGGGCGACACGCCCACCTCAGGGTACACCGTGATGAACCTCGGCTTCGGGGTGCGTTCCACGCAGCAGGGTATGGTGCACAATATCAGCCTCCACTGCGACAACGTCTTCAACACCGTGTATCGCGACAACCTCTCGGTGGTGAAGGATTTCATTCCCCAGCCAGCGCGCGGATTCCGCCTGAATTACGAGCTGATCTACTAAGAGCGCGTTTCAATACCGGGTTAGACGGTCTCTGACAATCGAAGCAACACCGGAACGGCGAATGTTAGGGGCCGAGAGCTGAAGGAAGGATGGTGTCCACGGAACCCGGAGCTTCTCACTTGCCTAGCGATGGCGCGGCTCCCTGCGCGCGCGTTGCCGGCGGTGCACCGACGAACGTCACGAAGAGAACGGTGTAGCAAAAGGAACAACCGCCCACGCTGGCCTCCGATGTCCGGATGGAACGCGGCCTCACGGTGCGGCCGTGGGGCGCAGGATCATATTCAGCGGTAGGCTGGCGGGGGTCAAGGAGTTGTACGGGCTGTGTTGTACGGGCTGGAGCCGGGTGGTACCGGGTCGTATCGGATCGCACCCGGCGCGCTTGCCGATTGCTCTACCCGCTCCGACATTCCCGGTCACGGCGCGGCGTGGATCCGGCCTCGGATCCACACTTTCCATATCTCCTGTGCGAGGTCGCATGCGACGGACTCTCTTGTTGCTGGTGAGCGCTGGCACACTCGCCTGCAGTGGCGGCGGCAGCAATAGCGGCAACAGCACGACGCAACCGCCCGCATCGGCGCCCGCCATCTCGCTCTCGTCGAACGCCGCGGTCTTTGCGGGCACGGCCGGCGCCGCCAGTCCGGCGGCGCAGGCGGTCACCGTCACGAACAGCGGGACCGGAACGCTCGGCGGCCTCGCGGTGGGCACGATCGCGTATGCCGGCGGTCCCACCGGCGGCTGGCTCTCGGCGAGCTTGAGCGCCGCCACGGCGCCGACAACGATGACGCTGACTCCCTCGACGAACGGTCTCCTGGCCGGAACCTACACCGCGACGGTACCCATCAGTTCGGTTGCCTCGGGCGTGACGAACAGCCCGCAGTCGGTGAGCCTCACGCTGACGGTCGGACCCGGACCGGCGACCCATCTCGGCTTCGCGCCGGTGCCGAGTCCGACAGCCGGTGGAGTGATGACGCCGCCGGTGACCGTCTCGATCTACGACGCGCTGGGAGACTTGGTGACCACCGCGACCACGAGCGTCACGCTCGCGATCGGCGCGAACGGCTCCGGGGCAGTCCTGAGCGGCACCACCACGGTCGTCGCGGTGGCGGGCGTCGCCACGTTCAGCAACCTCTCCATCAGCAAACCGGGCGCCGGATTCAACCTCGTCGCCTCCGCCACCGGCCTGACCGGAGCCACGAGTGCCGCCTTCACGGTGTCGTCGTCGTCGGCCGCGAGCGTGACGCTCGCATCGGCGGGACAATCCACGACGTTCCTTTCGTCGCCGAACTTCGCCGCGGCGCTGGCCGTGCAACCCGGCTCGCAGTATCTCGTCGCCGTGATCAACACGGATCCTTCGTACACGATTCAGGAGGGCTTCTCGCTGACCGGCAGCTTCGGCACCTCGGCTGCGGCGCAGCGTCTCGCGGGCGTGCCTCCGCTGCCACCCATGCGCGCGAGCGTGGCTTCGCAGCCCTCATACGCGGTCGCCGCTTCGCTGCCGCCGTCGATGGCGGCGCTCGGCCCCGCCACTCGGAACCATGCCGGCGTGCTGGACGACAACCGGCGGATCTTCGCCAGTTTCGGGAACCCGTCCGCCTCATGGGCCAGGACGAGATCGCAGGGCGGACGGTTGGTACCCCTCAGCGCAGCGATCACGCAGACGATCGGCGCGGTGCAGAAGGCGTACGCGAAGCACTCGCTCAGCGGTTCGTGCACGGCCGTCGACTCGATCGGCGCGCGCACGGTCGCCGTCGGGCAGCACATCATCGTGCTTGCCGACACGAACCTCACGAAGTGGCCGCAGAGTCTGCGTCCCGATTCGTCGTTCTACCAGACGTTCGCGAACGAGTTCGACCAGGTCACGTATCCGCACATCGTCGCGAACATCGGCAATCCGCTCGCGTACGACGCGTCGCTCTCGAACACCGGCAAGATCACCATGACGATCACGCCGGTCCTCAACAACTTCGCCGGCGGCACCGGCGGCGGCTCGATCGTCGCCTTCGTGAACGGGTGCGATTTCTTCCCGCTGGCGTCGAGCGGCGTGGATGCCGACCTGAGCAACCAGACGGAAATGTTCTATTCCTGGATTCCGGGCAGCTCCGGCTTCACCGTGGCGATCTGGGAGGAGGCGCTGCGTGCGACTGCGGCGCATGAAGTCAAGCACATCGTCTCCTACACGGACCGCATAATCAACAACAGCCAGAATTTCGAGGAGGTCTGGCTGGAGGAAGGTCTGGCGCAGGAGTCTTCAGAGATCTGGGAGCGCAACTTCAACCAGGCGACCTGGATGGGAGGCGCGACGTTCCTCCAGACGGCCGCGTGCGAGATCAACCTCGGCGCGAACGCACCCTGCGATCTCGCGAACAACAAGCCGTATACGCTCCTTGGGAGCCACCTGCCGTTCTTTTTCCAATACCTGCAAACGGAGAGTACGTCCAACGGCGAAGGACTCGGCTTGGACACGCCGGCGAATTACGGCGCCGGCTGGACCCTCGCGAGATGGGCCACCGACCAATACGCGAACGGCAACGAGGGCGCGTTCATCAAGTCGCTCGTTAACGAGCCGCAGCTCAGCGGGCTGGCCAATCTCAGCGCGCACACCGGTCAATCGGTGCCGCTGATTCTCGTCTACTGGAACCTGGCCACCGCGATTTTCCAGACGCCGTCGTACATCGCCGCCGACCCGCGAATCACGATCCCGAGCTTCAACTTCGCCGACATCTTCAACTTCGCGCAGACGAGGCTGACGTGCAGCGGAGTCCGGTGCGGGCTGTTCACGAGCTCCGGCAACCCCGCCTATCCCGTCCAGCCGGCCGCCATTTCGGCAACTTCCAGTTTCACGCAGACCGTCAACGGCGTGCCCGGGACGTCCGCGTCGTACTTCCTGCTTTCGGCCTCGAGTGCCGGAGTCGAGACGCTTCAGCTGTTTGCGCCCAGCGGAGCGCCGCTCTCATTGGCGAGCGGCTTCCGCGTCGCGATCCTTCGAGTGCAGTAGTGCAACCAAGGCGTGCCGCGCGGCTGGCGCTCGCGCTGGCCGTGGGCGCAGTCGCCGCGTGTCATAGTGGGAGCCGCGCCGCGGCGACCGAATTGCCGGCTCCCGTCGCCGGAGAAGCGAGAGCGCCGGCTGGAACGGATGCGAGAGCGCCCGTCGGAACGGATTCGCTCGAGGGTATCGTTCGCGTCGTCGGCATCGACGCGCTTCCAGTCGTCACGCTGGTTCGCGACGACGCGAGCCGCTCGGTCACGCTCGACGGACCCCCGTCGCTGCGCCGGGTGGCCGGGCTGCGCATTGCCGTGGTCGGCGAACGATCCGGCGCGCGACTCGCGGTGCGGCGGTTCACCGTGCTCGCCGCGAACGGCGTGCCGGCCACCGACGGCGTGCTCGCCGCGGACGGGGACGCTCTCGTGCTCGTCACGTCCGACGGAACGCGCCACCGGCTCGTGAACCCACCGCCGCTGCTGCGCTCCAGTGTCGGACACCGTGCGTGGGTCTCGGGGGCGCTGGATCGCGCGCCGGTCGCATACGGCATCATCGAGTAGGACGAGCGAGTGCACGCCCGAAGAGCGGCTCACGCTTTCAGGCCAGCCTAGCCGCACGTCGGGGCCAGAGCCATTTTGGTTCCGACGGCTCCCGCCGATCGCACGCGACTCGTAGGGACCGCTCCCCCACTGCGAACCGGATTCTTCGATGACTGACGTTCGCCTGCGCGCCCGATCCGTTTCCGAACTCGTCGATGCGGCGTTCGCGCTGTACCGCCGCGACAGCAACCAGTACATCCTCGTCATGGCGGTCGCCACGATCCCGCAGCTCGTGTCCCGGCTCTTCCTGCGGAGCGACGGGACGATGGGCCTCGGCGTCGGCCTGTTCGCGCTGGTCACCGGGCTGATCTCCTCGCTCACGTTCATGATCGGCAGCGCGGCGATCATGAAGCTCGGATCGGAGGTGTACCTCGGAGAGCAGGCGGATTTCAGCCACGCCGTCGGCAGCGTCATCCCCAAAGTATTCGCGCTCCTCTGGGCGGGATTCTTGAAGGCGATCCTGTACGCGATCGGGTTCCTCGTCTTCTTCGTCGGCGAGTTCTACGTCGCCGCGCGCTTCTTCGCCGTCGCCGCCGTGATCGTCCTCGAGGACGGCGCGGTTGGTGAGGCCTTTTCGCGCTCGTCGGCGCTCTCCAACGGGCGAAAGCGGCACATCCTGAACACGCTGCTGCTCGTCTGGATCATCTATTTTCTGTTGAGCATGGGCGTATCGCTCGTGGCGAACGTCACGCGGAGCACTGTCCTGGCCATCGTCTTGACGACCGCGTTCCAGATCGTCGCGTATCCGATCATCGGGCTGACCGACATGCTGCTGTACTACGATTGCCGCATCCGCGGTGAGGGATTCGACATCGAACGGATGGCCGCTTCGATGGACGGCGATCGGGGTTCCGCGTCCGGCGCATCCGGCGCGGCGGGCGCGACGACGTAGCGACCGACAACGTGACGCTTCTGCAGGGCGCGGTGGGGCAGTCGTGGCCGGTCCCCGCGGTGCACGACACCGTCGCGGCGATCGCGCGCCAGGCGGCGTACGAGAGGACGATCGGCCAGAGTGCGCTGCAGCGCATCTGGAGCGCCATCGGCCGTGCGCTGAACGCGCTGTTCCAGTTCTTCCGCGGATCCGAGACCGGGCGCCACGTCACCGTCGCGCTCGTCGTGCTGATCGTCGCGGCCATCGCGATTCACTTCATTCTCGCGACGCTCGCGGCCCGCAACGACGTGGTCGCGGCCGACGCGAATCCCGCCCGCGTCCGCGCCGCCGACGCGTGGCGCGATGCCGAGCGTCTCGCCGCCGCCGGCCAGTTCACCGATGCCTCGCACGCACTGCTTGCCGCGCTCCTCTCGGCGTTCGCGCAGCGCGGCGAAGTGCGGCTCCACGCGTCGAAGACGGCCGGCGATTACGCGCGCGAACTCGCCCGGCGCGGTTCACCGGCGCGCAGTGCGTTCCAGCAGTTCCGGCGCCGGTACGACGCGGTGATCTTCGGCGTCGGCACGTGCACGGCGGACGAATACGCGGCGCTGCTGCGCGACGCCGCGCCGATCCTCTCGCGGGCAGGGGTCGCGTGACGTCACCGCGTTTACCGGATGCCGGCGGGCTCCCGTGGTACGCGCGGCCCGCCATCGTGCTGCCGATCGTCGCCGTGCTGATCGTCATCTCGGCACTCGTCACGCCGCAGCC
>Ga0097691_1002043_pt1 | contig 14065 bp, 13 predicted proteins | sample NGESurdeep072012_8_FD_72858 | JGI IMG/M metagenome (GOLD analysis project Ga0097691, IMG submission 72858) | Arctic peat soil microbial communities from Barrow, Alaska - NGEE Surface sample 210-1 deep-072012 | ecosystem: Environmental > Terrestrial > Soil > Wetlands > Peat ...
CGCCGAGGTCGTAGATGACCAGGATGTTGCCGACAAAGCCCTCCATCTCGGTGGAGATGTAGGCGTAACGCTCGTCCATGTCGAAGCGATGCACGCCGTTGCCGCCGGTTAACTGGTGATGGATCAGCGTTGGCTTGGCCGGGTTGGCAACGTCGTAGATGCGGAAGCCGCCATTGCGATAGGGCTGCTGTTCGGCCGATCAATCTTGCTCATCAGCTTATTGATCCATGGTGGCGCCGGAGGCTTTCACGATCGCCGTCCATTTCGGAATTTCAGCTTTGATATAGGCTCTGAATTGCTCCGGCGTGTCGCCGACGATATCGACGCCGAGCCGGCCGAGTGAAGCCTGCACGCCCGGATCCTGCAATGCCTTGACCGCGGCGTCGTGCAGCGTGGCGATCACCTGCGGCGGAGTGCCAGCGGGCGCGACCAGCCCGTGCCAGGTACTCGCCTCGAAGCCTTTCAGGCCGGCCTCGTCCACCGTCGGAAGATCGGGCAGGATCTGCGTGCGCTTGAGCGTGGTCACCGCCAGCGCGCGCACCTTGCCGTTGTTGATATGGCCGACCACGGACGCGGCGGTGGCGAACATCATCTGCACGTGGCCGGCGATCACGTCTTGCAAGGCGGGCGCAGCGCCCTTGTAGGGCACGTGCACGATGTTGACGTGTGCCTCTGCCTTGAACAATTCGCCGGCGAGATGCGCCGCCGCGCCGTAGCCGGACGAGGCGAAATTGATCTTGCCGGGTTGCGCCTTGGCAAGCGCGACCAACTCTTTAAGCGAATGCGCCGGGACATTCGGATTGACCACCAGGATGTTGGCTTGCGTGCCGATCAGCGTAATCGGGATGAAGTCTTTTTCCGGACTATAGTTGAGATGTTTGTACAGGGCCTCGTTGGTGGCGAGGATGCTGTTGTTGCCCATCAGCAGTGTGTAGCCGTCGCCGGTTGCATGGGCGACCGTCTCGGCCGCGATATTGCCGCCGGCGCCGGGGCGGTTCTCGATCACCGCCGGCTGGCCCAGCAACTGTTCCATCTTCTTGCCGACGATGCGGGCGAGCACGTCGCTGGGGCCGCCGGGCGTGAACGCCACCACCAGCGTGACCGCCCGGTTCGGATAGTCGGCCGCGCGCGCGGGCGCGGCGCAGGCGAGCAAGACGGTGATGCCGGCAAGCAGTACCGCAGTCGGCGTCCGTTTTGTCCAGAATGCCATGGGAAATTGACCTCCGCGCCTCGCGCCCGGTGGCGGTCCCGAGAGGAGTACGCTAGCACGATCTAATCAATGGCTTACCAAAAAGTGGGACACTGAATCCTTTCATGGGATCATTAGGCTTTTTTGCCACGAGTATCCCACCAAAATATCCGCTTTCAGCTCTATTGAGCTACGTCATTGCAGTCAGTGATTTAGGTGACGTTCTGGCCTGACGGATTTTTTGATGTACCAGCGCGATGGAGAGATTATTGCATTTGCGCGTCCTGATCTAGCGGTGTCAGGAACGGATTCATCGTCTGTGGAGCCGGTGGCCGATATCCGAGCGATGAATGCGGCCTGACTGTGTTGTACAACGCGACGAAGCAACGCCCATGTGACCGTTGCGCGGAAGGTTCTTTATCCGTGGCATCCCTGGTACGGGCTGACCGTTCAAGTCCATGAGGCGTTTGACAAGGGCGAGACCGGGTATTTCCGCTGCAGTCTGGACGGCGGGATGACCGGCCGCTGGCTGGAGCTTCCAGCGTGGATGTTCGACTCAGCGGCCTGCTTGCCGGTGCGGATGGAGGATTTGCCACAGGTCGATCGCGCCGCGCTGGACGAACTGAAGACGCTACTGGCGGAGGTGCAGGCGCCCCAGTCATCGAATCCACCGGTTCCTGGAGCAAGGGGAGAGTCTTGCCCAGAGAATCGGAGAGATGCCAATGCGACGCCAACACCGCCCTCACGGAGGTCATCCGCCCGAAGCCAATCAGTTGGATCTGTTCCGCCCGACGGCCCAGGAGCCTCACTGGCTCCGGTTGCCGGAGGAGACGCGCGAGACGGCGATGAACCTGATGGCGCGACTTCTCGACGCCCATGCGCGGCTCCATTGCGGTCGCGGACAAGCGACGGGAGGACGCCGCGATGACTGACAAGATCCTGCCGCACCATCTCGAACGCAAGGCGATGCTCTATGTTCGTCAGTCTTCCGCCCATCAGGTGTTGCACAATCGCGAGAGCCGCGCGCTGCAATATGCGATGCGGGATCGGCTGGTGGCCCTCGGCTGGTCCGAGATCGAGACCGTCGACGATGATATGGGCCGCTCGGCGGCTGGCAGTGTCGCGCGGGTTGGTTTTGAACGCATGGTGGCCGAAGTCTGTCTCGGCAAGGTCGGCGCGGTGGCGGCGCGGGAAGTGTCGCGCTTCGCACGCAACAGCCGCGACTGGCAGCAACTGATCGAGATGTGCCGCGTGGTCGACACGGTGCTGATCGATCAGGAAGCGATCTACGCACCCCGACAGGGCAATGATCGGCTGCTGCTCGGATTGAAGGGCAGTCTCAACGAATACGAACTCGATCTGTTGCGCCAGCGCTCGCTGGCGGCGCGTTACGCGAAGGCACGCCGGGGCGAGTTGATCGTCGCGGCTCCGGTCGGCTTCGTGAAGGCTGGCGACCGTCTGGAGAAGGATCCGGATCGGCGCGTGCAGGAGGCCATCGTGCTGGTCTTCGCCAAGGTCGCCGAGCTCGGCAGCGCCCGCCAGACGTTGCTCTGGTTCCTGGAGCATGGTCTCGATCTACCCACCCGGCCCCGCAACGGCGATATCGTCTGGCGGCGGCCCTGTTACGCCACCATTCATCGGATCGTGACCAACCCGGTCTACGGCGGCGCCTATGCCTACGGGAAGACGAGTGCCACCGCGCACTACGATGGGGCCGTCGCCAAGCCGGCCAGCCGTCGCAAACCGCGCGAGGAGTGGCTGGCGTTGCATCCCGGAGCCCATGAAGGCTATGTCGAATGGGAGCGATCGGAGACGATCCGCAAGATGATCAGCGACAACACGCCGAGCGGAAAGCACCATGGCGCCGCCAAGCACGGTGACGCGCTGCTTGCTGGGCTTGTCCGCTGTCGGCGGTGCGGGCGCAAGCTGACGATCCGATACACCGGCATGCGCCACAACATCCCGCGCTACAGCTGCAGCCGCGGCTGGCTCGACAATGGCGAGCCGCGCTGCATCGCCTTCGGCGGTTTGCGGGTGGACGACGCCATCGAGGCGATGGTCTTGAAGGTGGTTGAGCCCGGCGCGATCACGGCGGCAGTCGAGGCCGATCGCCAAGCAGCCACACGACGCGACGATGTGCGCGACGCCTTGAACCGGGATCTTGAGGCCGCGCGCTATGCGGCGGATCGTGCCTTCCGTCAGTATGACGCCATCGATCCCGCCAACCGCCTCGTGGCGCCGGAACTCGAACTGCGCTGGAACCGGGCGCTCGAACGGGTGGCCAAGGTCGAAGCTCGCATCGCGTCCCATGACGCACAAACGCCGCCCACGGCGCCGGCGACGCTGGCCTCGTTCGCAATGCTTGCTGACGATTTGAAGATGGTCTGGAACGCGCCCTCGACGGATGCACGTCTGAAGAAGCGCATCGTCCGAACTCTGATCCAGGAGGTCGTCGCCGATATCGATGCCGAAGCCGGCGAGATCATTCTTCTCGTTCACTGGGCGGGCGGCATCCATACGGAACTGCGCCTGCCAAGGCGTCGGCGCGGACAGCGCAACAGCACATCGCAGGATCTCGTCGCGGCGGTCCGCCAATTGGTGCTGATCGCCACGGACGATGTGATCGCCGGCCTGCTCAATCGCAACCGGCTCACCACCGGCCATGGCAATCGGTGGACGCGGGAGCGGGTGACCGCACTTCGGTCACATCACAAGATCCCCGTGCATCGGCATGACATTGCCGATGCGGCCTGGTTGAATCTGACCAAGGCCGCCGCACATCTCAAAGTTAGCGCCAAGACCCTGCGACTGGCGGCCGAGGGCGGCGAGATCCACGCTATCCACCCGCTCTCAGACGGGCCATGGCTGTTCAACCGCGCCGTTCTCGACAGCGCTGCAGCGCAAACGATCACCGAGCGAGCCCATCGGGGCACAAGACACCCCACAGGACCGGACCCAGATCAGCAAAACTTCTTTCCTTCAACGACATAGCGAGATGGGTGTTATGAAGCGGGATTGTAGTGCTTTCGCCATTGCTGGACGACGATCTGTGCTTCTTTCAAGCTGTAGAAGATTTCTCCGTTTAGCAACTCATCGCGTAGTTTTCCGTTGAAGGACTCGCAGTAGCCATTCTCTCAGGGGCTGCCTGGTTCGATGAACAGGGTTTTGGCTCCAACCTGCATCAGCCAGTTACGCACGATCTTCGCCGTCATCTCAGCGCCGTTGTCAGACCGGATGTGTTCGGGCATGCCGCGCGTGAGCATAACGTCGGCCATCGTCTCAAGCACACCGAAGCTGTTGATGCGGCGCGCTACCCTGATGGCAGGCATTCGCGGGTGAACTCGTCGATCAATGTCATCAGCCGGAGTTTGCGACCATCGTGGGTCTGGGCCTCCACGAAGTCGTAACTCCACACATGATTGCGCCGTTCCGGCCTCAGCCGGATGCAAGATCCATCGTTAAGCCAGAGCCTGCCTCGCGGCCTTTGCTTCTTGGGTACTTTCAGCCCCTCACGGCGCCAGATCCGCTGCACGCGATCGCAGCCTACATTCCACCCCGCCTCGTCCAGCAATGACTTGATCCGACGATAGCCATATCGGCCGTACTGTGATGCCAACGCGATAATTGCCTGCGTCAGCGCATCTTCATCAGCACGGACAATGGTGGTGTAACGCTGCGTTCCGCGTGGCTGACTGACAATCCGGCAGGCATGACGTTCCGAGAGACCGTACTTCCCCGAATGCATTCAACTGCCTGCCGGCGTCGTTCGGGGCTTACAAGTTTCCCGAGGCGACGTCCTTGAGCACCTGTTTCTCAAGTGACAGATCGGCAACAAGACGCTTCAGCCGGACATTCTCGCGTTCCAGGTCTTTCATCCGCTTCGCCTGATCAATCTCAAGCCCACCATATTCCTTGCGCCAGCGATAATAACTCTGCAGCGATATGCCCGCATCCCGGCAAGCCACAGGCGCAGACTTGCCCTGTGCAATCGACACTTCAATCTGGCGAAGCAGCGTCACGAGCTATGCAGGATTTTGGGTGACGAGGCGATCAGGCGGCGTGGTTTGCCGGCACTTCGATGACCTCGATGCCGTCTTGGAATCTGACACCTCCGATAACTTTCGGCAACTGATTCTCGCCTTTCAGCCGGTGCCAAGTCTTTGAGGCGGCGATGACCAACTTGAATACCATCAGCTTGGCAGTTGTGGACGACAACGAACCGGAGAGGATCAGGATCGGCGTCTTCACCTTGGAGACGCGCAACGATCGAAGTACCTCGTAGCCCGACATATCGGGCAGGTTCAGGTCGCCCCAGCCGGTAAGGGGAAGCTGTAACAGGCTTCTCCTTTGGTTTTTATGGCGCACAGCGCAAAAAGTAGGGTTCGCTAACCGTTCTCAATTAGCGCAATTCCGAGAGCAACCGTTCCGCTGACCTTATCTTGCGCTCAAGAAAAACAACTGCCGGACCGCAGCATAGGTTCCCGGCCTTCATTGGGTCACTCGGCTGTATTCGTTTGCGCGACGTGATCGCGCCGGCGCGGCAGGCGCACGGTGAAGACGACCATCCCGCTCGTGGAGACCGATTCGACTCCGATGTCGCCGTCGTGTGCCGTCGCGATCTGCTGGGAGATGAAAAGCCCGAGACCGAGACCGCCGGGTCGCGATGAGCTGTTGGTTCGGCCACGGAACGGTTCGAAGATCGCCGGCAACAGCTCGGGCGGGATGACACCTCCATTGCGGATCCGGATCACGATCTCGCGTTCGCCGCCGGCGATGCTTAACGAGATGGGGACCCCTCGCGTCCCGTGGTGGAGTGCATTGCCGACCAAATTGGAGAACAGCTGCAGCAGCCGATCGGGATCGCCCCACGTCGTGCAATCGCCATCGGATTCGATCACGATCTCGCGGTCCGGGTTCGTCGCGCGAAGCTCGTCGACGGCGCGCTCGACGAGCTCCCCGACATCGAGATGCTTGCGCACCAGCGAGAGGCCGAGCCCACCCGCGAGCCTGGCGCGGGTCAGATCGAGGAGCTGCTCGATCATCTCGGTCATGCGATGTCCCGCCACCATCATTTGGCGCAAGGTATGCATCTGGGCTTCGTCGGCGATCTGTCGCTGGAGCCACGCCGTGCCCATGATCATCGCAGCGAGCGGGTTCCGCAGGTCGTGTCCGAGGATGCCGACGAACATCTCGTTGAGACGGAGCGTCTGCGAGACCTCCCGGCGCTGGCGCGCCAGCTCGAAGAACACGTCCGCCTTGCTCTTCAGGATATGCGGATCGATCGGCTTGAACAGGAAGTCGACGGCGCCGGACTCATAGCCCTTGAACACGCGCTGCGGATCGCGGGTCCCGGCAGTTACGAAGATGATCGGCACGCGCTTGGTTCGCTCAACCCCGCGCATCAACTCGGCGAGCTCGAAGCCGTCCATCACGGGCATCTGCACGTCAAGCAGTGCCAGCGACACATCGTGTACGAGCAACAGCTCGAGGGCATCGGATCCCGATCGCGCCAGGAGCACTTCGAGACCCTCACGGCGGATGATCGCCTCGAGCGCGAACAGGTTCTCGGTCTTGTCGTCTACGAGCAGAAACTTGATCGGTTCGGACGTCATCACAGCAAGTCCCCACCGCGAGTCTTAGCGCCGACGAGCCTAGCGAGGAAGGCTCCGAGGTCCACGAGCCGGACCACATGGGCGGAGGGTCCGACGCGCCGCATGGCCGTCTCGGGCATCATCGGAGAAGACGCCGTCGCTGGGGCTTGGACGATCGCCACACCACCGGCCTGCCGAATCTGGCAGAGCCCCTCCGCGCCATCCTGGTTCGCGCCGGAGAGCACGAGGCCGGCCACCGCCGGTCCGTAGGCGTCGGCGGCCGACTCGAACAGCACGTCAATCGCCGGGCGCGAATGATGGACGGGTTCGTCAATCGATAGTGACAGCGAGCGATTCCGTTCTATCAGGAGGTGATAGTTCGGCGCCGCGACGTATATCGTTTGGTTGCAGAGCGGCATCTTGTCCTCGGCTTCGTGCACGGCCCGCGCACAGACCCGAGACAGGATCTCCGGCACGAGATTCGGCTGCGCGGGTGGAAGGTGAAGCACGATGACGATCGGGCACGACACCTGTTCGGGCAGCGCAGGCACGATAGAGAGCAGCGCGTCGAGCCCCCCCGCCGATCCTCCGATTACGATGGCTTCGATGTCGCTCATCTAGATCTTTTGGTAGATACGAGCGTCCGGCACGAGCTCGGTGAACGCCGCCGCGTGCTGGGAAAATCGCAGCGTCTCCTTGAGCCCGAGACCGAGAAAGCCCTTGCGGCACAGTGAGTCGCTTAGCAAACCGACCGCGCGCTCCTGGAGCTCCTTCTCGAAGTAGATGAGCACGTTGCGGCACGACACGAGGTGCATCTCCGCGAACACACTGTCGGTCGCGAGACTATGGTCGGAGAACATGATCGCCTTCTTCAAACTGCGGTCGAGCACGGCTCCTCCATAGGCGGCCGAGTAATAGTCGCCGAGCGATGCCCGCCCGCCGGCAAGCCGGTAACTTTCGGTGAACTTTGTGAAGCGCTCAGTCTCATACACCCCCTCTTCGGCCGTGCAAAGGCTCTCCGGGTTGATGTCGGTCGCGTAGATAAAGGTGCGGTCGAGAAGCCCCTCTTCGTAAAGCACGATCGCGAGCGAATAGGCCTCCTCTCCAGTGGAGCATCCCGCGACCCAGATCTTCAGCGACGCATACGTCTTCAGATAAGGGACCACCGTCTCCCGGAGCGCGCGGTAGTATGTCGGGTCTCGGAACATCTCGCTCACTTGGACGGTGAGGAAGCGCAGCAACTCGGCGAACAGTTTTGGCTCGCGGAGTACACGCTCTTGGAGCCTGGAGATCGTTTCGCAATGGAAGTGGACGAGTGCCGTCTTGACGCGGCGCTTGATCGATGCCTCCGAGTAGCTCCGAAAGTCATAGTGGTACGTGAGGTAGACGGCCTCGAGCAGGAGGCCGAGCTCGACGTCGCGGATCGATTGGTCCATCACTTGCGGATCCACACCCGGGCCAGGGATAGGAGCTTGTCGACATCGATCGGCTTGGCGATGTAGTCGTTCGCGCCGGCTTCTAGGCTTTTCTCCCGATCGTCGATCATCGCCTTGGCCGTAAGCGCGATGATCGGCAGCTTGGCAAACTGGGGCTGCTTGCGGATCTCCCGGGTCGCCTCTAGGCCATCCATCACCGGCATCATGATGTCCATCAGCACGAGATCGACGCTGGGGTGCTGGCGCAAGTGTTCGAGCGCCTCGCGCCCGTTGCGCGCGATCTCGACCTTGGCGCCCCTGGACTCGAGTACGCTCGTCACGGCGAACACGTTGCGCGCGTCGTCCTCGACAATGAGGATACGACGGCCCTCGAACACGGCTTCGCGGTCGCGAACGTCGCGGAGCATGCGCTGGCGTTCCGGTGGAAGCTCGGACTCTACCTGGTGCAAGAACAGCGTAACCTCGTCGAGCAGGCGCTCCGGGGAGCGCGCTCCCTTGATAATGATCGAGCTCGAGAACTGCTCGAGCTCGTCGATCTCGTCTTGTGACAGTGAACGGCCGGTGTAGACGATCACGGGCGGCACGCCGTACTGGTCTCCGCGAGACATCTCTCCAAGTAGCTCGAGCCCGCTTCGATCAGGAAGTGACAGATCGAGGACCAAGCAATCGAAGGTCGTGGCACCAAGGTGCTCGAGGGCTTGGGCCGTAGTCCCTACCGCGACGGTCTCGACGTCGTCGGAGGCGAGTAAGCGGGCCGTGCTCTCTCTTAAGACGGAATCGTCTTCGACGATCAACACGCGGCGCAGCTTCTGGGTGACCTTGGCTTCGAGGTGTTTGATCGCTTCGAGGAGCTGTTCGCGCTCGATGGGCTTGAGTGCATATCCGGCCGCGCCCATCTCGAGCGCGGTCCTTGCATGGTCCGAGGCCGAAATCACGTGGACCGGGACATGCCGCGTCAGCGAATCACGTTTGAGAGCATCGAGGACCGAGAGGCCCGAGCGATCCGGCAGCCCGACGTCGAGCACGATTGCGCTTGGTCGGTACCGCTTCGCCATGGCGAGACCGTCTTCGGCCGTCGCCGCGAGCAGGCCCTGGAATTTGAGCTCGTGGCCAAGATCGTAGAGGATTCGCGCGAAGGCCGGATCGTCCTCGATAATGAGAAGGGAGCGAGACGTCGATTCAAGCCGGTCGCGATCATCCACCGCCGGTGTTGGACGGCCACTCGGGGCAGCAATTGCGCCTGGCTCGCGCCGTGGGCTCGGAGCTGCGGGGCGGCGCGGCGCTGGTGTTGCGTCATGTACCGCATATCGCGCTGGCAACGACAACGTGAACGTACTCCCGCGTCCCGGTGTGCTTTCGACGTGCAGCTCGCCACTGAGCAGTCGTGCCAGGTCGCGCGAGATCGAAAGGCCGAGACCGGTGCCACCAAACTTGCGGGTGGTCCCACCATCGGCCTGACGGAACGCTTCGAAGATCAGCTCGTGTTGATCTTCCGCAATGCCAATGCCCGTGTCGCGCACGTCAAACTGAATGCCCCCGTCCGTGGCTCCGACCACGAGCGAGACCCCGCCGCGCTCGGTGAACTTGATCGCGTTCGAGAGCAGATTCTTGAGGATCTGCAGGAGTCGCGTCGGATCGGTCTCGACTGCGGGCGGTACGCCCACTTCGATCGACATCGTGAGATCGAGCTGCTTCTGAGCCGCGATCGGCTGAAACATGTTCAAGAGGTCGTCGACGAGGCGCGCGATCGTGATCGACTCCGGGCGGACGTCGAGCTTGCCGGCTTCGATCTTCGACAGATCGAGGATGTCGTTGATGAGCGTCAACAGATCATTGCCCGCGGAGGAGATCGTCTGCGCGAACTTGATCTGCTCGGGATTCAAGTTGCCCTCGCGATTGTCGGAGAGCAGCTTGGCGAGGATCAGCGTGCTGTTGAGCGGTGTCCTCAGCTCGTGAGACATGTTGGCGAGGAACTCGGATTTGTAGACACTCGCACGCTGGAGCTCCGCCCCGGCTAGCGCCAGTTCGTCGCGTTGCCGCTCGAGAGACTGTGTTTGCTCCTCGAGCTGGGTGTTGATCTGTTCGAGCTCGGCTTGCTGATTCTCGAGCTGGGTCTGCGAGAGCTGCAACGTGTGGCTCCCTTGTTCGAGCTCCTCGTTCGAGACGCGGAGCTCCTCTTGCTGCGTCTGGAGCTCCTCGGCTTGGCGCTGGGTCTCTTCGAGCAGCTCCTCGAGCCGGCTACGATCCCGGGCCGAGCGGATCGCGATCGCGATCATCTCCGACACGCGACCCAAGACCTCGATCTCCGTCGGGTCGACCCTATGCAGAAATCCAAGCTCCGCGACGGCGTACACCGTACTGTCTACGCTCGCGGGCGCGATGACGAGTTCGCGTGACTTCGTGCGACCCACCGCCGACGTGACGCGCAGGTAGTCCTCCGGCAAGTCGCGCAAGTGAACCACCTGGTTCTCCTTCGCTGCCTGGCCGGTGAGCCCCTCGCCGAGACGCAGCGTCGCGCCTTGCTCCATCGACGGCTCGAGCGCGTGACCCGCGACCCGGCGCAGCCGCTCACCCGGTTCGGTCACATACACCGCGCCGACCTGGGCGTCCAGGTTCTCCACCAGCACGCCGAGGATCTTCTCACCGAGAGACTCAACACGCAGGTCGCCTTGCACCTGTGTGTTTAATGCCATCTGCACCCGGCGCAGCCACGCCTCGGCCTCGCCGGTGCGGAAGTCGCGAGACGCGAGCCACGCGATCAACATGATCGCAAACAGCAGCACCCCCGCGCCGCCGAACGTGGCGTAGGTCGACCACATCACGCTGCCTTGCCAGTCCGTCGTTCGCTCCTCGAGCAGACGCCCCTCCACCGCGTTCATCTCCGCGATCACGGCGCGAACCCGGTCCATGAGCAGCTTGCCCCGACCGCTGCGAACGATCTCGACCGCCGCGTCGGCTTGCCCGGCCCGCTTCAGGGCGATGGTCTGGGCCAGCTCGTCGAGCCTTTGGGTGATCGTCGATTCGAGCGTGTCGAGGTCCCGCTGATGGTCGGGATTATCCGCGGTCAACCGGCGCAACGTCGCGAGCTCTCCGGACCACGACGTTAGCGCGTGGTTGTAGGGCTCGAGAAAGGGCTCGAGCCCAGTGAGTAGGAATCCGCGCTGGCCGGTCTCGGCATCCTTCAGCTCGGAGAGGAGTTGATTCAGCTGTAGCTCGACCGCGCGTGTGCGGTCGACGGACATCACGGCGGTAGTGCGAGCCTTCAGCGACTGATAAGATATCCCAGCAATCACGATAATGGCGATCACCGCCGCGACGAACGCGGCAAGCGCCTTGCCCGGCAAGATGGCACGCGATCGTCGCCCGGCCCGAGCGGGCGTTTTCATGGATGGTGGCTCTGCGCTGTTACCCAGCATCTTTCCGCGTCCTCGTTGCCTTCTTTCGATCAGGCATGGCTTTTTCTCCTCGAGCCATATCGGACATGGCCGTCGTTCTTACCCGATTGCGCGATCTAACAATTACGCAAGCAGGCCATCAATAGAGTCGTGAAGCTGAACTTCCGAGTACGGCTTACGAAGGCAGTGTGTGTCTTCAACAAACAGAGCTTTCATTTTGTCGGTAATGAAATTGCTTGTCGTGTAGAGCACACGCAAAGAGATCGTCCCGCTGCCTGTTGAAATTGTTGAGGCAGGCGCCGAAGGGTGAAGGCTACGCTGCTCGGCTTTGGCGATCAATGGCCTGATCGGCGAGCACCGCTTGCTGGTGGCGCAGCAAGGCGGCTCTCAGGACCGGGAGGTGCTTGTAGGCCTTCAAGCTGCGGAAGGTCTTTTGGGCCTCCAGCATAGCGGTGCCGGTCCATCGCAAGGCCATCCGCGCATTGCGCCAACGTTTGACGTTGCGGCAGACCTGTCGGAGGACGGCCATCAGACTCTCGATAGCGTTGGTGCAGCCGAGCGCGCGTCGCAGTGGGTCGGGCAGACCAAGGCGGATGACGGTGAGCATTTCGTCCAGGCCTTCGTGGATCGAAGCCGAGACGCCCGGCGCGTCGTGATCGAGCCGACGCGCCAGGTTCCTGAGAACCCGCTCGGCCTGCTCGGCGGTCGGGCTGTCCCAGGCCTGACGCAGCACCTTCTTGACCCCGGCGTGCAGCGATGGGTCGAGCCGCTCGACGATATTGCGCCCCTTGTGCACCTGGCAGCGCTGGATGAGTGCGAAGCGACCGAAGGTGTCGCGCACGGCCCGGCTCAGCGCCTTGGCGCCGTCGACGATGAACAGGCGGGCGATGTCCGGTTGCAGCCCGCGCTCAACCAAATCGGCCAGCAGCGCCTTGACCACGGCGGCGTTCTCCGTCGCCCCCACGGCCAACGCCAGCACGTGTTTTTCGCCGGCCCCGTCGATGCCGATCGCCACCACCAGGACATGATCGCCGACATGCAGCCCGTCGATCTGGATCACCAGCAGGTCGAGCCCCGATAGGTCGCTTGCCAGCCATTCCTTCAGCTTCGCCGTGCTCAGCGCCACGAAGCGCCGCGAGACCGAGGACTTCGTGGTGGCGCGCGTGGCCTGGCCAGCCAGATCGCCGTCCGGCAGCCGCACCGAGCGAGCGTACTTGCGCGTCGCCACACCGATCAGCATCTGGTTGAACGCCCAGCGCGATAACAAGTCCGCGTTCTTGATCGCCTGCCAGCTGGCTAGCTCCAGCTCGGCCCCGCGGCGTTCGCGCACCCGCGGCCGCCGGACCGCAGCTTTGCCGCCGTGGTAGTCGATCTCGCTCATCGTCACGCCCCAGCGATGCGCCGCCCGCCCGCCGTGGCGTTCGTAGCGTTGGCCGCACAGCTGCGCGACATCGCCCGCCAGCATCGCCTCGATCGCCGCGGCAGATGGGGTCGAGGTGGTCATCGACTCCCCGTACGCCCGGCTCCTGCATGTCCACGATCACGCCAGCCTGGGTAGGAGCTTGTTGCGCTTGGTTTCCACCTATCGGTGGAGACCGGTATTCATCGATGCCAATCGCGGCATTTTCCCGCACAGCGAGGCGGATCTGACCTCCGATACTGCAATCCACCCTCCGCTGCTGGAGAACATTCAATTCAGCGATGTCGTTAAACTGAGGTCGCTATCGGTAAAGCGTGACGGTGCCGTGGCGCAGGTCGCCCTTTGGTGGCAGCCGGTGCGCAGCGTGACCGACGTCAAGGATTTTCGGTTCTTCGTTCATGTGATCGATGACGCCGGCAATATCGTGCAGAACAACGAAGTAAAATTGCTCTTTATCGACCCGGACGATGCCGCCGATCGGGCGATCCGCCTGAGCGAGGGGAGCATCAACGTCCCCTTGGGCGCGCGCCGCATCGCGGTTGGTTTCTTCCGCGGGGATCATGCGGAGGAAGTTCTTCACGCGAACGCGGGCGAGCGGGACTGGGAGGATACACGGGTCATCGCTTCGCTCCCGGCAAGCAAGTGAGCCGCAGATTCGCGGCCACGTTTTGCAGGAACCAACGATGGGCGTCGCCAGGCCAGGCGGGCCATCTTCGCCGATGCTGCTCTGAGACCGAAGTTTGGATCGCCGGCGGGTGGAGTTTTCCGGCTCTCTCACTATGGTGGGCTGGTTGCGCCATCGTGATTCGGCAACATAATCGGGGGTCTGTGCCCGATCGCCCCATGAGGGCGTTCTTCACTGTAGTACTCCTCCAACTTTTTCTGCGCATCCGCAAGGCTCAGGACCAATGAGCGTTCAGACATTCAGCTCGGAACGGCGCCATTGAACGCTTCGATGAACGCATTGTCAGTGGGCTTGCCTGGCCTGGAGAAGCACGTTTATGGGCGGATGTGTTCGACTACATCGAGCGCTT
>Ga0097691_1002044_pt1 | contig 14051 bp, 10 predicted proteins | sample NGESurdeep072012_8_FD_72858 | JGI IMG/M metagenome (GOLD analysis project Ga0097691, IMG submission 72858) | Arctic peat soil microbial communities from Barrow, Alaska - NGEE Surface sample 210-1 deep-072012 | ecosystem: Environmental > Terrestrial > Soil > Wetlands > Peat ...
GCGGGGGTCATGTTCCCGGGGTCCCCGCCGGCGGGCTGGCCAGAACTGGATTCTTCAGGTTCACCGTGGGGCTGAAGCAGGCGAAGACCTGGTGGCCAGTGGTCACCACCGGGGCGAACTGGGTGCCTTTGACCACCACGGCGGCAGTGCAGGCCGGAAAGGTCTGGGCGGTATGAGCCGATGTCCAGTTCACCACCGACGTGGTACCCCCGGCAGTGAAATTGGTGATCTGGTTGGTCTGGGCGATGACGTTCTGCGGGGTCACGTTGCTGCCGGCCTTCTGGATCCCGGCGGCCAGGAGCGCGGCCGACTGCCATCCCTGCAACGCCTGATCCGAGTAGACGTACTTCGGCTCGTAGCTCTGCATGGCGGAAAGGTAGGCCTGGATGCCCGGGTAGACGCCGGGGAATGTCTTGGCCGCTTGGAAGGGGACGTTCCCGTTCACATTGAGGTAGACGCCCTGCATCAGGCTGCTGTACTGGTCCAGCAGCGACTGGTCATAGCCGTTGAGCCACAGCTGGTGGACCTTCAACCCGTACTGCTGGATGGCCCGGGCCAACGTGATGTTGTCCGAGGACTGCATGCAGGTCAGCACGAAGTCGGACCCGGCCTGCTGCATCTTTTGAACGGCCGGGGTGTAGTTGCCCCCCAGCGATGCGGAGAGATCGGTGTAGCTCACCTTGATGCCGGCCTTGCTCAGGTTGTTGGCATCGGCGTTGCATGCGTTGTACGACGCGGTGATGGCTGATCCGTAGCTGATGACGGCCACCGACGACGAGTGGGTCTGCTTGAGCAGCCAGGCCACCGGGGACGCGCCCACCTGGTAGTCCTGGATCGAGCCGCCGGCGGCGAACAGGTTGCTCGGCCCGTTCCAGTTGCCGCTCACGTTGTACCCGTAGGTGGGCGTGCCCGATTGGGAGTAGAGGCTCGGGTTGAAGAAGTAGGTCGAGATACCCACGGCAAAGACATGATCCTGCTGGAGAAGCGTGTGGGTCAGCTGGGTGAACTGACTGGGATTCGAGCCGTCGTCCAGGTTGTCGGCCAACATGAGCTTGTGCCCGTTGATGCCGCCCTTGGCGTTCGCCATGTCGAAGTAGGCCTGCATCCCGGGGATGAAGGCGTCGAAGTCGGCGGCGATGGCGCCGGTGAGCGAGGAGATGGCGCCAATCACGATGTCCGACTGTGAGCCCGACCCACCTGAAGTGGCGGTGGTGGCGGTGGTAGCGGTGGTCGAGGTGCTCTTGGCGGCCCCGGGGCTCGAGCTCGAACAGCCGGCCAGGAGGGCAGCGGCCAAAAGCACCGCAGTGACAGTCCCGGCCAACCGTGAAGTTGTTCTCGTCTGGTCTCGCATGCTCCCCCGCTTCCCCCGGCTCTGCGCACACATGATGCTGGCCAGTACCATCTTGCCTCTTCCTGAGGTCCAGCGGGCGGGGAATCCAGACGCCACCACCACGGGCCCTCAAGACGTGGGGGAGCGCTGTATCTCGCTTCCCGCATCTGCTCTAAGATCCGCGTATCAGACATCCGGCGGCCGAGGATTGGCCAGGTGATCGGTGAGAATATGGGTGGTTGCCGATTGCCCGCGCCGGCCGGTCTTGAGCCGATCCGACCTGACCACTCGGCGGTAGCCGGACCCTGGTGCCCATCGGTCGGGTGAAGTGAGGACGAGAGGAGCCGGCATGGTGGGCAACGGGCGTGAAGCCGTGATCGTCGACGTGGTGCGAACGACATTCGGGAAGCGCAAGGGTGCGCTGGCCCATTGGCACCCGGCTGATTTGCTGGCCTTTGTCCTGTCGAATTTGGTGGAACGGACAGGTGTGGATCCCGAGCGGGTGGACGATGTCATTGGGGGTTGCGTGAGCCAGGTAGGTGAGCAGAGCACCAATGTGGCCCGTAACGGATGGGTGGCGGCCGGGCTTCCACAGACAGTGCCGGCCACCACCGTCGATCGCCAGTGCGGCTCTTCCCAACAAGCGGTTCACTTCGCCGCGGCCGGAGTGGTGGCGGGTCACTACGACCTGGCGGTTGCCTGTGGTGTCGAGGTCATGAGCCGGGTGCCCCTGGCCTCGAATGCCCGGGGAGGCACCGGTCCCTTTCCACCGTCATTCAGCGACGCGGTGGACGGGCGGATCTGGGCCCAGTTCCGGGTGGCACAACTTTTGGCCGACCGATGGGGCATCACCCGCCACGAGATGGATGCCTTCTCGTTGGAGAGTCATCGCCGGGCCGCCGCCGCCACCGACGCAGGTCACGTTGCCCGGGAGGCCATCCCGGTACCGATCAAGGACGAAGACGGCTCACTCACCGGAGCCATGCTGACCGAGGACGAGGGGATTCGTCGGACCGGGACCATGGAGGGGCTGGCCGCCCTGCCCCCGGCCCAGAGCTGGGAGCCCGAGACCGCCATGGACATCACCGCCGGGAACTCCTCCCAGATGACCGATGGGGCGGCCGCCATGCTGGTGGCCGAACGGTCGGTGGCCGAACGTCTGGGCCTGCCCATCCGGGCCCGTCTTGCCCACTTCGCGGTGGCCGCCGAAGACGCCGCCATTGTGCTCTCGGCGCCGGTTCCGGCCACTCGGCGGCTACTCGAGCGATCGGGGATGCAGATCGGTGACTTCGACGTCATCGAGTGCAACGAGGCATTCGCCGCCATCGCTCTCATATGGATGAAAGCCTTCACACCCGATCCGGAGCTGTTCAATCCCTGGGGCGGCGCCATCGCCATCGGGCATCCGCTGGGAGCCAGCGGGGTGCGGATCATGGGGACCATGCTCAACCATCTCGAGGCCACCGGGGGCCGATACGGATTTCAGACGATGTGTGAAGGCGGTGGTCAGGCCAACGCCACCGTCATCGAGCGGCTGGCCTGACGGCCGGGCTACCGCCCCACCCAGACCGGAGGTCGTTTCTCCATGAAGGCCCGGGGCCCTTCCTTGGCATCCTCGCTCCCGAAGACCTCCGCGGCCAACTCCGACTCGATCCGGTACGCATCTTTCATGTCGGTCGCCAGTCCCCTGAGTACTGACTCCTTGGTCTTTCGAATGGCCAACGGGCCATTGGCGGTGATCCGTCGGGCATAGTCGTCGGCTCGCTCCATCAGCTGTTCAGCCGTGGTGACCTCGTTGAGCAGGCCCATCTCGAATGCCTTGTCGGCCCCGATCCGGTCGGCGCACAGCAAGAACTCCATGGCCGCCGGATAGGAGATCTGGCGGGGGAGGCGAACCGTGGTCCCCCCCCCGGCGAACAACCCTCGCTTGGGCTCGAGCACACCGAAGGTGGCGGAATCCACCGCGATCCGGATGTCGCAGCCGCCGAGCATCTCCATGCCGCCGGCCACGCACGTCCCGTTGACGGCGGCGATGATCGGTTTGTAGAGCTTGACGCCTCGCAGCACCGCCCGCATGCCATCATCGAGGCGATAGCCGTCGATGGTACTGACCTCGCCGGAAGCGATCTTCTTTTGGTGCTCGGTTATCTGGGGGATGTAGGTCTTCAGATCGGCACCGACCAGGAATGAATCTTTGACACCGGTGATCACCGCCACCCATGCATCCTCGTCCTCGCCGAAACGATCCCACGCACTGCGGAGCTGGAAGAAGTGCTCCATGTCCATAGCGTTCTTCACTTCGGGGCGGTCGATGGTGATGAGGGCGACGTGATGGTCGTCGACGTGGTAGTGGATAGGCACTGTCAGGAATCGGTGGAGGGATTCTTGGCGCCGACGGCGCCCAGAGCGGACGCGGTCGTTCCTTTCGACCGAACCTTTCCGTCCGGGGCCGAGCGGGACATCAGCCCGAGATCGACGTCGCCCGCCTCGGCCCTCAGTGCCCCGACGGTGCACGTTTCGCGCGGCCGAATCGCGAACGGGTCGAACCGGAACTCCCGCATGGCGTTGAGGTGGGTGATCTTGTTGACCTCGTCATCGGGTACGTCGGCCAGATATTTCATGGCCATCTCCGGGGCATGAGGCCAGGTGGAGTCGGAGTGCGGGTAGTCGCACTCCCAGGTGATCTTGTCGATATTCAGGTAGTGGCGGTTGGCCACGCCGAAGGCGTCATCGATGAAACAGGTGATGATCCGTTCTTTGAACAACTGGCTGGGGAGCAGATCTCCGAAGTCCTGGCCGGTCCATGCGTGATGGTGCTCGTAGACGTAGTCGACCCGTTCCAACAGGTAGGGGATCCAACCGATTCCTCCTTCGGACAGGGCTATGCGAAGGTCGGGGAACTTCCGCAGCACCGGCGACCACAGCAGATCGGCCGCCGCCTGCACCACGTTCATTGGCTGCAGCGAGATGAGCACGTCGATAGGTGCCTCGACCGAGGTGATCACCAGCTGTGACGACGACCCGATGTGCATGCAGGCAACTGTTCCCTCATCGGCGCAGGCCTGCCAGAACGGATCCCAACTGCTGCTGTGGAGGCTGGGCCAACCCAGCTTCTCCGGGTTCTCCGAGAAGGTCACCGCATGGCACCCCTTTTTGGCCACCCGCCTGACCTCGTCGGCGGCCAGTTCGGCATCCCACAGCACGGGCAGGGCCAGCGGGATGAACCGTCCCGGCGCCGCACCGCACCACCCCTCGATATGCCAGTCGTTGTACGCCCGCACCATGGCCAGTGCCACGTCCTTGTCCTCGGTGCGGGCGAAGAGCTGTCCACAGAACTGCGGGAACGACGGGAAATTCATGGATCCGAGCACTCCATTGGCATTCATGTCACGGACCCGCTCGTGGACGTCGAAGCACCCCCGGCGCATGTCGTCGAGCGACGTGGGCTCGATGCCGTACTCCTCCGGCGGCCGGCCGACAACCGCGTTGAGCCCGATGTTGGGGATCTCGTTCCCGTCGTACGTCCAGACGTCGGTGCCGTCGGGTTTACGGATGAGTTGCGGAGCCAGGTCCTGATACTTGGCCGGGAGCCGACCGTCGAACATGCCCGGAGGCTCGACGATATGGTCGTCCACGCTCACCAGAATCAGATCCTCGGCACGCATCTGCACCCTCCCCTTTGTGATCTGCGGCCAGACCAGTGAAGCCTGACGCCGACGTGATGCAGACTAGCCAGAGGCAGGCCAGGTTGCGATTCAGTGGCTGGCCGTATTGCCACCCTGTCCGTCAGGGGAGACCTGCACGGTGCACCCGATCAGCTCTTCGGACTCGGCAGTTCCCAACCCGGCCGGATCGGTCATTCGGGCATAGCACCGGGCAACAGCGGTATCCGGGTCGGGGTCGGTGGCCTGGGATGGCGACGCCACGTCGCAGACCAACGCCGCCCATTCCGGTGCGCCGTCACGTCCGTGGATCACCGAGTAGGTAGCCACCCGGGCCGGCCCGTCGATCGAGTCCACAACCGGCAGCTGTTCCATGGTTCCCTGTGCCGCCACCGCCGCGTCGTCGGGCGGGACGAGAGGTCCCGGCGTGGTCGAATAGGCGGCGAAGACGTGCTTGTTCATGTGCATCCCGACGCCGCTGATCATTCCCAGCGCCCCGGGGTCGGCTCGAAGGGTCTCGACCATGGTGGCCAGCGAATGGGTGAGGTAGTTGCTGCCGGGCCCCCCGTGGTAGGCCAGCCCGCCGGTGACGGTGATCGGGCGATCGGGCACTACGCCCGGATCGGCACTTCGGGCCGAGTTCGAATCGATGCCGAGAGCGTCGAGGGCGAACTCGATCGAACTGGCGAAGCACGAATACAGGTCGAAGTGGGCGATGTCGTCCACCCCGCATCCGGCCCCATGCAGGGCCGCCGCACTCGCCGCCTCCATGGCTCCCGAGCGCCACAGGTCCGCACGCTGGGCCACCGCCGGCGGGTCCTCGGCATATCCCCATCCCCGGAGGTAGACCCGTCGCTCCGCCGGGACTCCGAGCGAGTCAGCGGTTGCATCGCTGGCCACCAGCACCGCCGCCGCCATGTCCACATCCATGATGGCGGTCATCAATTTGGAATACGGATAGCCGACCATCCGGTTCTGCTCGGTCGGACCGATAATCTCCTCCGCGCCACGAACGGTGGGGAACCAGGCGTGGGGGTTGGCTGCCGCCACCGCCGTCATCGGCGAGAGGAGTTCACCGAGTGACTGCCGATACTCTTCCAGTCCGGCACCGAGATGGGCCCGGTGGGCGTTCTCGAAGAGAGCGAAGGTGAGCCAGGCTTCGAAGATATTGTGGGCCACCTCGCCCGGATGGAAGGGAACGTCAAAGGGGAAGGGGCGCCGCTGGTCGGGTGGGAAGCTCCATGCCGGCTTTCGCCCCTCCTTGGCCAGTCTTCGCTTGGTGGCCAAGGCCTCGCCGCCCACCACCAGGGCCAGGTCCAGATCACCACGCAGGATGTCCCGGGCCGCGTTGGACACGATGGTCTGGGGGACGTTGCCCCCGATCCCCGAGTAGGAGGCCACCCTTGGATCGGCACGTAGCCGCTCGGCCAGGCGGGTGCCCGGATCGTCGTACTGCCAGGCCTGGCAGTAGACGACCTCGACCCGTTCGACCTGTTCGATGGCGCCGGGGTGACCGGTGTCGGCATCGGCCAGCCTCGCCACCTCCTCCCACATGTCCAATGGCTCGGGAGCACCGTCGGGACCGCAGTCTTGTGGGCGCCAGGTCCGGCGCCCCACCCCGATCAGACAGGGTGCACGCCGGTCACGATTGGTGGTGGACATGTCGACCGGTCAGGACAGTCGGGTTTGACCGGGCAGTTTGATGGCCCGATCGGCGATGATGTTCTTCTGAACCTCGGTGGATCCGCCCCCGATGGTCGAGTAGCGCTGGAACGAGTAGAGCCGGGTCCACTTGCCCCGGTCCACCGCGTCGGGGCCGCCCCGGGCCAGAACACCGGCCGGGCCCAGGAGATCCACCGCCAGCTCGGCCAGGGTCTGGGCCAACATCGACCACTGGAGCTTCGAGAACGGGACTTCGGGCCAGTTCTTCTCACCCCTCATGACCTTGCTCAGCGCCCGATAGACGAGGAGGCGGGTCAGCTCGATCTCCGTCCAGGCCCGGGCCAGTCGATCGGCGATGCTGGGATCGGCCAGCGCGTCCGGATTGACGGATCGCGCCATCTCCACCATGGCTCGCAGATCGGCGGCCAGGCTGGTGATCTGGCCGGCGATGCCCACCCGTTCGAAGCCGAGGGTGCTCATGGCCACGATCCAACCTTCACCCTCTCCACCCAGCCGGCAGTCGATGGGGACATGGACGTCGCGGAAGTAGACCTCGTTGAACATCTCGTCGCCGGACATGTCCCGGATTGGCCGGCGCTCCACGCCGGGGGACTCGAGGTCGACGATGAACGCGGTGATCCCCTCGTGTTTGGCCCCGCGTCCGATGGCGGTCGGGTCGGTGCGGAACAGGAACAGTCCCCACTTGGCCAGGTGGGCCGTCGAAATCCAGATCTTCTGTCCGTTCACCACATAATGGTCACCGTCGAGGATGGCCAGGGTGCGCAGGTTGGCCAGGTCGTTGCCGGCATCTGGCTCGGAGAACCCCTGGCACCAGTGATCATCGGCATTGATGATGGACGGGAGCCAGCGATTCTTCTGCTCCTCGGTTCCCCACTGGATGAGCATGGGGCCGATCTGCCAGATGCCGTTGGTATTGAACATCCCCGGCGTCCGGTACTCGGCCATCAGTTCGGAGTAGATGAGACGCTGGACGGCCGTCGTCTCTCTGCCGCCCCACTCGGTGGACCAGTGGACGGCGGCCCAACCCCCCTCGTTCATGAGGCGCTGCCATGCCTTTCGCCGCTCCTGGGAGGGAACGCCGGCCGCCCGCTGATCTTCATCTTCGGTGTCGGCCAGGAACTGTTGCAGATGTTCGTCGAGCCAGCTTCGCAACTCGTCGCGGAACGCCTCGTCCTCTGCATTCAGGGAGAAATCCACGGGGCGAAGCCTAGCCAACTACCTCGGGGGTCACGAGGTGGGACGAGGTGGGATCGGGTTCGAGGGAGACGAGGCATGCAGGCGTCGGGAGCGGAAGCGGGGGGTGAGCAAGTCGGCCCCGGCGCTGCCCTCCCCTTTCAGGAAGGCGATCACCGAAGAGCGTGACAGCGAGATCCCCCCGATAAAGAGGACAAGAAGGGAGAGGGCCTCGAGGGGCCCCCGGGCACCGGCCGTCTGGAGGTCGTCACCGAACAGGGCAATGCCGATGGTGATGCTGGCCAGAGGGTCGACCAGCACCAGCGCGGCCTGGGAGGCGCCGATGGGCCCGGCGTGGAAGGCGTTCTGGGTGAGAAACACCGACAGCAGTCCGAAGATCGCCAGACCGTAGGTCTCCCAGTGCGAAAAGATGCTCAACCAATTCTGGGCGATGTAGTGGGAGACGACCTTGGTCAGCGCGGCAGTGAAGGCGAAGCCGATGGCCGCCGAGGTGCCGAACATCGATGCCCGCCACCATCTCGGGCCGCGTAGCGCCAACAGCACGGTGATCACCATCCCGGCCACGCAGGACCCACCCGCCACCACCCATCCGAGACTTCCGGGGAGTTGGTCCCCCCCGATGGGAGCGGCGAACACCAGAAACCCGGCCAGACCGGCCGACACCAAGCCGACTCCCATCCACTCGCGGGGGCCCACCCGGTAGCCGAACCAGGCAGAGAGGATGAAGACCAGAAACAACAGCTCGGTGACCAGAATGGGCTGGACCTGGCTGAGCCGACCGAAGTGCAAGGCCAGCGCCTGCAAGAGGAACGAGCCGATCATCAAGGCGAACCCGGCCAGCCATACGCCGCGGCGCAAGGCGTGGGTGAGAAGACTCAACTTGAGGGTGTGCTCCTCCTTGGCGTCCTCCACGCCCATGCGCTGGAGCACGCTGATGAGTGCATTCGAAAAAGCCGCCCCAAGGGCGAGGAAGAAGACCATGGAGTTGAACTCAGTGTAGGAGGAGACCCCCGATCGGTGCGGTTCGTTGATCGTCCGCGGCCCGGTCCGCCCTGCGTGTGGGGATGCGGGCCGGTCTACACTGACGGAGCTATCAGGGTCGTGTCACCGTCGGTTCGACGTGAAGACGGCCGCCCGATCCGAAGAAAGGCTACGGCAGCGGAACGATGGACTTTACCTACGACGCCGAACAAGAGGCGCTTGGGGATGTCGCCCGGCAGGCCATGGACCGCGAGGTCGGGGGCGCGCGATTGCGACAGATGGCCGATGACCCCGATGGGATCGATGCCGACCTGTGGACGACACTGGTCGATCTGGGTTGGACAGGGCTGGTGATACCCGAAGCCTTCGGCGGTGCCGGGGGCGGCCTCTCGGATTTGAGCATTGTGCTCAACGAGACCGGGCGGGTCCCGTTGCCCGGCCCCTTCTTCTCCTCGGCGGTTATGGCCACCCTGGCGGCCAAGGCCCTCGGAGCTGATTCTCTACTGGCGGATCTCTCCACTGGGCGAACCCGGGGAACGGTGGCCCTCCACGAGTTCGGTCACGGAGATCCACTCGGCACAGTGCGAACCCGGGCCCGGCGAAAAGGCGCCACCTGGGTGCTCGATGGGGTGAAACCGTTGGTCCTCGATGGTCACACCGCCGACTGGGCAATCGTGGTCGCCGGTACAGAGGAGGGCCGCCGTGCCTTTCTGGTGGAGAAGCCGGATGGGGAACCGGTTCCGGCTCTCGACCCGACCCGCAAGGTCGCCCGTCTGGAATTTCATGATCGCCCATGCGAACCGATCGGCCCGGGAGGGAATCAGGCGTCGATCTGGCACAGGATCATGGACGACACCTCGGTGGCATTGGCAGCCGAAACCCTGGGGACCGCGGATCGGGCGTTGGCCTTGGCCATCGATTACACCAAGGAGCGGGTGGTATTCGATCGCCCGGTGGCATCGTTTCAGGTGGTGAAGCACAAGATTGTCGACATGTTCCATCAGATCGAAATGGCCCGGGTGGCCGTGCAGTTCGCCGCCTGGGCATCCGATGCCGAGGCCTCGGAGCGCCAACGGGCCGCGGCCATGGCGGCGGCCTATACGAGTGAGGCGGCGGTGAAGGTCACCGGAGAAGCCATCCAGTTGCACGGTGGCGTGGGATTCACCTGGGCGTGTGACGCCCACTTCTTGTTCAAGCGGGCCAAACAGAACGACGTGCTGATCGGTGGCCACGCCGGCCAGCGGAAGCGCCTGGCCACCATGCTGATCGACACCGCATAACCGGACCGCGCCCGGGCTCAACTACCTGACGTGCACCTGCTTGAAACAAGGCGAGGCTGTGATCGACACATGACCGGCGAACCGGTGACCGATTCCGATATCCGTCGTGATCGAGCACGTTTCATTCACGGGTTGCCAAAAGCCGAGCTCCATCTCCACATCGAAGGGACGCTTGAACCGGAGATGATGTTCGCGCTCGCCACCCGGAACGGCATCTCACTGCCCTACGCAGACGTCGAAGCCGTCCGGCGCGCTTACGTCTTCGACGACCTTCAGTCGTTCCTCGACGTCTACTACGCCGGATGCGCGGTGCTCGTCACCGAGCGGGACTTCTACGAGCTGACAACCGCCTATCTCAGGCGGGCCGCCGCCCAGGGCGTCTCCCACGCCGAAATCTTCTTTGATCCGCAGACGCACACCGACCGGGGTATTCCTTTCGATACGGTGGTCACCGGCATCTGCCGTGCACTTGAAGATGGGCAGCGCCGGTGGAGCATCACCTGGCGCCTCATTTTGTGCTTCCTGCGCCATTTGAGCGCGGACGCCGCGATGACAACGCTCGAGCAGGCGCTCCCATTCCGGAACCTGATCGCGGCTGTCGGCCTCGACTCTTCCGAGCTCGGGCATCCCCCATCGGCGTTCGAAGCGGTGTTTCGACGCGCCAGGGAGGAGGGACTGCTCGCGGTGGCTCACGCCGGCGAAGAGGGACCTCCCGAGTACATCTGGGAGGCGCTCGAACAGCTGCACGTGCGCCGCATCGACCACGGGGTGCGGTGCTGGGAAGACCGACTGCTGGTGGACCGACTTCTGGCGGACAGGGTGCCGTTGACTGTCTGTCCCCTTTCCAACGTGAAGCTCGGAGTCTTTCCGGACTTGGCTCACCACAATCTCGCTACCTTGCTTCGCCACGGGTTGCGGGTAACGGTGAACTCGGACGACCCGGCTTACTTCGGCGGGTATGTCGCTGACAACATGGTCGCGGTGGCAGAAGCGCTCGCCCTCGACAGAGGCGAGATCGTCCAGTTGGCCCGCAATTCCTTTCTCGCCTCATTTCTCGACGAGGCTGTGAAGCGCGAACGTCTGTCCGAGGTCGACCACGCCGCAACACAAGGGGGGTGGACTGCACCGCAGATCCCGCCAGCACGGTCATCGGCCGGCTGATCAGCAGTGACGTCGATCTCGACGGGATTCTTGTTCTTCTCTTCGGCCGTGAAGTCGGACGGCACGGTGTGGAACTGGGTCAACAACACCACGGACAGCTGGGCAACGGGACCACCACGACGGCTGCCACACCGATGCAGGTCCCCGGTCTCACCGCTACGGTCATCAGTGCCGGGATCCCATTGAGTGGTTCTCCTGGTCAGTTCAAGGGGATCGGGTAAGGGAGGTCCCTCACCCGGCGGCGCGAACCACACCATCAGAGGCCGAACGAATGATTCGGCCGCTAGTGGCAGTGGCCAGGTGACGGGGGGACGTCGAGAGCGGGGTTGGCATCGAAGAAGCCCACGGGGACGAGGTGGAACCCGCAGTACTCCACCGGCATGACCGGCCAGTCCTCCGGGCGGGGGATATGGGTGACACCAAACGTGTGCCAGGCGACGATGTCGGTACCGGTGAGCGGTCGGTCGGCGGCCGTCCAGGCCGGTAATCCGTCGCCACCGGGATGCTGGTTGGGATAGTCGCCGGCAGCCCGGCGCTCGCTGGGATCGAACGGGGTGACCCAGAGGTTGTGGCGGGCGAAGCCGGCCCGTTGCCCGACGCTGGATTCGGGGTGGGCGAAGAGAGTGGGCGTGGAGCCCGGGACCAGCTTGTAGGCGACGGGTTCGCCCAGGCCGTTGCGGACCTCGGGGTTGATGAACTTCCAGAAGCGGCTGGCCGCCGGGTCGACGTTTCGCCGGGCGGCCAGTTCGGAGTCGAGTCGGGTGGCCACCGGGATGAAGGCGTTGGCCCACGGGTTGGCTTCTCCGACCGACAGCGCTTCGGTGGAGATCTCGTACGCCTCGTTGACGGTTCCGTCCACCTCGAAGTCGAGGCGCGCACAGAAGAGGTGTTGGTGTACGGGAGCGCCAAGCCCCGGGGCCACCACTGTCGCATAGGGGGTGAGCTCGTCCGGGTTGAGGGCCTGGGTGGAGAGGATGCCCGTCAACTTGACCTCGAATTGGATGGTCCCGTCGAGGTAGAAGTACCAATAGAAGCCGTACTCGTAGTTGCCCACGGTGGCGATGGAGGACACCACCAGTCGTCGGGACCGCCTCACCTCAGTGCGTCCCCCGTGCAGATCCTGGTGTTTCCACAGGATCCCGTAGTCCTCCTCGTGGATGCAGATGGCGTTCTCCACGGAATACGGCCTTCCCTGCTCATTGGCCAGGGTGGCGTCGAGGTAGGAGATCACTCCCAGGCAGTCACAGCCCAAAGTGAGGGAATTGGCCATCCGGCCCAGTCCCCACTCGCCGACATCGAAGGCGTTCTTCCAACCGTGCACGGGCCCGGGATCACCGTAGGGGACCACCATCTCGGTGATGGAGGCCCGGTGCAGAATCGGTCGGAGTCGGCCACCGTCGTCATAGCCGACCGAGTGCAGCACCAGCCCGTCGAGGGGATCCATCGACACCCGCAATGCCCATCGTTGCCAGCGGACCAAGTTGATGTCGATGGTGAAGCTGGCTCCCTCGGGTTGGATGATGTCCAGGGGAAGCAGGTCGGTACGCAGTGGTTGGTTGTCTTCGGGGTAGTAGCTGCCGGTTGCGGTCGGGAGTGGGACGACTCCGTAGTCGAGAACTTCGAGGACCTCACCGCGAGCCGCGTCAACGGTGGCCACCACCCCTTCGATTGGGCGGGCATAGCCATTGTCGGTCGGGCTCTCCCGGTAGTAGGACAGGCATCGGGCGATACGCCGGTCCTGTTCGATGTCACGACCGAAATTGCCGGTGGGCCACGGGTCGATCTGCACCTTGTCGAAGTCGGTGATGCCCCGTCGCCGTATGGCCTGTTGCCAGGCGGGGTCCTCCTTGAGGGCGACGATGGAGCGGAGGGACTCCTCGAACAGGAGGGCGGGGCGCACGCCTGACCGGACTTCCCACGAGACGATGTCCTCCGCCGGAAGGACGACAATGGCCTCGACGACAGTGCTCTCGGGCCCGGGCACGATCACCAGGCGAACCCTGCGCTCGATCGGATCACCCGGCCGGTACGAGGACAGGGCCTCTTTGGAAGGACCGTCGAGGGTGATGGTGGCGAAGCGGGCGGCCTCGTCGAGCCGACCCGTGGCCCGCACCGTCGTTACCGCCCTACGGATCTCGTCGGGGGTGAGGGGTTCGAGCGGGTGGGTCACGCCGCCGGCCGGTGGTGCCGTCTCAATCCCCTCGGCCCTTGGTGACAGTGGGAGTCAGGCCCGCGGTGCGATCACCGGTGCCGAGAGACTCGACGAGATGGTCGACCACCGCCAGGGTGGCTCCCCGTTTGCCGGTGGTCAGCACGTACATGGTGGCCTCGGTGAGAGCACCGAACAACACCCGGGCCATCGCATCAGGGTCGAGTGCGACGATCTCACCGCGGGCCATGCCACCGGTCAGGACCCCTCGCAGTAACGCCACCGCATCTTGGCCGTCGGCCACGGTGCCGACGCCGAGCTCGGGGATCGTCCAGGCATCGCGCAGGAAGAACTGTGCCTCACCCAGGTTGTCGAGGGTGTTGAGGAACACTTCCAGGGCCCGACGGATACTGGTCACGGTGTCAGCGTCGGGATCGAGCGCGGCCAGGCCCTCGCGGGTGAGCCGCTCATACAGTTCGTGTTGGAGGTCACGTCCGATGTCGTCCTTGTCGGTGAACCAGTAGTAGACAGCCCCTTTGGTCACTCCGGCTGCACTGGCGATGTCCTCGATGCTCACCGCGTGGTAGCCGCGGCTGGAGAACTGGCTGAGG
>Ga0097691_1002045_pt1 | contig 14050 bp, 9 predicted proteins | sample NGESurdeep072012_8_FD_72858 | JGI IMG/M metagenome (GOLD analysis project Ga0097691, IMG submission 72858) | Arctic peat soil microbial communities from Barrow, Alaska - NGEE Surface sample 210-1 deep-072012 | ecosystem: Environmental > Terrestrial > Soil > Wetlands > Peat ...
CACCAAGATCAACGTGATTCCCCCGGAGGCGGAGGCACAGTTGGATTGCCGCCTCCTTCCGGACCAGGACCAGGCGGCGTTCATGACCCAGTTGACCGCAATCATCAATGACCCAGGTATCCGCATCGAGCGGATCATGGGATTCACTGCGGCGGTGTCGCCGACGGACAATCCGCTCTATCGTGCGATTGCTGAGGTGATCGCACGCCGCTTCCCCAAGGCAACAGTCACTCCAGCGGTACAGACAGGATTTACCGACAGCCACTTCTTCCGCGATCTGGGAATCGCGAGCTACGGCTTCGAACCCTACCTCATCCCCCAGGACGACGAATCAGGCGTCCACGGGAACAACGAGCGGATCTCAATAGAGAATCTCAGGCGCGGCGCGCCGATCCTTCTCGAGATTGTCGAAGCTGTCGCACGTAAATAGTCCAGCTTCCGTTCGTTCATGCCAGACAATCAGAGGTGCACGTTGAGTTACCGGACCGATGTGTTTCACACGTGTTTCGCCGAAGCTCTCCGTGCGGCGGCGCTTGTGACCGTGTTGCTCTCCTCGATCGCCGCGCGAGAAGTGTCTGCTCAAGAGGCCAGAGTCCCGACCACTCGGCCGGCGTCGCCTGGGGTGCTTACCAGGGTCGATACGTCACAGCTGCGCGGGCTGCGCTACCGGATGATCGGCCCGGCGCGAGGCGGACGCGTCACAACAGTCACGGGCGTACCACAGCAACCGATGACGTTTTACATGGGCACCGTTGGCGGCGGTGTGTGGAAGACGACGAACGCCGGCATCAGCTGGTCGAACATATCGGATGGGTTCTTTGCCGTCGGCTCCATTGGCTCGATTGACGTCGCCGACTCGGATCCGAATATCATTTACGTTGGCACGGGATCCGAAGGGATTCGCAGTAACGTCTCGATCGGACGGGGCATCTACAAATCGATCAACGCAGGGAGGACCTGGACCTTTGCCGGGCTCGCCGATGCTGGCCAGATCGGCTCCGTCGTCATCGACCCGACAAACCCCGACGTCGCCTACGCAGCCGCAGTGGGCAATCCATTCAAACCAAACCCGGAGCGTGGCGTGTATCGCACGCGTGATGGTGGGACGAGCTGGAAGCGCGTGCTTTTCATATCCGACTCCACCGGTGCGGTTGATCTCGAGCTTCAGCCCGGAAAACCAAACGTCATCTATGCGGCAATGTGGCGCGCCGAGCGAAAACCGTGGACGATCATCAGCGGTGCGCGGGAAGGCGGCATTTACAAGAGTACTGACGGCGGCGACACCTGGGCGCGCCTGCAGGGTGGACTTCCGAATGGATTGGTCGGCAAGGCCGACCTCGCGGTCTCGCCTGCCGCGCCGGACCGTCTCTATGTTCTGATCGAAGCGAGTCCTGGCGGCGGTCTCTACCGCTCCGACGACGCCGGCAGCTCGTTTGTCGCGGTGGACACGACGACCCGCGGGCTCATCACCCGCCCGTTCTATTACACGAATATCGACGCCGATCCGGCCAACGCCGACGTCGTCTACGTCGGAACCGAGAGCTACTACAAGAGCACCGACGGCGGACGGACATGGGCAACGATGTCCACGCCACATGGTGACAATCACGATCTGTGGATCAATCCGCGGAATTCCGCGATCATGATTCAGTCCAACGACGGCGGTGCCAACATCTCCCTCGACGGTGGCCGCAGCTGGTCGACACAGAACAACCAGCCGACCGCGGAGATATACCAGGTTTATGTGGACAACCAGGTGCCGTACAGGGTGTACGGCGCGCAGCAGGACGAAAACAACGAGCTGATCATCACGAGCTTGCCGCCGACGGCCAAGCCGGTCGACGATCCAACTCAGAACTGGACGCCGGGCCCCGGATGCGAGACTGGCCCGGTGATGCCGCACTCCACCAATCCGGACACTGTTTACGGAGGGTGCAAAGGCCAGTTCTCACGGATGTCTCTCCGCACCGGACAGGAGAAGCAGTATTGGATCGGCGATCAGTCACTGTACGGGAATCCGGGGAAGGATCTCGTCTATCGCTTTCAGCGTGTGTCACCGATGGAAGCATCCCCGCACGATCCACGCGTGATCTATTTCGGATCGCAGTATCTCCATCGCACCCGCGATGAAGGCGTGACGTGGGAGCGAATATCCCCAGACCTTACGTGGAATCCGCCGGAAAGGCAGCAACGCTCGTCCGGCGAGCCCATCACGATTGACGCAACGGGCGAAGAAGTCTACAGCACTCTGTACGCGATCCGGGAATCACCGCTTCAGCGCGGCCTCATCTGGACTGGCTCTAATGACGGACCGTTTTTCGTAACCAGGGATGACGGAAGAACGTGGAAGAATGTCACTCCGACCGCACAGCCGAAGGGTTGTCGCGTTCAGAACATCGAGCCGTCACCGCAGCGCGCGGCTTCTGCGTACTACGCGGTGCTTTGTTATCTTCTTGGCGATTTCAAGCCATATCTCTGGCGCACAGACGACTATGGCGCATCATGGACGCTTCTCACGAACGGGAACAATGGGATTCCCGCCGACTATCCAACGCGCGTTGTGCGGGAAGATCCGGAGCGTCAGGGTCTCCTCTATGCAGGCACGGAGTTCGGCGCGTTCGTCTCGTTCGACAATGGCTCGCACTGGCAGCCGCTTCAGCTGAACCTGCCGGTGACGCCGGTCACCGACATGAAGATTCATCGGAGTGATCTCGTCCTTTCGACACAGGGACGATCGTTCTGGATCCTCGATGACGTGACGCCACTCCGACAACTCACCGACAGGGTCGTCGCGCAGGGCACGCATTTGCTGCGCCCGCGAGATGCCTACCGCATCCGCTACTCATCCGGTTTTGGCGGTGGCGAATCGAACCGGACCGCCAGCGGTGATCCGCAGTATCCGCCGCAAGGCGCGATGATCGACTACTGGGTCGGAGCAAGTACTCCCGGCTCGATTACGCTCGACGTTCTCGATGATCGCGGGAGCGTCATCCGAACGTTTTCCAGCGAGGCACAACCGGATAGCAGCCGCGAGATGCCGCCGGATGCAGCGTCGCTTCACTTGACCTCGGCAGGCACGACCCGGTTGACGAAGACCGCCGGTCTCAACCGCGTGACGTGGGATTTTGCCTACCCCGGGCCGTGGGAACCCGGTGCAAGAAGAAGCGGACGCGGAGGACCGCTGGCACCGCCGGGCAGATACGCCGTGCGCTTTACGGCAAATGGAGCCACCGAAACACAGCCACTCACGATTATCGCTGACCCACGAATCACGCGAGACGGCGTGACTCCTGACGTGCTCAGGTCGCAGCTCGCCCACAATCTCCGCGTCCGCGATATGGTGAGCGAAGTGAATCTTTCCGTCGCCCAGCTCCAGACAACGGCGCGCCGGTTGAGGGCCGCGGCGCCGGCTGCAGGTGAGACGCTGGCCAGACTGGCCTCGCTCGAGGAAAGACTCGTCACTCCGCCCGTGCGCTACAGCAGGCCCGCGCTCCAGAGCCACATCCAGTATCTCTACTCAGCCACAACGTCCGCGGACCAGAAAGTCGGGCACGACGCCGAGTTGCGATACGCTGAGTTGAGGAAGCAGCTCGACGCGGCAGAGAAGGATCTCCGCGAGCTGATTTCCGCCAGCGGAGGACGGTGACGTGACCGCCGGCTTCCCCATTCCGCTATCTTTCATCGGATAGATGCCTGGTTCCTACCCTGAATCCCGCCCGCACTGAGCCCCGGCCGCCGCCCCCGGGCGCGAAAACGCGCTCCTCGTCCCGTGCAGCAGCACACCTCGCTGCCAACAAGCCGGAATGCGTACGCCGACACGCGTCAGTGGCTCCTCGACCGGCACGGACCGGTGTGCGCTTATTGCGGGCGCCGCATCAGCGTCAAGGGAATCACTCTCGATCACGTTACGCCGCGGCGTGGACAGACCGCGTACGACCGCCGCGACAACCTCGTCCTTGCCTGCCCTGCCTGCAACATTCAGAAAGCCGACCAGCACATTCTCGCATTTCTACTCGCCCGGCCGGCTCGGGCCGCAAGCCTTTTGCGCTACGGCGACCACCTCAGCGAGATGCTCGTGGAGCTCGCCAGGGAGATAGCGGGGCCGGAAGCAACAGCTCTCGCAGCAAGGCTGGCGGATCCCGACTACCCCTACAGCGATTGAGGTTTTTCCGTGAAGCACTCCCTTAACCCGCGAGACTCATGGTTGAAATAACGATTCCAGGCGACCGCGTTCATTTCGAAGTCGAGGGCTGGGATAAGCTTTGGGCGCTGAAGAGCCAGCTCGAGATCCCGCTTTCGCACATCGCGTCGGTGCGAGCCGATCCCGAAGCTGCGCGAGGGTGGTGGAAGGGCTTTCGCCTGCCCGGCACCAACATTCCCGGGCTGCTTACGGCCGGCTCTTTCTACTGGCGCGACGGGTTTGTGTTTTACGATGTTCACGACCCGGAGAACACCATCGTTCTGGATCTGGATCACGAAACCTACAAAAAACTCGTTCTCGAAGTGGCCGATCCACCAGCTGCGGTGGCAATGATTCAGAGCGCACTGGACAAGAACAAGGGCTGAATCGGGACCTGGACAGCCGATCGGCAGGCGAGGCAACGAAGACACAAATGCTTCAGAGATTTCTCGAATGGCTCGGGACCCTAGCCCCGCACGACGAGGAACACGGGACGGTCGACGTCCATCACGTGCGCGGCTTTCGCGTGCTCGTCGAGAACTCGCGCCCGGACATCGCAACGAATGACGTTCTCGAGCGGCTGGGCGAAGCTCTCGACGTGATCGGGCTTTACCAGCCGTGGCGCCTCCGCCACCTCGAGCGCGATCTGCACCAGTTCAGGATCGTCCGCTTCCCGTGTCGTGGCGCGTATTTTCCGGGCGAGCGCACCTGCATCACCGAGCTCACCTTTCTTGCGCGCCGCGACATAACCGCGGCGACGGTCGCCTCGTCGATTCTCCACGAGGGCATCCACGCCCGGGTTGACTGCATGGGCGTCAGCAGGGAGCATCGCGACCGCGCCCGGGAGGAGCGTCTTTGCCGACGCGCAGAGCTCGAGTTTGGACGCTCACTTCCCGCGGATCTCGGTCGCCCGGTTGTAGACCGGGCTATTTCCACTATCGAGCTTGCAGACGAAGAGGTCGCGCCGTCCATCGATTGGGAAGAGGCAACCGCGCGGCAGCGCGCCGTAGACAATGCTGCCAGGAAGGAATCATGAGCGAGTTAGAGCGCGCTGACGCTCAGCTCTTTGGGATCAGCGCAAAGTCGTACTCGAGCCGGATAGTATCGTTGACGCTCAGCACCATCGGGACGTGGGGCTCGGCCAGGTTGAAATCGGAGAACGTGAACAGCGTCGATGCCGTTCCCGTCACCTGCCCGTTCTTCGACTCGGCCGTCACGTGCCACGTGGTTGGCTTCGTCGTACCGTGAACCGTGAGGTTGCCTATCATGTCGAACGTGTGCGCCCCGGTCGTTGGTATCGTTCGCGGAAGGCCCTTGATAGATGTCGGGCTGAACTCGACCGTCGGGAATTGATCAGTCTCGAGAACGCGGCGGCGGACGTAGTTGTCGCGCATGGTCCGATCGCTCGTCAGCGTCGCGACGTTGATCACGAATTTCGATTCGGCTGGAATGATCTGGCCATCCGCGCCAATGCCGATGCCGCCGGTTATCTGCCCGGTGGTTCCAATCGCGTCATTCGGCAAGTCGACTCGCACGAGCTGCTCGTGAATCCGGTAGCGGGCTTCATTTCCAGAGGGCGCAACGATCAGATGCAGTCCGGCAACCGATGTCACGCTCGTGGCTTTTCGGGAAGCCGGGGCCTGTTTGGCGGTGCCGAGCGTTGCGGCGTCCGTATCTGCCGGCGCGCAGCGAAGAGCGACAGCGCCAATGAGGGCGGGAATTATCAGGGCAATTGTACGACTTCTGTTCGGCATCAGGGCTCCACTGGGTTTTTTCATTGGACTGCACTGCCGCGGGAAATCAACCGGCCTACGTGTAAGTGACTACGCAGAAGCCCCTTCTGCCGCTGAAAACAGGTGAGATTCGCGTGCAGGAGGTCTGCGCGTGCGATGGTTTCTGCCAGACGTGATGATGTATCATTCATGGGTTCATGGAACCGATTGGGCGGCGGCGGCGTTCAATACATACACACTACAACACTACACGCTCCAACACCGAGGCTCACATGCTGCGTAACATCGGCCGCGCGACAGCTGGCCTTCTGCTCGTTGCCGGGACCGCTTTGTTTCTGGGAAGCCGCGCCACCGCTGCATCCCTCAGCAACTCCGCTCCCCTCCCGGCCCCCACCGTCGATGACGCACTGGCCAAGTCGAGCGGCGAGCAGTCGGCCGTTTTCGCCGGGGGCTGCTTCTGGGGCATCCAGGCCGTATTCGAGCACGTGAAAGGAGTGAAATCCGCCGTCTCCGGCTACGCTGGGGGGACGGTGTCGTCGCCCTCTTACGAAGAAGTGAGCTCCGGCCGCACGGGGCACGCCGAGTCGGTGCGCGTCACGTATGATCCGTCACGTGTGACTTACGGCCAGCTGCTGCGCGTGTTCTTTTCCGTCGCGCACGATCCCACGCAGCTGAATCGTCAGGGGCCCGACGCGGGGACGCAGTACCGGTCCGCTATCTTCTACATGACCGACTCCCAGAAACGCATTGCGACCAGCTACATCGATCAGCTCAGCCGGCTCAAGGCCTTTCCGCGACCTATCGTCACCGAAGTGTCGCCTCTCCGGGGTTTCAATGTGGCCGAATCCTACCACCAGGAATATGCCGCCCTGCACCCCTATGACCCGTACATTGTTATCAACGACGCGCCCAAAGTTGCAAATCTCAAGCGCCAGTTCGCCGATTACTATATTGACCCCGCGAAACGCTGACTTCGACCACCCACACCTTTCTACCGGAGATGGAATGAGAATTCTGACGATTGCGATTGCCGCACTTGGACTTGGCTCTAGCGCGCTCGGGGCCCAGGGAAACGATCCAGACAAGGTTGTCGCTGAAGGCGGCGTGAAGGTTCCGGGGTGGACCGGACGAATCGATCCGCAAGCAGCAAAGGCGGGAAAGAAGATCACCGACGACAAGGTCGTCTCGATGGGCGCCGGCTTTCATGTTACGTCCGGTCCGGCGGCGATCTATTGGAACCCGGCCAACACCGCATCAGGGAACTACACGGTGTCCGCGAGCTTCTCCCAGACCAAAGCGGCCGCGCATCCCGAAGCGTACGGCGTGTTCATCGCCGGCAAGGATCTCGAGACTCCCGGCCAGAGCTATCTCTACTTCCTGATTCGGCAGGACGGAAAATATCTGATCAACCATCGAGCGAATGACTCGACCGTGCACAAGATGGTGGACTGGACTGCCAATAGCGCAGTGAAGCCAATCGACGCTGACGGTAAGGCGACGAATGCGCTGAGCGTAGTTGTCGGCGGCGACAAGCTCAGCTTCCTGGTCAATGGCACCGAGGTCACGACTCTTCCCCGGTCGCAAGTCGATCGAACTGGGGCAGGGTCCGGTACGTCGGGCGTCACCGGTATCCGCGTCAATCACAATCTCGACGTTCATGTCGGGAGCTTCGCCGTTTCACCTGGCAAATAGCCGGCATTGACCGCCTGCTGAATGGCGACGACTGGGCAGGGTTCCCAGCCGTCGCCATTGGCGAACGAAAAGTCTAACCCGACAAGCCCGGAACAAGATCACCTCCGCCCATCACACTGGCGCGACCGCGCGAGCACGGTAGAATCTCCCCGGAGTCCTTTCGCAGCGGCAGTCTGCTCGCCGCTCTCCATACCCGAGGAATTGCCAAATGCAGTCAATCAGGCGCCGCATGCTGCCCGTTTTTCTGACGCTCGCCCTTCCCGTGGCCGGCTCATCGCAGGTGCGGAGGCCTGCCCGGCCCTCGCCGGCGCCTGCCGCGGAGCCCGTGCGCTCGACGTCCTCGGCGCAGGCCGATGCACTCAAGCTGCTCAAGTGGAGATCTCTTGGCCCGACGAATCAGGCCGGACGCGTATCGGTCGTCGTCGGAGTTCCCGGAGATCCGTACACCTACTACGTGGCGGGCGCAAACGGCGGAATCATAAAGACAGTTAACGGGGGAACAACTTTCCAGCCGGTGTTTGATGAGCAGGATGTAGGATCGATTGGCGCAATCGCAATCGCACCGAGTGACCCGAACGTGATCTACGTCGGCACCGGCGAGGAAAATCCGCGCAACAACGCGTCCATCGGCGACGGCATGTACAAGTCGGTAGACGCCGGCGATCACTGGACCCACATCGGCCTCGAGAACTCGGAGCGAATCGCGCGAATCATCGTCGACGCGAAGAATGCGGACGTTGTGTATGCCTGCGGGCTGGGCCGCGAATGGGGGCCGAGCGAAGAGCGCGGCGTGTTCAAGTCGACTGACGGCGGCCGCACGTGGAAAAAGGTTCTTTATGTCGATCCGCAGACTGCCTGCTCCGACATTGCCGCCGACCCGGGCAATTCAAACGTCATCTACGCAGGCATGTACACGTATCGCCGCTGGGCCTGGCACCTCGAGTCCGGCGGTGGCAAGACGGCGGTCTACAAATCAACGGACGGTGGATCCACCTGGGAGAGGCTTTCTGGCAAGGACCGGGAGCGCGGACTTCCAAAGAACGAGATGGATCGCATCGGACTCGCCGTGGCGCCCAGCAACCCCGACGTCGTGTACGTCGTCAGCGAGACGAAGAGCGAGGGAGAGCTGTGGCGCACCGAGGACGCCGGCAAAAGCTGGCGCGTGGTGAATCGCGATCCGAACATCAATTTCCGCCCCTTCTACTACTCCGACATTCGCGTCGATCCGCAGAACCCCAATCGCGTCTTCTCGCTCTCGGGTTCGCTGTATCTGTCGGAAGACGGCGGCACAACGTTCCGCACCATTGCGCGCGATGTTCATGGCGACCACCAGGCAATGTGGATCGACCCGGTGAACCCCCGGCGCATTCTCAGCGGCTCGGACGGTGGCTGGCAGGTGAGCTACGACGGCGGCAGGAACTTCGAAGTCGTCAATACGTTCCCTTTCACGCAGTTCTATCACATCAACTACGACATGCAGCGGCCCTACATGGTGTGCGGAGGGCTGCAGGATAACGGCAACTGGTGCGGGCCAAGCCAGGCGCTGTCGGGACAGGGCAATCTCAAGCGGGACTGGTACACGGTGTCGGGCGGCGACGGTTTTTTCACCGTCCCCGACCTCTCGAAGCCATGGCTCATCTACTCCGATGCTCAGGGCGGAATGGTGAGTCTCACCGACACACGCACCGGAACGCAGAAGACGATCTATCCATACCCGAACCGCGTCGGCTCGGTGGGTGACGCGATGATCGGCCACAAGTACCGCTTCAACTGGAACTCGCCCATCGCGCTGTCGCCCCAGGATCCGGGAGTAGTGTACTTCGGCGGCAACGTGCTCTTCAGGTCTGCCAATCACGGTTTGTCGTGGGACGTGATCTCGCCGGATCTCACGACGAACGACCCGAAGAAGCAGCAGTCTTCGGGCGGCCCGATCGTCGTTGACAATACCGCCGCGGAGTTTCATTCGACGCTGCTGGCCATCGCACCGTCGCCACTGGATGCAAATCTCATCTGGGTCGGCACGGACGACGGCAACGTTCAGGTTACGCGCGACGGCGGGAAGACGTGGACGAACGTCTTCAGGAATGTCGCGGGATTGAAGCCGAACGCGTGGATTCCCAACATAGAAGCATCACACTTCGACCCCGGCACCGCGTACGTTGCGGCCGATCACCATCAGGACGACGACTACACTCCATACGCCTACATGACCACCGATTTCGGCAAGACGTGGAAGCGGATAACCGGAGACCTGCCCGCGAAGGCGGCGTGGGTTCACGTGGTGCGCGAGGATCCGAGAAACCGCAACCTGCTGTACATCGGCACCGAAATGGGCGCATGGGCGTCGTGGGACCGCGGCGCACATTGGGCGTCGCTGAGGGGCGACCTCCCGGCAGTGCCGGTGCGCGACATTCAGATTCATCCACGGGACAACGACATCCTGCTCGCGACACACGGCCGGGGCCTCTATATCCTCGATGACGCGACTGCCCTGCAGCAGCTGGATGAAGCGATGAAGGGCGATGTCACTCTTTTCGATGTCCGCCCCGCCGTGCGCTGGAGCTTGTGGAGCAGGGACGGAAATCTCGGGCAGAAACGGTGGGCCGGAGACAATCCGCCCGCCGGCGCGCTGATCAGCTATTTCCTCAAGACTCAGCCGGCGGGGCCGGTGGACGTCACGATCACCGACGCCCAGGGCAGAACGGTGCGACGCATGCGGAGAGTATCTGATGAGCCCGGCGTGAACCGCGTGGCGTGGGATCTTCGTTATGAGTCTCCGGCTGGCGGGGGAGCGGGCCCAGGTGGCCGCGCTGCGGCGGGAGGCGCCACAGCCGAGCCTGACACTTCACTTGCGGCTCTGCGCGCTCGACGGCGTGCCCAGGCCGCGGGCGATGCCGTGAGTGGTGGTGGGGCCGCCGGCGAGTTCGAGGGGGGCGGGTTCGGCGGTGGTGGTGGAACGTCGGTTCTTCCCGGTACTTACACCGTCACGCTGAGTGCCGACGGGAAGACCTACACGAAATCGCTGCAGGTCGAGAACGATCCGCGGTCGGACATGACCCCTGACCAGCTCTCGGCGCAGTACGAAGCGGCGACGCAATCACGCGATTTGACAAATCGCTTCAGTCGACTGCTCGCGACAACCGATGACATGACCAGGCAGCTCACGTCGCTGCAGGATCAGCTCCGTCGCTCGCAGCGAGGCGGCGCGCCGACCACATCCCCATCGCCGGTGCTCGGCGAAATTGACGGCACTCTCGCCGAGCTGAAGCAGCTCCGCGACTCTGTGCTCGCTCGCCCGCTGCCGGGACTCGGCTATCGGCAATATCCGCGGCTTCGCGAAGAAATTCAGACTGTGTCGGGGATGGTATCACGGCCACTGATGCCGCCCACAGCGGGCGAGCTGCTGCGCCTGCAGGAGCTAAAGGCCGAAACGGATCAGGCGCAGGCGCGAGTCGACGCGATCGTGCGGGATCGCATCGCGCGGATCAACCAGATGCTCAGCGGCACACCTCACGTGATAACGCCGGGCAGGCCGCCCGGCGGTTGATCCCCCGCTAAATCACTTCAGGCGCGGCTCGGTAACGCGGGCCGCCTTGACGCAAACGGGCCACGTGGTGGGAGCTCCGCGACCACCGCGACGGCCCGCGGCTGCACGTGCGGCGGAGTCAGACGCGGTCGGCCGCGCTGCTGCCGCCGCAGCCGCGAGATCCACTCGCTCACGTGTTATGAGCGTCGGATCTTCCGAAGCCAGATACGCGAGCATCGCAGTCAGCGTCGCATTCCATTTCAGATCGTCGAACACGATCTTGTCGTAGGTGTCCCGGTTCGTGTGCCACGTGTAGTTGAAATAATTCCAGTTGAGCGAGTTGAGTCCGAACGCAGGAAGCCCGTTGCAGCCGAACGAAAAATCGTCACTGCCGCCGCCCGCTGGGAAGCTCGTGCCCCGAAAACTGAGCGCGCCACTGAAATCCGTTGGAATTACCGCGAGCCACCGACCGATATGCTCTGCTGCGTTCGGCAACCCGCCCGCGCCAAGGCTCGCAATGCGGCCGGTGCCATTGTCCTGGTTGAAGAGTGCCTGAAGTCCCTTGAGAACTTCGGGGTGATCCTCAGTAAATGCCTTTGAGCCAACCTCTCCCTCCTCTTCCCCCGTCCAATGACCCACGAGTATGGTCCGCTTTGGACGCGGATACACCTGCCGCAGGATCCGCATCGCCTCCATCATCGTGAGCGTACCGGTGCCGTTGTCGGTCGCTCCGGATGAGCCATCCCACGAATCGAAATGCGCCGAAAGCATGACGTACTCGTCGGGCTTCTCGGTCCCCCGGATCATTGCGATCGTATTGTACGACGGCAGCTCGCCGAGCAGCTGGGCGTCGAGATTCATGGTGATCCGCGGGTGCTGGCCATTGGCCGTCAGACGGTACACGAGGCCGTAATCTTCGCAGCTCAGCGCGATGGCTGGAGCTTTGGTGTTGTATGTCTCGAAGATCTCGATCGTACCCCAAGCGTCCTTGGGGCGCGATGTGATCACTGCGGCGACGCCCGCCTTTTCCAGTCTCATCCCCAGCTCGCCCGTCCCGATTGCCAGGCTGTAACCGGTTCCGCGAACGTTACGGCCGCTCCATTCCGCCCTGACCGCGGCGCGGAGACTGTCCATTCGCGCCTTTGATTCAGGGAGCGCGCTCTGCTGCCAATCCTCGGAGGGCCGGCATGTGGGCTGCGGCGCTGAAACGAGCACGAACTTCCCCTTCGCGCTCGGCAGCCACTTCACGAATTCGGCGCTGTCCGTAAATCGCGGGAGGATCACTGTCGTAGACATGAGGTCCCTTTTCCCCGTGCCCGGACTGTAGCCGAGCATCGTCCCCTCGAGTGAGCGCACACGAGGCGCGATCAGGTCTATATGCGAGTAGCCGCGACGCCAGCCGCGCCAGGTTCCGACCTTTTCGTTTCTGGCATCGATCCCCCACGACTTGTAAGTCCGCACCAGCCAGTCATTGCCGCGTTTCGCGTCAGGACTTCCAGTGAGGCGGGGCCCCACAGAGTCGAACAACTGCTCGGCCAGACGCTCGGTCATGGAGCTGTCCATGCCAATCGCGCGGATTCGGGCGATGACAGGGTCGCTCGCCGGCTGGGCAGGCTGCTGGGACAACACAACACCCGGCATGACGGCGATAAGAGTCGCCGCGATAATGAGATTCTTTCGGATCATTGAGAGCTGACTCGATCGAGAGGAAGGGAATACGTTCGTGATCAATATCATACCGGTACCATAAAACGGCGAGCGTGCGACCATCGTGGCTTTCTTGCCGCGAACGGCCGGCGAAGACACGTTAAGGCCCCATGCCGAGAGAGCTTCGCCGCTCCATCACCCTCCTCCATTCGACCGCGCTCGTCGCCGGCATCATCATCGGCGCGTCGATTTTCGTTCAGCCCTCGATAGTCGCCGGAACCGTCCACTCGATCCCCGTCGTATACGCGGTGTGGATCACCGCCGGCATCCTCACGCTTTTCGGAGCTCTGATCGCCGCCGAGCTTGCATCGGCCTATCCGCGCGCCGGCGGCGTTTATGATTTTCTGAAGGAATCGTTCTCGCCCGGCATCGCGTTTCTCTGGGGTTGGGCGATGTTCTGGACGATGCACACCGGCATCGTCGCGGCGCTCGCGATGGTCTTCGCACGCTACGCCTCATACTTCGTTTCGGCAGGCGACACCGGCCAGCGACTGCTCGCCATTTCCGCCATCGTCGTACTCTCGGCAGCCAACTACTTCGGAGTCAGACAGGGTAGTCTTCTTCAGACATCTCTCACTATCGCGAAAGTACTTGCGATTGTCGCGATCATTGCCGCCGCTTTCTTTTTCGGTCCGCGAGCGCCAATGGCAACTTTGGCAAATGGCGCGACGGGCGGCGGTGATCTGCACACTCAAGCGGCCGGGCCGTCAGCATTCGATCCGCGACTGTTTGCCACTGCCCTCTTCGCTGCCCTGTTTGCGTTTGGCGGATGGCACATGGTCACGTATGCTGCCGAAGAAACACGCGAACCCGAGAAAACTATCCCGCGCGCGCTTTTCGCCGGAGTAGTAATCGTCACGGTTTGTTATGTCGCGCTCAATGCGGCGTACTTCCACGTGCTGCCGCTCGATGCCGTGGCAAAATCCACCCGCGTCGCTGCCGATGCTGCCAACTCCGTCTTTGGCACGGGCGGAGCGGCATTCATGTCCGCAATGGTCGTCGTGTCCATACTCGGCTCGCTCAGCGGCGTGATTCTCGCCGGCCCGAGAGTTTACATGTCGATGGCACGTGACGGGCTCCTGTTCAAGTGGGCAGGCGCGGTGCACGAGTCCTTTCGCACGCCACACCGCGCCATAATCGCGCAAGCTCTGTGGGCGGCTGTGCTGGTAGCGACGGGAAGCTATCGAGCACTGGTGTCACGCGTCGTGTACA
>Ga0097691_1002046_pt1 | contig 14047 bp, 11 predicted proteins | sample NGESurdeep072012_8_FD_72858 | JGI IMG/M metagenome (GOLD analysis project Ga0097691, IMG submission 72858) | Arctic peat soil microbial communities from Barrow, Alaska - NGEE Surface sample 210-1 deep-072012 | ecosystem: Environmental > Terrestrial > Soil > Wetlands > Peat ...
ATCGAAATGCCAATAACACCGGGGCAAATTGGCAGTTCACAACCCCCAATGCACGTATCAAACTCAAGCACCTTTACCCTTCAAACTGAATGAATCGGGCGACTAGTGGAACGTGTCGAGAACGAAGACGACCGCCGCGAGTTCGCCCTGCGCATGACGCGGAAGGGCAAAGCGCTCTACCAGAAGCTGATCCCGCGTCTGCTGCGCAAGGAGCAGGAGATTCTTTCTTGCCTCTCCGCGCAGGAGCGAAAGGATTTTGCGCGCATGCTCGGCAAGATCGAGAAGAGTCTCGACCTCGTGCAAACCAGCAAGGAAGCGAGCAAAACCGGCGCGTATTGAAGGCTATTGACTCAACCCCCGTCATTCCCGGACACGCGTCTTCGCGTGGACCCGGAATCCCAATGTGGTTCCAGATTCCGGGCTCGCGCTGATGCGCGCCCGACGGCTTCCTAACTGCCCCCGATATGTTTCGCGATCACCGGGAAATAGGCGCCGCCGGAGCCGGCATCGATCGCTTCCTGCAAAACCTTGCCGGTCAACTCGGCGCCGCGGATTTTGATACCGGCGTCCGCGGCAAGTTCCAGCGCATAGGACAGATCTTTCAAGGCGTATTCGGTCGAAAACGCGCGTTCGGGAAAATTGCCCGGCACGATCGCCTTGATGCCGTGATTGCGCAGCGCGAAGCTGTCGGCCGACCCTTTCGATAGCGTATCGAGCAACAGCGCCGGATCGACGCCGTTGCGTCTGGCGACGGCGACCGCCTCGGCCAGGGCGTTGACGGTCTGAAACAGCACCATGTTGTTGAGGATTTTTGTCACCTGCCCCGCGCCGACATCCCCGCAGTTGGTCACATCGGTGGCAAAGCAGCGGATCAAGGGTTCGATCGCGGCGAATAGCTCCGGCGACGCGCCGACCATGACGCTTAGCGTTCCATCCTGCGCGGCCTGACGCGTGCGCGCGATCGGCGCGTCGGCCCATACCGCGCCCTTGGCCTGCAACTGCCTGGCGAAATCGCGGGTCTGCTTGACCGACGAGGTGCCGAGATCGACCACGACCTGCCCCGCCTTGATATTTTTCAGGATGCCGTCGCCTTCGAACACCGCGCGCACATGTTTTGCGCTGGGAAGGCACAGGAACACGATTTCGCTGTTGCCGATGACTTCAGCTACAGAGCCGGCCACGGTCGCGCCTTCGGCGCGCAGCCGCGCCAGCGGCTCCGGCGACAGGTCGAATGCGATCACGGGCGCGCCGCTCTTCTTTACGAGGTTGCGGCAGATCGGCTCGCCCATCACGCCCAGACCGACGAAGCCGATGGCCTTGTATTGTGACATCTTTTCGTCCGCTGGTCGGCTATTTCACGAACGAGCGAGTTGGTTGCAGATGCAACGAATAGGCATCGACCTTGTCGCTGGCGCGCGGATAGATTTCGGTCACGATCGGATCGTGTCCGGGGATGACGCGGTCGACATGCCCGGCGAGACGCTGCACGATGTTCCATCCCTCGAACATGTCGCCGAGATTATAGAGGATCGGAAACGGACTGCGGCGATGCATATTGGCGTAGTAGTGCGAAGCGTCCGACGCCAGCACCACCGGGCCGCGCCCGGTCTCGACCCGCACCACCTGAAGGCCATCGGAATGGCCGCCGACGCGGTGCAGCGTCACGCCGGGCGCGACCTCGCCATCGCCCGAATGAAACGTGACCCGCTCGCTGAAGACGTGGCGGACCATCAGCGTCACATGTTCCACCGAAAAGGGATGCCGCAGTGTGCCGTGGCACATGCAGCGCCCGGTGGCGTAGCTCATCTCGCGGTCCTGCAGATGAAATCGCGCATTGGGGAAGAGATCGAGATTGCCGGCGTGATCGTAATGCAGATGGGTGACGACGACGTCTCTGATCTCGTCGGCCTTTACGCCAAAGCGCGCCAGCGCATCGACCGGATTGAGCGTGAGCTTGCGATTTCGTAAGCGCGCCTCCGCAGCGTTGAAGCCGGTATCGACCAGAATATCACGGCCGCCGCCCCGGATCAGCCAAACGAAGTAATCGAGGTCTTGAGCCGTAGTCTCATGAGGATCCGGCAGGAGGTAATTCAGGTGGGGCGTGCGTGGCGACATCGTCGCGTAGCGGAGAGCATAAATTTCGTAGACGTTTCCCATCGGTTTCACTTTTTCTTAGGTTGCGCGATTGGCCGATCTCCGCACCAAGCCACCGTCATGTCAAAAGGTCAAACCCCGCGGCGCCACATGCTGCAATGTGAGATCGGTCACATTACGCCCGAGGCCTGTTCTTCTCGTCATTGCGAGGAGCAAAGCGACGAAGCCATCCAGAAACCACTACAGAGACGTTCTGGATTGCTTCGCGGAGCCGTCATCGGGCGCGCATTCGCGCGGCCCGTTGGCTCGCAATGACGATCTCAAATGCCCTATTTTATACGCGAGCGAGTGTCGCGGCTGACGCAACGCCCTCGACATGAAGAACCCGCGCACAGCTGAGATATCCAAAAGACCTCGTCGCGGTTAATTGTCGCGATCAGCGGCGGCTTTTGGATAGTTGACAGGGCTTGCGAGCCCGGTTTGATAATGCGGTATGCGTAGAGTAAGGTCGCCGAGGCGCAAGCTGGAATCGGCGCCTTGTTGGTTGGACCGCCGTGGTATGAGAATTCGCCTCGCATTGCTTGTGATCCTGATTTTATCGGTCACGCCGATTGTCCCGTCGGCAGCTGCGGACAATGGCGCCGACCGGTTTGCACTTGTCATCGGCAACTCGAAATATCCCGACGCCGAAGCACCCCTGAAAGAACCGATCAACGATGCCCGCGACGTCGCCGACGAGCTCAAGCGCGACGGCTTCAATGTCGAGGTCGGAGAAAATCTGACCGGCGAAGGGATGCGCCGCGCCTTCGATCGCCTCTACGGACGTATCAAGCCCGGCTCGGTCGTGCTGGTTTTCTTTAGCGGGTTTGGCGTCCAGTCCAGCCGCCAAAGCTACATGATCCCGATCGACGCACAGATCTGGACCGAGGCGGATGTTCGCCGCGACGGCTTCAGCCTGGAGACGGTGCTGGGCGAAATCAACAGCCGCGGCGCGGGCGTCAAGATCGCGCTGATCGACGCCTCCAGGCGCAATCCGTTCGAGCGCCGGTTCCGCAGCTTTTCCGCGGGCCTCGCCCCGGTGATTGCGCCGAACGGAACGCTGGTGATGTATTCGGCGGCGCTCAGCTCCGTCATCTCGGACAATGGCGGCGACCACAGCCTGTTCGTGCAGGAGTTGCTCAAGGAAATCCGCGTTCCCGACCTGATGGCCGAAGAGACGCTCAATCGGACCCGCGTCGGCGTCACCCGCACATCCCGCAGCGAGCAGGTGCCGTGGATTTCGTCCTCTTTGGCCGAGGACTTTTCGTTTACCCCAGGTACAGGCGCGCGGCCGTCCAATGCGGTGGCCGCACTTCCCCAGCCTCCCCTGCCAGCGCCCGAACCCCCGCCGCTGCCGCGCGTCGACCCTGCGCCGTCAAAGCCGGCTGAAGTCTCCATCCCTCCTCCCCCTCCTCCTCCCGCCAAACCGGTGGAAAAGAATGACGGAACGACGGCGGTAGCGTTTGCTGATGATCCGACCATTAAAAGCCTGACCGCCAAGCTCGCCGACAATCCCGACGACGCCAGCGCGCTCTATCGGCGCGGACAGGTCTATGCCAGCAAGGGCGCGTATAACCTTGCCCTCAGCGACTTCGATGGCTCGCTGCGGCTCAACCCCAGGGATGTGGAAGCCTTCAACAACCGCTGCTGGGTGCGCACCGTCATCGGCGACCTGCAGGCGGCATTGAAGGATTGTAACGAGGCGCTTCGGCTGCGCCCGAACTTTGTCGACGCCCTCGACAGCCGCGGTCTTGTTAACCTGAAGAGCGGAATGACGAAAAACGCCATTGCCGATTTTGACGCCGCGCTGAAGATCAATCCACGATTGACGTCGTCGCTGTACGGGCGCGGCCTTGCGAAGAAGCGCAGCGGCGCGATCGCGGCGGGCGATCTGGATATCACCAACGCCAAGGCGATGGATCCCAATATTGTTAAGGAATACGCGGGCTACGGGGTAAATTGACGATTATTTGAGTTGAGGGCGAGGTGCTTCCTCGAACCCCGGGGCGGGCGCCGGAGACTAAACCGGGGAAGTAGCCGAAACCAGGAAGTAGAGCCCGCGACTGGTTTCTCCGGCGGCTCATTTGCAAATTGATTGGAACCGCGCGCGTGCGCAGGAGGGTCTGGCAATGTCGAAAATGTCTGGAAGGAGAAATCTTACCGCGATCCTTTCGATCGTGACGATTGGCGCCGCGCTTTCCCTTGGCGTGGTAAAAGCCGTGGCCGGCGATGATGTTACCGAGGATCAGATCGTCCGGGCGCTCGTCCCGGCCGAGAAACCCCTGACCAGAGGCCTGTCGGTGGGTCCGCAGGCCGATCCGGCGGCCACCGCCGCCGAGGGGCGTTTTGTCCAGACCATCCGCGGCCGGGCCACGCGCTCGCTCTCGCTCACCGAGCGTGAAGAAATCGCCACCATTGCCAAGGACAAGCCGAACATCGATCTGGAAATCACCTTCGATTACAATTCGGCCGATATCAGCGCAAAATCGCTGCCCTCGGTTCAGGCTCTCGGAAAGGCCCTTACGAATCCTGATCTGAAGGGCTCGACCTTCATCGTCGCGGGCCATACCGACGCCGCCGGCGGCGAGGAATACAATCAGGGGCTGTCCGAGCGGCGCGCCGACTCGATCAAGCACTATCTGACCGAAAAATTCGGTATTGCCGGCACCGACCTCGTGACCGTCGGAAGCTCAAGGACCCGAGTAACCCCCTTGCGGAAGTCAACCGCCGCGTGCAGGTCGTGAACGTGGCGAACAAGACCACCGCGTCCCAGTGAACCGGTTATGGCGCTGAGTGAAGTTCTGCAGCTAAAATGCGTCCCGCACCCCTGCGGGACGCTTTTCTCGTCATTGCGAGGTGCGAAGCGACGAAGCAATCCAAGAGCCGTCATTTGGGGATGGTGCGTCAGCACCAGACCTCAGATGTGCAATTGCAGATCGGGGAATCCTTGGATTGCTTCGCTGGCGCTCGCAATGACAGTCTAGAATCCCTTATGTTATTGGCTGCACGACTATAGGTCTGGATTGATCCGGCGATGATGCTCTCCGAATATCTGAAACCTGCGTTGGCCGTGGTCGCCGTGGCGGCTCTGGGAAGTGGATGGTATTGGTTTGAGCACCGCTCCCATCCCGATGAAAAGGACACACCGAGCAACGCTCTTGTCATCGTGACGAAATCCACCAATGCCTGTTTCTCCGACATGGTGCGGGTCACCGGATTTATCGTGTCCCGCAGGGAAGCGGTGGTCGGGGTAGATCAGGAGGGATCCAAGGTTTCCGATGTCCTGGTCCGCGAAGGCGACATGGTCACTGACAATCAGGAACTGGCCCGGCTGACGCCGCCGCCGGCGCAGCCCGGAGGCGGCGGCGCAAGGGCTTCCGCACCGACATCGTTGCGCGCGCCGGCTGCCGGACTGGTCACCGAGGTCAGGACCATCATCGGCGCGCCGGCCTCGCCGCAGGCCGGGCCGATGTTTCGAATTTCCGTCAACAACGAAATCGAACTGGATGCCGAGGTACCCAGCGTCCACGTGCTCAAACTTAATCCGGGCGCAACGGTGCGAATAAGCCGGGACAATGCGCCGGATCTGGTGGGACGCGTCAGGCTGGTTTCGCCGCAAATCGATCGCACAACCCAGCTCGGGCACGTCCGGATTACGCTGACCAACAACCCCTCGCTCAAGGTCGGCATGTTTGCCCGCGCCAACATCGACGCCAAGCGCAGTTGCGGTGTCGCCATTCCGCGTACCGCCATTGACCATCTGACCGTTCAGGTGGTCAAAGGGAATACGGTCGAGACGCGAAACGTTCGGGTCGGGCTGGTGTCCGACACCTCTACGGAAATCCTTGAAGGCCTCGACGTCGGCGAAATCGTCGTGGCCGATGCTGGCAGCTCGCTGCATGACGGCGACCAGATCAAGACCATGTTCGCCGAGGACCTCGATCGGACGCGGGTACGCTGATGGCTATGAATATCTCGGCATGGTCGATCCGCAACCCGCTTCCTTCCATCGTATTCTCGATCATCCTGCTGGTGCTGGGCTGGGTCAGCTTCACAAAACTCGCGGTGACGCGGCTCCCCAGCGCCGACATCCCGGTGATCTCGGTCGCGGTATCGCAGTTCGGCGCGGCCCCGGCGGAGCTCGAATCGCAGGTCACCAAGACAATCGAAGACGGCGTGTCGGGCGTCGAGGGAGTGCGGCACATTTCATCGTCGATCACCGACGGACTGTCGCTGACGACGATCCAGTTCGCGCTTGAGACCAATACCGACCGGGCGCTGAACGACGTCAAGGACGCCGTCACCCGCGTCCGCTCTAACCTGCCGCAAAACGTCAGCGAGCCGCTGATTCAGCGGGTCGACGTGATCGGCCTGCCGATCGTCACCTATGCCGCGATCTCGCCCGGCAAGACACCGGAGCAGCTGTCCTATTTCGTCGACGACGTCGTCAAGCGCGCGCTGCAGGGCGTGCGCAACGTCGCCCAGGTCGAGCGTATCGGCGGTGTCGAGCGCGAAATCCTGGTGTCGCTCGACCCCGACCGGCTGCAGGCCGCCGGGCTCACCGCCGTCAACGTTAGTCAAAGCCTGCGCGGCACCAATGTCGACCTTGCCGGCGGCCGCGCTGAGATCGGAAAGAACGATCAGGCCATCCGAACGCTGGCCGGCGCCAAGACGCTCAATGATCTGGCCGGCACCATGATTCCGCTGTTCGGCGGCGGCGAGGTTCGTCTCGACGATCTCGGCACCGTCACCGACACCATCGCCGACCGCCGCACCTTCGCCCGTTTCAATGGCGAGCCGGTGGTGGCGCTCGGCATCAAGCGTTCGAAGGGAGCCAGCGACGTGGTGGTCGCCGCGGCGGTGCAGAAGCGCATCGACGCGCTGAAGATTGCCTATCCCGATGTCGATCTCAAGCTGATCGACACCTCGGTGGAATTCACCAAGGGCAATTACGAGGCCGCGATTTCGACGTTGTTCGAAGGCGCTATTCTCGCCGTCATCATCGTCCTATTGTTCTTGCGCGACATCAGGGCCACCATCATCGCCGCGATCTCGCTGCCGCTGTCGATCTTCCCGGCGTTCTGGGCGATGGACATTCTCGGATTCTCATTAAACCTGGTCAGCTTTCTCGCTATCACGCTGTCGACCGGTATTCTGGTCGACGACGCCATCGTCGAGATCGAGAACATCGTGCGTCACATGCGGATGGGCAAGTCGCCCTATCGCGCCGCGCTGGAGGCCGCCGACGAAATCGGCCTCGCCGTCATCGCGATCTCACTGACCATCATCGCGATCTTCGCGCCGGCGAGCTTCATGTCGGGGATCGCCGGGCAATTCTTCAAGCAATTCGGCATCACGGTGTCGGTGCAGGTGTTCTTCTCGCTGTTGGCCGCCCGCTTCGTCACCCCGGTGCTGGCGGCCTACTTCCTCAAAGATCATCCGCACGACGATCCGCCGCCGGGGCGCGTGCTGCAAACCTACACCAGGCTGGTGACGTGGTCGGTCCGGCACTACTTCATCACCGTGCTGATCGGCTTCGGAATTTTCGCCGCCTCGATCTGGAGCATCACGCTGTTGCCGCAAGGCTTCCTGCCGGCGCAGGACACCGCGCGCTCGCTGCTGGCGATGGAACTGCCGCCCGGCTCGCAGCTTGCTTTCACCGAGAAGACCACCGAGGAAATCGTCGCGCGGCTGCGCAAGCGGCCCGAGGTCAAGAGCGTCTTCGTCGACGGCGGCCGGGTGCCGCCGGGGACGTTCGAGGTGCGCCGCGCGGCGCTGATCATCAACTACACGCCGAAAACCGAACGCAAGATCACGCAGCGCGATCTCGAACTCGAGATCAGCCACGAACTCGAAAACGTCCCCGACATCCGCTTCTGGTTCCTCGACGAAAACGGCCTGCGCGCCATCTCGCTGGTGGTCACGGGCGCGGACAGCAACATCGTCAGCAATGTCGCCAGCGAGTTGGCGACCCAGATGAAGCGAATTCCGCTGATCGCCAACGTGATCTCCGAGACTTCGCTCGACCGGCCCGAACTCCGCATCCAGCCGCGGGCGGATCTGGCTGCAAGACTCGGCGTCTCCACCGAAAGCCTGTCGCAAACCATCCGCGTCGCCACCATCGGCGACGTCGGTCCGGCGCTGGCCAGATTCGACGCCGGCGACCGGCTGGTGCCGATCCGCGTCCAGCTCGAAGATTCCGCGCGCGGCGATCTGCCCCTGCTCGAGCAGTTACGGGTGCCGCTGGGTCAGCACGGCGAAAAGGGCGGCGTGCCGCTGTCCGTTGTCGCCGACATCAAGCTCGATCAGGGCCCGACCAGCATCAATCGCTACGACCGGGAACGTCAGGCCACCGTCGCCGCCGACCTCGTCGGGACCGCGGCGCTCGGCGACGCCACCAAGAAGATCTACGACCTGCCGGTGATGAAAAGCCTGCCGAAGGGCGTGAAGGTGAGCCCCTCGGGCGACGCCGAAAGCCTGAACGAATTGTCGGAAGGCTTTGCCACCGCCATCACCGCCGGGCTGATGATGGTCTACGCCGTCCTGGTGCTGCTGTTCGGAACCTTCCTGCAGCCGATCACCATCCTGTTCTCGCTGCCGCTCTCGATCGGCGGCGCGATTGTAGCGCTGCTCTTGACCGGCAAGCAGCTGACCACGCCGGTGTGGATCGGCATCCTGATGCTGATGGGCATCGTCACCAAGAACGCCATCATGCTGGTGGAATTCGCGGTCGAATCGATCCGCGAGGGCAAGCCGCGCGATGAAGCGATCATCGACGCCGGCATGAAGCGCTCGCGTCCCATCGTCATGACCACGATCGCGATGGCCGCCGGCATGATGCCATCGGCACTGGCGTTCGGCGCCGGCGGCGAATTCCGCTCGCCGATGGCGCTGGCCGTGATCGGCGGCCTGGTGTTCTCCACCGTGCTGTCATTGGTGTTCGTGCCGGCGATGTTCATGCTGATGGACGACATCGGCGCCTTGTTCTGGCGCTTCGGCAAGAAACTGATCGTCTCGGACGCGGAGAGCGAGGCTGCGAAGGCGGATCATTCCGGAGATCACCGCGAGCCGCCGGCGCCGCCGGCCATCGTGCATTCGCCGGCGGCGGAGTGAGGGGGCTGCTCTGGTCCCCCCTACTCATTCCGCGCCACCGCCGTCAGTCTATTCATGTTCAGCAATAAAATCCGCCCGCGCTGGAGGTCCAGAATGCCGTCCTTGCGCCAGAGCTGCAGCTGGCGGTTGACGCTTTCGCGCGCGGCGCCGACGAAGATGCCGAGCTGCTCCTGCGAAATGTGCACCTCGGAGCCGAAATCGGATGCCAGCGCGCAGTGCCGGCGCGCCAGCCGAACCGGCAACGGCTGCAGTACGGATTCCTCCATCCGCTCGCTCTGCCAGCGGATCCGCTGGCACAACAGCATGATGATCTTGATCGCCACCTTGGGCTCGCGTTCGAGATGGCTCAAAAAATCCTCGCGCCGCAGCACGAACAGTTCGGTCGGCTCGCCGGCGGTGGCGTCGGCGGTGCGGCTAAAGCCGTCGAGCACCGCGACCTCGCCAAAGAGATCGCCGGGGCCCATGAAATTCAGGGTCAGGCGGCTGCCGTCGGAGGCGCCGGTCTCGATCCGGATCTGGCCGCGGCGGACCCCGAACAGGGCGTCGCCGGGATCGCCTTTCTGGAACAACAGCTCGCCTGGCGCGAGATGCCGGGTGTGGCAAAGGCTCGAGATCCGCGCCAATTCGTCGGTCCCTAAGTCCGCGAACATCGGATTCATCTTCAGAATGACCGCAAATTCGGCCGCTTTACTCATTGCAATGCCTTCCAGGACAAGCGCAGGTTCGAAATTCTCAACATCGGCCGCCTGAAAAATTCGCGGCTTTCGAAGTGTGTCATAAGTCACATGCCTTTGCAGCATCCCCGGATTATTTTGGGCGGCTTTGAGCCGTGTCGGCTTCCGGGATAGGCTTGAAGCGAAATGGCCACGCCCCGACGGCGTGGCCCGGTTCGATGCTGTGCGCCCGGTTTGGAATGTCGTCATGAGAGCACTGAAAATCGCCGGCGCCGCCATCGCTGCTGTCATCGTGGTCGCAGCGCTGTTGCTTGTCATCGGGATTCCCTCCGGGTTCATGACCTCGGCGATCCAGGACCGGGTCGAGCGCGAAACCGGCTACCGGCCGACGATCGCGGGCTCCACCAAAATTGGCGTGTGGCCGTCGCTGAACGTGACGCTGAACGACGTCACGCTGCAGGACCCGAAAGACCGCGACAGCTCCAATCGCCTGACGGTCGGCAGCGTAAGAGCCGACATCACGCTGGCAAGCCTGTGGTCGGGTCACCCGCAAATCACCGAACTCGTCATCGTCCGCCCGGTGCTGTCGGTGCCGCTGCTGCGCGAGCGCGTCAGAGAAACCAGTCCATCTCGGGGAGCGGCGACCTCCTCCGGCGAGGCGGAAGCGAATGCGCCCTCGATCGATCGCGTCACCGTTACCGACGGCGTGATCGTATTTTCCAATCTGGGCGACCGGGTGGAGGACCGCATCGCGGGCATCAACGCCGACGCCGTGATCGGCGGCGACCGCCAGATCAAGATCACCGGCAGCGCCAGTGCCAGCCAGCATCCGCTCAAATTCGGGGTCAAGGCGACGGCGCCCGCACCACCTTTGGCGCGGCAGAACATTCCGGTCGAACTCACGCTTGAGGCCGCGGGCCTGTTGCAGGCCCCGCTGTCGGCCAGGGCCGAGGTCCGGCTCAACGGCGCGGTGGTCATGATCAACGGCCTCACCGGAACGCTCGACGATGGGCCGTTCAATGGCTGGGCGTCGGTCGATTTCGCCAGCAAGCCGCTCGTAAAACTCGATCTCGATTTCCAGCGGCTCGACGTCGCGGTCTCGACCGCGCCGGCCGCATCCGGCGCGCCGGGTCCGCATCCCTGGAGCAATGCCACGATCGACCTCACCGGATTGAACTATGTCGACGTCCAGGCCAGGATTTCCGCGGCCGAACTCAACATCGCCGATGCGCATTTCGCGCCGGCCGCGATCGACGCTGCCCTCGCCCGCGGCGTGCTCAGGGCCGGCATTTCGAATCTCGGGGTCTATGACGGCCAGGCCAATGGCGAGCTGATCGTCGATGCGTCGACCGGCGAGCCGAGTTACGCGCTGCGCAGCGACCTCGTCGGCGTCCGCGCATTGCCGCTGCTGCGCAGCGCCGCCGATTTCGACAAGCTCGACGGCAGACTGCAGGCCAAGATCGCGGTGCGTTCCGAGGGCACCAGCCAGCGCGCCATCGCGTCGAATTTGAGCGGAACCGTGTTCGCGCTGTTTCAGGACGGCGCCATCAGGGGCCTCAACGTCGCCCAGATGATCCGCTCGCTGACCGCGAGCCCGTTGTCGGGATGGCAGGAGGGCAAGGAGCAGACCACCGACCTCACCCAGCTCGGCGCATCGTTCCGCATCGACAAGGGTCAGGCGACCACAAGCGATCTCAACCTGGTCGGCCCGCTGGTGCGGGTGACCGGGGCCGGCACCGTGGACCTCGGCGCCCAGACGCTGGCGTTCCGGGTCGAGCCGAAACTGGTGCTGACCACCGAAGGCCAGGGCCGCAGCTCCGATCCCGTCGGCCTCGGCATCCCCGTCGCGATCGACGGCCCCTGGGCCAAGCCGCATATCTATCCCGATGTCAGCGGCATTTTGGATAATCCCGATGCGGCCTATGCCAAGCTCAAGCAGATGGGCAAGGGCCTGTTCGGCGCCAATGGCGGGGGCTTGGGCGCGCTGGGCGGAAGCGGAACGGGCGGCGGATTGGGCGAAACCCAGGGCAATCTGCTGCAGCAGGGCCTCGGCCAAGGCCGCGCCATCCCGGCGCAACCCTCGCCCGCCCCGGCGGCGCCGGCGCAGACCGATCCACCGCCGCAGCCGCAGGACAGTCAGCCAATGAACGACGTGCTGCGGCAGTTGTTCAATCGGTGAGCGGCCGGCTAACACGCGCCTCACCCCCTGCGGCACCCCCACCCCCGACCCCTCCCCGCCAGGGCGAGAGAGCACAGGAGTTCCTCATCATCATGATCGCCCCTAAATTGCAATTTGACGTTCGTAATTGCACATAGACCCTCCCTGATCTTCAATCAGTGCGTCGATGTATTTTTCCAGCTCCGACTGCGATGGAAATCGCAGTTCTTTGTTCTTTACGGTCCGCAGCACCTGTTGCCCGTTCGAATTGGCGACCGTATTACGAACGGTCATAGCCATCTCGACAACTGCTCGCTGCCGCGCATTGTATATAGTGACAGGCTCCCGCTCCGAGCGGCTGCGGCTTTAGCACGCCAGGTGGGGCGGTCATACCAAGGCGTGAGATCAGTTCCGGCAATCATAGCCAGCGCGTACTCGGCGTGATCGTCGCCTAGCTTTTGTAGTGTGCCTTCCGTAAACAAAAATTCCTTTGCCTTGGAATGCAGCGTTTTCCATTCAAGACGATTTCCCTTTTTATTGTGGTTGGCCCACGGTTCGCATGGTTTGTGACAAACGTAGACTCGCGGGGACGCTTGGAGCGAGTTGGGTTCAATTTCCTCAATTATTTCGGGAGCGTCAGCCTTCGAGACTGTCCACCACAATTGGTCTCTCTCGCGATGTATCCAAACATCCCCATTAGTTTCAGAGATGATCGTCATCAAATTGTACCACCGCGAAGCTACTGGGCGTGTCGGCGTCCGGCCTGAAGGTGCCTTGATGTGTGCAATGCAATGACTGACGTAGCTTTCGCGGTCTCCGCTTAGCCAAAGCAGGGGCGAGGCGCTGTTTTCCATCATCGCGCGGGGCGAATTCGACCTGGGCACGGGGGGCCTCTGGCGCCGGCTTCGCTCGTGGTTGTTCGCGCTCCGGCTGACGGCTCGATTGTTTGCGAGACGCGGTTGCCGGCGCCACCGGTTTCTCGGTGGCTACGCAGGTCTCCCCTTGCGCGGTCTCGCCGGTCTTGCATTCGAGCGGGCAGACACGGGTCGTGTGCTTGGTCAATTCGGCGACCAGCGCCTCGGTCACGCTGACATTATCAGATGGCTGGCCCTCGATCGACATATAACGGCCGAGCGCGCTTTTGGTCGGTGGATTCAGCGTGCCGTCCACTTTACCCGTCAGACATCCGAGCCGGACGAGCTGGGCCTGAGCCGAGCTGACCAGTTCGGGGGAATTGGGAAGCGCTGCCGCGCACTTCGCAGCCTCGGCGTTAAATTTGTCGAGAGTGGCAACAACCAGCGGTCCAAGCCGCTCGCAGGTGACGGTCTTGGAAAAAACCTTCAAATCGTCAACACCTGAGCCCTCACTGCCCTTGGCAATCAGTTCATCGAGTTTGCTTTGTTCCTTCTTGCAGGCGACCTCTTGCGCCGAAGCCAGTTCGGCCTTCTTGCGTTCCGCCTCGGCCTCTCTTGCCTGCTTTTCGCTTGCGGCACGCAAGACGGCGGCTTCCGTGGCTGCCTCGTTTTTCTGGGCCTCTTCGGCCTTCTGTTTGGCCTCCGCAGCCTTACGCTCAGCTTCGGCGGCCTTGGCCTGCTGCTCGGCCTCTACGGCCTTGGCGCGGCGCTCATCTTCCTCGCGTTTTTTCGAGGCGGCGATTTTTGCCTTCTTCTGCTCGGCCTGGATGCGGGCGTTCTCAGCAGCCTTCGCGGCGGCCTCGCGCTCGGCGCGGGCTTTGTCCTCGCGTTCCTGAGCGGCTTTCTTCAGCACCTCCATCCGTTGCTGGGCGTTGATCGCGAGCGGAGAATCCGGAAAACGCTTGATAAATTTCTGCAGCGCTGCCGGGTCGGTGCTGTCCTTCACTTTGTCCCACTCTAGAGCATATCCCGCTCACATTTACCCGTACCCCGCATGCCTGAAGAAATTTCTACATTCTTGAGTTTTGAAGGAGCGGGAAATCAAGCCGATTCTG
>Ga0097691_1002047_pt1 | contig 14046 bp, 13 predicted proteins | sample NGESurdeep072012_8_FD_72858 | JGI IMG/M metagenome (GOLD analysis project Ga0097691, IMG submission 72858) | Arctic peat soil microbial communities from Barrow, Alaska - NGEE Surface sample 210-1 deep-072012 | ecosystem: Environmental > Terrestrial > Soil > Wetlands > Peat ...
CGAGATGCCCGCCGGTGGCGGCCACCGCGCTGATCGTCTCGTAGCGCAATTCGTCGGCCAGCTCGCGCAGCTGCTCCGCCGACAGGTTCTTCAGGTCGCGCGGCAGCCGGACGCGGTCGAGCAGGGGGGTCTTGGAAGCTTCGGACAAACGCAACTCCACGATGAACATGCCGGCAGACGCGGCGGGACCGGTCACCCGGGAACCTTTATAGGCTTACACCAGATATGCGGGTCCCGGCAATTCAACCCGCGGTCGTGCGGTCGCGATCGGGGCCTGTTTTCGCCGCCATGGCGGCGATGGCCTCCTGCGGCTTCATCGCACGAGTGAGCAAATCGAGGGGGCCGCAGCAGATCAGGTAATAGTCATAGGCCGCGCCCAGCCGCTCATTGGCCATTAGGAACTGGAAATGGGCCCGGAAGAAGCGCCAGCGCCGGAAACCGAAATTGCCCGGTTTCCAGAGGTCGCGGAAGCTGACGGAGACTACAAGCGGGTTCCGCCGCTCGTCGTCTTCCAGCACGATGCCGTGACCGACCACCGGATCGAACGGCCAGAAATTCATGATGTCGTGACGCGACTGGTAATCGACCCAATCGATGTCGGGCGCCACCGCCAGCCGGCGCAGCCGATTGCGGAACCAATTCGCTTCCGGATGGAATCCGATAATCGGCAAATTGGCGCCGAGGGTGAGCAGGCGCACGCGCGGGCCGTGGCTGCCCAATTGCGGGTCGCGCGTAAGCGCACGGTCGAGCACGTCGACGGCAAGGAACGAACCCGAACTGTGGCCGACGATGATCGCCTCGTCGGCCTTGCTGTCGCGCACCGCGTCGACCACGTAGCCGGCGAAGGCTTCCATGCGCGCCTCCCAGTCCGGCCGCTGGCGGTGCGCGAACTGATAGGTCGAGACGCCGTCGTCACAGAGATAGAGCAGGTAGGTTTGCGGCTCGGTGAGCCAGAGCATGGACGCGAAGGCGCCGAGTCCGGTCACTGTGCCCACGATGTTCGCCACCAGCGCCGGCGCGCCGAGGCTGGCGACCAGTTTCATGCATAACGTGCCGACGAAAGCTCCGAGCAGGAGCCAAGCCGTCAGCAGCACGATCGGATAGAGGCTGAACAGGCCGAAGCGCCAATGCGCTTTCAGCATCCGGAATACGACGCCATTGAGCAAGGTGAGCCCGCCCCAGGTACGATACATTTGCACGATCTTCCACCAGACCGGTCGCTCAAAATCCTTGCGGATAATGTCTTCCCAGCGCAGGAACAAGTAGCGCGTCTCCACCTGCCAGCCGTCGCCGTTAGTGGTGACATCCCAGGCGGTGGTGAAACGTTTGGGGTCGTTCTGGGGGCCGCCGACCTTTCCGGTCAGCCCGTAGAGTTCGCAGGTGCGGCGGAATTCGCGCCGGAACATCCGGTAATATTCGGCCAGCCCGCGCGGGTCGTAGCCCTGGACATAGATGACGAGCCGTTTATGGACCTGCACGCGCAATCAATCCACGTCGAGCGGTTCGCTGCCGGTCGGCTTGCCGGAGCTGTCGAGGGTGATCTTCTCCACCCGTGCTTCCGCCTGCTGCAGCAGTTCCTCGCAGCGTTTCTTGAGTACTTCGCCGCGCTCGTAGATCGCCACTGATTCCTCGAGCGGCACCTTGCCTTCCTCCAGCCGCTTGACGATCGATTCCAATTCCTCGATCGCCCGTTCGAAGGGCATTTTCTTCACGTCGGGATTGCTGGTATCGGCCATTTGATGACATCTTGCTAAGAATGCTCGACTATGACGATAGCGCAGTTCGCAAGGAGCGCCTAGCACGATGGCCGATCTTAAGGACAAGATTGTATTAGTGACGGGCGCCGCGGGCGCCATCGGCGCAGCCGTCACCGCCGCGGTCAAGCGCGCCGGTGGTGTGGCGATGGCCACCGATCTGGCCGGCCGCGCCGGCATCGATGCGGCGCTCGACGTCACCGCGGAAGCCGACTGGCAGCGCGTCACCGCCGAGGTCGAGCGCCAGCATGGCCGGCTTGACGGGCTGGTGAATGCCGCCGGCATTGTCGCCCTCGGCAGCGTCGAGCAGCTCGACTTCGCCACCTGGCGGCGCGTGCTCGGCGTCAATCTCGACGGCGCCTTTCTCGGCTGCAAATATTCGTTCCCGCTCCTGCGCAAAAAGGGCGGCTCCATCGTCAACCTGTCGTCGGTGTCGGGTCTGGTCGGCGGGCATAATCTCGCCGCCTACAATGCCTCGAAGGGCGGATTGTCGCTGCTGACAAAATCGGTCGCGCTCACCGGCGCGCGCCGCAAGCCGCCGGTGCGCTGCAACGCCGTCTGCCCGGCGTTCCTGGAAGGCCCGATGGTGGAGCAAATCGCGCAGGCGACACGCTATCCCGACGCTGTGCATCAGAGACTGGTGATGGACATTCCGCTCGGCCGCCTCGGCAAACCGGCCGAGGTCGCCGATCTCTGCGTTTATCTGTTGTCGGACGCAGCGGCCTTCATCACCGGCGCCGATCTGCCGATCGATGGCGGGCTGACGGCGCGATAGGAGCGCGGCCAGCAAAAGTGGGCACCGGTTTTGCGCAAGCAATCAAGCTTGCGCAGATTGCGTAAACTTATCTGCGGTCCGCGCGACCAAAGAAAAAATCACCCGCGCATCAACGCGGTGACGTGCGCGGCGACCGAGCGCGCCAGGCCCTGCAAATCGTAGCCGCCTTCCAAGAGCGAAACGATGCGCCCTTGCGCGCTGGTGTCGGCGATCTCCATCAGTTTCTTGGTGACCCAGGCGTAGTCCGCTTCCACCAGATTGAGATTGGCGAGCGGATCGCGGGTGTGCGCGTCGAAGCCGGCCGAGATCACCAGAATTTCCGGCTTGAACTCGCGCAAGCGCGGCAGGATCACGGTCTCGAACGCCTCGCGGAAAGCATCGCCGCCGTCGCCGGCCGAGAGCGGCGCGTTGACGATGGTGTTGTGCTCGCCGCGCTCGCTCACCGCGCCGGTGCCGGGATAAAGCGGCATCTCGTGGGTCGAGCAATACATGACGGTTTTATCCGACCAGAAAATAGCCTGCGAGCCGTTGCCGTGATGCACGTCGAAATCGACGATTGATACGCGCTCGACCTGGTAGCGGTTCTGCGCATAGCGCACCGCGATCGCCGCGTTGTTGAACAGGCAGAAGCCCATCGGCCGCGCCACCTCGGCGTGATGGCCGGGCGGGCGAATCGCAACAAAGGCATTCGCCGCCTTCTGGTTCATGACCTCGTCGACCGCGCGCATGGCGCCGCCGGCGCCGCGCAAGGCCGCCTCGAAGCTGCCCGGCGACATCGAGGTGTCGGCATCGATCTGCACCATGCCTTCCGCCGGCGAGGCGTTGCGGATCGCCTCGACGTATTCCATCGGGTGGGCGAGCGCGACGATCTCGAGCGGCGCGCGCGGCGCCTGCTCGCGCGCCAGCATGTGAAACCGCTCGTCCTCCAGCGCCTGCTCGATGGCGCGCAGGCGATCCGGCCGCTCGGGATGACCGGGCGGGGTCAAGTGATCGAGGCAGGCGGGATGACTGAGGAGCAGGGTGGACATTGGTGTGTTTTAACGCGCCTCGGTCATTGCGTGCAAACCCTCCGCTAGACCTTTGCCTTCAGGCTAACGCCCGGCGGCGGCGCACTGTCGTCGGGCACGAAGAAATCCACCTGCAGCGGCTGGCTCGGATCGACGCGGTATTGGTCGAAGTCGGTGACGCCTTCACGGCTAAGGAAGGTGTCGTCGATCAGGAAGTTGCCGGTGAAGCTCTTCGGCTTGTGGAAGATGCGATAGGCGGCCTCGGCCAGGATTTCCGGCTTGCGCGAGGCGCGCATGATGGCGTCGCCGCCGAGCAGGTTCTTGATCGCGGCGGTGGCGATGGTAGTACGCGGCCAGAGCGCGTTGACCGCGATCTTGCCGCGCTGCTCGCCGGCCAGCCCCAGCACCACCAGGCTCATGCCGAACTTCGCCATCGCATAAGCCGTGGCAGGCGCGAACCATTTCTCCTTCATGTCGAGCGGCGGCGACAGCATCAGGATGTGCGGGTTCGCGGCCTTGGCGAGATAGGGCAGCGCGTATTTCGACACCATGAAGGTGCCGCGCGCGTTGATTTGCTGCATGAGATCGTAGCGGCGCATGTCGGTCGCAGCGACCTGCGTCAACTGGATGGCGCTGGCATTGTTGACCACGATATCGAGGCCGCCGAAGCGCGCTACCGTCTGCTCGATCGCCGCCTTCACCGCGGCTTCCTCGCGCACGTCGACGGCGAGCGGCAAAGCGTGCCCGCCGGCCTTTTCGATTTCGGCGGCGGCGGTGTGGATGGTGCCTTCGAGCTTGGGATGCGGGTCCACCGTCTTGGCGGCGATGGCGATATTGGCGCCGTCGGCGGCGGCTTTGAGCGCGATCGCCAACCCTATGCCGCGCGAGCCGCCGGTGATGAAAAGCGTTTTGCCCTTAAGCGACATCGCGCAGCCCTCGCAATTTCCCGCCGCAATTCATAGATGACGGCGGCAGCGTTTCACAGCTTACCGAGGCCCGCAATGCAGCTTTCCGGCATCCACCATCTCACCGCCGTGTCGGCCGACGCGCCCGGCAACGTCAAGTTTTACACCAAGCTGCTCGGCCTGCGCCTGGTCAAGAAGACCGTCAACCAGGATGATGTTTCCGCCTATCACCTGTTTTATGCCGACGGCGTGGCCTCGCCCGGCAGCGACATCACCTTTTTCGATTTTCCGACGGCGCGCGAGCAGCGCGGCAACAACACCATCACCCGCACCGGCATGCGCGTCGCCGGCGCGGCGAATTTGCGCTGGTGGCATGAACGGCTCAAAACCGCCGGCGTCACCGTCGGCGACATCGCCGAGCGCGACGGCCGCCTGACGCTCGACTTCGAGGACCCGGAAGGCCAACGCCTGGCGTTGGTCGATGACGGCGGCAAAGGCGCGGCGCACCCTTACGCGAAAAGTCCGGTGCCGGCCGAGCAGCAGATCCGCGGGCTGGGACCGATCACCATGACCGTGCCGGAGCTGCGCCCCACCGATCTGGTGCTCACGAACGTCATGAACGCGCGGCAGGTGCGCGACTATCCGCACCCGGAATCGAATCACGACCGCGTACATGTCTATGAGATGGGCGAGGGCGGCCCGGCCGCCGAGCTGCATGTGGCGGTGCGCTCATACATTGCGCCCGCGCATCCCGGCGCCGGCGGCGTGCATCACGTGGCGTTCCGCTCGCCCGACAAGGATTACGACGCCTGGGCGGAACGTCTGCGCGAGCTGCGCATCCCGAACAGCGGCAAGGTCGACCGCTACTGGTTCCGCTCGCTCTATTTCCGCGAGCCGAACGGCATCCTGTTCGAGATCGCCACCGACGGGCCGGGCTTTGCGGTCGACGAGCCGCTCGACAAACTCGGCGAGAGCCTCGTGCTGCCGCCGTTCCTGGAGGGAAAGCGCCAGCAGATCGAGGCGGGGCTGAAGCCTTTGTAAGCTCAGCGCTTGCGCGTCAGGAACGCTTCGAAAGAGGCGCGCGCCTCAGTCGATTGCAGGCGGGTCTTGAATAACTCGGCTTCCTCGTCGATGCGCGCGACGATGTCATCGGGCTTGCCGCGCAACAGCCGGCGCGACGCCAGCACGCCCTGCGGCGGCAGTGAAGCGATCGCGCGCGCGGCCTTAATCGCCTCCGCCTCGACCGCTTCCGGCGCGACGACGATATTGACCAGTCCCGCGGCTTTCGCCTCGTCGGCGCTCAGCGGCCGGCCCATCACCAGCAGCGAGAACGCGCGCGCTTGGCCCATCAGCCGCGGCGCGATCAGGCTGGAGGCGGCTTCCGGCACCAGGCCGAGCCCGACGAACGGCGTGGCAAAGTGCGCGTCGCTGCTGGCGACCACATGATCGCAATGCATCAGCATGGTGGTGCCGATGCCGACCGCGTTGCCCTGCACGGCGGCGACCAGCGGGGTTTCGCAGCGCGCCAGCGCGTAAAGAAACCGCAGGATCGGCGCCCCGAGCGCACCGCCTTCGGTCGCCATTTTAAGGAATTCGCCGATGTCGTTGCCGGCGCAGAACCCCGTGGGCGCACCCGCGATCAACAGGCAACGCAGCGCCGAATTTTGCGCCGCGCTCTCGATGCCGCCGGCCATGGCATCGTACATCGCCATGGTCAGCGCGTTTTTCTTCTCCGGACGGTTCATCCGCACCGTGCGAACCGGCCCGTCATCGGTCACGACGACGAGTTCGGTCATTGTTCCGCCAACGCCGCTTCTGCGCCGGTGATGCTTTCGGCGCCTTCGGTGACGCTACGTTCAAGGCCGGACGCCTGCACCGCGATGTTCTCGGCAAAGAACCGCGCCAGCGCAATGCGCGAGGGCGCATCGCCGCTTTCGCGCAACGCGGCGAGCGCTTGGTCGGCCAGCATGCAGCCGCCGGCGGCGTGGCCGAACATTCTTAAGTAAGGTGTCGCGCCGGCGAGCGTAGTGTCAGACGTTTTTTGCGACAGCAGCCATTGCGTCGTGCGCTCGAGGCTATCTATCGCTTCGCCCAGGCGCGTCGCGGTCTCGCCAAAGGCCGGCGCGTTGCTCGCTTGCACCGCTTTCACAGTCTCCCGCAATTCGCCGAGATAGAGCCGGACCGTGTTACCGCCCGCGAGCGGAACTTTACGCGTCACCAGGTCGATCGCCTGGATGCCATTGGTTCCTTCGTAGATCGACGCGATGCGGGCGTCGCGGTAATGCTGGGCGGCGCCGGTCTCCTCGATATAGCCCATGCCGCCATGCACCTGCACGCCGAGGGAAGCGACCTCGATGCCGATGTCGGTGGAGAACGCCTTGGCGACCGGCGTGAGCAGCGAGGCGCGTTCATGGCCGGCCTTGCGCGCGGCCTCGGTCTTGCCGCGCTGCGAGCGGTCGATCGCCACCGCGGTGGCGTAGCAGATCGCGCGCGCGGCGCCGGTGAGCGCGCGCATGGTCAGCAGCATGCGTTTCACGTCCGGGTAATGGATGATGGCGCCGCCGGCGCCCTGCTTGCGCTCGCGCGCATAACTCAACGCTTGTTGCGTCGCCAGCTCCGCGATCGCCACGCCCTGCAGGCCGACCGCAAGCCGCGTGCGGTTCATCATCGTGAACATGCAGAGCATGCCCTTGTGCTCTTCGCCGATCAAGAAACCGATCGCGCCGCCCTGGTCGCCGTAAATCATGGTGCAGGTGGGCGAGCCATGGATGCCGAGTTTGTGCTCGACCGAGTGCGCGCGCACGTCGTTGCGCTTACCCAATGTTCCGTCTTCATTGAGCATGACCTTCGGCACCAAAAACAGCGAGACGCCTTTGGTGCCGGGCGGCGCATCGGGCAGCCGCGCCAGCACGAAATGGATGATGTTGGAGGTCAAGTCGTGCTCGCCATAGGTGATGAAGATTTTCGAGCCGGTGATGCGATAGCTCCCGTCGGGTGCGCGCGTCGCGCGCGTGCGCAAGGCGCCGACATCGGAGCCCGCTTGCGGCTCGGTGAGCTGCATGGTGCCCATCCACTCGCCGCTGATCAGCATGCCGAGGTAACGCTGCTTGAGATCGTCGCTGCCGTAGGCGGCGAGCGCATCGATGGCCGCCATGGTCAGCGCCGGGCCGATGCCGAACGCCATGGAGCCCGAATTCCACATCTCGATGCAGGCGGCGTTCACCGCATGCGGCAGGTCCTGGCCGCCGAATTCGGCGGGCGCGGCGACGCCGTTCCAGCCGGCGGCGGCCCAGGCGGTGTAAGCCTGCTTCCAGCCTGGCGGCGTGGTGACGGCGCCGTCCTTGAACGGGGTGCCGTGCTTATCTCCAATGCGGTTGAGCGGCGCGATCACGTCGGTGGCGAAGCGGCCGGCCTCGACAAGCACGGAATCGACCGTCTCCTCATCGAGATCGCCGTAAAGCCCTTCCGCCAGCGCGGCTTTCAAGCCGGCGGCGTGTTTGAGCGCAAAGGCGATGTCGGAAACCGGGGCGCGGTAGGGCATGGTTCATCCTAGCCGGGCCCCGGTGCGGGTCAACGCAAGCCGGAAAATGCCGCGCTTATCCCATATAAAGCACCGGTGCAGGCGTTGATCGGGCGGCGCGCCGCCGCTATGGTCCGCGCGGCGCGCGCGAATTCATGCTTCGGCGCGGCTTTTTCAGGCGCGCATGATCCCGAAAAGTGGTAACCGGTTTTCGGAAAAGATCATGCGCAAGCAAAGCATTGGGGCGTAGCCAAGCGGTAAGGCAGCGGATTTTGATTCCGCCATTCGGAGGTTCGATTCCTCCCGCCCCAGCCAAACAGTCCAGTCTCTGCGGTGTCATTTCCGGGTGTGTGAGAACCGCCGACATTACGGCGAGTTAGGCTGGTGCGCCCGAGTCTCTGCTCAGCAATTTCCAGACTTTCGGCTCTTGAGCGGGGGTTTTGTGGCGCCAGTCTCTGCTCTTGATTTTCCAATTTCCGTTTCGGCGTACCGGAGACCGGTTCGATAGGCGACGGAGACCGTTTCGCAGGGGCGCACAGCGGGCGTCGAGCGCGACGCTGGCATCAAGTCCGCAACCTCGGAAGCCTCTTTTATTGGAGGAGCCCGATGCTCCGCTCCTGCTCGGCCCACGAATACGGCAGCGCCTTGGCGAGGCCGGTGACCGTCAAATCCGCGGGCGCTGTGCCGTCGACGATTGCCGTGATGATGCGGGGCGACACGAAGGCAAGAGGTGCCAGCAGGCGGATGTGGCGTTCCCCCTGGCCTTCACGCTTGGCAATCTCGGCGAAGGAGGCAATTCGACCGAGCCTGATCTCGTCGATCCATCGCCGGGCCTTAGCGATGGCGGTAAGCAGGGCATCACGGCTCTCGGGCTTCAGCTCCGGCCTTGCGGAAGGTGCATGAACGATACCCTTGACGGCGGCGAAGCTTGGAGCCGTCCATGCCAGCGTGATGGCGGTCGTTGACAGCTGGCCGGGTGCCAGATCTTTGGTGCCGGGCTCCTCCGTTAGGGCCGATGCCTCACTCGTGGGAACGAGGCGGACTTCCAGCGCCTGAGGTTTGACGGTCACGCTGTGGACATGCCGTTCGATCAGGTCGCGATCCGCAATGGCGGTCGGGTGCTCCGCTTCGCCCATTGAGGCAAGGTGTCTGCGGACGCCGTCGAGTACGAGCTTTTCGATCTCAGCGGCAGGCACGCGCGCGACGCTACCGGCTTCGGCCTTTCGTTGCTGCAGGATCGCGTGCGACACATAATATCGGTAACGCACACCGAGCTTGTTGGAGTGCGACGGGCTCATGCGGTTGCCCCGGTCGTCGAAGATGCGACCGGTGAGAATGGCCGGCGAGCCCTTGAGCCGGACCTGCCGCGTGACGGTATTGGCGGCAAGCTTGGCCTGCACCGCCTCGAACAGCTCACGTTCGAGGATCGGCTCATGCTCTCCGTGATGGATAGCGCCTCGATAGACTACCTCGCCGATGTAGAACCGGTTCTTGAGCAGATGGGCGAGCGATCCCACGCCGAAACGGATGCCGCCCCGCACGCTGCCATTGGTAAGACCATTGGCCTTGGTTCGGATGCCGCGCCGGTCGAGGTCCTCAATCAGGGGCCGCATTGAGCCAAGCTCCAGATAGCGGGTAAAGATGGTACGGACCGCCTCCGCCTCCTCGGGCACCACGACAAGCTTCTTGTCGATGACCCGATAGCCAAGCGGGACCGGTCCCCCAACCCAGATACCCCTGCGCTTGGAGGCCGCAATCTTGTCGCGCACCCGTTCGCCGATCACCTCGCGCTCGAACTGGGCAAAGGAGAGCAGCACGTTGAGCGTCAGCCGTCCCATGCTGGAGGTGGTGTTGAATGACTGGGTGATCGAGACGAACGACACTCCATATTGATCGAACAACTCGACCAGCTTGGCGAAGTCGGCGAGCGAACGGGTGAGGCGGTCGACCTTGTAGACCACCACGGTATTGATCTTGCCGGTCCTGACATCGGCCAGAAGGGTCTGCAGGGCAGGGCGGTCGAGCGAGGCACCCGAGACGCCGCCATCATCGTAGTGGTCGGGAACGAGCCGCCAGCCCTCATGGGCCTGGCTCTTGATGTAGGCCTCGCAAGCCTCGCGCTGGGCATCGAGCGAGTTGAATTCGAGGTCGAGATTATGCTCGGTCGATTTGCGGGTGTAGATCGCGCAGCGATAGACCTTGCGTTCGATTGGCTTCATCGTTGCACCTTTGTGCGGGGAGGGGAGACGCTGCTACGATGCAATCGTCCAACGGCGGCAATGCCAGCATGGCTTCCCGCTGGCTCACCCTCGATATCTTCAGGACAATTGCCGCCAGCACGTAGCCCAAAGAAACGTGGGCCGTTCCAGGCCGTGCCGGTGATGTTGCACGCAATGGCGGAGAGGCTCGCGTAAGTCGCGTCGCGCCAGACGTATCCACCGGGCACGACAGTGACCGTGTGTCGGTCACCCTGGTATTCGCGCACGAGAACGGTGCCGGGCTTGAGGCGCCGGTCCGCCCCCGGCTTGTCGCCCCGGGCGAGGCCGTCCAGGAGCTTGGCGATATTCGCATCAACCCCACCGTGGGCCTGCTCCTGGATATGCCAGCAGAAAAATCGGGTCATGAGGTCCTTGGTGAAAGCAGGCGGCGGAGAAGAACGTAATGTCGTGCGCCACAGGGCGCGAAGCTCATCGAGGCCGAGCGACCGTATGCGGTCGATCTCGGCCTCGATCGTCTTGTGATCGGTTGACCGGCGAGTCATGCCGCCTTCGCCGCCTTGCGGGCCGACTTGCCTTTGCGCTGCGCCGAGGCAGCCTTGGCAACGATCCGATAGATACGCTCCTCGCCGGTCTTCTGGGAGACGAGGTTCAGGCCGAGCTTCTTGCGCACCACACCGGCAAAGAAGCCCCGGACCGAATGCTGCTGCCAACCGGTCGCTTTCATAACGGCGGCAATGGTCGCGCCCGCGGGCGCTCGAAGCATTGCAAGCACACGGGCCTGCTTTGAGGTCTGCTCGCCTTTGTTCTTTCGGGCGCTTGTCGATGCTGTCTTTTTCAGTTGGAGAGGCTGCACAACAGCTGTTCGTGTTGTGGCAATGTCAGTGGCACGCTGGCCTGCAGGCTTTAGCATTGGGATCCTCCATTCAGGTTCTGGCGGCATTGCGCCGCCACAACCGAAGCCCCACCTCGGCCAACAAGCCGGCGGGGCAGGATCCCAAAGCGCGTCTCAGCGCTTGGAACTCTGTCAGTACCGCTCTGTTTGCGGGCGAAGGCCAGTCCTTTCTGGATAATCTTATTGCTGGTTTGGGCCAATCCCGAGCATCTTGAGCCGCTGACTCTTAATCATCGGGTCCCAGGTTCGAGCCCTGGTGCGCCCACCAAGTTCTCTCGCAAAATCAGTCACTTCTGAAGAGCTTACCAAAGCTCCGTTTTGCTTTGGCACCGATTTGGCACCGCCAAAAATCACTCTCAAATATATTTTGATCGATCCAAGTTTTTTGAGGAGCGGGCGCCGAAGCAGATCGGCGGATTGCTCGTTTTGGCGGCGGTTCGATTCTGGCCGCTTCCGGATCTCTCTGCGGCTCAGGGAGCTCATTTGGGTGGTGGGCTGCTTATTTCTTAATGAGGTTGAAATTTATTGCTCCGCACGTACAGCGTAAAGCTTGCCGGTCGCCCTTATGGGGTGAGAGGTAGGAGTACCCACCGCAATCGGCATTGGCGCATCGTAAGGATTCCAGGAGGTCCTTAAAGGCCACGACCAACGATGCAAGTTCTTTAGACTGTAGATTGGCCCACTCATTGTAATGGACGGCCTTGTTAATCATCCATTGCTCGGTTTGAGTCTTGGCTATTTTGGCCTTCGCGTCAGCTTCCAGCGCCACGATTGCCGCTTGAGCTGAAGTGTTTCCCCACGATTGGGCGCTTTCCCGCGCCAATGCCAACGTGGCTCTCCACGCTTTGAGTACGGGCGACATCAGGTCCCCAAGATCGTAGCTGCCGTTGCTCTGAAACGGCACATCGGCCCGCAGATTATCTGCGAGAATCGTGCTTATGAACTCAAGGTACCGTCTCAATGCCGCCGCAGCTCCTGCAACGTCATTTTTCGCAAGTCGATCGCTGATGTCTTTCCAAATATCAATATCGTCCCAAACCTGTGGACCGGTATCGATTGACCAACTCCCGAAGCTAACGCTAGTACCGATCAGATTTTCGGTGCGCATGAATTGAAGCCAGACTGGATCATGAGTCGTAAGAATGAACTGGACCTTCGGGAACTGGCTTTTAAGAAGTTTGCAAACCTCGCGTCGGTGGGATGAATCGACGGACATGAGCACGTCATCAAGGACAGCAAATGTAAAGTTGCTGCCAAGAGTATGCTTCATCAATGCTAGGTAGAGGCAAAGCCCCATGCCATCCTGATGGCCTTCGCTGTGATAGGCGCCCGGTGGGAATTGGCCGCGCCCGTAAAAGTCAACATCGAATGCGAGCTTGCCAACGGACGGTTTCAGCGCACCTTCAAATTTTCCCTCGTCTTCACTGTTTATTATTCGATAGAAATCAGTGAAGTCCTTTTCGACGGTCTTGTAGATACCCTCCAACACCGCCGTGCTGCGGGCGCTATAAAGGTCTGAGACCTTCTTTGCTGTTTCTTGTCGAGCGTTCGCAGTATCGCTTGCCGATCGGGCATCGCGATATTGGCGCAATCGTTCTTGCGCGAGGATCAGAAATGCCGTCGCATCCTGTTCTTTGGACACCTCCGGCAGCGCCGCGACGCTCGCTGCTATCGCAGATATCACCTGTTGAGCGGCGGCAGGGACTGGCTTTATGATGGAGTCGAAAGCCTCCAGCGCCTTTTGCAGATCGTTGGGGTCGTTGCAGACGTCCTCTATCAATTGCCGCCACTCGGCATATTTTTCCAGGGCGTCCGACACCAGCGCCGTGTCGATTTTTGGATCAAGGCGCGCACCAATCGATATTAGCTTTCTAGCGCCCTGCTCGAATACAACGAGTTCGGCTTTGAGCGGTGTGATTGCCGTCTGGATTGCATCAAGTGCTTTCGTCGCCTCCCCAACGAGTGCAAGCTTCTCTTGGATGTTTGAGCGGTGACGCTTGGAGCGACAACATCGGGTGGATAGATTTTCAGTGTCCTAACGTCGTAGTGCAAAACGACGGGACAATTACCGGGGCTGCATGGGCAAACCCAAGCGACGATGTTGCCGGCACCCAAAATATTGGTTGGATAAGTTTTAACGCGGCCGACACCGCAAGCTGTGGAACGGGCGGCGCAAAAATAACCGGTACAGCCCTTAGCGGCTGGGCAAAAGCAATTTCGGCCGACAACAACGGCTGGGATGGTTGCATTCGTTTAAGCGGTACTGCGGGCGATGGAAGCTCGTACGGTATAACGCTCCCCGGAGGCACGAGCGCTTCCGGCGACCTCGCGGGCAACGCGTGGGGCAGCGATGTCGTGGGATGGATTAGTTTTAACGGCACCGCTACCAACGGAAGCGCTTACAAGGTAACCTTTACCGCCACGTACATTCCTCCTCCTACTATGACTGTGGGTTCTTTTTACGCAAACCCCACGCGCGTGCGCAAAGGAGGCACCTCCACTCTGTACTACACCGTAACCAACCCGCCGGCATCGTGTACTATTACCGGAAGCAACGGCTTTAGTGCAGCCGTGAGTCCCGTCGACGGAGTACAAGGTTCGGTAGCAACGAACGCTATAACCGCGGCCACACAATTTACAATTACCTGCGGCAGCATTTCTTCCAGCGCCAATGTTGGCATTGTGCCGACGTATCGGGAACTATAGGAATCTGGCGACTTTTCTCAGTGAACGCGTGACAGGGGAGTGCTGCAAAGCGCATGAAGCTTGCTACTGAAAATAGTTGTGGTAGTAAGGCCGCTTCACAAATCAAGGAACAGTAAGTGGCTAAGAAAGCAAAGAAGCGAGTTGCGCGCGAATATACGAAAGCCGATGAGAAGGAGCTGCGCGCTCATTCAAAAGCAAAAACGCCGGTAACAAAGATTTCAAAGCTCACGAAGAGAACGGTTGGAGCCCTTCGTGCGAAGGCACGCAA
>Ga0097691_1002048_pt1 | contig 14045 bp, 10 predicted proteins | sample NGESurdeep072012_8_FD_72858 | JGI IMG/M metagenome (GOLD analysis project Ga0097691, IMG submission 72858) | Arctic peat soil microbial communities from Barrow, Alaska - NGEE Surface sample 210-1 deep-072012 | ecosystem: Environmental > Terrestrial > Soil > Wetlands > Peat ...
AAACCGCAATTCAACAGCTTGTACCACACCTCGGCCGTCGACTTATGATCGGAAAAACCAAGCACCTCGATGTAATCCACCTTGCCCAGCGCCACATCCGCGGGTAACTCGGAAGTAAGAGGATCCTCCTTCGCCGGATCGGGCAAGCTGTCAAAAGGATGCACATATCCCACCAGCGCGCCCTGTTCATGCGCCATGTCGGCGACGTTCGCGTTTGCCGGATAAAGGCTGGCCGCTGCCGTATTGGGATAAGCCGCATATCCCGGCAGAATGAAGTTCTTAGCCAGGTTCAGCAATCCCAGATGTCCCCAATAACTCGTGTGAAACTCCTGCCCGTGCAGCAGCAGATGATCCGCCGTCGAAGCCGAATCCAGTTGCGGCGAGAAATACGCAATGTCGGGAACGCGCTGCTCTTTGTTGACAATAAGATTCTCGACGATGGCCAGATTTTCCGCGTCCGCTTGCTCCACCAGGTGCGCGGGCGTATTCCGATACGTTCCCGCATAGTTCATGTGCGTATGAACATCGCCGCTCACCCAATTCGACGTTGCATCCAATTCGCCAAGAAGCGGCGCCAGCCGGACCGTGAGCTGTGCGACGCCATCGGCTTTCACCTCCACTTTATGTCGCTCGAAATGATTCTCGAATCCTCGCATGACGTCCACTTCGACATCGCCGGCCGGCACCGTCATCTCAGACACGCCTGCGTTGTCGAAGTAGTGCGCTTCAAACGGCCGCTCTGAGCGATCAAAGCTGTCGTCGGCGTGCATCCATGCGTTATCGGGCGCGTAGGCCAGTCCGTCCGCGCCCGTTACGAAAACTCGCGCCGCTACCAGGTTTCCGCGAGCATCCACCACGCGCAGTGAAATTCGCCCCATCGGTTTCAAATACTTCCGTTCGCGAGCGACGACCTCCGTCTGTTCCCCACCCGGAATCGTCTGCACCCACAGCGAAGTATTCCCATTTCGATTGGAGACAAACACGATCTTCGACCCATCGGGCGACCAGCGCGGATTCACGTTGTCAAAAGCGCCATACGAAATCGGGAACGCATCCCCACCCGCCGAAGGCATGACCCACAGTTGATGCCAGCTCTGCCCCAGATACGACCCATACACCATGCGCTTGCCGTCCGGCGAAAAGTCCGGGCGAGCTTTCCAGTTCGTCTCTTCGTAATGGATCTCGCGGGCCTCGGCACTCGGTTCGGCCTTCATCTTCCAGAATCCGCCCGTGCCGTGAATGTGCCCCCGATTCGAAACGAACAGAATCTCCGAGCCATCCCGCGTCCACACCGGACTGATCTCGTGATCCACCTTGCTGTAGTAATAACGAGGCAGCGAGCTGACATTCTCGCTAATAAGTTGCCGCACGTCGCTGACTAACCCGCCCTCGAATCGGCCTACAAAGATATGAAAGTGTCCCTTATAGGACGTGGACACAAACGCCAGCCGTTTCCCATCCGGCGAGAATCGCGGCTCCAGGTTCACCGCACCTCCGGACGTCATCTTCCGCGTCCGCCCATCCCGCGCATCCAGCGACCACAACTCGACCGCGTCGTGATCGTAGCGCGTAAACACCACCCACCGCCCATCGCCCGACCAATCCGGCTGATAGTCGTAGCCAGGCCCGGCTGTAAGCTGCTCCGCCTTCGTGTTGCCCAGTTCCTGCCGCCACAAAGACCCCGCCATCGAGTACACCAGGCTGCGCGAATCCGGCGCCCAAGCCGCCGCGCTCGGCCCCGTCGTCAACTGCGGCAGATACATTTCCCTGAAGTAATAGGGATGCGGCAAATCAATCTGCTTGAGCACAGCTTCGCGCTGCGCGAAGCAAGAAACACAAGTAACAAGAAACAACCAAACCAGACGGAACTTTAACAAGAGCCCTCCCCCATGTAGGAATCGGCGCGGATCGTAATGCGCCCCCCGAATTTACAGAAGACGAACGTACAAGAGACGAACGTACAAACGACTTACTCTGAAACTTTGGCTCTCCGCGCCCACAGCCAATTCAGCAAAGCCGCCCCGACTGTCGCCGCCAAGATCAGCGACTTACTCAAATCCACCTGCGTCGCCAGTGCCACGGCAATCCCGATCCCGAGCACCGCCAGCACCGGCCCCCCAGGCAGCCGCAAACCGGCGGCCTGCGGCTGCTTTCGCCGCAAAGCGATCACTGCAGCGCAAACCACCGCATAGTAAAACAGCCGGGCAACCACCGACAGCGTCACATTCCAGGCAAAACTCCCAGCCATCGCCAACCCCCACACTGCCGCCGCATAGAACAGAATCGAAAACCAGGGCGTATGAAATCTGGGGCTCACCGCGCCAAACAACCGGGGCAGGTCGCCACCTTTGGCCAGCGCGAACGTGACGCGTGGCATTCCCAGCAGCTTGGCGCCCAAGTAACCGTACACCGAAACCAATGCCCCGATCGCAACCAGCGCCGCTCCGCGATTGCCCATCGTGATGCGCGCCACCTCGGCCAGCGGACGATCCGTAGTCGCCCCGGGCCCCAGCACTCCGACCACCACCCATTGCACCAGCGCATAGATCGCGGTGCAGGCGATCAGTGCCACAAACAGCGCGAAACCCGCGTCCCGCCCCGGATTCTTCGCTTCGCTCATGGGCGCCAGCGCCGATTCAAATCCACCGTAGGCGAAGATCAGCAGCACCATCGCCTTCATCCACGCGCTTGCCGGCATCGGCCCCGCCGCACCCCACGGCGCCGGATGGATGATCGTAACCGCGGCTCCCGCCAACACCACCATCAGCAACGGCAGAATTTTCGCCACCGTGAACACGTTGCTCACCACCGTGCCCTGCCGTGCGCCCCGAGCGTTTATGAGCGCCAGCAGTCCCACCAGTAACGTCAGGATCGCAAAGCGCGGCCACGGTTCTTTCGCCGCCGGCCAGAATTCCGCCAGATAAATGACAAACAAATTCGCATTCGCCGCCGGAGCCGCCGTCTGCGCCAGGTACAGCATCCAGCCGACCAGAATCCCCGTCAGGCGCCCGAACGCCGAGCGCGCGTACAGGTAAGGTCCGCCCGCCTCGGAAAATTGCGAGGCCACTTCGGCAAAGCAGGCCATAATCACGCCCATCGCAGCCCCCGCAATCAACACGGCCAATACGCTGCGTTTGCCGAGGAGCCCAGCCACCGTGGCCGGCAACCCAAAGATGCCACTGCCGATAATCGAGTTCACCGCCAGTGCGGCCAGGCTCCAGCGGCCAATGGCCCGCACCAGGCCAGTTTGCGGTGATGTCATCGCGAAACCGTTTGTACCACACCCAACCCCTCCCTTGGATTAAACTTCTTCACGGGCCATTTCGCGGGCTATGACTATGGAAATCTGAAACGGCCCTTGGGAGCGTACAAACGCGGTGCCTGCCTCCATCTCCGATATCCGGCTCTTGCTGAAAGTCAAAGTCTTGCCCAAGTCGTCCGACTCCCGGCGCGTCTTCATCACGGGAGGAACCGGCTATATCGGCAGCGGTCTCATTCCCATTCTTCTCGAGCGTGGCCATCGGGTTCGCGCGCTCGTCCGCTCCGGCTCAAAAGCCAAGCTGCCCGCCGCATGCGAAGTCGTCTCCGGCAATGCGCTCGACGCCAACAGTTACCGCCAACTCGTTCGCCCGGCCGACACCTTCATCCACTTAGTCGGCGTCCCTCATCCATCCCCATCGAAAGCCGCCGAATTCCGCGCCATTGACCTGGTCTCCGCCCGCGAGGCTATCTCCGCTTGCGCCGAACTCGGCGTGCATCATTTCATCTACCTCAGCGTCGCCCACCCCGCTCCCATGATGAAGGACTACATCGCCGTGCGCACCGAGTGCGAACAGATGATCCAGGAACGCCATCTCAATTCCACCATCCTCCGCCCCTGGTACGTGCTGGGACCGGGACACCGCTGGCCCTACGCGCTGCTGCCCTTCTACAAGGTGTGCGAGTGGCTCCCGTTCACGCGCGCCGGCGCCCTGCGCCTCGGTCTGGTTACTCTTGACCAACTGATCCTCGCGCTGGTCGAGGCCGTGGAATCGCCCGTCCAGGGCACCCGCATCGTCGGTGTCCCCGAAATCCGCTCCGCCGGACTGAAGCTGTCCCGTGAAGTGACCCGCAAGAGCGCCTGAAATCGCCCGCCCCGTGCGCCTTTCGACCTAAGGTAACTTCAATTACCGAAGCTCATGAACACGGGGAATCTTTCCCCCTCTGCTCCGGGATGCGATCTTGATTAGAACGCATTGGTCAGGAAAGCTTGGTCAGGACGGAAAGGGACCTCATGGATCACGAGAACCGGGAAAGCATGGAAGAGATTCATCTCCGCATTTTGCGCGTTACCGACGACCTCCGCGTGATCCAGCGCGAACTCAACTGCGCCGCCATGCAGGCCCCCACCGACCCCGAACTCATGGAAGCCCTCGCCGATCCGCCCGAGATGGAATCCATCCAGGTCCTCAAATCCGCCCTCGACCAGATGCGCCACTTCCTCTGGTTCTACATGCAGGTCGTCACCAACGATTCCGAAATGGGTGAGAAATTCCGCCAGACCCTGCGCCAGGATGCCCCCCTGCGAGCCCCCGAAATGGAGCAGCAGTTCCAGAGCGCCACTGACGCCATCATGCTGCGCTATCTCGCCGACAGTAAGTTCCGCAAGCCCAACTAGCCGTGTGGCGCGGACTCTCCTGTCCGCGAAATCCTGCCGCGACCACTGGGTTGGCGGCAGAAATGGCAGCAGTAGCCCGGCAGCAGAAGCCAGTCGTGCGCGCTCTGACTTGCCCGCAGGATGAACCCCGTATCCCACCTTGCAAAATCTCCGACGGTGGGGCAACCTCAGAAATCGGAGGAGACAAAGGTCAGGCCAACTTTCTGGCTGGCGCCTTCATCTCATCGGACATAACGCAAGTTCCCAGGACACCCGATGCGCATACTCTCGAGTTTTTCCTTCGCTGCAATCACATTGTGCTTTCTTCTGTCACTCAGCGCCTTTCCCCAAGTTTCTGATTCTTCAACCGCCCTGTCTTCCGCCGAGCCTGCCGCACCGAAGAAAAGGCTGAAGATCGGCGTCGCCCTCGAAGGCGGTGGCGCACTGGGCCTCGCGCATATCGGCGTGCTCCAATGGTTTGAAGATCACCACATTCCCATCGACTACGTCGCCGGTACCAGCATGGGCGGCCTGGTGGGCGGCCTCTACGCCACGGGAAAATCTCCCGCAGAGTTGAAAGCCATCGTCGAGAAACAGGATTGGGACACCATCATCGGCGGACAAACCAGTTACCAGGACTTATCCTTCCGCCACAAGGAAGACCAACGCGCCCTTCCCAACCGCGTCGAGTTCGGTCTGAGGAAAGGTTTCTCCCTGCCCTCTGGCTTGAACTCAGGTCAGGGAGTCGGCTTGCTGATCGATCGGGAAACGCTCCCCTACACCCACAACGGATCCTTTGATGACTTTCCCATTCCGTTTCGGTGCGTGGCCACAAATCTCGTGACGGGAAAGACCGTTGTCTTCGATCACGGGTCGATCGCCCAGGCCATGCGCTCAACCATGTCCATTCCCGGCGTCTTCGCCCCTGTCCGCGATGGCGACAACGTTTATGTAGATGGCGGACTCTTGGGCAACTTGCCCACCGACGTTGTCAGAAAAATGGGTGCGGATGTGGTCATCGCCATTCATCTCGAAATCGCGCCGACCGACGCCTCCAAGCTTCAGTCCCTGTTCAGCGTGCTCGGACGCTCCGTGGAAGTAGTGATTCACCAAAACGAACTTCAAGGCCTTGCCGGCGCGGATCTGGTCGTCAATGTCGATCTCAAGGCCTTCGATTCCCTGGACTACAACCAGGCCGGGACCATCATCGACCGCGGCTCGCAAGCGGCCGCCGATAAATCGAACATCCTGGCTCCCTACGCCCTGGACGGCGCCGCCTGGAGCGCATATTTGAATCATCGAAACGAACGACTGAAGACCGACGTTCCCGTGCCCCAATTCGTAGAGGTGAGAGGCACCGACCCAAGAGCGTCACAGGAACTTGTGCACTTCTTACAGCCGCTGAAAGGTAAGCCGATTGATCTGCCCGCGATGGAGGATATGTTCAACCAGTTGACCGGAATCGGTAAGTTTGATTCCGTCGATTATTGGCTTGCGGAAAAAGACGGCCAGACCGGGCTGATTGTTTCCGTCCACGAAAAGGGTTACGCACCCCCGACTCTTCAACTCGGTTTTGAGGCGGACGGCTCCGAGAGCAAGGCCGTGACCTTCACTCAAGCCGGGCGTCTGACGTTCCTGAATGTCGCCGGCTACAGATCCGAATGGCGAACCGACTTCGCATTCGGCAATACTTACAGCATATACAGTGAACTCTATCGGCCTTTCAATTCGCTGAGCAAGTGGTTCTTTGTGCCTCACGTCGGCGCCAGCAACGCCGGATTCAAGTTCTTCAAGATAAATGATCCGGTCGCGCTGTATCGGTTCCACCAGGAAAACGCCGGCTTTGATGTGGGCTACGGATTCGACCGCTTCACCGAACTTCGTGTGGGATACCAAATCGGCTATTCCAACGCCCATCTCAATCTGGGCACCGCAGAATTCGTTTCCATCAGTGGCCGAATGGGCGACACCCATATCCGTTTCCGTACCGACCACACCGACGACCCGATTGTCCCCCGCCAAGGCTACAACGCCGAAGCCACGTTTCACTGGTATGACGCCTACCCCGGGGCTGTCGACCCGCTTCCCGCGGTGGAAGCCCGCCTTGAGGGCTTTAAACCGGTCAGTTCCAAAGGTTCTGTTTTCGCTTCCGCCGATGGTGGAACCACCTTCGGCGTCCGCAACACCGGCATCCCGCTCTTCTTCCTCGGCGCCCCGCTCCGCTTAAGCGCCTACGGCACCAACGAACTCTTCGGCGAGCAATATTACCTGTTCCGCGCCGGTTACATTCATGAACTCTTGACTCTGCCTCCATTCGTCGGCAAGAAGGTCTATTTCGTCAGTTCGTACGAAATCGCCAAGATGTACAAGTTTTCTCCGGAGACGAAGTTCCCGACCGACGTGGAGGCGGGCGTGGTCGCTGAAACCGCTTTGGGCCCACTTTTCATTGGCGGCAGCGTCGGCGATTCCGGGCACCAGAAATGGTTCTTCCAACTTGGGAGAGTCTTCTAGTCAGGCTGCGGAAAGGGGCGGGTTTCGAATCGGGGCATCGGTTTAGCGATGCCGGTTTTCGTGGTACAGACTGGGCACATGCTTTACACTTTCGACCCGGGGTTAGGACTTCGCCTCCAAGCTGTCAAACATGCTCGGCACACCAAAAAAGCCGGAGCCCGAAGGCCCCGGCTGTCCAGTTGGTTGTGTGCCCGGATAAAAATCTAGCAGAGACGCGGCTTGCCGCGTCTCCTGGTTACGCGCTCCGTCGCGGCCGCACCGTCAAGTCCCGCACCTGCGCCAGGATGCTCGACATCTGCATCCCGTTCAGCTGTGACAGATACGGCAAAACTTCGGCCACGAACTGATCTTCCATCAACTCGCGAACTTCCTCCTGCCGGTTCCGTTCTCCCCCGGAGAGCAGATCCGGCACACTTACCTCGAGCGCCCTCGCCAATCGCTCCAGCGAAGACAGGGTCGGCGTCGCCTTCTCGTTTTCAATTTTCGACACGTAAGTCCGCGGCACCGACATTCGCAGCGCCAGTTGCCGCTGACTCAAGCCATTGCGCAGCCGCAGCGATCGGATCGAGTACGCCAGCTTCAGATGCCCGCGCCCGTTAGAATGGACGTTCACCGGCAGCACTTCTGGCGCCGGTGTCATAGCGGCAATCTCCGCCTCGTCCTCATCCAATGACAGATGGCAACGGCGGCAGAGACTATTAGATGTGCGGAATTGCACCAAAAGACAACGGTCGCATCGTACGACTTCCCGTGAGTCCACGGGGGTTAATGTGGTAGCCATTCAGGTTTTGCGAGTGCCAGAGCGGGGGCTACTCTCAAAGCCAACTAGAGCGTAATCTGCTGGATTGGGCCTGTGGAAGTCAAGACAAAAGTACGAGAAAACAAAGCGTTTATCTGACAAAACGATAATTAGGCGGCGAAAATCAGTAGAAAACAGGTATAAACCATGAATCAACGCGACACCGCATGGTGTTTACTAACTGAGTTCACCCAATCAGAAAGTCTTCGGAAACATGCGCTCGCGGTCGAGGCTTGCATGCGCGCCTACGCCCGCAAAGCCGGAACCGACGAAGAATTATGGGGCATGGTCGGTCTTCTCCATGACTTCGACTACGAGAAATATCCGAGCGCCGACGACCACCCCTACAAAGGCTCCGAGATTCTGAAAGAACGCGGCTACTCCGAAGAAGTGCGCCGCGGCATCATGTCGCACGCCCAGTACACCGGCGTCGCGCGCCTCTCGCCCATGGAGAAGACCCTCTTCGCCTGCGATGAACTCGCCGGATTCATCACCGCCTGTGCTCTCGTCAAGCCCGGAAAATCGCTCGCCGAAGTCGAAGCCCCATCAGTCCGGAAAAAAATGAAAGACAAAGCCTTCGCCCGCGGCGTCCACCGCGAAGACATCATCGAAGGCGCCGCCGATCTCGGTTTGGATCTCGAAGAGCACATCGCTTTCTGCATCGAAGCCATGAAAGCGATCGCGCGCGAACTGGGGTTGGATGGGTCCGCAGCCAAGTCCGAAAGCGCCTAGAAATATCTCCGTGTCGGCACAGAAGAAAACCAGGGTACCCCACGTCTCGCGGTTTTCGAGACGTGGGCCGCCGGACAGCCCGCACCGCAGCAAACTCGGGTTTTACGCCTTTTAGCCACTGAGGCGCCACAGAGTTTAGCAAGATGGTTTTTCCGCAGCCTCTTCAGACGCTGGATTTAGGAATTCAAGCTGCACCACAGCTGCCATGATATACGCAGGGTATATACCACAAATTGCGACCATGATCACCATCAATGGTATATACCGAAAGGCCCCATTCCAAGTCGAGATCGAGAGGATAACGTGCTTGGAATCAACAACTTAACATTTCAGAAGTGTTTCACGTGAAACACTTCGACGTTTTGCGAAGCAGTTGTTGCCACAAGAAATTTTTATCGCACCACCTCGGCCACCTTCCCGCTGGCGATCAACTCTGCGATGCGCGCGAAATCCTGATACATCACGCGGTCCTTCTCCATCGTCGCGCATACCGCCCGGATCGCCGCGTGCGCCTGCTGCAATGGCTTCGAAGTCTTTAGCGGCGCGAGGAAGTCAATCGCCTGTGCCGCCGCCATGGCCTCGATGGCCAGCGTGTTGCGCGTGTTCTCCACCACCTTCTTCAGCTTGTTCGCCGCGGTCATGCCCATCGAGACGAAGTCTTCTTTATTTCCCGACGTCGTAATCGAATCGACCGACGCAGGATGCGCCAGCACTTTGTTCTCACTCACCAGCGCGGCGGCGGTCACTTGCGGCATCATGAAGCCCGAGTTCATTCCCGCACCCGGTGCGAGAAATGGCGGCAGCCCTTCACTGAGCGCGGGGTTCACCATGCGCTCCAACCGCCGCTCGCTGATGCCGGCCAGCGCGCTCAAAGCAATCGCGAGAAAGTCGAGCGCGAACGCGAGGGGCTCGCCGTGAAAGTTTCCGCCGGAGAGCACGTCGCCCTCGCCGTCCATCGCTTTCGGATTCTTCACGAACACCAGCGGGTTATCGACCGCCGAGTTCGTCTCGGTCTCAAACACCACGCGGCAATGGGCGAGCGTGTCGCGCACCGCGCCATGCACCTGTGGGATGCAGCGTAACGAATAGGCATCCTGCACGCGGCCGCAGTCGCGATGCGACTCGCGGATCTCGCTCTGTTCGAGCAGACGGCGCAGGTTCGCTGCGGTCTTGATTTGTCCGGCATGCGGTCGAGCCTTTTGAATGCGCTCGTCGAAGGCGACGTTGGTTCCCTTGAGGGCATCGCACGCCATCGCGCCGATGACGTCGGCGGTGTCGACCAGCGTCTCCGCGGCGAGCAGCATCAGAGTGCCGACGGCCAGCATGGCTTGGGTGCCATTGATGAGCGACACCGCTTCTTTCGCTTCGAGCACCAGCGGCTTGATTTGTGCGCGCTTCAACGCTTCGGCACTTGCGATGCGCGTGCCTTTCTCGTCAAAGCATTCGCCCTCGCCGATCAATGCCAGGGCCAGGTGCGCCAGCGGCGCAAGATCACCGCTGGCTCCTACGCTTCCCTGCGACGGGACCATCGGCGTCACGCCGCGATTGAGCATCTCGCAGATGGTGTCGATGGTGATGGCGCGCACGCCCGAGTTGCCCTTCGATAGCGAGTTGGCGCGCAGGAGCATCATGGCGCGCGTGTCGGGGATCGAAAGCGGCTCGCCCACTCCGACGGCGTGCGAGCGCACGAGGTTGACTTGCAGCTCGCGTACTTGATCGCCGACGATGTGCACATCGCTCAGCTTGCCGACGCCAGTCGTGATTGCGTAAGAAATTTTATTATTAGCGACGAGCGCGTCGACGACGGCGCGGGCGCGGTTGACGGCCTCGCGTGCGTCGGGATCGAGGAGGACGGGCCGGCGGACGTCGGTGTGCGCTACTTCGCGCACGGCTTCAAGCGTGAGATCGTTCCCGTTGATGTGCAGGGCTTTCAAGGCAGTTCCCGGTTCTCGGTTCTCAGTTCTCAGTTGTTGGTCGTTCGCCGTTGGCGGTTCGCTCTTTTGCTCAGCTCAGCTAAACACTTCTGTTCCCCACCGCTGCCCGAAACGCCCTCAGGTATTTCTCCGGCAACGGGCGCGGCTTCATCTCGGAATTGGCCACGATGTGCGTGGTCTCGCCTTCGGCCAGCAACTCGCCGGTTTCCGCTTTTCGCAGTTCGTATCCGAAGCGGATCACTTTCTCCCGGACATGTTTCAGGTACGTGCGCACTATGACCTCGTCATCATAGTGTACGGGAGCCTTGTAGCGGCAGCGGGCATCGACTACGGCGATGAAGCAGTCGTCTTCGCGCTCCATATCTTTATAGCTGAAGCCAAACTGGCGGAGGAGTTCCACACGTCCCACTTCAAACCAGATGAAATGATTGGCGTGATAGACGACGCCCATCTGGTCGGTTTCAGCATAGCGGGCGCGGATTCGTGTCTCATTCACTGTCGCCCTCTGATTTACATTGACAGGCATCGATGTATAAGGCCGGCTCATCGGCCCGTCCACTTTGGTTTGCGCTTTTCCAGGAACGACGCGATCCCTTCGCGGAAATCGGCGCTCTCGCGGATGCCGGCATTTTCGCGGATGGCGGCTTCAATTTGCGAATCGAGTTCCGCACGTGCGTGATCGGTCAGCAGGCGCTTGGTATAGAAAAGCGAGAGCGGACTGTTCTCCGCCAACTGGGCAGCGAGTTCGCGGGCACGGTCGAGCAACTTTTCCGCAGGAACGATTTCGTTGATCAGGCCCATCTTCAGGGCTTCCGGCGCGTCGAAGATGCGGCCCGTAAGCAGCAGGTCGCGAGCGATTTTTTCGCCGATCTGGCGCATGAGAAAAGTCGAGACGATGGCGGGCACGAATCCGATCCGGACCTCGGTGTAGCCAAACTTGGCTTCCGGCACGGCGAGCGTGAAATCGCAGAGCAGGGCTAGTCCGGTGCCGCCGGCGATGGCCGCGCCGTTTACCGCGGCAATCGTCGGTTTGGGAAATTCATAGAGCGAACGGAACAGCCCGACCATGGTTCGCGAGTCTTCAAGATTTTGCTCGGGCGTACGGCCGATCAGGGCCTTCAGGTCGTCGAGGTCCATGCCGGAGCAGAAGGCCTTCCCTGCCCCGGTCAAGATCAGGATGCCGGCGGAGGAGTTTCTCACTTCGTCCAGAGCGCGGATCAGATCGTCGATGAGTTCGTAGCTGACAGCGTTGCGCTTGTCGGGCCGGTTGAGGGTGAGGGTGGCCAAGGCGGAGTCGAGGATGAGTTGGAGCGTTTTGTAGCTCATGGTGGATTCTCAGCGCCCTCTCAGTCCGCGTCCGTTGATGTTTTGTACCTCGCGCCGATCTCGGCCGTCGCTCTCAACAATGCGTCCAACGACTTCAGCGCGGGCAACTGCGCGCCGCGGCCGCGCAAGGCTTCAATCACTGTTTCCGTTGGAATATTACCAACCAGCGCATCCTGCGCGAAGGAGCATCCGCCCAGACCGCCGATGGCGGAATCGAAGCGGCGACAGCCGGCTTCGTAGGCTGCGACGATTTTGGCGGCGGCCTGGTCGGGGCGGCTGTGCAGGTGAACTCCGATTTCGAGGTAATCGTACTCGGCCATCACGGCTGAGACGACTTCCTGAATTTTCTCGGGCGGCGCTACGCCCACAGTGTCGGCGAGGGAGACCATGCGAATCTCCTGCAACTCGAGCAGGCCCACGGCTGCTACTACTTCGTCGATGCTCCAGTCGTCGCCGTAGGGGTTGCCGAAGGCCATCGAGATGTAGACGACTGTTTTGAGCCCGGCTTCGTCGGCTTTCTTCTCGATCTTTTCCAATTCCTCGATAGCTTCTTCCAGAGTCTGGCGCTGGTTATTTTGCAGGAAGGTGGGCGAGATCGAGTACGGAAAACCCAAGGTGCGCACGGCCTCGGTCGCGATCGCTCGCTGCGCGCCTTTTTCGTTGACCACTATGCCGATGATTTCTACGTCGTCAGGCGGGTCGAGTTCCTTCAGAACTTCTTCGGAGTCGGCCATCTGGGGGACGGCGTTGGGAGAGACGAAGCTGACGGCGTCGATGTGCTTGAAACCGGCGGAGATCAGGGCCTGGAGATAATTGGTCTTGAGCTCGGCAGGGATCTGACCCTTGAGGCCTTGCCAGGCATCGCGGGGGCACTCGACGAGTTTGACGGAATCAGCAGTTGGCATTTAGCACTTGGCACTTAGCTGCTAGTAGTTTCTAGCTGCTAGCAATCATTTTGTCATCCTGAGCGAAGCGAAGGATCTGCTTGCGTCCGCGTGAATCCGCGGAAATAGAATCATGTTTGCAGCACTCCCACTTTAAACTCGGGCACGTCCGGGTTCAGCGATGCCGCTTCGAGCGCTTGCGTGATGGCTTGCCGCGTTTCCATTGGATCGATGATTTTGTCGATCCAGAGACGGGCGGCGCCGTAGCGGGGATCCGTCTGTTCCTCATACGTTTTCTTCACTGAATCGAAAAGTTCTTTTCTTTCTTCTTCGCTCAACTTCTTGCCGCTGCGCTCCAGTTGCTTCACTTTGATTTCTACCAGCGTGCCGGCAGCGGCGTCTCCGCTCATCACCGCGTATTTCGCGGTGGGCCACGCGAAGACGAAGCGTGGGTCGAAGGCTTTCCCGCACATGGCGTAGTGTCCAGCGCCAAAAGAACCGCCGACGATTACGGCAATCTTGGGCACGACGGAGTTCGACACCGCATTCACCATTTTGGCGCCCGCCTTGATAATGCCGCTCCACTCGGCATCGCGACCGACCATGAAGCCGTTTACGTCGTGGAAAAAGACAAGCGGGATCAGGCTCTGGTTACAGTCCATGATGAAGCGGGCGGCCTTTTCGGCGGATTCAGTGTAGATTACGCCGCCAAACTCGACGCGTTTGTGGCCTTCATGGTCAGTCTGGTGCGCATGGAGTTTCTGGTTGGCTACGATGCCTACGGCGAAGCCTCCGATGCGCGCGTAGCCGCAAATCAGCGTCTTGCCGTATTCCGGCTTGTACTCGTCGAAGCGGCTTTCATCCACAATGCGCGCGAGAATTTCTTTCATATCGTAGGGGCGCGCGGGCGAGGCATCGTAGGCACCGTAGATTTCTTCGGCCGGCATTGCCGGATCTGCGGGCTTTTTGCGATCCCAGAGGGACAGTCGGCGGTATCCCCATTTGTCGATGAGAGAACGGATGCGGGCGAGGCAGGCTTCGTCGTTGGGCTCGCGGAAGTCTACGGTGCCACTGATGGCGGAGTGCATGGCGGCGCCGCCTAATTCTTCGGCGGAAACTTTCTGACCGATGGCGGCTTGCACAAGCGCGGGACCGGCGAGAAACAGGCCGCTGCCGTCGGTCATGAGAACGTGGTCGCACATCACGGGGAGATATCCGCCACC
>Ga0097691_1002049_pt1 | contig 14045 bp, 15 predicted proteins | sample NGESurdeep072012_8_FD_72858 | JGI IMG/M metagenome (GOLD analysis project Ga0097691, IMG submission 72858) | Arctic peat soil microbial communities from Barrow, Alaska - NGEE Surface sample 210-1 deep-072012 | ecosystem: Environmental > Terrestrial > Soil > Wetlands > Peat ...
TCCATGCCCTCAGCCTAGTCTGGTCAGATGAATACCCCCGAGACCGGTTAATGCCTTGACAACGCGCAGGCACGATCATTTAATGCCACCGTGAAAGTGGAGCGGGTCAACCGCACCGTCTACCCCACGCGGGAACACGCCCGGAAAGACGTTGCCCGATACATCGAGTTCCGGTACAATAGAAAGCGGCTGCATTCAGCGCTGGGCTACCAGACCCCATCCAGACCCCATCCAGACCCCATCCAGACCCCATCCAGACCCCAGAAGAAGAGAAGAAGCCAACACTGAGTACTTGAACCGGCAGACCGCAGCATAAAACGGCCTATCAACCTATCCGAAAAACGCGGGGCCGCCTGGCCGGGGCTAGCCGGCTAGAGACAACTCCGTACCATGCAACAGACGTCGACCCAGCTAGCGTAACATCGGTAGCCAAGCCGACCCGTGCGTTCGGCGGTCGATTCGTGGCACGACCTGGTTACGGTGGTGGGACCTGACTGTGGATGGAGGCGGAAGTGATGACGCACCCGGCAGCCGGGCTCGCCGCTTTGGGGCCAGCCTTCCGTTGGCCTCGGTTCCGTGGCACGGATGTTCGCCGCACGAGGATCACGAGGATCACGAGAATGAGGTCACGGCAGAATGCTGAGGCCGCCGCGGGGCAGGACCGCCGTCGGCTCAACGGTTATGAGAGTCTAGATGATGTATCAAAGGTTACGGCCTCGGGCTCTGATGCCAAGTAGGGAACCCGCGACCGATCTTGGGGGACGCTTTATGGAAGCGACGCAGCCAGCGGAGGGCGCTGTCGCCGACGTGGAGCGGGTATCGGAGGACGTGGAGCGGGAATCAGAGGTTGCCCCATCAGCCTGGCGGCGTTCGACGAACCCTCTGCTCCGCTATGGGATCACGCCGTATCTCGTTGTCGCCGACGGTCTCGCCTTCTTAGTGGCGGTCTTCGCGGTCAAGCCGACGTCGATCACGTTGTGGGCCTTGCTTCCGGTTATCCTGCTCTTCTACGCCACCGGGGGGCTTTTTCGTTCGCGGCTAACCTTGTCGGTACTCGACGACCTGCCCAGTCTGGTCGGCCGTGCCTTTGCCGCCGCGGCTGTGGTCACCTGGCTCGGAGCCTTGGCTTCACACCTCTACGTCAGCGAGATGTTGCGTTGCGCAGCATTCTTTGCCGTCACCGTCGTGATCGCCCGTTCCGTGTCATACCGCCTGGTTCACCAAGCGCGGTCTCGCCGTATGGTAGTGCACCCAACCCTCATCCTGGGTGCCGGGCGGATCGGCGGCCAAGTCGCGGACTTCCTTACCCAGCACTCCGAGTACGGCCTGATGCCCGTCGGCTTCCTGGATGATCATCCGCTTCTACGGCCCAGCGATTGCGACGTGCCGGTCATAGGCAAGTCGGCCAACCTGGCCGCCTTCATCAAGCAGCACGGCATTCAAGACGTCGTCGTCGCCTTCAGCAATATCCGCGAGTCTGCGATGGTCGACGTCATTCGGACCTGCGACCGGCTCGACTGCGAGATTTTCTTCGTTCCCAGACTCTTCGAGCTCGGCTCAGCCCTCCGCGACCTCGACCATGTCTGTGGCGTACCGCTCGTGCGCATGAAGAGAGCGACTTTCCGCACCTTCACCTGGCGACTCAAGCGGCTCTTCGACGTCGGTTTCGCTTCGGTCTCGCTGGTGGCGTTTTCACCAGTCATGGCCCTGTGTGCCATCGGTGTCCGGCTTGACTCGGGCCCCGGAGTGCTCTTCCGACAGGAACGCGTTGGGCTGGACGGTCGGCCGTTCAACTTGCTTAAGTTCCGCTCCTTGCGGCCAGCGACGCACTCAGAGTCAGCGACTATGTGGTCCATTGCGCTGGATGACCGCCTTGGGCCGGTGGGGCGATTTCTCCGGAAGACGTCATTGGATGAGTTGCCGCAGTTGTGGAATGTTCTGCGAGGCCAGATGAGCATCGTCGGCCCCCGTCCCGAGCGTCCCCATTTCGTCGAGCAGTTCACTAGCCAGTTTCCGGCTTACCTCGCCCGGCATCGGGTCCCGTCGGGTCTCACGGGAATGTCTCAGGTGCATGGCCTGCGCGGGGACACCTCGATCGAGGACCGAGCGCGTCTGGACAACTACTACATCGAGCATTGGTCCCTGTGGGCTGACCTAAAGATCATGCTGCGGACGGCCGGAGCTGTGGTCCGCGGCAGTGGAAGCTGACCGAGCAGCTCCCACCTGGAGGGGCGGGGGTACAAGGCGTGATTTCGAGCTCATCGCTGTCAGCTATCTCAGCACGGAGAACCTGCAGCAGCTGCTGGCGCCATTGCCCGAGGACGTAGCGATCGTCGTGGTCGACAACGCCCGCAACACCGATGGCGCCCGCCAGCTCGTTGCGCGCCGGCCACACGGTCGCTACGTTGATTCAGGAGGCGGCAAGGGCTATGCCAAGGCCGCCAACTTGGGGGTGCGAAGTTCGACGTACGAATACCTGATCTTCGTCAACCCGGACAGCCGGCCGACACTTGAAGTGTTCGACGCACTCGTGGCCCAACTGCGGTCCGACTCTCGCCTCGGTGCGGTTGCGGCGCTGATGGTGGGGTCGGATGACCGTGCCGAGATCGGTGTTGGTGGCTGGGAGCCGTGCGTCATCCGGGCCGCCGTCCACGCCGCCGGGCTGCAAGCGCTTCCCGAGATGGGGTCTCTGGGCGCGCCCGGAGCCGGGGGAGCGCATTGACCTTGACTGGGTATCCGGGGCGTGCATGGCGGTGCGGCGGCAGACCCTGCTCGACCTTGGCGGCTTCGACGAGCGCCACTTCGTCTACAACGAAGACATGACCTTTGGGCGCAGCCTGCGCCAAGCGGGCTACCGCCAGGAGCTCCGCACCGACCTGCTCGTCCCGCACGCTGCCGGCAGCTCGGGTGGCGGGTCGACGAATATGGCCCGGTTGCGGGGTGCCTCGATGGTCGACTACGTACGTCGGTACAACTCGGCGGGCGCCGCGCTAGCCATTCGGCTGCTCCTCCTGATCGGTACCGCGGTGCGGATCGCCCAGTCTGCGGCCCGCCGGGACGCTCCTCGCGCCGCCATGTTCCGCTCATACGCAAAGGGGCTGATCTTCGGTACGGGACGACTGCCCGGCGTACTGGACTCCGGCGTCGGTACCTCTGTCACCGGAGGTAGCGCCGCCTAACTAACCCGACCGCGCGCCGGATCCCGGCGCTGGCCATTCGGTGGCGATCGCTCCCAGTATGTTGAGCCGCGCGGCGTTGGGCCGGCCACAGCGTGGCCAGGATCCGACGGCGCCTCGTCCCTTGCCAACCGCCCGCAGCAGGCCGAGCTCTCGAGCCCGCTCCACGACCGACAGCGCCAGCGTGTGCACGATGCCCAAGGCCGCGATCAGGATGGCCAGCAGCTGGAGCGCCGAAATCAGGCTCTTGTGACCCATCCGTGGGCGGGTTCAGGCTGCGGCGCGGCCGGGAAGTGGTGGGCACAGCCCGCCGGCCCGCCGAGGTCGAGCACGGCGAGAGCGACGAGGGCCTCGGGTGAGCGGAACCCGAAGGCAATGCGGGTCAGAGCCGCAGTTTCGTATTCACGCTCTCCACCCGGGAATTCGACAGTCCGTGGCTGAGGGCAGCGTCGATGCCGGCCACCTGGCCTGGCTGGTTGCGAGGATGTCGAGAGCATGCGGGTCGGGCGTGGCGAGGACTCCGGCGTTGACCGTCTCGCCGTCCACCACCGGACCCGAGCCGACGGCGACCCGGGTGGCCAGGTCCTCGACGAGCGAGCGCAGCCCACCTCTGGCCGCGTACCGCAACGGTCCAGCATCGATCCCCGACTGGACCTGCAGTCCGCAGGCGTCAAAGGTGTTGGTCCACGGCCCAACCAGCCCGCGCTCGCGCCAGTCCCCGACCACCGACTGGAAGACGGGGTCCCGAGCGGTCAGGTAGGAGGCGCCGACATCGACCGGGCGGCTGTCGACGTGCCGCACCGTCATTCGGCCACCGCCGCATCGGCTCCGGTTCAGGATGCGGACCTGGACGCCCGGCCGCGCCCAGTTCTCGGGCGCAGGTAACCTCGCAATGTCGGAGCCGACCTCGATGCCGCACCCTTCACTGTCCCGAGGTCGCATGGTCCTCAGGGGAGGCTTCGGCAGTCTGCCGAGGCACCGGCATCGGAACCGGCACTGGCAGGGGAGGCGGCGTACCGCCGAACTCCGGGCACAGAGCCTGGTGGTCACACCAATCGCAGAGTCGGCTACGCCGAGGCCGCCAGTCGCCGGTCTGGGTAGCCCGCTGGATCGCCGCCCACAACGCCACAATCTTGCGTTCGGTGGCGCGCAGGTCGGCCTCGTCCGGCACATACCGCAGGACCTCCCGATCGCCGAGGTACATCAGCTGCAGCAGGCGGGGGACGCGTCCGGACAGCCGCCACACGACGAGCGCGTAGAACCGCATCTGGAACAGGGCCTTCACCTCGAAGGCCTCCGCCGGAGCGCGCCCGGTCTTGTAGTCGACCACGCGCACGTCACCGCTCGAGGTCTCGTCGAGGCGGTCGATGTAGCCCCGCAGTCGCAGTCCCGTGGACAGCGTCGTCTCGACGTAGTGCTCTCGCTCTGCGGGCTCGAGCCGGGACGGGTCCTCGAGGTGGAAGTAACCGGCGAGCAGCTCCCGCGCGGAGTCCAGCCAGTCACCGACTCCGCCCGGCTCTCCGGCGACGAGCTCCGCAAGCTCGGGTTGGGACTCCAGCAGGGTCAGCCACTGCGGCTCGACCAGGGCAACGGCTGCGGCTAGCGTCCGCTCCGGCCGCGGCAGGTCGAACAGCCGCTCGAGAACCGCGTGTACCACGGTGCCGCGGGCCGCCTGCGCACTCGGGCGCTCCGGCAGTCGGTCGATCGTGCGGAAACGGAACAGCAGCGGGCAGGTCATGAAATCGGCGGCTCGGGACGGCGACAGTGAGGGGACGACCGGTAGCTCTGGGGAGCAGTCCACAGCTGCGGCGGTGCGGTCGACCAGCGGTTCCCCGGCGTCGTGTTCGACTCGGGAGTGCACCGGGTGGTCCGCTGTCGTGGTCATGGCGCCGACCATAAACGGCTCCTCCGACAGAATCCGCGAGGCAACGCCGGATTGGGGATATTCGGCTTGTCGGCCGCCGCGGCACCGCGCCCGTAGCATTGTGAGCATGACCGGATCGACGCCGTCTCCGCCCCGCAGCCGGGGGAGCGGGCTGTCGCTCGGGCGCCCGTTCGGCATTCCGGTCTTCGTCTCGCCGTCATGGTTTCTCGTGGCGGCGTACATCACCTTTTCATTCGGCGTCGTCGTCGACCGCCAGGTGGGGGACCTAGGCCCGCTGCGATACGCCGTCTCGGCCGGGTTTGCGGTCCTGATCTTCTTGTCTGTCCTCGGTCACGAGCTTGGTCACTGTGTGGTCAGCCGAGCCTTCGGACTTCCGGTCCGTCGGCTCACGATCTTCTTGCTCGGCGGTCTGTCGGAGATCGAGCGCGAGCCAGATACGCCCAGCCGGGACTATCTGGTGGCGGTGGTCGGGCCACTCGTATCGTTACTGATCGCCGGCGTCAGCTTCGTGGTGGCGCACGCGTTGCCGCCCGACGGCGTCGCCCGCCTCCTGCTCGGCTTCACCGCCTGGTCAAACCTGCTGGTGGCGGGCTTCAACTTGCTGCCCGGGCTGCCGCTCGACGGCGGCCGCATTCTGCGAGCGGCCTTGTGGCGGTTGACCTCGGACAAGTGGACCGGTACCCGCGCCGCCGCCTACGTCGGCCGAGGGGTGGCTGGGCTGGTGGTGCTGTTTGCGCTGCTCAGTGCCTATGACGGACGCTCCGGCGGCCTTGGGGCCAGCGGTAACGTGGTGCTGTTCGCGGTGCTTGCGATCTTCATCTACAGCGGCTCCGGGCAGGCGCTGCGCGCTGCGGCCGTTGGCAGCCGGCTGCCTGGCGTGTCGGCCCGAGCCCTGGCCCGGCGCGCGGTGCTCGTGTCCGGCGACCAGCCCCTGTCCGAAGCGGTGCGCCAGGCCAACGAAGTCGGCGCCCGCGGCATCGTCGTCATCGACAGCGTCGGCCGGCCATATGGCGTGGTCTCCGAGTCGGCGGTGGCGTCTACGCCGGTGCAGCGGCGGCCGTGGATGCCGGTCAGTGCGCTGGCCCGGATGCTGGACGCTGGTCTGACCCTGGACGCCGACCTGCAGGGGGCGGCCGTCCTGGACGCGATGCGATCTGCGCCGGCCACGGAGTACGTCGTGACCGAGCCGGACGGCTCGGTGGTCGGCGTGCTCACCGCCACCGACGTCGCCGCGGCGCTCGAGGCGCCAGCGATGGCGTGACCCCCGCACCCGCGGGCGTGCCCGTAAGCCAGCAGATCACTGAGCCGGTAGGCGCCAGCCGCCGCCGCGGTCCGTTGCGGGCCGGCGACCAGGTGCAGCTCACCGACCCGAAGGGCCGGTTGCACACGATCACGCTCGAGCCGGGTCGGGAATTCCACACCCACCGCGGCGCGCTGCGCCACGACGATCTGATCGGCTCCCCGGAGGGGGTGGTGGTCCGGGCGAGCGGTGGCACGGCGTACCTGGCGCTTCGTCCCCTGCTCGCCGACTACGTGCTCTCCATGCCGCGCGGCGCCCAGGTCGTGTACCCCAAGGACGCTGCCGAGGTGGTGGCGTTCGGCGACATCTTCCCGGGTGCCCGGGTGGTCGAGGCCGGCGCCGGCTCGGGGGCGCTGACCTGTTCACTGCTGCGGGCGGTGGGGGAGGGCGGCCTGGTCTCGTCGTACGAGCGGCGGGCGGACTTCGCCGCGGTGGCCCAGGCCAACGTCGAGCGGTTCTTCGGCGGCCCGCACCCGGCCTGGCGGCTCACCGTCGGCGACCTCGCCGGCTCCCTGATGGACCAGGAGGTGGACCGCGTCGTCCTGGACATGTTGGCGCCCTGGGAGGTGCTCGACGCGGTATCGGCGGCGCTGCTTCCCGGTGGAGTGATCGTCTGCTACGTCGCGACGACCACCCAGCTGGCGCGCACGGTCGAGGCGCTGCGCACTCACGGCACGTTCACCGAGCCGGCCGCCTGGGAGTCGCTGCTGCGGCCCTGGCACGTCGAGGGCCTGGCCGTCCGACCTGATCACCGCATGGTGGGACACACCGGGTTCCTGGTCACCTCCCGGCGCCTGGCGGACGGGGTCGCGCCACCGGTGCGCCGCCGCCGTCCGGCCCCAGGTGCCTACCCGGAAGAGGCGCCGGCGGTAGACACGGCCGCCCCGGCGACCGACGTACCGTCCGACCCGGTCACGTAGATGCACTCGCCCGGGCACTCGTCGGCGGAGGCGATCACGTCAAGAAGCAGGCGAGCGGGCACGGCCGTCGTGCTGCCGGGCGCGGTGAGCAGGGTGGCGTCGTCGGCCTTGACATAGGCCAGGCCGTCCATGTCCAGCTCGAAGATATCGGGGGCGTACTGAGCACATAGCCCGTCGCCGGTGCAGCGGTCCTGGTCGACGCGTACCCGCAGCGGTTCCGCCGCGTCGATCGGGTCCCCGGAAGTCATCTCGCCGTCCACTCGGTGACGCTAACACCGCTCCAACCGGCCGGCCGGGCGCTGCCTGGCGAGGTCCGGACCGGCGGCGGTTCGACGTTCGGTTGTCAGCCACCGCAGGTAGGCTTCCACCACCGGTCAACCCGGGGGAGGTGAAACCCGTGTCTGGAACCCGTGGCGGTCCCTCGGGGAACGACGCCGAGGCTCGCGCCCGCTATGAGAAATATGAGAAAGAGGTGCACGACCTCACCACGCAGGTCGCGTTCCTGCAGGACGAGGTGTCCCTGCTGCGGCGCAAGCTGGCCGACTCCCCCCGCCAGCTGCGCGTCCTGGAGGAGCGCCTGGTCGACGCGCAGACCAGCCTGGCCGGGGTGAACTTGCAGAACGACCGCCTCGTGGCCACCCTGCGCGAAGCCCGCGACCAGATCGTCGCGCTCAAGGAGGAGGTCGACCGGCTGGCCCAGCCTCCGAGCGGGTACGGCATCTACCTCAGCACCCATGACGACGGCACCGTCGACGTGTTCACCGGCGGCCGCAAGCTCCGCGTCACGGTGAGTCCAACCGTCGAGGTCGACCAGTTGCGCCGCGGCCAGGAGGTCATGCTCAACGAGGCGCTCAACGTCGTCCGGGCGCTGGCCTTCGAGCGGCAGGGCGACGTCGTACTGCTCAAGGAGGTGCTGGCCGACTCCGAGCGGGCATTGGTGATCACCCGCACCGACGAAGAGCGGGTGGTCATGCTGGCCGACCCGCTGCGCGACGGTCCGCTGCGCGCCGGCGACTCGTTGCTGCTCGACAACCGGTCGGGCTGGGTCTTCGAACGGATTCCCAAGTCGGAGGTCGAGGAGCTCATCCTCGAAGAGGTCCCCGACATCGACTACACCCAGATCGGCGGTCTGCGCGACCAGATCGAGTCCATCCGGGACGCCGTCGAGCTGCCGTTTCTCTACAAGGACCTGTTCGCCGAGCACAAGCTCAAGCCGCCGAAGGGGGTGCTCCTCTACGGCCCTCCCGGCTGCGGCAAGACACTGATCGCGAAGGCGGTCGCCAACTCGCTGGCCAAGAAGGTGCAGGAGAAGACCGGTCAGGGCGAGGGCCGCTCCTTCTTCCTCAACATCAAGGGCCCCGAACTGCTCAACAAGTACGTCGGTGAGACCGAGCGGCAGATCCGGCTGATCTTCCAGCGGGCCCGGGAGAAGGCCCAGGAGGGCATGCCGGTCATCGTGTTCTTTGACGAGATGGACTCGATCTTCCGCACCCGCGGCTCCGGCGTCAGCTCGGACGTCGAGAACACCATCGTGCCGCAGCTGCTCAGCGAGATCGACGGGGTCGAGCTGCTGGAAAACGTGATCGTCATCGGCGCGTCCAACCGCGAGGACATGATCGACCCGGCCATCCTGCGACCGGGCCGGCTGGACGTAAAGATCAAGGTGGCGCGCCCGGACGCTGAGGCCGCCAAGGACATCTTCGGCAAGTACCTCACCCCCGACCTGCCCATCCACGCCGACGACCTGGCCGAGCATGGCGCCAGTCGGGAGGGCGCCTGCGCGGCGATGATCCAGCGCACGGTCGAGCGGATGTACACCGAGACCGAGGAGAACCGCTTCCTCGAGGTCACCTACGCCAACGGCGACAAGGAGGTCCTGTACTTCAAGGACTTCAACAGCGGCGCCATGATCGAGAACATCGTCGCCCGGGCCAAGAAGATGGCGGTCAAGGACGTCATCGAGACCGGCCAGCGCGGGCTGCGGATGACGCACCTGATGGCTGCGTGCGTGGACGAGTTCAAGGAGAACGAGGACCTGCCCAACACCACCAACCCCGACGACTGGGCGCGCATCTCGGGCAAGAAGGGCGAGCGCATCGTCTACATCCGCACGTTGGTCACCAGCGCCAAGGGGGCGGAGTCGGGGCGGTCGATCGACACGATCGCCAACACCGGGCAGTACCTCTAGGTGACCGCGGACCGGTCGAACTCCGCCGCGGACCGACTGGACCTCGCCGGGGACCTGGCGTGACCACGCGGCGGGTGGTCGGCACCGAGACCGAGTACGGCATCGCCGTACCGGGGCAGCCGGGTGCCAACGCCATGGTCGCCTCGTCGCAGGTGGTCAACGGCTACGGCTATGCCACTGGGAACCAGCGCGCCGAGCGGCGTACCCGGTGGGACTTCGAGGAGGAGTCGCCGCTGCGGGACGCCCGCGGGTTCGAGCTCGGCCGGGACACGCCCGAGCCACTGGCCGAGGACGAGCTGGGCCTGGCCAACGTCATCCTGACCAATGGCGCCCGGCTGTACGTCGACCACGCGCACCCGGAGTACTCCACGCCCGAGGTGACCAACCCGCTCGATGCCGTGATCTGGGACAAGGCTGGCGAGCGGATCATGGCGGAGGCGGCGCTGCGGGTGGCGGCGTTCGCCCCGACCTCGACGACCGCGCCGATCCAGCTCTACAAGAACAACACCGACAACAAGGGCGCCTCCTACGGCACCCACGAGAACTACCTGATGGCGCGGGCGACCCCGTTCGCCGACATCGTCCGCCACCTGACCCCGTTCTTCGTCTCCCGCCAGGTCGTCACCGGCGCCGGCCGGGTCGGCATCGGGGCCGACGGCCGGGGTGTGGGCTTCCAGATCAGCCAGCGGGCGGACTTCTTCGAGGTCGAGGTGGGCCTGGAGACGACGCTCAAGCGGCCGATCATCAACACCCGGGACGAGCCGCACGCCGACCCGGAGAAGTACCGCCGGCTGCACGTGATCATCGGTGACGCCAACCTGGCCGAGGTCTCAACGTACCTCAAGATCGGTACGACGGCGCTTGTTCTCGCCATGATCGAGGATCGGTGGCTCGACGGGGACCTGACCGTGGACGCACCGGTGGGGGCGCTGCGAGCGGTGTCCCACGACCCGACCCTGCAGCACCGGGTGACGCTCCGCGACGGTCGACGGATGACCGCGGTGCAGCTGCAGCTGGAGTACCTGGAGCAGGCCCGCAAGTACATTGAGGACCGGTACGGCGCGGACGTCGACGACGTGACGACCGACGTACTGCGGCGCTGGGAGTCCGTGCTGACCCGGCTCGTCGACGACGTGTGGTCGCTGCGCCGCGAGCTGGACTGGGTGGCCAAGCTGGAGATCCTCGAGGGCTACCGCAGTCGAGACGGCCTGGGCTGGGACTCCCCGCGGCTGCAGCTGGTCGACCTGCAGTACGCCGACGTCCGCCCGGACAAGGGCCTGTACAACCGGTTGGTGGCTCGGGGACGGATGGAGCGGCTGGTCAGCGAGGCGGCCGTCGTGCGGGCGATGGCGGAGCCGCCCGAGGACACCCGGGCCTACTTCCGCGGCCGATGCTTGGCGAAGTACGGCGCCGAGGTCGCCGCCGCCTCCTGGGACAGTGTGATCTTCGATGTGGGCCGGGACTCGCTGCAGCGGGTGCCGACCCTCGAGCCGCTGCGCGGCACCAAGGCCCATGTCGGCCGCCTGCTCGACCAGTGCACCTCCGCAGTCGAGCTGGTCGACGCCCTCTCCGGCGGATAGGCACGGCCGGCGGCGCGCTCGCCCGCGGTTGTCGGTGGCGCGGCGTAGGGTTCACTTGACGGCCACTGCAGCGAGCCGGGAGTACGGATGGCGATGAAGGACACCGGTGGCGGCCAGCAGCGCGCCAACCGCAAGGACGACGAGGTCGATTCCGCGGCCCCCCAAGACGCGGCAGCCGACGCGGTCAAGGAGCGGCACGACAAGCTCAGTGATGACGTGGACTCGCTCCTGGACGAGATCGACAACGTGCTGGAGGAGAACGCCGAGGAGTTCGTGCGCTCGTACGTGCAGAAGGGCGGCCAGTAGCAGCGCCATCAACGCCCGCTCATTGCCCGCTACCCACCGCTCACCGCTCACCGCTCGCGGCCCACCGCTCACCGCTCACAGAGAAAGGATCATGCATGGGGGACTCCGGTCTCTCCGGCTGCCTGCCGTCCACGTTTCTGACTCCGGGGTCTTCCTCCTTCACCGACTTCCTTGCGGCGCAGGCTCCTGACCTGCTGCCCGGTCGTCGGGGCGCAGCCGGGGACTCGGTGGTCGGGCTGGTGCGGCACGGCACGACGATCGTGGCCGTGACCCAGCCCCGCGGCGTCGTGATGGCCGGTGACCGCCGGGCGACGATGGGCAACGTCATCGCGCAGCGCGACATCGAGAAGGTCTTTCCGGCGGACGACTACTCCTGCGTCGGCATCGCCGGGACCGCTGGTGTGGCCATCGAGATGGTGCGGCTGTTTCAGGTCGAGCTCGAGCACTACGAGAAGATCGAGGGGTCCACGCTGTCTCTCGACGGCAAGGCCAACCGGCTGTCCACCATGATCCGAAGCAACCTGGGTGCTGCGATGCAGGGGCTGGCCGTCGTACCGCTGTTTGCCGGCTATGACCAGGAGAGCGACACCGGCCGGATCTTCAGCTACGACATCACCGGCGGCCGCTACGAGGAGCACTCCTTTCACTCGGTCGGGTCGGGTTCGATCTTTGCCCGGGCGGCGCTGAAGAAGCGCTACCGCGAGGACTTCACCGACGATGACGCGATCACGGCATGCGTTGAGGCGCTCTACGACGCGGCCGACGACGACTCGGCGACCGGCGGACCAGACCTCACCCGGCGGATCTTCCCGGTGGTGGTGACCGTCACCGAGGACGGCTTCCGGCGCCTGCCCGACGGTGAGGTCGGCGACATCGTCGAGGCCGTGGTCGCCCGCCGGATGGTCAACCCCGGCGGCTGACCGGCATCCCGCTCGGTATCCCACCCACCGCCAACCACCCCGGAGGTCCGCGACTCGTGTCGATGCCGTTCTACGTCTCGCCCGAGCAGATCATGAAGGACCGCGCGGACTACGCCCGCAAGGGCATCGCGCGGGGTCGCAGCGTGCTCGTCCTTACCTACGCCGACGGCATCCTGTTCGTCGCCGAGAATCCCTCGAACGCGCTGCATAAAGTCAGCGAGATCTACGACCGGATCGCCTTTGCGGCGGTGGGCAAGTACAACGAGTTCGAGAACCTGCGGGTGGCCGGGGTCCGGCTGGCCGACATGCGCGGCTACGCCTACGACCGCCGGGACGTGACCGGTCGCGGACTGGCGAACGCCTACGCCCAGACCCTGGGCACGATCTTCACCGAGCAGCCGAAGCCGTACGAGGTGGAAATCGTGGTGGCCGAGGTGGGGGAGACCCCGGCCGACGACCAGATTTACCGCCTGACGTACGACGGGTCTGTGGCCGACGAGCACGGCTTCGTCGCCATGGGTGGGCTGTCGGAGCCGATCGCCGCCGACCTGCGGGATCACCACCGCGAGGGCATGCCCCTGGTCGACGCGCTGGCCGCGGCGGTGCGGGCGCTGTCCGGCCACAACGGGGAGTCCCGGACGCTGACGCCGGACTCGCTCGAGGTGGCCGTGCTGGACCGGACCCGGCCGCGGCGCAAGTTCAAGCGGCTGGTCGGCGCGCAGCTGACTCGCTTGATGGCCGGAGGAGCTGCCAACGGGTCGGAGCCCGAGCCGGAGGCGGCACAGCCGGAGGCGGCACAGGGCGCCCAGTCGAGCGGCTGAAACCGCTCGGCGACCCGCTCGTCCTGTGGATACCGGCCGCGGTCGGTTGGCGCCCGGCGGGTAGCCTCGCCAGCCGTGAGGTCCAGTTCGTGCCGTTTGGTCCGCTTTGCACCAGTGGTGGCTGCCGTGGTGATCGCGGCCGGTATGACCGCCTGCTCGTCGGCGACCGGCGACAGTGCGCCGACGAAGCTGCCGGCCGCCGCGGCGTCACCGGTGGCGTCGCCGAGCCCGAGCCTGACGCCTGAGGCCCAAGTCGAGGCCGCCGTCCGGACGTACTTCGCGACCGTCAATGACGCGGTGGTCTCCGGGGATACAACACGGCTGTCAACGCTTAGCCGGCCCACTTGTCAATGCAAAGCGGTAATAGACGAGATCAACGCTATCCACGCCAAAGGTCATGCAGAAAACGCCCGGTTCGTCGTCCAGTCTGTAGCTATAAAAGAAGTTCAGGGCAACACTGCTGCAGCAGAGGTCGAATATACGGTCCCAGCGTATCGTGTCCTCGATAGCCAGAACCAGGTTGTTGAGCAGGCAACACCATTCGATGGTCATGACTATGTGTCTCTGGTTCAGAGCCAGGCGCAGTGGCTGCTTGACAGCTCGTTCGATATGAACGTCAAGGATGCGATTCGGTGAGACGGCGATTATGGGACCGTCCGCTATTCGTTGGTGCGTCAGCGGTCTTCCTGACTATCTGCTGGACCGCGACGGCACATGCGGACAACAAGTTGGGACACGCCCAGCAGGCAGCCACTGTGACTGCCGACCAGACGAACGGCGGTTACGCAATTCAGGTGCGGACAGGGAATGACGGCGCCGGGGCAGCGGCTACCCCAGCTGCCTCAGGCGGGAGGGTGGACTCATGCCCCGGGTGTAAGTGGGCCGTTTACCCGGCCTGCGGGGCATACAACCCCGACGATCCCAACAACGGCATGTGCACGAGCGCCGA
>Ga0097691_1002052_pt1 | contig 14028 bp, 17 predicted proteins | sample NGESurdeep072012_8_FD_72858 | JGI IMG/M metagenome (GOLD analysis project Ga0097691, IMG submission 72858) | Arctic peat soil microbial communities from Barrow, Alaska - NGEE Surface sample 210-1 deep-072012 | ecosystem: Environmental > Terrestrial > Soil > Wetlands > Peat ...
TAGAACGTCGACCGGCGCGTCAATGGCACTCCCTGGTAGAGCCCCAAGAGCCCAGCCGGGCCACTGTCGTGTTGCACAGTGACGGCCACGTTGCTCATGAGTTCACCCAGCTCTGCGGGTATACCGTCGAGCGCCTCGCTCACCATCACCTCGAAACGCTCCGGATCAACTTCGACCATGCAGCAAGTGTCCAACCCGGCGCCATACGCGGCGCGCTGAGGCATCCGCTCATCCGGATCTGAGCGGACAGCAGTTTCGGTCGCCCGCATGCCGACAGGCGGCGCAATGACGCTTGCCAATTGTCACAAGAGCCCGCGCCCGTTGACCTCAGGTCTGCAGGCGACGAAGTTCGTCGCTGGTCCACTTCTCGAGAACAGGTTGCGCCAAGAAGAGCGCCAAGTCCTCCGCGAGTGTGCGCAGGCGGTCGAACGGCAACTCCATTACAAAGACCCTGGCGCGATGCGGCTCGCTCCCAAAGTAGCGAAGCGCCTCCTGGGTCAAATTGCCTTTGCTGTTCAGGTCCGGGGAGTCGATGAACCGCAGCCTGGTCACGAGCCCCGATGGGTCGAGGACCGTCGTGTACCCAGTCGTCGGCGGGCTTGTGTCACGCAGCGCGGGGTGGCTTAAGGCATTCCGGAGGTGCTCGAGCACATCGCTGGGTGTGAACTCGCCCGGGAATCGATTCTCGACACTGACGTCTGGGTCCTGAAGGAGCGAGTCCACCGTCGTGAACACTGACTCGAACTGCTCCTTCCGCTGCCTGTCATTCAGGCTCTTGTGGAACTCCCAGCAGTTGGTGAGCAACGACTGAAGGACGCACAGCGCCAACGTCGCCTCGTACTGCTCGTCGGGTGCGCGGTCCTTCGAAAGCAGGTCGTACTGCCTCAGAAGGCGAAATGCGTTCAAAGCCAAACCCGCGCGAACCACGGAACCCTCGCGATACCACTCCATGGAGAGCAGTATCCCTCTAGCGACCCGCCGAGAGTCGCGACTGCCGACTACGAAGATGCCGGGCGCGGCCGATTGACGTCCCCTTCTGCGTCACTCGCCAGCGGGCAGTTGCCTGTCCTCCCTGACCGCCTCGGTGTACCCGATGATGCGTTGAATCTCGTCGGTGTTGAGGTCAGCCACCAACTCGAACAGTCTGGTCGCCAATTCATACCGCCGACCGCGCCTCGGTCCACCGCCTCCCGCCAGCCAGGCAGAGGCGCCGTCGGCCGTACCGGACGGGCTGGCGTTCGACTGCTCGAGTACATCCAGTGCATCGCGGGCTTCCTTCAGACGCTTCAACTCGTTCGTCGGCGTGTCGCCGTGGCGGGCGATGAACTCTTGCACCCACTGTCGTCCCCGAGCCGACGCCTCTGGGTCTATGTCGCTCATCCGCTTGTTCCGCAGGCCCGCCATGATCTTGTCGAACCCGACTTGCGACCGCAGTTGGATGAGTTCGTCCGGATCGCATTCCAGTACGTCGGCAAGCGCTCGTACGACGGCCACAGTTGGTATGCGACGCCCAGCCTCGATGAGCCCGACGTACGCCGACGAGATATCACGCCCTGAACGCCCCATCTCGTCCGCGAGTCCGCGCTGCGTCCAGCCCTTGTCCTCCCGGGCCTTCTTCAGGGCTGACGCGAGACCACTCACGACACGTTGCTCGGCTGCCATGCCGCCAGTCTCTGCCTACAGAGGGTAGAAAGCAAACGCTGGTTCAAGTTGCGAAGTTCGCAAACAACGCCTAATGTTTTGCATACAAGCTGCTGTGAGCACCCAGCGCTCACAACACGGACTCTGCGGCCCACGACGCCGGCGGTCGCCCTGCGATCGGCAAACCAACACCCGAAGGAGAACCCACATGCTCAAGCCCAGTTTCTACTACCTCGCCGGCGGCGCAGCCGCCATCGGGGGGCCCGCCATCGGTTATGACCTCATCCGGCGCGGCAGGCAGGCGTCTGCCGTTGATTGCTACCTGCGCGACAACGACAACGAGCGCCGCATGCTCGAGGCTGAGGTGAAGACCCAGAAGCTCCGAGATCAGGCCAATGCGGCAGGAGTTGACCACGACGCTGTTCGCGGCCGCTACAACGAACTTCGCGACGCTGGCGGAGCTTGAGTAACTGGCGCGCCGAACGAAGACGACTGAGTAGATCGCGCTGGGCCGGGATGACCACGCTCATGAAAGACCGAGGTTAGGTCAAGGTTAGGTCAAGGTTAGGTCTTGGTGCCACGAACGTCTCCCTGGGTCCTGGACACGGTTTCACGATGGACTTACGCCGGACGGCAAGGTTAGGTGCGTGTCGCGGCCGACCTACGTGCCGTGACCTGGGTGCCTGGCCCAAGAAGACCATCTTGCGTCAATCTGGGCCGGTATGACGCTCGCTTACCGGGGTGGACATTAGGTTCGCGAACCCACGACCCCGATAGGCTCTTTACCGATCCACCACCCCTGAGTTCCCCGTGGTCGTACTTTCAGAATTGGTGAACCCGCGGGCTTCGGTGAGCATTCGGGAGCTGGTGTCGAACAGCTGCAGCTCGCCGTCGGTGGCCAGGTGGCGGACAACGAAGGCGCGTTGGCCTACTCGCCAGAGCCCTTCTCCGCGTTGAAGATCGGGCAGTTCGCCTCGTTCGGTCACCGAGAGGCCGAGGACTTCGGCGGTGCGTGGGGCTTCGGATGATTCTTGTTGGTAGATGATCTTGGTGGAGCAGTCTGCGAGCAGGCCGAGGGCGAGGGCTCTGGCTTCGGAGTCGGCGTTGCCGACGGCTTCGAGGTCGGAGAGGCGGTGGATGATCATGAGGTTGGCGATGCCCAGGCCTCGGGAGAGTTTCCATTGTGACTGCATGCGTGCCAGGAGGGCTGGTTGGCGTAGGAGGCGCCAGGCTTCGTCGTAGATGACCCAGCGTGGTCCGCCGTCGGGGTCGGCTAGGGCGGCTTCCATCCAGGCGGAGGCGCAGGCCATGACCATGGCGATGAGTTGGTCGGACCCGGAGATGCGTGAGAGGTCCAGGGTGATCATGGGCAGGGATGGGTCGAAGGTCACGGTGGACTCGCCGTCGAAGAGGCCGGCGAGGTCGCCGGATACCAGGCGTCGTAGGGCGTGGCCGATGTCGCGGCCGTCCAGGATGAGCTGGCGGATCGTGGCTCCGTCTGCGGCGAGGGTGGGTTTGAACAGGGCGTCGACGACTCCTGGCAGGGTTGGGGTTCGGGTGCCGGCGACGGCCGCGCGGAGCCCCTGGTCCAGGGCGGTGTGTTCGACCGGGGTCATCGGGCGGGTCAGGGCTGACTCGACCAGTGAGCCCAGCAGTGCCCGGCGTCTGCTGGCCACGAGGGTGGCCCACGCCTGGTCCTCGATTGCGGCGGGCCGTGGTCCTTCGTCCAGGGGGTTGAGCCTGTTGGGTGAGCCGGCTCCGAGCTCGATGGCGGCGCCGCCGACGGCGCGGGCCACGATCGACCATTCGCCTTTGGGGTCTCCGGGGACGTAGACCTTGCGTCCGATGGCGATCGCCCTGGTGGCCATCGATTTGGCGAGCATGGATTTGCCTCGCCCGACGACGCCGGCCAGGAGGCAGTTGGGGTTGGTGATGGTCCCGTTCTGGTAGAGCACCCAGGGGTCGAAGCAGAATCCTCCGCCTGACCATGCGTCCTGGCCGATGAAGGTGCCGTCACTTCCCAGGCCGCCCTCGGCCAGGAACGGGTAGGCCCCGGCCAACACCTCGGAGGTCGCACGGTGAGGGGGGACCCGGAACCGCTTGTGGGAGCGCAGAGCCGCCGGGCCGTTCTCACCGCCTGGCGGCAGGTAGTGGGCTGATTGTCGTTCGTCCGCGAGAGCCTTTGCGGCGGCTAGTTTCTGGTCTTTGGCGTGACGCACCGCGGCGTCAAGGATCGAGCGGACAGCCTTGGACTGGGTGCGTCGCTCACGCCTGGTGTGGCGGGCCGGGGTGAAAAGGGTGGTCGCGTAGGTGCGGTAGCGCTTGCTCATGTCAGTGGACCTTTCGTGCCAGGGGGAGTGCTGCTGCGGTGAAGGATCGTGCCTGCTGGCCGAGTAGGAGCCGGGTTTCGCAGCCGGACTGGGTCGCGGCGCGCTGGAGTTGGGAGACGGCTGCGTCGAGCTGGTCTTTGGTGGGTGCGGTGATCGCGATCAGGCCGGTGAACTGCAGGTCGGCGTGGCCGCTGATCAGGGCTTGTTCTCGGGTCATCACGTCGGCTAGTTCCTGGGCGTCGGCCAGGTCGGCGATCACGCCCAGGCGGCTCTTTTGGGCGGCGTCGGTGAGGTACTCCACTTTGGCTTTGCGGATGTCTCGCATGGCCGCAGCGGTGGACAGCGGGGTCGCGGTGATTGAGATGGTCTTGCGGACCCCGGGTGCGAAGGTCAGTGCGTGTAGGAAGTGTGGTGGGACGTCGATGCGTGGCCATTCGCTGACCCACAGCACCGCGGAGAATCCACTGTCGTGACGCAGGTGGTCCCAGTGCTCTTCGATCGCGACCGGCCCTGCCGTGGCCAGGTCCCGGCCGAGGCCGGTGCCTTCCAGCTGGGCCGCGCCGCCGGCGTCGTACGCACCGCGCAGCACACCGGCAAGCTCAGACGGGCCCAACCAGGACACCAGTTTCAGCTCGGCGGCGAGCAACCCGGACTCGAACGCGGCCATGTCCTGGGCCAAGACCGCAGCCGAGCCGGTCATCCCTCGCCCGGCATCCCGGATCGCTTTGCCTGCCCGTTTCAGGTCCAGGGATAACGCGATCAGGGTGCGGTGGGTGCAGGCCGCGGGCGCCTTGGTCTCCATGAGCGTCTCGTACTGCTGCACAGCCCATTTGGCGAAGTGGGGTTCGCGGTGCTGCTGCCACCAGTCGATGATGCCGCGGCCACTGTCGGGTTGGGCGGACTCCAGGATCTGCACCCTGGCGCAGGTGCCCGAGGCTGCCAACCCGGCCAGCGCCCGGCCCCAGCCCTGGACCCGTCGGGACTGCTCGTCCGGAGACAGGAGCACGTAGGCCGGGTGGCTGACGTGGGCGACCGCGGTCAGGGTCAGTTCGTGCGGGTCATGAACCATGACCGCACCAGTTCCGGCGTCCGAAACCCAGCGCAAGGCTGCCGCGTCCCCGGGCAGGGCCAGGGTCCCGGCTGGGCGGGGCTCGCCGGGGCGGACAGTGAACGTTGTCTGGTGTTGGGTGCGGCGAACCAGGTAGTGCACCGCCGTTGGTGCCGTCTCGATGATCGGCCGCCCGGCCCACGGCACGAAGGCCGCGGCCAGCAGGGTGGCCCACGCGGGAAAGGTGACGGCCGCCCCGAGGATGCCCGCCATCATCAGCGACGGGATGAACACCGCCGCCGCGACGGCGATGCACGCGACTCGCGCGGTCGAGAACCCGAGGAGGAGTCCGCGTGATGTTCGGCGGCCGAACCGGACGAGGTTGCTTGTGGTTGCAGTGGCGGTATCGGTCATGGCATCTGCTCTCTGCGACAGGTGGGCGGTGAAGGACGACGCGGCTCTCAGCTGGGCTTCTGGAAGCGGGGTCCGTGCTGGACTGGCGATGTGGGGGGCGGTGATGTTGGAGGAGGTGCCGGCGCTGCTTGGCCGGCTTTACTGGCCGCCTGGACGGCTGCCTGCTTCAGGGCCGCCACCGATGCGGCGCCGACAACAAAGGGAGCCACAACAGGTGCGGCTGCCGCGGCACCGCTAGCGGCGGCGGCACCGCCAGATCCACCGGCTGCTGCGGAGGACCCAGCCCCGGCGGTCAGTGGCTTGGCGGTCGCAGCCACGGACTGTCCGTTCCCGGATACGGCAGGGTTGACGGGTCCACCCGGGTGTAGTCCGGTGCTTTCCTTGGGTGGGTGGCTGCCAGCCGGCGAACCGTCTCCGGCGCCCGAGAGCTTGGCGAGGCCGTGGGAGGCCTGGGAATGCATTACGTTGAGCTTCTGGGGTGCGGCCAACACCGTGCGCGCACCGCTGGGGGCCGCCACCACGGACGTGTGCGCGTTGTGCAGGGCGTCGCCGGTGAAGTGGAACATCTTGATCGCGGCCCAGGGGGCGAACCCTCCCAACAGCAGGATCAGGGAGCCGGTGGCCAGCTGAGTGAGCTGCTGCCCAGGTCCTGGGTGGGCGCTGATCCCGGCGCCGTCGATGACCGAGACCCCGATCATCAAGATGATGACCAGCAGCAGCTTGGAGGCGATCATCGCGGCCATGAACTCGATCCACTTACGGACCCAGCCCCGGGTGATATCGGCGGTGGCCCCGGAGAACGCCAGGGGGGTGAGCACGGCGGCGATGATGATCATCATTTTGCGGATCATCATCGCGGCCCAGACCACCACCACGGCCGCCAGGATGACTAGCGAGAACAGCAGGACAACCGCCGGGTTGGCGACCCCTTCGATGCCCCCCATCGCGAGCTGGGCACCCAAACCCGCGATGTTCGTGCCCATGGAGTAGCTGACGACGCCCTCGCTGAGTGAGTCCACCACGCCCAGAAGGATTCTGGTCACGGCCAGGGCGAAGACCGACGCGACCAAAGAGACGGCCAGCCCCTTGACGGCCCGGCCCAGTCCGCTCGGTTCGCGGCGCAGGACCGAGGTGATGACCTGCACGAGGAACAACCCGAGGCAAAGGACTGCGGCTATCGCGGAGGTGGCCAGCAGATCTGTGCTCAGCTGCGGTGAGTTGAGGTTCACCGATGTTGCTGACCCGATCTGGGCCCAGAGCCACGTCGTTGCCTGGGAGGCGGCCTTGCCGAACCAGCCGGCGATGTTGGAGAACGCGTCATTGGCCGCCGAGCCCGCGGCCTGGCCGAGAAGGCAAACCGGGTTGATGGCGTTCGCGCCCGCACAGCTCACTGCTGGCCCACCGCGGCAACGTTGTAGATGATCGCTGCCACGAACCCGTAACCGTCGCGGACCGGAGGCCCCTCCAGGTTGATCACCAGCGACACGCTGAACCGCTGGAGGGTGGGCTTGCCCTGGTCGGTGGTCTGCAACGTGACCTCGGCGTCGACCTGGCGGGCGGTCACTCCCGGGTCGGTGATCTGAGCATTGGCCACGGCGCTGGCCCAGGACACCGGTTCGCTGACGTGCTGAATCTGGACGCTCGTATGTCCTTGGCGGTCAGCGAGCTTGGCCCAGTTGCCTTGGCTTGGCACCGGCGCGAGACCGTTGACGCCGTCTTGGACTGAGGCGACGGCCATCTTGGGCCGCAGTCCGGCGGGAGTCAGCCCCACGACCAGTGGGTCGGTGGACTGGGCCGATTCGGACTGCACCCAGGCCAACAGCTCATCGCGGCTGCTGGTGCGGTAGTCCTGGGTCAACAGCTCACCGGCGAACGCGGCCGCGTAAAGGTCAGGTTGCTGACGGGCTTGCCCACTGACGGCTGGGTATTGCGCGGTGGTCGCCGGCTGGACCGCCGCGACGGCACGCATTCGGTTGATGCTCTGTTCCAGTTCCTGCTGCTGCTCCGATGTCATTGATCCCGGGCGGGACGGCGGCTGGGCTGTCATGAGCGTGGGGCTCGAGCCGTCCGGTACGGGAAGGCCGGCAGAGGTGGTCGACGTCTGGCCGGTGGTGGTGATCCACACCGTGACGAGGACGATGATGAGTACTCCGGCTGCTCCCAGCGCCCACTTCTTACCGGCGCGGCGCCCGGCGATCAGGTTCATGAGAGGGTGCCGCCCTGGGCGTTGAAGAAGTTGACCAGGAACGTGGCGCCACCGATCAGGAACGCCGCGCCCAGCGCGATCAGCACCCCAGACTTGCCCTTGCCTGCCACATGCGGATTGCCCGAGTGTGAGCCGATGGCCCACGCGATCGCCGAGATAGCGATACCGGCGACGGCTGCGATGAGCCCGAAGGTGAGCAGGGCGCCCACGATGGTCTCCAACAACTTGATGCCCGGAAGACCCGTGCGGTTTGGTTGGATGTTGACTCCGCTGACGAACATGGTGAGTGCCCTTTCGCGTCGACCAGGCGGGCTGATCCCGCCGACGCAGCGACTACGCGCAAGGCGGTACACCATGCGGCAACCCCATCCGAGCCGGGCTACGACCCTGTACCGCTGAAGGAGCTGCTACCGAACGTCACACGACGTCGGTGCGTCGAGCCCAGACGAGGTCTCGTGGGCCGGTCAGGCGATGTGCCGCAGGGCGGATACTCCGCCGCTGGTCAGCGACGCATACGTCACGACCTTGACGACGTCGCCGGTGTGTGGCGCCTCCACCACCATGCCACCGCCGATGAACATGGCCACGTGGCCGGGGGAGGCGAGCGTGCCGCCCGATCCGGGGATCAGGACCAGGTCGCCCGGGGAGAGCTGCGCCTGGCTGGTCGCAGTCCCGTCGCCCATCTGGGTGGTGGTCGTTCGGCTCAGGAGGTGTCCTGCTGCGGCCCAGGCTGCGACCATCAGGCCCGAACAGTCATAGGCCGCCGGCCCCGTGGCGCCGAAGGCGTAGGGCTTGCCCAGCTCACCCAGGGCGAACGTCACCGCCGCGGCGGCGGCCGGTGACGTCCCTGCGGGAATCGTGTAGCCGGCAGGCAGCCCGTAGCGGCCTGTCGGGCCGGAAGGCGGTTGGCCGATGCCGCTGCCACCGCACTTCAGTGCGGTCGAGCTTGCCTTGACGGCGTTCAGGATGCTGATCGCGGGATCCATTTGGGCGCGGAAGTTGGACCCGTCAGAGAACGCGGACGCCTGCACCGATTGCGCGGCCTGCCAGGGCGGCGCGGTTTGCCAGTGGGGCAAGGACAGGAGCCGGTCCAGGAAGAGGTTGGTTGAGGCGACCGGCTCCATACGCTGTGCGGCGGTGCCCCACCACGGCTGTTGTTGGAAGATCCCAAGGGAGGCATGGTCGCTACCTACTCCGTCGTGGGGGAAGGCGTTTCCTGCCGGGTCGTTGGGGTTGGCCAGCACCCGCAGCCCCGACTCCGTGAGCCCGACCATCAGAGCGATCAGCGCGGCCTGGTCACCGCCGCGCGCCACCGAAACCGCCGCCACGACACGGCCGTTGGCGGCCGCTGTATCCGAGATCCCGGCGATCGGCCCCGAGGTGGCACATACCGACCCAGCCAGCAGGCCGGTATGGGCCGTGGCGTCGCCCACCCCGCCCACCAGAAGCAGTAACCCGGTCAGTCCCGTCATGGACGTTGCGGCGATGCCGGCGGCGGCCATTGGCAGGGACAGGACCATGCCCGTACTTACCCGCAGGCAGGTACACCATCGGATGCCAACTCACGGTGCCCTGCCAGAGAATGCTTTCCGCGGACCCTCCGGTAGTTACCGTTCCTGACCGGCGGCGTCAGGCCTCGACCGCTCGACCAGGGCAGCGACGTCAGGCAGGTTGTCGTTGGTCAGACCCGTGACCACGCCGTCGATGTCCGCGGCCGGGCGGTTCTGGCTCATCTTCACCTGCACCTCCACCCGCGAGATCTCCAGCTCCACACCAACGATGGCCCGGAGTTGGCCGGCGATGTACTCCGCGGGAGCATCATCAACCGACCACGGGTGCGCCCTACCCGACTCATGGCGATCGGTGAGCCTGCGCACCAGCTGATCGACCCAGGCCTGGTCGTCATGGATCACCAAGTTGCCGTACACATGCGCCGCGGCGTAGTCCCAGGTGGGCACCACACGGCCGTGCTCGGCCGTGCTCGGGTACCACGATGGGGAGATATAGGCGTCCGGCCCATGGGCAATCACGAGGGCCTCCCCGCGCGTAGGGCGTTTCCACTGGGTGTTGTTGCGGGCGAGGTGTCCCAGTAGTGAGCCGTTCGGGCTTCGGTCGCGGTCCAGGAGCAGGGGCAGGAACGTGGCCACGAGACCGTCATCGGTGGTCGTCACGAGGTCGCCAGCGACCACCGTGGCCAGGAAGTGGGCCGTGTGCTCGGTATCCAGCGCGAAGGGCTCGGGTATGTACATGAGCGACATTCTCCGTTCTCCTCAGCTGCCGGGGTCCAAACCAAGACATGGAGCCAAATGACTTGGGTCCAGAGTCACAGGAGCTCACTTCACCCTGTTGGTCAGTGCAGCAAGTGCAGGTCTCCTCCATCAGTCTGTACGTGGGTCGCATAGGTCGATGGTGTGTTGCTGCACTTGCTGCACTGATTCGTCGAGCGGTCAGTCCGCAATGTTGGCCAGGCCGATGCCCTGGAACCGTGACCGGCCGTTGGATCGGGAGTGGGATCCCTCGCGACTCCAAGGCTGCCTTGAGTGTCCGATTGGTCCCTAGGCGCCCCGAGTTCGCGTGGCACCAGGCCTCCCACTCGCCCCACAGCTCGCTGGAAGTGACGTGCATGTGAGGGTTGAGCAGGCATCGGTCGTCGATGAACGCGGCGATGCTGTCGTTGCTGACCCGGTAGGTCGACGTCGCCTCGCTCACCGCGGCGGGCGGGTCGAGGCGGCCGCGCCGCCGGTAGTCCTCCCAGCCGGCCACCGCCCACGCCAGCACGGCCGGGAGGTCAGCGCGGAGCCGGTCCTCGAGGTCTCGGTCTTCCCTGCCCAGGAACGACTGGTCGAACGGTATGACCATCAGCCTCGCCCACAGCGCCGGGTCCGGGTCGTCGGCCGGGACCTTGGGCAGGTGGTTGGTGATCAGGAACGGCAGGTGCGAAGGCGCGAACTCGATGAAGTCCTGGCGCATCTTGCGGGCCCGGATGGTGTCACCGCCGGTGAGGCGTTTGACTGCGGCCACGTCCAGGCGGCGGCCGTCGTCGGTCTCCTGGCAGGTGGCGAGCCGGACCCCGCGCAGGTCGAGCTGGCCGGTGGGGTGGGCGCGTTCGCGGGCCATGAACAGGTCCGGTTCGGCCTCGATGGCATACGAGCCGAGGGCAGCGGCGACGGTGCGGACGAACGTGCCTTTCCCGTTGCGGCCGGTGCCGGTCAGGATCGGCAGGACGTGTTCGATGACCTTGCCGACCAGGGCGAGTCCGACGACGCGTTGCAGGAAGGCGCGGACGTCGGCGTCGGGCAGGGTCGCGGCCAGGAACGTGTCCCACTCGGTGCTGCCCGCACTGGGCTGGTAGGGGCAGCCGGTGACCTTGGTCAGTAAGTCGGCTGGCAGACAAGGATGAGTCCGCCCGGTGGACAGGTCCAGGGTCCCTTCGGGGGTGTTGAGCAGGTGCGGGTTGACGTCGAGCTCGGGCGGCAGGGCTGACAGCTGCGGCAGGGCGGCTCCCAGTTCCAGGACGCCGCGTACCCCGGGTGCGGTCTCGCAGCTTTTGGCGTCGCGCCAGAGGTCTTCACGGTCTTGGGCGGTCCTCATCGAGGATGCCTGCAGGCGGGCGTTGCGTACCGCCCGCATTACGGACTGCTTGGCGGCGCGTTCGCCGTGGTCCAGGGCCCAGCGGCATCCGTCCCAGCTGTGCCATCCGAGCCCGGGGACGTGCAGCAGACGGCCATGCTCCGCTGCGGCGAACCGCAGGGCGATGCGCAGCTGGCAGCGGTGGACCTCCGGGACCAGCCCCACGACGGTTCCCGTGTCCGCCGCGGGGGCACTGGCCAGCGGTAGTGGGTGGACATTGGGCGGCCAAAGGGAGCTCACCGCGTGGGGCTGGAGGTGGGGCCGGCGCCGAAGTAGCAGATCTGGCGCAGCACGTAACGCCGGTGGGTTGTGGTGAGGTTCGCGCCCGTCGCGAAGAGCATCAGCAGCCGGGCCAGCCAGAGGCTGACCCCGACAGGAGCCGGTGAACGATCCGGCGTTGGGCGGGGGAGTAACCCAGGGAGGCGAGCATGCGGTGGGTGATCGCCCGCGAGTTGGGGCCGGCCAGGCTGGTGGAGATGGTCCTCATCGGGTCGGCTGATCCTGCGGCGCGGGCGGTGTCGATGCGCGAGACGATGACCTCGAACGCGGCGCCGATGTGCAGCGGCAGCAGTCTCTCGGCGATCTGCTGGTCCTGGCACCACGCCCCGAAGGTGACCATCAGGCCACAGCCTGGGAGGCGAAGGTGACCGGGCGCCCGGCGGCGACCTTCGTCATGCCGTGCAGGGCGTCGGCCTGGGCGGCGCGGGCGGACCCGTGTTTCCCGCGCACTGCCACACCGCGCAGGATGCGGAAGAGCTCGTCTTGGTCCATGAGGCGTGCGTCCCGCTCGTGCTCGACCAGCCAGGACATCGCCGCGAGCAGCTCGACGTGGCGTGCGTCCTGGCCACCGACCTCCTGGGGCGTGCTCGATCCCATCGCGCATGCCCAGGCTCTTCCGCGGGTGCAGGCGGCGCCCTGGACGGCGAGCCAGAGGTGGTCACGCTGGGGCGAGGGCCACGCAAGGGGCGGCGTCGCAGCCAAGGCGGCGTGCAGGGCGGCGGTCGGGTCGAGGGGGCGGCGGTCTGGTTCCATCGCAGGCACCTGAGGTCAAATAGGAATGATAGTTTGAATCACTGAAATATAGTTTGAGACTATAGAACATGCATGGGAGTGCGCAAGCCAAAGCGTGGATATCTCAGACCAAGGCTGAGGCGATGAATCAGAGCGCCTGCGCGGCCTGATCCGGCCTATCCTTGGCTCGTGGCCAGAGACGAGGTGGAGCAGCAGACCCTTGAGGTCTCTGGCGAGGTCAAGGCGTGGATGGCCCGCCGCAACGTGAGGCAGGAGGCCCTGGCGACCGCTCTGGGGATTACCCAGCCCTCCCTGTCCATGCGGCTACGCGGCCGGACTCGTTGGACCATCCAGGACCTGGTCGTCGTCTCCCAGACTTTGGACGTGCCTGTCTCGGTCCTGTTGGCACCGCTGGAGCGCTGACTCCGCGCGGCGAACGACCACCAGCAGCGAGCTGCCGTGGGCGCTGCAGAGGAGCTCGAGTTCCTGGATGCTGGCCCACCGCAGGTCACACGCCGCGCGGTTGAGGATCAACGCCATCTCGTCCGGCAGGTCGTGGCGTGTCACGGTTTCCCTCTTCGTTGCCATTGGGTGGGCAGATGCGGCAGCGCGTAGCCGGCGACGGGATCTACGACGACCAGCAGTGGTCCTACCCGGCCGAGAACTGCGGCCAGGACCACCGCCGGGACGTGAACTGCCCGAGCCTGACGATGACCCGTCGACGTCGACACCGACGTCGACACCGGCCATCGCGGTGATGGCCGCGGTGGTGAGCCACAGCCCGTCACAAACCGACACGCGACTGGAGAAGTCGCATGGGGCCGAACCGGAGACGAGCCCGGCCGGGGCCGCTTGGTTAGTGTCTCGGCGCATTCGATACGCCTCTACTCGTTTGCCCAACATTTCTGAAGGCATGAAACCTGTCCTCCTGCGGTAGGTCTGGACAGGAACATAGGCCGCCTTCCTACGACCGGGTCAGTCCTTCTACCCTCCATGTCTATTACAAGCACCGACGGGGTCCGCTTGTGGACAACCAGTGCTCAGCCGCCGGGCGCGGCTTGCAGCGGTCGGAGCGTGCGAGTGAGGTCTTCGACGTCCAGCCTCAGCGCGCTGGCCAGTTTGTACGCCGTGACCGCCTGGACTGCACCGGCCTTACCTCGTTCGATGCGTGACACGGTCAAGCACGCGAGCCCGGCCTTGCGGGCCAGCGCCGCCTGGGACAGTCCTCGCCGGGACCGCTCCAGAAGAAGGCGGTCCGGGTCGACCCGTATGCCGTTCATACGTCCTCCTGACGTCCCGCGCCCGTTGTTGAGCGGACCGCGGTTCGAAGCGCCGAGACGGGCAGCTCAAGAAGGAGTGCGGCCCTGGCGAGGCCAGACACGGACACCAGGTTCGCGTGGGCCTTGCACAGCCCATGCTCGGCCGCGTCGATCGCGACCTGGTGGCCGGCGATGAGCGCATCGAGCTTGGCCTGAGTCGACTCCTTGCTCATCGCGGCAACGTGGATCGCCGCGACGGCATCGGACTCGAGCCTCTGTGCCTCCCGCAACCTGGCTCGGGCACGCTCATCCAGCGGCCGACGGGCGGCTCTGGGCATCGTGATTCCTTCCGTTCAAAGATCCAAGCGGTCACGGCTTCTGTCCGATGGATTACCCGCCGTCAGGTACACAATCCGAACGGGGAGGTTGTCCCGGGTCTCGTGGAATTTGAGTGGCGGTCCCCCGCCTGACACCGCCCGTGGGGTAGGT
>Ga0097691_1002053_pt1 | contig 14021 bp, 11 predicted proteins | sample NGESurdeep072012_8_FD_72858 | JGI IMG/M metagenome (GOLD analysis project Ga0097691, IMG submission 72858) | Arctic peat soil microbial communities from Barrow, Alaska - NGEE Surface sample 210-1 deep-072012 | ecosystem: Environmental > Terrestrial > Soil > Wetlands > Peat ...
GGCAGCGGTGAAATCTTGCGCATCCGCGCGGCGGGAAACACGCCGGCGCGCGCAATCGGTCACAGCGCGCGGGCAAGGCGCGCTTGTGTCGGCCTCGCCAGCCCGGGCGGCGCCCGTTACCTGGCGCTGTAGCCGCGCCCTTCCATGCAGGCGAAGGTCGCGCGCTGGAAGATGCTGGCGTCGGCCATCGCGCCCGGCTGCGTCGTCGCCCAGCGGTTGCACTCGCGCCGATCCGATTCGGTCGTCGCCATGCTCTGGCCGTTCTTCGGATAGAAGATCGGCTCGGCGGCGCGCGAAGCCTGCGGCACCGGCTGGCCCGAACGCATTCCGGCCGCCGGATCGACGGCCGGGTAGCCCGGGCTGACGATCACTTCGGGCGCGTCGTAGTAGTAGCCGTCGCTGTACGGATAGGGAGCGTAGTAGCCGTCGTAGTAGCTGATCGCGCCGATGCCGACGCCAAGGCCGATGCCGCCCCAAAAAGCGCCTGGCCAGAAGCCGCGATTGCCCCGACCGCCGCGAAAGAAACCGCCTCGGCCGCGCATGGCCCCGCCATGCCAGCCGGAACCGCCATGACTGGCGCCGACGAAGCCATGGCCGGAGCCGCCAAAGCCGTGGCTGGCGGCTGCGGCAGGAGCCGTGGCCAGCGCGGTGACGCTGGCCAGGGCGGCGGCGAGCGCGAGGGAGGGAATGCTTGTCTTCATGGCCAGGCTCCTTACCGGCCGAGCTCGGCCGTGAGGCCGATTCTGCGACTTTGCGGCACCCTTCGCCCAGCAGTGTCAACGCCGCTGCGCCGGCAGCCGTTTCGATATCTCTCGCCTCTTTTTCCACCGGAGAACAACCATGATGATCCGCTTGTCCCTGGCCGCGTCCGCGCTGGCCCTCGCCGCTGCCGTCGCTCCCGCCCAGGCCGCGGAATCCGTCGGCCAGGCCGCTTCGTCGGCCGCCACCAAGACCGGCCACGCCGTCGGCGAAGCCGGCCGCACGACCGGCCATGCCGTTGCCGATGCCGGCCGCAAGACCGGCGCTGCCGTCAAGCGCGGCGCGCACAAGGCCAAGAACGCCGTCAAGCCGGCTTCGGCGCCCTGAGCTGAAAAGCTCACTCGCAGCGCGCCCCGATGACGGGCGCGTTGCGGCGTTTCCGACTCGCCTGCGCGACCCCGCTCAGGACGCGAGCGCGCGCGCCAGCTCGGCCGCGCACAGGCTCACCGCGGCGTTGGCTTCGTCGATCACCTTGCCCATGGTGATGAAGCCGTGGATCTGACGCTCGAAGCAGACGTAGGTGGCGCGATTGCCCGCCGCGACCAACGCGTCGGCGTAGTCGAGCCCTTCGTCGCGCAGCGGATCGAAGCCGGCGGTCAGCACGAGCGCCGGCGGCAGCCTCGACAGGTCGTCGCGCAGCAGCGGCGAGGCACGCCAGTCGAGGTCGTGCGCCGGTGCGTCGATGTAGTTGTCGTGGTAGTAGGCGATCGTCTCGGTGGTCAGCAGGAAGCCACTGCCGTTGGTCGTGTGTGAGGCGTGGCCGCGGCGCATGTCGGTGGCCGGATAGATGAGCAGCTGCCAGGCGATCGGCAGGTCGCCGGCATCGCGCGCGGCGATCGCCACGACGGCGGCGAGATTGCCGCCGGCGCTGTCGCCGCCGATCGCCAGGCGCGCCGCGTCGATGCCGAGCTCGCCGGCGTTGCGGCGCACCCAGCGGGTCGCGGCCAGACAATCGTCGACGGCGGCGGGGAAGCGGTCTTCGGGGCCCATGCGGTAGTCGACCGAGACGACCGCCGCGCCGGCGCCGTTGCAGAGCTGCCGGCAGAGGACGTCGTGGGTGTCGAGGTCGCCGATGGTCCAGCCGCCGCCGTGGTAGTAGACGAGGACGGGCAGGGCGATCGCGCCGCCGGCGGCGACAGCGCGCGCCGAGGGCTTGTACACGCGCAGCGGGATCGGCCCGTGCGGCCCGTCGCAACTCGTGTCGCGCACCGAGCCGACCTCGGGCGCGGCCGGCTGCGTGAAGGCGCGCCGATCGCGATAGAAGGCGCGCGCCTCGACCGGCGTCAGCGTGTGCATTGCCGGCAGGCCGCGTTCGGCGATCAGGTCGATCAGGGCCTGGGCGTGCGGGTGAAGCATCGTCTCTCCTGCGTTCTCGAGCTGAAAGCGCAATGATCGCCTACAGCTGGCGCGAGCGGGCGAGCGGCGGGTTGCGCGCGAAGTAGCGCTGGATGCCGGTGGCGAGCGCCTCGACCAGCTGGGTGCGGTACTCGGGATCGCGCAGCTTCCTCTCCTCCTCGGGGTTCGAGATGAACGCCGACTCGACCAGGATCGACGGAATGTCGGGCGCCTTCAGCACCGCGAAGCTCGCCTGCTCGACGCTGCCCTTGTGGAGCTTGCCGACCTTGCCGATCTGGCCGAGCACCTCGCCGCCGAGCTTCATGCTGTCCTTGATCTGCGCCGTCGTGCTCATGTCGATGAGCGTGCGCAGGACGGTCTCGTCCTTGGCGTGGATGTTGGCGCCGCCGACGAGATCGGCGGCGTTCTCGCGGTTGGCCATCCAGCGCGCCGCGCTGCTGCTCGCGCCGCCCTGGCTGAGCGCGAACACCGAGGCGCCGCGCGCTTCCGGATTGAGGAACGCGTCGGCGTGGATCGAGACGAAGAGATCGGCCTGGACGCGGCGCGCCTTCTTGACGCGCTCGTGCAGCGGCACGAAGAAATCGGCGTCGCGCGTCAGCATCGCGCGCATGTTCGGGTTGGCGTTGAGGCGATCGCGCAATTGCATCGCGATGGCGAGGACGACGTCTTTCTCGTGCAGCCCGCTCGGCCCGCTCGCGCCCGGATCCTCGCCGCCGTGGCCCGGAACGGTGTAGACGAACGAAAGCTGCTCAACCGCGAACCGAAGTCGCGCGAACTGCTCTCTCAAAAGCTCCAGTCGCTGGAGCTTGTCGCGCAGGGAAGCCGCGCGCTCGAACTGGAGTAGCTCGCTCGACTCCTCCATCTGTCGTTTGAGAACCTCCATCGGCCCATCGGTGGCACCGTCGAGAAAAGCCCGGGCGAGAACGACGCGTTCATCGTACTGCGCAGCCGAGCACCCGGCGACGCACGGGCCGAGGCATTTGCCGATCTCGTATCTGATGCATCCGGGCGTCCGCGCCCCGACCTGAAACAGCTCCTGCTGATCGCTGAAGTGCATCCTTGTGTCCGACTTGCAGTCGCGCAGCATCAGCACGTCGCTCAGCTCGCGGAGCGCCTCTTCGATTCTCTGGGCTCCAACAAATGGCCCGTAGTACACCGACGCATCGTCGGCTGATGGGCCCCGCACTACGGCGAGCTTCGGCGCGGCGCCGCGAGTGATCTTGATGAAGGCGTAATTCGTTCCGTCCCGTTTCATCCGGATATTGAGCCGGGGACGGAACCGCTTGATCAGCCGGAGCTCCTGAAGCAGCGCCGCGAACTCGCTCGGCGCGTACTCCCAGTCGATTGCATCGGCCTCGCGAAGGATTCTCGCCCCTTTGTCCTCGGGATATGCGCAGCGGAAGTAGCTGAGCAACCGGGTTCTCAGCTGCTTCGACTTGCCCACGTACACCACTTCGCCGGTGGCCGACAACATTCGATAGACACCGGGCCTGTCAGTAGCGCCCGATTTAATGGTTGCCCGCATCGCGGCGAGCTGATCGGGGCTGGTAGGCTGGCGGCGGGCAGCATCGCGGATCCGCGTCACGACTGGCAACGGGCGCAAAATGTGGTGGCACGGCCGTCAATCGCATGGGTGCCGATGAGCCGCGCTCCGCAGCGAGCACACGGCTGGCCTTCGCGGCCATAGACCTGAAGACGCTCGGCGAACCTGCCTCGCTCACCGCGGGTGTCGCGATAGTCGCGAAAGCTCGTCCCGCGCGCCTCGATGGACTCATTGAGCACCGAAACGATCGCCTTGTGGAGGGCGCGTGTCTCACCGGCGGTCAGCGAACGTGCCTCACGCGACGGGTCGACCCGAGCGCGCCAGAGCGCCTCGTTGGCGTAGATGTTGCCGATCCCCGCAATTTTCCGCTGATCCATCAAGAGCTTCTTTATCGCTTGTCCGGAGGCCCGAAGAACGACCGATAATTGTGCCGGTGTGAACGATTGGTCAAGAGGCTCTACACCGAGGTTGCCGGTGTAGCTCGCAAACCGCGCCTCGTCCATCAGCGCGACTGTCCCAAGGCGGCGGACATCGCAGTAGTGAAGCGCTCGCCCGTCGTCGAGCGCAAACCGGACGGTGGAGTAAGCCAGGAGTGCCGGGTTGAGCGAGCCGTCGTTGACGATGAGCGCGCCGGTAAAGCGCGGCTGCACCAGCAGCCTGTCGCCAGTGGAGAGATCGGTCACGATGAGCTTGGCCCGGCGCCAGCTGCGCTCGATTCGCGCGCCTTTTACGCGCCGGGAAAGCTCGCGAGCCGATGCTTCGCGGAGCACATCGGGGCGCGTGACGCGAACGCTGACGATTATTGCGCCGCTGATCGCGCGGTCCACGTCGCGCGCGATCGTCTCGGTTTCAGGAAGCTCGGGCATGCAGCTCGAAGCCAGCGCCATCTAGCTCGTCGACGAGTGAAGTCTTCTGCTCACGTGTCAGCTCCATCAGGGGTGGCCGCACCGTCGCCCACGATGCATCTCCGCTGTAATGCGCAATGGTGGCTTTGAGCGCAGGGATCATCGGGTATTTGGCAAAAATGCTGCGGATCTCGTTGAGCCTCAGCTGCTGCGTGTCGGAGTCCGTCGCCCGCCACGAAGCAGCGAGTCGCGCGATAGCCCGCGGGTTGACATTGGCCGTAGCGCTGATGCAGCCCGCGCCACCGTGGCGCATGCCCTGGAGCAGGAACGTCTCACTTCCCACAAAGACGTCGAAGCCCTTCCCGGCGAAATTATCGAGATAGGCCTTGGTGTTGACCCAGTCGCCCGAGGAATCCTTGGCGCCCGCCACGATGCCGGGATACGCCTTGAGCAGTCGCTCAATCAGAGAAAGGGTGATCGGCACCTGGGAAACCGGCGGGATGTTGTAGAGATAGATCCGCAACCGCCTGTCCCCAACGCGCTCGATAACCTCGGCGAAGTTTCTGAAGAGCCCGTCGTCGCTCACGCCCTTGTAATAGAAGGGCGGCAGCATCAGCACGCCCCCGCAGCCGAGCTTCGTCGCATGCGCCGTAAGCCGCACCGAGTCCGTCAGCGCGCAGCAACCAGTGCCCGGCATCATACGCGTCACGTCTACGCCGCCGGCTGCCAACCGATCGAGCAGCTCCACCTTCTCGTCGACGGATAGCGAATTAGCCTCGGAGTTGGTTCCGAATACCGCCAGCCCCACGTCCTGCGAGAGCAGCCAGTGGCACTGCCTCACCAACCGGTCCGGGTCAGGGGAGAGATCGGCCTTGAAGGGGGTGATGACAGGGGAGAGGACGCCGGTGATCCGTTGCGATTCGAATGGCAAAATTGAATTTCAGTGAGGACGCGAGAATAATGGTGCCCGAGACGACCATCGCGGTAGCGCACTGACGCCGACTACGGGGACGGTCGCTTGCGCCTTGACTCGGTCTGGCTCGCCAGACACCTTCCCCGCTCACACTCTCCCGACAATCCAGCCTTGGCCCTTCCCCTCGAACGACTGCGAGCGGCACTCAGCGGCTCATACGTCATTGACCGAGAGCTCGGTCGTGGCGGAATGGCGACAGTGTATCTCGCCCAGGACACGAGGCACGACCGTGTCGTTGCGCTCAAGGTGTTGCACCCGGACCTTGCTGCGTCTCTCGGACCCGAGCGGTTTCTCCGCGAGATCAAACTGGCAGCGCGGCTGAACCACCCGCACATCCTTCCGCTCTTCGACAGCGGCGAAGCGGAGTCGTTTCTCTATTACGTGATGCCGTACATCGAGGGAGAGTCGCTCCGGGAGCGCCTCGAGCGCGAGAAACAGCTCCCGGTGGATGAGGCGGTTCGTCACGCCAAGTCGATTGCTTCGGCGCTGGACTATGCCCACCGACAAAAAATCATCCATCGCGACATCAAGCCGGAGAATGTGATGCTGTATGAAGGTGAGGCGATGGTCATGGACTTCGGGATCGCGAAGGCCGTGAGCGCCGCTGCGAGCGAAACACTGACACAGACCGGAATGATGGTGGGGACGCCAGCGTACGTGAGCCCGGAGCAGGCGGCAGGCGAGATCAACCTCGACGGTCAGAGCGACCAGTACAGTCTCGCCTGCGTGCTGTACGAGATGCTTTCCGGCGAGCGCCCGTTCACCGGCGAAAACGCGGCCGCCATAATGGCAAAGCGTTTCACCGAGACGGCAGCGCCTCTTCGGAGTGTGAGGGGCAGCGTTCCGGAGCACGTCGAGCGGGCGGTGACGAAAGCGATGTCAACCGCCGCGTCTGCACGTTTCTCCACAACAGCGCTGTTCGCGCAGGCACTCGGCAGCGAAATACTCGCGACGCCGACTGATACTGCCACTGTTCCGCACGCAGCTGTGTCGGCTGCCAAATCCGTGGCTGTGCTTCCGTTCGCCAACATGAGCGCAGACGCCGAGAACGAGTACTTCACGGACGGCATGGCTGAGGAGCTGATCAACGCCTTGTCCAAGATCCAGGCGCTGCGCGTGGCATCGAGAACGTCCTCGTTCGCATTCAAGGGAAAGAACGAGGACATCACCGAGATTGGCCGAAAGCTGAAGGTGTCGACCGTTCTCGAAGGCAGCGTGCGGAAGATGGGTAACCGACTCCGAATCGCCGCGCAGCTCATCAACGTTGCTGACGGTTATCAGCTGTGGTCGGAGCGCTTCGATCGAGATGTCGAGGACGTTTTCGCCATCCAGGACGAGATCTCGCAGGCGATATTCAACGCCCTGCGCGTGATACTCAGCGAGGGCGAGAAGAAGGCAATCGAGCGCGACCGGTCCGTCAACGTGCAGGCATACGAGTACTACCTGCGCGGCCGGCAGTTCATTCACCAATGGAGCCGGAGCGGGCTCGAGTATGCCCGGCAGATGTTCAGGCGCGCGATCGAGATCGATCCCGACTACGCTCTCGCGTACGCAGGCCTCGCCGACAGCTGCTCCCTCTTGTACATGAACTGCGACGCCCGCGAGCAGAATCTCACACAGGGAAATGCGGCGAGCCGCCGGGCTCTCGAGCTGGGTCCCGATCTCGCCGAAGCGCACCTCGCATCCGGACTGACCCATTCGCTGAGCATGCGCTTCACCGAAGCCGAGCGGGAATTCGAGTTTGCAATGAAGCTCGACCCGACGCTTTTCGAGGCGGTGTATCACTACGGGCGAGCGAGGATCGCCCAAGGTGCGTTCCCGGAGGCCGCGAGGCTGTTCGAAAGGGCATGCGTGCTGCGACCCGAGGACTTTCAGGCGCCCCATTTTCTCGCGCAGTGCTACGTCGCAATGGGGATGAAGGAGGAAAGCCAGGCGACGTACCGAAAGGCCCGTCGTCTCATAGACGAGCGGCTAGAACTCAATCCGGATGACGCCCGGGCCTCCCAGCTAGGCGCAGGCCTCGCCGCAAATCTGGGTGAAAGGGAAGCGGCAACAGAGTACGCGCGCCGAGCGCTGACGATCAATCCCGACGACCCGCTCCTGCTGTACAACATTGCCTGCATGTACGCGCTGCTGGGAAATCCGAACGAATCTCTCGACTGCCTCGAGAAGGCGGTGGACAAGGGTTACGGCCAGAAGGACTGGGTGGAGCACGACTCCGACCTCAACTCGCTGCGCGAATTGCCAAGATTTCAGCGCATCGTGGAAGGGATGTAGAGAATATCCGGCTGCCGCGCGTGACGAACCGTGGCCTAGCTGTCGGCGACTCAGCGGGCCAGTATTGTGAACTCGTGAATGACCTGCAGCAACGCCTCGAACTTGGTCTGACCGGCCGTTACGTTGTGGAACGCCCCCTTGGTGAGGGCGGCATGGCGGTTGTTTTCCTCGCTCGTGATCTCCGCCACGAGCGAACGGTTGCCGTGAAGGTGCTGCGTCCCGAGATCTCGGCGGAGATTGGTGCCGAGAGGTTCCTTCGCGAGATCAAGATGGCGGCGAGCCTTAATCACGCCCACATCCTTCCGGTCTTCGACTCTGGCAGCGCAGACGGCTTGCTTTTCTACGTCATGCCGAACATGGAAGGGCACTCGCTTCGGCATCGGCTGGACGACCAGGGACAACTGGCTCTCGAAGACGCGCTCCGCATAACGGTTGAGGTGGCGTCGGCGCTCGATTACTCGCACCGTCACCAGGTAATCCATCGCGACGTAAAGCCGGAGAACATCCTGCTGCACGAAGGTTCAGCGCTGGTTGCCGACTTCGGCATCGGCAAGGCGCTGAGCGGCGGCAAGTCGATCACTCACACGGGCCTGGCCGTCGGCACCCCGGCTTACATGAGTCCCGAGCAGGCGAGCGGTGAGACGGCGATCGACGGCCGAACCGATCTCTACAGCCTGGGTTGTGTGCTGTTCGAGATGCTTACCGGGGAACCGCCTTTCACTGGCCCGAATGCACAGTCGATCATCGCGAAACGCTTCATGTCGCCCGTTCCGCGCGTGCAGATCACGCGAGATGTGCCGGATGCGGTGGAAGCCGCGCTCAGCCGCGCGCTGGCGCGATCACCGGCAGACCGGTACCGCACCGGTGCCGACTTTGCGGATGCCCTGCGCCTCATCCTTCGCACAGGGGAAGGCTCAGCGGTTCACACTCCGCCCGAAGTGAAGAGCTCCAGCGGTCCAAAGGCGATCGCCGTGCTCCCGCTTGCGAACATGAGCGCCGACCCCGAGAACGAGTATTTCAGCGACGGCATGACGGAAGAGATCATCAACGCGCTCGCCAAGGTGCCGGGAGTGCATGTGGCCTCACGCTCGTCGTCGTTCGCTTTCAAGGGCAAGAAAGATGTGGACGTGCGACAGGTGGGGGAGCGACTCGGCGTGACGTCGGTGCTGGAAGGCAGCGTTCGGAAGATCGGCAACCGCATTCGCATCGCGGCGCAGCTGGTGAATGTGGAAAACGGGTATCAGCTATGGTCTGAGACGTACGATCGCCAGCTCGAGGACGTCTTCGCTGTGCAGGACGAGATATCGAGGTCGATCGTCGAGGCGCTGAAGGTGCGATTAGGTAGCGCGAGTGCACCGGTGGTGGTGCCGACGAAGAACCTTGAAGCCTACACCACGTATCTGAAGGGCCGCTATCACTTCGACAAGGCCAGCGAGCAAAGTCTTCGAAAGGCGCTCGACTTGTTTCAGCACGCCCTGCTCCAGGATCCGGGATTCGCGCGGGCGTATGCGGGGATAGCCGACGTCTGGTGCGGTCTCGCGGACGACTGGGTTGCACCGGACGACGCTTATCCGCAGGCAAAGGCGGCGGCAGAGCGGGCGTTGCAGCGCGACCCCGACCTTGCCGACGCGATGATCTCGGTGGGCAAGGTGCTGTGCTGGCACGAGTGGGCGTTTGCCGAAGGAGTGGAACGTCTGGATCGCGCGGTTGAGCTCAGTCCAAACAACTCCGAGGCGCAATGGGTCCTTGGGACTGCGTTGCCGCTGGTTGGCCGAATGCGCGAGGGTGTCGAGGCCGTCAGGCGGGCGGTTGAGCTGGACCCGTTGCGTGTGGAGTACGCTGGGTGGCTGACTCGCTTCCTGCTGTACGACAAGGACTATGAAGGCGCGATCGCGGCGGGGAAGGAGCTGCTGGAGGTCGACGAGGAGTATGGGCGCGGCTTCGTGTGGATGGGGTCGGCTTATCTCGCACTGGGGGATCCGACAGCTGCGCTCGACTGGTTCCAGCGAGGGCAGGCCCTCAAACGTGCAGTGCGTTCGTACGATGTGATGATCGTGCTGGCGCTCGCCGCTCTGGACAGACGCGAGGAAGCCGAAGAGATCATGACCCGGCTCGAGAACGAGTCCAGGCAGCAGTATGTCCGTTCCGAGTACCTCGCCATGGGGCACGCGGCGCTCGGCAACATGGATAGCGCGTTCGAGTCGCTGGAGCGGGCGTACCAGGCGCGGTCGGCCGGCCTGATCTATCTTCACCTTGACCCGGGCTACGACCCGTTGCGCGCGGATCCCCGGTACGCGGACATTCTGGCGCGGATAGGCGTACGGTAGCTTACGCCGGCTCGCGCGCGATTGTCTCGGTTTCAGGACGCTCCGGCGTGCCGCTCCAGCTCGCGATAACCGATGTCCCGCCGCATCTGCTTTCCGCTGAAGCTCACGCGCTCGGCGTATTCGCGTGAGCACGCCGCCGCTTCGTCGAGAGTCGGGGCGACTCCGGTAACGGCAAGGACCCTGCCGCCCGCCGTCACGAGCTCGCCCGTATCCGCGTTTCGCTTTGTGCCGGCGTGAAATACGTGAATGCCGTGGGGAGGAGCCGGCATGCGGATGGAATCGCCAATGCGCGGCGCGTCGGGGTATCCGGACGCGGCCAGCACAGTTGTCACCGAATGCGCGTTGCTCCACTCGACGGGGCCCGCATCCCGAATCGACTCTCCGCCGGCCACCAGACTCATCAGCTCGAGCAGTGAGCTCCTCATGAGGGGGATGATCGCCTGTGTCTCGGGATCGCCGAACCGACAGTTGAATTCAACCACCTTCGGGCCCTCGGCGGTGAGCATCATGCCGGCGTAGAGCAATCCGGTGAATGGATGTCCCGAGCTCCTGAGGGCTGACAGCGTGGGCAGGATGACGCGATCGGTGATGTCTTCGATGACCGCGGCCGACGCCAGCGACACCGGCGCGAACGCCCCCATCCCCCCAGTGTTCGGGCCGAGGTCGCCATCGAGGAGCCGCTTGTGATCCTGTGCGGCAAGCAGTGGAACGACGTTCGTCCCGTCAGTGATGACAAAGAGTGAAAGCTCCTCGCCGCTCATGAACTCCTCCACGAGCACTTCGGTACCGGCCGCGCCAAAAACGCGGTCGCCGAGGATCATTTCTATCGCGCGGTCGGCTTCTTCGATGCTTTGCGCGACGACGACTCCCTTGCCGGCAGCGAGCCCCGATGCCTTGACGACAACCGGCGCACCCGACTGTCTCACCGCCTGCTTCGCGCCGTCAATCGTTCGGTGAAGGGTCGCCGCCGCCGTGGGAACGCCGACCCCGCCCATGATTTTCTTGGCGAACGCCTTCGAGCTCTCGATTCTTGCCGCCCCCGCTGTGGGGCCGAAGATGGATCGCCCATTCTCCCTGAAAAGATCGACTATGCCCGCTTCGAGGGGGCCCTCCGGGCCGACGACGGTGAGGTCGACATTTGCCCGGGCGGCAAAGCCGTTCAATCCCTGGATGTCATTCGCTTTCACGGGGATGCAGTCGCAGATCTCGGCAATCCCCGCGTTACCCGGCGCGCAGATCAATTCCAGGGACGGATCGTCGGCGATGAGCTTCCAGGCGAGCGCGTGCTCGCGTCCGCCGCCACCAACCAAAAGAACCTTCATCGCCGCCTAGGAAAAGGCGTGCTCGACGTCAGCAAGAAGGTCGTTGACGTCCTCGACTCCACACGAGAGGCGAACGAGCCCCTCCGTGATTCCGAGTTGCGCGCGGCGCTCCGGCTCCACCGAGGCGTGCGTCATCGAAGCCGGATGACTGATGAGACTTTCGACTCCACCCAGCGACTCGGCCAGCGAGAAGACGCGCACCTTCGACAGAACTTCGGCGGCTCGCGCCTTGGTACCGAGATCGACCGAGATCATGCCGCCGAAACCCGTCATCTGCTTTGCGGCGAGGGCGTGCTGGGGGTGGGACTCGAGCCCGGGATAGATCACGCGTTCTGCGCCAAGCTTGCCGGCGAGCCAGGCGGCAACGCGGCGGCCATTTGCGTCGTGCTGCGGCATGCGCAGATGAAGTGTCTTGGTGCCTCGCAGAGCGAGCCACGAGTCGAACGGGCCCGGCACCGCGCCGGATGCGTTCTGGATGAACTGAATGCGCTCCGCGAGGTCGTCGTCGCGCATGATGGCGATGCCGCCGACCATGTCGCTGTGGCCGTTGAGATACTTCGTCGTCGAATGGTACACGATGTCCGCGCCATGGACGAACGGCCGCTGGAAGAATGGCGTGGCAAACGTGTTGTCCACGATGAACAGCGCGCCGGCGCGTTTTGCAATCTCGCCGGCGGCGGTGAGATCGGTGATCCGCATCAATGGATTGGTGGGCGTCTCGACCAGAATTGCCCGCGTGTTGGGTGCGCACGCGTCGGCAATCCGCTGCGGGTCGCGAGTGTCCACGAAGCTGAAGCAGAGGCCGAAATTCTTCAGGATCTTGTCGAACAGGCGGAACGTCCCGCCGTAGACATTTTCTCCGCAGACGATGTGATCGCCCGACTTGAACAGCTTCATGATCGAGTCCACGCATCCCATTCCGCTCGAGAACGCAAACCCGTGAATTCCTCCTTCCAGCGAGGCGACGTTTCGCTCCAGCGCCTCGCGCGTGGGATTCTTTCCTCGCGCGTACTCGTAGCCCTTGTTCTTGCCGAGTGCCTCCTGGACGTACGTTGAGGTGGTGTAGATGGGCGTCATGATGGCGCCCGAGAGGAGATCGGGGCGCTGTCCGGCGTGAATTGCCTTGGTGGCGAATGCGGCGTTCTGGTCTTCGTCGAAAATGCGAGTCATGCGGATCCGGGCAGTGAGAGTCATCCCAAAGATACGTACTTGGTCAGTTTGGATGTCAATGAAGGTCAAGCGAGAGCACCGCAGGTCCGACGAGCCAGGAATTGAGGCAGTGAGGTTCCCGGTGAGGTCTCAGGAATCCCATGAAATGAAATGACGATCCGGGCACGTGACTGGCTGGGAGTCCTGAGCATCCCGCGGTCATCATTGGGGGATGAGTGATTTCAAGAATCTCAAGGTCTGGCAGAAGGCGCACACGATGGCCCTCGACACACATCGTGTGGCGTGCAGGATTCGCGGGTCGAACCAAAGCGGTCTGCGAATGCAGATGATCCGTGCGGCGATGTCCGTCCCGGCAAATATCGTGGAGAGCCGAGGACAGCTCACTCGGCGCGAGGGATGCCGCTACCTACGCATTGCCCTCAATTCTTCTACCGAGCTGGAGTACCACCTGTTAACCGCACTCGATTTGAAGGCAATCACCACGTCTCAGTGTTCGACCTTGACCAGCCAATTGGTGGAGGTGAGAAAGATGCTCTATGGACTCATTCGGTCGCTGAGCAACCACGGCGATCCGGACAAACCACCCCATCAGTCGTGAAGACGGACCTATCCTCCCGTCCGTACCTATCCTCCCGTCCGTACCTACGTCTCGCACCTCACCTCCTACCTGTCCACCTCGGCTCCTTTCACCTCGGACCTGTGGTTAGCTCAAAGAATTCAGGCAGGGACGATTTCAGACAATGCGCCAAACTGATCCACTACCGAGAGATAGCCCGAGCGGGCGAATCGCGTCGCGCTAGATTACGCGCCTGCTGAACTCGCACAGGGGAGAGTTGCTGAATGGCTTATGAAGGATTGATGGTCAGCGTTTCCGGCGTGCGCGGGCGCGTCGGTGAGGGCCTTACGCCGGAGATAGTCGCCAGGTTCGCCGCGGGCTTCGGCGCATGGTCGAGAGCGCGCTCGGGCGTGGACTCACCGACCGTCGTCGTCGGGCGGGACAGCAGGGTTTCCGGCCCGATGTTTCATCGCATCGTGCTGAGCGCACTCCAGTCCGTTGGCTGCAACGTCATGGATGTCGGAATGGCGCCGACACCGACGATTCAACTCGCTGTCGAGCATCACCACGCTGCCGGCGGTCTGGCGATCACCGCCAGCCACAACCCCATCGAGTGGAACGCCCTCAAGTTCATCGGTCCATCCGGACTCTTCCTCGACGGCGCCGAAGCCGCGGACATGCGGCGCGTGGTCGAGGGCGACATCCCGTACGTGACCTGGGACAAGCTCGGCGTATTGGGCGAGGACGCGAACGCAATCACCCGCCATCAGGATCTCATTCTCGCACTGCCTTTTCTTGACGTCGACGGTATCCGCCGCCGGGAGTACCACGTGGCGCTCGACTGCGTGCGCGGCGCCGGCGGTGCTTTCATGCCGACCCTTCTCAAGCGGCTT
>Ga0097691_1002055_pt1 | contig 14012 bp, 12 predicted proteins | sample NGESurdeep072012_8_FD_72858 | JGI IMG/M metagenome (GOLD analysis project Ga0097691, IMG submission 72858) | Arctic peat soil microbial communities from Barrow, Alaska - NGEE Surface sample 210-1 deep-072012 | ecosystem: Environmental > Terrestrial > Soil > Wetlands > Peat ...
CCGCCACATCCGATAGACGTCGCGTACCGGCTGCGGAATATCGATGTAACGCTCCCCCGACACCTCCTGCAGAATCAGCTCCATCGGAAACAGCGGCTCAAGGTCGGCCGGACCGATCGGCTGCTTCGTTCCCGGATGCAAAACAGGGGGCAAGGGCTTCGGAAGATCGGCCGTCAAATTGTACCAAGTCTTCGGAATGTGCGTTTCATCCAAGACAAATTTGACCTGGTCACTCACGCAACTCTCCTTTGCTAAGTCCGACACTATCAAACTTGGGGCAACATACATGAGAGAGCCGAAGTTGTGAACTCGGCTTGGCCGGGGGCGGTCAACGTGGAATGCTCGACCGCAAGACCGCAACGCCAAACGACCTCCCGAGGCAGGAAGTGCTGCTTTTGCGGCTCCGAAGCGCCGCAATAAAGTGCCAGAAGCGGCATGACGGGGCTTCACAAGACTGATATTAGATTTAGAATTCGCGTTTGCGCGGCGTAACGACGGCAACGATTGTCTGCCCTGCGGGCCCGGTGTCGAATGAAACGCGCCAAACGTTCTTTTCCGAGGGAGGGGGAGATGCACCGAGTATTCACGCCGCTCATCGCTGCTGCAGCATTTTTTCTTGTAACCACCACCGTTAGCGCACAGGAAAAGCTCAAGATCGGCCTTATCTATTCGCTTTCCGGCCCGCCGTCCGTGCTCGGCCAGCAATCGAAAAATGGCTTTGAGCTCGCGCTCAAGGAACTCGGCGGAAAAATGGGCGGCCGGGACGTGGAGCTTTTTATTGCCGACGACGAGCTCAAGACCGACCTCGCTATCCAGAAAGTCAGAGGATTGATTGACCGGGATCAAGTCGACTTCGTCGTCGGACCAATTTTTTCGAATGTGCTGCAGGCGATTCACAAGCCCGTTATGGATGCAGGAATTATTTTGATCAGCACCAATGCGGGCGCTTCATCGTATGCTGGAAGCGCATGCAATCCCAATTTTTTCGTGACGTCTTATCAGAACGATCAAATTTTTGAGACCCTTGGCACGGTCGCGCAAAACCGCGGATACAAGCGAATTTTCGCTTTGGTTCCAAACTACCAGGCTGGTAAAGATGCGATCGCTGGTTTCAAGCGCACCTATAAAGGCGAGATGGTCGAAGAATCTCTCGTCCCGCTCAACACTCTCGACTTTCAATCGGAGCTGAGCAAACTCGGTTCCTTAAAGCCCGATGCCTTGTTTACCTTCATGCCAGGAGGCTTAGGCATTGCTCTAATCAAGCAATTCAATCAAGCGGGGCTTAAAGATCGCGTTCCGATACTTTCTGCATTTACAGCTGACGAGGCAACTCTTCCAGCGCTGCAGGACGCAGCAATCGGCATTTTTGGTGCTCTCACCTGGGCGCCCAATACCGACAATCCGCAAAACAAGAAATTCGTCGCGGCCTACGAAGCTGCCTACAATGCGGTGCCCGCGTCGTACGCAATGCAGGCTTATGACGCCGCCATGCTGATCGATAGCGCGGTTCGTTCGCTAAAGGGAAATCTATCGGACAAAGACGCCGTGCGCGCGGCGCTTAAGAAAGCAGATTTTCAGTCGCTGCGGGGCTCGTTCAAATTCAATAGCAACGGATATCCAATTCAGGATTTCTATTTGACGAAGGTCGCAAAGCGCGCCGACGGTAAATTCCAAACGGAAATCGTCGAAAAAGTACTTACCAATAATGCTGACAGGTACGCAAAGGATTGTAAGCCGCAATAGGTCTCGCGGATCGGGGTTGAGCGACACATAACCTCTGTCGGTTCCAAAAATCTCCATCTATTGGATTCGCGATCCCCAATGAATCAGAACATGATTGCTAGATGTACGAAATTGACTTCCGCCCACTGGTATCTTCGCTAAGCGAAATATTATTTTGGAATGACGGCGGTCGCTTCAATTTCTACCTTCGCTCCTGCCTCCAGAAGGCCGGCGACAATCAGCAGTGTCATGGCCGGAAAATGGCGCCCGATCACTCGACGATAGGCCTCGCCCACTTCCTTCTGGCGTGCGACATATTCGGCCTTGTCGGTCAAATACCAGTTGAGACGGACGAGGTGGCTGGGCTTGCCGCCTGCCTTCACTAGAATCTGCATAACATTGGATAGCGCTTGCTCTACCTGCACGACAAAATCGTCGCTTTCGAATTTGGCGCGGTCGTTCCACCCGACCTGGCCGGCGACGAAGACTTGTCGGCCCTCAGCAGCGACGCCGTTCGTATAGCCTTTGGAGGCAACCCAATTGTCGGGGTGCAGAAATTCAAAATTAATTGTGCTCATGGGCGTCACCATTCACGATTGCTGTCGCAGTTTGAAGCGCTGGATTTTGCCTGTCTGGGTCTTCGGCAAAGCGCCGACAAAACTGACCGAGCGTGGATATTTGTAGGGTGCGATCACGGCCTTGACGTGATCCTGCAGCCGCTTGACGCAAAGCGGGTCGCCGATGACGCTCGGTTTGAGCACGACATAGGCTGCAACGATCTCCCCGCGCTCGGTGTCGGGTGCGCCAACCACCGCGCATTCGGACACGTCAGGATGCGAAAGCAGCGCCGCCTCCACTTCCGGACCGGCAATATTGTAGCCGGCCGACACGATCATATCGTCGGCGCGGGCGGCAAAATGAAAGCGGCCCTCTGCATCGCGCAGGAATGCATCCCCCGTCAGATTCCAACCGTCGCGCACATAGGATTTCTGCCGTGCGTCGGCGAGATAACGGCAGCCGGTTGGTCCGCGCACTGCAAGCCGCCCGACGGTGCCCGGCGCAACCTCATTCATGTGCGCATCCACGATCTTTGCTTCGTAGCCGCTCACGGGTCTTCCGGTCGCCCCCGCGCAGGCATCGCCGATTCGGTTGGTAATGAAAATATGCAGCAATTCGGTGGTGCCGATACCATCCAGAATTGGCTTGCCGGTCTTGCGTGTCCAATCCTCGAACACCGGCGGCGGCAGCGTTTCACCAGCCGACACGGCAATGCGCAAAGAAGAAAGGTCAGCGCCATTATCCATAGCTGCCAACATGGCGCGATAGGCGGTCGGAGCAGTGAAGCAGATCGTGGCTTTATACGTTTCGATGATTTCGATCATGTTGGCTGGGGACGCATTTTCGAGCAGCGTCGCGGTGGCGCCAAAACGCAGCGGGAAAATCGCGAGCCCGCCAAGGCCGAACGTGAATGCAAGTGGTGGCGAGCCAACAAACACGTCGTCGGGCGTCACATTCAGCACTTCCTGGGCGTAGCCATCCGCAATAATCAATAGATCTCGATGGAAATGCATTGTGGCCTTCGGTTCACCGGTCGTGCCGGAGGTGAAGCCGAGCAGCGCCACGTCATCATGGCTGGTCTTCACCGCGTCGAACTTCACCGACTTGTCGAGCGCGATGCGGTCGAGCTCGGCATCGTGATTAGACGTGCCGTCGAAACTCACGACCTGCTTGAGAAAACGGCTATTTTTTGCGGTGACGACCAACTCATCGGCGATGCGGCTATCAGTTAGCGCGAGCGAAATCTCAGCTTTGTCGATTATCTTAGCGAGCTCGCCGGCGCGCAGCATCGGCATGGTGTTAACTACCACCGCGCCGGCCTTGGTGGCGGCGAGCCAAGCCGCAACTAGCGCTGGATTGTTGCCGGAGCGGATTAGAACCCGATTTCCCGGCTCGATGCCGTAATTTTCGACTAGCGCATGGGCCAGCCGGTTCGACCAATCGGTCAGTTCTTTATAGGTGCGCCGCCGTCCATTGCCGATCAGTGCCACGCGATCGCCGCAGCCTCTCTCCACCAAGCGGTCGGTCAATTCAACTGCGATATTGAGTTGTTCCGGATACTGGAACTCGGGCCGCTCTAGAATGAGATCGGGCCACTGATCGAATGGCGGGAGATTATCGCGCGCGAAGGTGTCGACATGCGCGGACGGACCGAGCGAAGCAATTTTTCTTGCAGGTGCGCTCATGCGTGCGATCCTCCATTGCGAATGCGGGTGGCGAGCCCGTCGAGATGCTGGATCATAGCTTCCGATTCCGCGCTGTCGAAATCCGAGAGCAGCGCGTCGACCCAGCCCTCATGGGCTTTGGCAATTCGCAAAAACTGTGACGCGCCTTTCGGCGTCAGCCGCACTATAATGGCGCGGCGGTCATCGTCTGGGGCCTTGCGCACCACAAGTTTATCCGTAACCAGCCGGTCGATGATGCCGGTAACGTTGCCATTGGAAACCATCAGAAAGCGTGACAGCTCTGTCATAGTCATGCCGGCGTTTGCGCGGGCAAGCGCCGCCATCACGTCGAATTGCGGCAGCGTCGTTGCGAATTCCACGCGCAAGCGTTCGCGTAATTCCGCCTCGATCGCTCGCGCTGTGCGCAGCAATCTGATCCACAGGCGCAGCCGCTGCTTACTGGCCGGCCGGCCGGCAGTTCTTGTGCGCGCGCGGGAAACGGCTGTCATGGCACGGCTCCGGATATCGAAATCGCCTGTCCATTGATTGCGTCCGCGCCCGGCAAGCAAAGCCAAAGCACTTTTTGCGCGACTTCCTCGGGAGAAATGAGGCGGCCGGTGTCATTATCGCGTGCAAACGCGGACCGGCTGTCCTCAGCTGACCGGCCAGTCTTGGCAGAGATCTTTGCAACCGCGTTCGCCAGCAATGGGGTGTCGGTGTAGCCAGGACAAATGGCGTTGACCGTTACGCCGGTTGGCGCAAGTTCGATGCTCAGCGCGCGCGTGAGACCGACCACGCCGTGCTTTGCCGCGCAATATGCGGCAACGTATGGGTAACCTTTCAGGCCCGCCGTCGAGGCGATGAAGATGATGCGCCCGGATGCGCCAGAATGCTTCCGCGTGACATCGGCGAGCGCCGACTTTACCGTGAGAAATGCACCGGTCAGATTGACGTCGATCGTCCGTTGCCATTGCGCCAGATCAATTTTTGCAACCGGCGCGCTATCAGCCATTCCAGCGTTGGCAATCACAATATCGATTGGACCATGAATTTTGCGTGCCGCGTTGGCCATAGCCTCGCAGTCACTCTCCCGCGTGACATCGGCGGTAATCGCGACCGCGTTTTCAAGGCTTGCGACGACTTCATCCAACGGCGCTCGCCGCCGTCCGACAATCGAGACCGAAGCCCCCGCGCCGGCAAGCGCACGGGCAATCGCTGCTCCGATGCCGGTGCCGCCTCCGGTAATTAACGCGTGACGCCCGGCAAGCGCGCCCATCACACTTTCCCTGTCATGACTTCGGCGCGTGCTTTGAGCCGGTGCAATTGGTCGCGGCCAGCGAGATACGGTTTCGGCCAGATTGCACCTTCGTAGCCGAGATCGGCGGCTGCATGCAGCGTCCAATAAGGATTGGCCAAGTGCGGGCGCGCCAGACACACGAGATCCGCCCGCCCAGCCATCAAAATGGAGTTGACGTGATCGGGCTCGTAGATATTTCCGACCGCCAGCGTGGCGACACCGGCCTCGTTGCGAATGCGGTCTGAGAACGGTGTCTGAAACATGCGGCCATAGACGGGTTTGGCTTGCGTCGAGGTCTGCCCGGCCGAGACATCAATGAGATCAACGCCGGCCACAACCAGCATGCGCGAAATGGCAACCGCGTCCTGTGGCGTGATGCCATTCGGCCCAACCCAATCGTTGGCGGAAATACGCACCGATATTGGTTTATTCTCGGGCCAAACCGCACGCACGGCATTAAACACTTCCAGCGGGAACAGCATGCGGTTCTCTAGACTACCGCCGTAGCGGTCGGTCCGTATATTGGTCAGCGGCGTGATGAAAGACGACATCAGGTAGCCGTGGGCGTAATGCAGCTCCAGCCAATCGAAGCCGGCGCGCACGGCCATTTGAGCGGCGCGCACGTAATCGTCGCGCACTCTGTCCATGTCGGAGCGGTTCATCTCGCGCGGCACCTGGTTTCCGGGGCTCCAAGGCACAGGCGACGGGCCTATGACCTCCCAATTGTCGGCGGCGAGCGGCGCATCCATCGTTTCCCAGCCGAGTTGGGTCGAGCCTTTCGCGCCGGAATGGCCGAGCTGAATGGCGATTTTCGCATCGGTCTCGGCGTGGACAAAATTAACGATGCGCTTCCAGGCCTTCTCATGCTCGTCCCGATAGAGGCCGGTGCAGCCGGGCGTTATTCGTCCCTCGGGCGACACGCAAGTCATTTCGGTAAAGACCAACCCGGCTCCGCCCTTCGCACGCTCAGCGTAATGCACAAAATGCCAGTCGTTCGGATTACCCTCTACCGCACGATATTGCGCCATCGGCGAAACCACGACACGGTTTTTGAGCTCAATGCCGCGCACGCGGAATGGCACGAACATCGGCGCATGATTGACTTGCGGTGTCAGTCCCGTGGCCTTTTTTTCGAACCATTTTTCAGCTTTGGCCAGCCACGTACTATCGCGTTGACGCAGATTTTCATGACTAATGCGTTGCGAGCGCGTGAGCAGTGAATAATTAAACTGAACCGGATCGAGGTGGAGATAGCGCTCTACATTTTCGAACCACTCGGTCGAATTTCGCGCCGCGCTTTGCAGCCGCAATACCTCGAGCCTTCGCTCGTCCTCATAGCGAGTAAATGCAGCTTCCATGGAGGACTCAGTGTGCAGATAACCCGCCAGGGCGATTGCACTCTCCATGGCGAGCTTCGACCCAGAGCCCACAGAGAAATGCGCAGTCGCGGCGGCATCGCCCAACAGCACGATGTTGCGATAGCTCCACCGCTCGCACAGCACGCGGTTGAAATTGAGCCACGCCGAGCCGCGCAGATGGCGGGTATTGGACATCAATCTGTGGCCACCGAGATTACGCGCAAAAATCTTTTCGCAGGCGGCAATGGTCTCATCAATGCCCATGCGGTCGAAGCCCGCACGAGTCCAGGTCGCTTGCGAACATTCGATGATAAAAGTCGCTGTATCGGCATCGAACTGATAGGCATGCGCCCAGATCCAGCCGTATTCAGTTTCTTCGAATATAAAGGTGAATGCGTCGTCGAATTTCTGATTGGTTCCAAGCCAGACATATTTGCAGGCGCGTACATCGATGTCGGGCTGGAAAATATCGGCATGGCTTGTTCGGACGCGCGAGTTTACGCCGTCGGCCGCGACGATAAGGTCGAAGTCACGATAGGCTTCGAGGTCTTTCGCTTCAGTCTCGAATTGGAGCTGCACACCAAGTGCGCGGGCACGATCCTGAAGGATGCTCAAGAGCCGTTTGCGGCCGATGCCGCAAAAGCCGTGGCCGGTCGAAGTGACGACCGAATTGCGGTAGTGCACCGCAATGTCGTCCCAATAGACGAACTCGCTTCGAATGAGCTCCGCGCTCTCCGGGTCGTTGGCCTTAAGATTGTCGAGCGTTTCATCGGAGAGCACAACGCCCCAGCCGAAGGTATCGTCCGGTCCGTTGCGTTCGACCACGACCACGTCGTGCGAAAGATCGCGCCGTTTCAGGGAAATCGCGAAATATAGTCCAGCCGGACCACCCCCAAGACAGACGGCACGCATCGTCGGCTCCTCTATGGTTTTTCACCATCAGCATGGCGCGAATTGCGATATATTACAAGTCTAAAATATTTAGACCTAAAGCAAATGAATAAACGACCTAGCTTTTTTCATCAACCAAGCGATGTAAGAAAGCGGCTTGCAATAAAGCCGGGCATGGTGGGCACCTGCTTGGGCTGTCATCAAGCCGGGCACGGACGTCGCGAGATGGGCCACGTTCCGTAACCTGCCATTCTGCGAATCCAATTGCCCTGTCCGGGTCTGGTTGCCTGAGCAGGTCGCGCCTCATAATCACTCAATCCATGGCAAATTGCACTAACTGCCATGATTTCATTTATCTTTGCCGCGTTTGAGATCTAGGCCATAGAATCCAATGACATAAAATATCACTTATTTGTCGCCTACTGCTTCTTCACGCGCATTTGCGCGATTGTGACATCGTTGCTGCTGTCAAGCGGACGAATTTGACCTAGAGTCAGGTTATGAGTGACACGAATGCATTATTCGACACCCTACGGCAGTCGGCCGATAACGATGTCGTTGGCGCCATTGAAGCGGTCATCCGCGATGGCACCGACCGGCAATTGTGTCGCATCAACATACTGAACTTCTCGGCCGAGCACGATCTGGACGAGGAAAAAGCCATCAGTGGCTTCCTGCACGCCGCAAGGCTCGGGCTGTTCGAATTAACTTGGAACGTGTTGTGTCCCGGCTGTGGAGGCGTACTCGACGCCACGCAAACTCTCAAATCCGTCCACAAAGAGAATTATGATTGCGCGCTTTGCGCCTGCGGCTATGAACCGACCCTCGACGAGATGGTCGAAGTCGCGTTTACGGTCAGTCCGCGCGTGCGCAAAATTGCGGCCCACGATCCGCATTCGTTGCCGATCTGGGAATACTTCCGGCAAATATTCTGGGGCTCGGGGGTTGACCTACCCGAAACTGGACTGGAAGAAATTCTCGAAGACATCACGATCGACTCGATGGAACTTCCGCCCGGCGAGAAAGCGCTGCTGTCGCTGCAATTGCCCGCAGCTTTCGTGATTGTGTTCGAGCCGGTGACCCACGCGGCACATTTCATTGACGTCAAAGGCGAACCGACGCGTGAACGCCAAAATCTGGCAATGGTCTTCAACAAGATGCACGCGCCGACCGGCACCACCGAGATGCGGCCCGGTCCCCTGCGGCTTGCGCTCGATAACCGCAGCGATGTGCGCACTTTGCCGTCGGTATGGATCGCCGGAGACGCGCTCCATCATCTGCTCGGCAAGCGACGGCCGTTCCTGACCGCAAAGCGGTTGCTGACCAACCAGACCTTTCGCGACATTTATCGTACCGACACGCTCGACGTTGATCAGGGACTGAAGATCACCAGCCTCACTTTCTTATTCACCGACCTCAAAGGCTCAACCGCACTATATGATCGTGTCGGCGATATTGTCGCCTACGATCTGGTTCGTGAACATTTTCAGGTGCTGAATGAGATAGTCGCTTCGGAGGCCGGTGCGGTGGTCAAAACCATTGGTGACGCGGTGATGGCAACATTTGCAACACCCCATCGCGCCCTCGCCGCAGCGCTACGCATGCGCGACTCGGTGCGCGACCTCAAGACCGATTTACAAATTAAAATCGGAATTCACGAGGGGCCTTGTCTCGCGGTTACCCTCAACGACCGGCTCGATTATTTCGGTCAAACCGTCAATGTCGCCGCCAGAGTCCAGAGTCTCGCCGAATCGCGCGCCATTTTCACCACTAAGTCTGTGGTGGAAGATGTCCAGGTGTCAAAAATGCTAGAGGCCGGCAAATTCAAACTAACTGAGCAGCAGGCGGCCCTGCGCGGCGTAGCGGACACAATGACAGTTTATCGAATTCCGTGAGGGGGCCGCGCGACCCTTGTTCCGTAACCTATCAATTAGGCGAATCCGGTTCCTGAATCCGTCCAGGGTTTAGTGAGCGACCATAACCGTTCGTTATCGTGATGCAGACAATCAATGGTCATGAGGTCCTGTGCTCAGCGCTGCATGCTGTCACTACACGGCAGTACTATCTTGTGTGACGTTGACAATTTGACATGACGCTCAATGCGCATTGAAATGGAGCAACCGTTGTGTCGAGGCTTGTCCTAATATTGAAACGCTGTATGTCTGGACATTCTGTATGAACGTTCTCGCGGCTTACGAAATGTAAAGGTGGATGGTGCAACATTCGGCGCCCGCATCGCCTGAGGCGTGCCAAGAATTGGCGGTACTCAGCAGCGTCGGGCTCCCCACGGAGACCGTGACGTCCTGGCTCAAAGCGAGGCCAGAGGTCGAGAGCAATTTTGACCGTGACAGCGCGGCGTTCGCTCGTTTCTGGCGAATGAGCGCGGAACTTCGTGCGAAACTGCCAGCAAAGTTAACGCGCAACAAAGCGCAAGCGACGGCGTGCGGCATCATCTTTCAGGCGGAACGACAAGCGCGCGAGCGGTTCTTGGCCTCCCACGTCGAGACTGTCTATCGCAAGCTCACCAACAATTACCGCAGATTCGTCCGCGCCGAGAAGCTCGTTGGTGACGCCGCAGCGTTGCTGCCGGGGCTAGTTCCAGACGCAGAGTTGTTAGCGCAGGAGAGCGAGCGACCGCTCAAGGACAAGGAAGGCCTCGAGGTCGACCAGGGCATCTTCTTGTCGCACGTCCTCGGACACTCTTCGGCCAGCCGGCATCTCTGCCACGCCATGCTGCTGCCGCGGCCGGAGACGCTTGAACGTCTGCCGTATTTCCGCAAACACGGTGCGATCGACCTCGGTGCCGCAGCAGTGCTGCGGACTGGCAAGGCCTCCATCGTAGAAATGCGCAATCCACGTTTTCTCAACGCGCTCGACGACACGACGCTTGATGCGCTCGAGACGGCGGTGGACCTGGCGATCCTGGATGCAGAGACGAGTGTCGCTATGCTACGCGGCGGATTGGTCGAGCACCCAAAATATGCCGGCCGGCGTGTGTTTTCAGCCGGCATCAATCTCACTCACCTCTATTACGGCAAGATTTCGTACCTTTTCTACATCAAGCATGTCATGGGCTTTGAGAACAAAATATATCGCGGCATCGCGCAGGTGGATCAGCCGCCCGACGAAACCGCAGGGACGACGACCGAAAAGCCTTGGATCGCGGCCGTCGACGGTTTCGCCATCGGCGGTGGTTGCCAGCATCTTCTCGTCATGGATTACGTGCTGGCGGCGGCCGACGCCTACATGACCTTGCCCGCACGCAAGGAGGGCATCATCCCAGGAGCTGCCAATATGCGCCTGCCGCGCTTCACCGGCGATCGCATTGCCCGGCAGGCGATCATGTATGGGCGGCGGCTCGATTGCGACAGCCCCGAAGGCCGGCTCATTTGCGACGAGATCGCGCCGCCGGACGAGATAGATGCCGCGCTTGTGCGTGTAATCGATGGCCTTACGAGTTCTGGCGTAGTGAGCGCCGTGGCCAACCGGCGCGGGTTCCGCGTAGCGCAGGAACCGCTTGAGCAGTTTCTGAACTATCTCGCGGTTTATGCCCGTGAGCAGGCCTATTGCCACTTCAGCCCGGCACTGGTGGCTAATCTTGAGCAGTATTGGAACGCAAAGAACCGCGAGGTCTAACGGAGGCGATCACGGGCCGAGATAGGTGTCCCTCAGGGACAGCCGATCTTTATCGATTTTGCTTTCCGCGGCTCAATCACCCTCACCGGGATTTGGCGAGAAATATTGAAGCTTATCCGGCTTTCCTTCCCATTCTTTTGAATCTGCGGGAGGGTCGCGCTTGATTGTTATATTAGGCCAAGTTTTTGAGTAGTCAAAGTTGAGCTTGAGCCACTTCTCGGCCCCAGGCTCGGTGTCAGGCTTGATCGCCTCCACCGGACATTCCGGCTCGCACACCCCACAATCGATGCATTCGTCGGGATGAATCACCAGCATGTTTTCGCCCTCGTAGAAACAATCGACGGGGCAGACCTCCACGCAGTCCATCAGTTTGCACTTGATGCAACTCTCGTTGACGATGTAGGTCAATTAATTGTCCTTCCAGCAGATCGCCGTGCTCAAATCATTCACGATTTCCGCCATCGCGGTGCTCGCTTTTTGGCTGAAAATGAACGCAGAGAAGACCCGCGTCCTCTGGCTGGATCGGAACGCGGAGCAATGCGCATTCAGGTGCCGAGGGGCTCGCCGTTGTTAGGTTGCGCCAAATCTCTCCACCGAAGTGCGTGCAGTCCTGGCAAACACCGAAATACCGATGTACCCCACTCGCAGCTACAGTGGTCAGCACTTGGTGCAGGGCATAGTGCATCGCCGTTTGCTCTTTCGCGTCGAGCGCGTCGACGGCGTGCACCAGAACGTCGAACGGATCGCGCGCAAGCGCTTTTTTGCCCTTGCTCGTCAGTCGCAGGCTGACGCTTCGCCCGTCCGCCTTGGATCGCTGTCGGACCAAGTACCCACTTGCCTCAAGTGCCTTGATGACTTGCGATGCGGTGCCACGGGTGGTCGCTTGAAACTCGGCGAAAGCCGATGGATTCCGGGAGAACGGATTGGCGCGGGCGAAATAGCGGAGCGCCATCCATTGGGCGGGACTGAGTTCGCCGTCATAGCCCTCGGCTTGCACGAGCCGTCCCACCTGCAGTAGGAGCTCCGCCGTTTTGCGTGCTGACATGGCGACCTTTCAAAGCAATAATAGCGTTTCGAAATCAAATTGACAATGGGGCTAGTTGCTGATAATTTCGTTTCGAAACTAGTTCGGAGGCGAAATTGCGTACCATGGGTGGAGATCATGGGTCGGCTGGCGACCGCTGACTGGAGCGTGACGGCCAAATCCGGCCTCACCGGTTATCTTTGCCAAATCCAGCGTTTCCCGACGCTGGAGCCGCACGAAGAGTACATGCTGGCTAAGCGCTGGCGCGAGCACGGCGACCACGAGGCGGCGCACAAACTCGTCAACAGTCATTTACGCCTCGTCGCCAAGATCGCCAGGGGCTATCGCGGCTACGGCCTGCCAATCTCTGATGTCATCTCGGAGGGCAATATCGGCCTGATGCAGGCGGTCCAACGCTTCGAGCCCGAAAGGGGCTTCCGGCTTGCGACCTACGCCGTGTGGTGGATCAGGGCGACGATCCAGGATTACATCCGGCGCTCGTTGTCACTGGTGAAGATGGCCACCACCCACAACCAGAGGAAGCTATTCTTCAATCTGCGCAAGGCTAAGAGCAAGATTTCCGCGCTTGACGAGGGCGATATGCGCCACGACCAGATCGAGACCATTGCCAAGCGGCTCGGCGTCACGAAACAGGACGTGATCGACATGAACCGGTGGTTTAGCGGCGACGCCTCGCTCAACGCGCCGATCCGCGAGGACGGCGATTCTGGCGAGTGGCAGGACTGGCTGGTTGACGAGGGTGCCAGTCAGGAGACTACGCTCGCCGCGCGCGACGAATTCGACTATCGCCGCAAGGCGGTCGCCTCAGCGCTTTCCGTGCTCAACGATCGCGAGCGGCGCATCTTCGAAGCGCGTAGGCTCGCCGAGGACCCGATCACGCTCGCGGACTTGGCCGCCGAGTTCGGCGTCTCGCGCGAGCGCGTGCGCCAGATCGATGTGAGCTCGTTAGAGAAGGTGCGGAAGGCGGTGAAGTATCGCGGCGCCACGATCGAAACTCTGCGCCTCCAGAAAACTAAACCGTGCGGCCTGCGGTGTAATGTATAAACAGCGGCGGAATTATTGAAGGTCGGATGAAAATGTCGCAAAACGACACGCAACAAAACCCTGAGAAGCTCAAAACGAAGATCAGCGATGAGGCCGAGCGCAAACGTCGCGAAAACGCGCTGGATGAGGCTATAGAAAATTCTTTCCCCGCTTCCGATCCAGTTTCCGCCGAGCAGCCCCTCCATGCGCACGGCTTCGAAATCCCACCCATCACTTTTGCCTCCGATTGCAGCGCCGCCGATCACCGCCACCTTCTTTCGGGTCTTGTCGGTGGGCGGCTCCGGCTTGCAACGGTCCCCATCCTTGCAAAATTTTGCAAGTCTCATTCAGCCGGAACGATTCGGATTTGATCTCAGTCGATGCAATCGGCAAAGACGCAAACTCTTGCCTCGCATACAGCTGCGCAAGTATTGTCGACCAACGATTGACCAACGATACGCAGCAACCAAACAAGAACAAACGTGATCGAACGCCACGCTAATCATCAGATTCTTCCGGTTTTTCTGGGGAACGCGTGCCGCTCATAACGGTCTGGTTGCATTATGTCCCTGGTGCGTGGCGGGCTTCGAGAACGAGCACAGTCGAACCGAGCAAGCTGGAGCCGTGAACTGGCTAACAAATGCCTAAATGCTAATGAGTGAAGTCGGTGTCCGCACAGTGAAAATCGGTCGCCCGCTTAGCATCCGCCAGTTTGTGAGTCATCTGGGGAATCCCGGTTGATTGCCGTTCGCGGCGCTTGATCGCGCCCGTGGCGTCGGCTGGACGCTATGGCCATTATCGGCCAAACTTCCTATATC
>Ga0097691_1002056_pt1 | contig 14004 bp, 12 predicted proteins | sample NGESurdeep072012_8_FD_72858 | JGI IMG/M metagenome (GOLD analysis project Ga0097691, IMG submission 72858) | Arctic peat soil microbial communities from Barrow, Alaska - NGEE Surface sample 210-1 deep-072012 | ecosystem: Environmental > Terrestrial > Soil > Wetlands > Peat ...
ATCATGAACGGATTGGCATCGAAGCTGGCCGGATTGCCCTGCACCCGCGCCATCGCGCCGGCCTTGGGCGTCAGGGTGGCGGGAATCGCCACCGGGAACGTCAACTCGACGTCGGCGACGTTGTTCTGAATGTTGTCATAGGTGGAGGCGAGCATTAGCCTGGTCTTCTCGACTCTAACCACTTTGGCTTCGAAAAGGATCGGCTTGCCCTTGATCTGGCTCCACACCTGGTCGGAGCACTGCTGGTTGCCGGAAGTGAAGATAAGCTCGAAATGGTCGAACGACATCTCCTTCACTTGCTTGGTCTGGCAGAGCTTGCCGGCCTGCTCGGCCGGGGTGGGTGCGGGCGACACGCTCCATCCGGCCGGAGGCGTGGGAGTCGCGCCAGCCTGCGCCACCAACTGGTCCCAGCCATCATCGCCCCCGTGATATTTGACGTACTTGTATTTCCCGTACTTCACCACTTGCGGATTGTTACTTGTGATAGAGGCGTAGCGCGCGATGTACCACAAACCGTCCGGCTTGATCGGCTTCTGTTCAAGTAAAGCCTCCGCTAGCAGGTAAATGTTCGGATTGTTTGAGGGATCGCTGGGCGCGGCGTCAATTGTCGCCTGAAAGAACTTAGCCGCAGCCGCGTAATCTTTCTGCTGCAAGGCATTCACGCCCGCCGTGACGTTGAAAATCGCGGCTGCGGATTTTTTGAGCTTGTTCCAATCCTCATCCGTTGTCTCTGCGGGTTTTTGTGCTGTTTGCAGCGCCCGGAAGCCCTGTTGTGCGTACTTTTCGGCGTTAGCCAGTGCCTGGAGTGCGTTGGGCCCGCCTTGTTCCGCTGCAGTTCGATATGTCAAAGCAAGCAGCGCCAGCGCTTTAATGCTTGCTGGATCGGCCTGAAGCAGCCGACTTGCAGCATCCTGGAGTTTCGGAACGTCACCGATTTTCGTGTACGCGCCCATCAACTGTTCGAGAGCAAGCACCTTCACCACGCTGTTCGGGTACTGCCGCAGAAAAGCCTCGTAGGCCTCCGCCTGGGCTTTCGGATCAGCCTGGTTCGTCGCCGTCACATAGGCGTTATATTCCGCGGAATCTTTGATGGTCGGTCCGGTTTGTTGTCCGGATGGTGCCGATTGTGCGCACGCCGGCAGCGTTGCCGAGAGCGCAACGGCGGCAATGGCAAACGCGAGCGCGAGGTTCACGAGCGACTTCTTCATGCGAATGGCTCCTTCACTCCTGGGAAGTAGGAAACTCCATCCACGCACTCACAGCCGGCACGCGGACGTACAGGGACCCGAAACGGCAAACTCTTTCCGCCGCCTGCCCCGGAACCGAGCAGGACCCAACGTGAAGTTCGGATTATAAGATATCACTGTCGGTCTTGTGCAAGCTGCGTGGCGAAATCTGACTTCCCGTGGCGCGTGAGATGCGCTTTTGCAGGTGCTTGGATGCCGCTACCTTTGACTCCGACGCGTTTTTGGCCAGATTATGTCGCTCAGTGGGATTGGCTTGGTTAGTCTCTCCAAAATCCCCCGCACGTCCTCAATTGGAACCGCAAAATTAAGATTCTGGCCTGCTTGAAGCGTGGAAACGGCGATTCCGATTACCTCGCCCCGGCTATCGAGAATTGGACCACCGCTGCTCCCGTGTGAAATAGGGGCTGTAATCTGTAAGAGATGACGCGACCCGACTACTCTCGATGCACTCAGAATGCCCGAGGAAAATGTTCCCTCAAGGCCTTCTGGATTTCCCACCGCGTAGATCGTGTCCCCAACGCCGAGCCTCTGTGACGAACCCAGAGGCAGACCCGGACCAAGCGTGCGCTCAATTACGAGCACCGCGATGTCGCGGTCGTAATCAACGCCTGCAACGCCCACAACATGGTAATCGCAGGCCTTTCCAATCGGTTTAACACAGGCATCAACGCCATCTTCGATTACATGCCGATTCGTAACCACGAGATTACCCCTGGTAACGAATCCGCTTCCCAAACTGTTCCGACCTGGAACTCTGCCTTTCACAATAACAGCAACTACAGACCGAAACGCATGCTTCGCAATCTCACGAGCGGTAAGTTCACCGATGGATCGCGGCAGATCGTCCGAAAGCGTCGGATCGTCGTTGGACGAGCGGCGGGAGGCTCTGGGGACTGGCGCATTGGGGCCAAGCAGAGAATCCCAGCCTTGCTCCGACCCAAATACTTTTGAGTACTGCGATCTACCGTAAGCATCAAGCGCCTCCTGACCGGCAGAACCCGACGCTAGGTTGACCGCACGGGCAAGAAAATAAAAGCCGCGCTCATAATTAGGCTTCGGGCTCTGGAGATACGCGAGCGCCAGGGGATAGACGTTCTGCAGGTCGTTCGGATTGGCAGCGACGGCCACGCTCAGGGCTTCGGCCGCCTGCGGATAATTCTTCGCCTGCAACGCCTGCATACCGACCGCGCCGTTGAAGATGGGGGCCGTCTGCTGCTTCAGCTTATCCCAATCCTCAGGCGTCGTACCGGCGGGAGCCTGGGCCGTCTTCAGCGCCTGCAAACCCTGCTGACCGTACTTACCGGCGTCGTTGAGGCACTGCATGGCGTTCGGACCGGTTTGCGCCGAGCACATGCGGTTGGAATAGGTCAGCAGCGCCAGCGCTTTAAGGTTCACTGGATCGGCCTGAAGCAGTCGACCGGCAGCATCCTGGAGTTTCGGAATGTCATTGATTTTCTGGTACGCGGCGATCAATTGTTCCAGAGCAGACACCTTCGCCACGCTGTTTGGGTACTGCCGCAGAAAAGCCTCATAGGCCTCCGCTTGGGCTTTCAAATCGGGCTGATTCACCGCCGTTATATAGGCGTTGTACTCCGCGGAGTCTCGAATAACTACCTGCTGCGCGAATCCGATGGACGCCAAGAGTACGATTATCGAGATAACACGGGTCTTCATAACAATTTGGGAGGAATCTTACAACAGCGAGTAAAGACAATTAGTCGAAATTTGGAATGTCACGCCGATTCATATGAAAGGCCTGTCGCAGATAATCGCTGGCGTAACCGGCGAAAGGGCGCGGCGGTGGTCAACCCGGCAAGTGCCAAATGCGGACAGCCGTACTGCGTCATTCATGCCGAGGCTTCGCAACGCGCCCTGCGACGTGCTAACATCGCCCTTCTTAGGGGTTCCCCCAGGAGGACAATATGTCGAGAGACGACGGTAATGGCTTTCTATGGTTTTTGACGGGTTTGGGCATCGGCGCCGCCATCGGTGTTCTGTACGCGCCCAAGTCCGGCCGCGAGACCCGTGACCTCATCATGCAGAAAGCGGAAGAAGGACGCGAATACGCCCGCGAAGGCGCGCAAAAGGCCCGCGAGCAGGCAGGTGAATGGGCGAACAAGGGCAAGGACGTCCTCAACCAGCAGAAGGAACAGGTTCGCTCCGCTTACGAAGCCGGCCGCCAGGCATATCGCGAGGCGACCACCGAAGGAAGCAAAGGCGGCGCATAACGACGCCGGCGGCTTGGGCAGGGAACCTGCTCTTTTGCCGCACCGGCCACGATTTTCGAGACCGACATGGAAACTCGATTCACCATCCTGCTGATTGAAGTTGGCGCCGCGATCGTGATCCAGATCGCGCTGCTGGCGGCCGTCTTGTCTGCGGTGAATAAAAGCACCAAGCGGCTGGAGTCGCTCGCCGACGAAATCCAGCGGCGCGCCATTCCCACGCTCGACGCCGCGCTGGAGCTGATCACCAATACCAAGCCCAGGATCGAGGAGATCATCAGCAACGCCGCCGAATCCTCGGCCACGCTGAAGGCCCAACTCGAACGCCTGGACAGCACCGTGACCGACATCGTGGACCGCACGCGCCTGCACGTGATCCGCGCCGACAACCTGGTCTGCCGCACCATGGACCGCGTGGAGGAAACCACCGAACTGGTGCACACGACCGTCATTTCGCCGATCCGCCAAGTCTCGGCCATCGTGCAGGGAGTGACGGCGGGCCTCACCGCGCTACTGGGACGCCACGGCAAGGGTGGTCCCCGCCAGCAGGACGAAATGTTCATCTAGACTTTAGCCTTGGGGCACAGGGGATCGCGAAGGGCGCTCAACCGAGAGCGCCTTTTTTCAATCGAGAGCAATTCAGAGTCCAAGACTGCCGCAAACCGCAACTTTTGCCCTATTTGACGGTTCCTATATGCAACAACTCTGTTCATTGACACTGCTTCGTTGCTGCACAACAATGCACTAAGAGCTTCGCTCACAAAAGGAGTGGTATGTCCGACCAAATTCAGGGCCAAAGTGTGGAAGTGGCCGAACCGGAAAGTCACCTGCTGCGTTACGTCTCGCTGGGCGTGGCCGTGCTCTATGTCATCGTTTCGCTCTACTTCATCGTGGAAATGGGCGGCCGCATCGGGAAACTGGAAGACGGGCAGAAGGCCGCGACCGAGCAGAACGCCCAATTGCTGAAGCGGTTCGGCATTACCGAAGCGAGCCTGCAAGCGGCATCGGAGACGCAGCAGCAGTTGGCCAGCAAGCTCGGTTCCACGCAGAAGGAAGTCGTGTCGCGCACCTCGCAGCTACAGAGGCAGCAGAAGGAAGCCGAGCAGCGCCTGACGGAAGAGACCAAGCAGCAAGTGGGCGCCGTCAGCGGCGAAGTGGCTGGGGTGAAGACAGAACTCGGCGGTACCAAGACCGATCTGGCCGCCACCAAGTCCGATCTGGAAGCGACCAAGTCGAAGCTGGAAAAGACGATCGGCGACCTCGGCGTGCAGAGCGGCCTGATCGCCCATAGCCGCGACGATATCGAGTACCTGAGGCACCGCGGCGACCGCAACATCTTCGAGTTCTCGTTGGCCAAGGGAGGCAAGCCGCAACCGGTCGGGACCATCAGCATGCAGCTCAAGAAAGTGGACGGCAAGAAAGGCAAGTACAGCCTGAACGTCATCGCCGACGACCGCACCATCGAGAAGAAGGACCGCACCTTGTACGAGCCGCTGCAGTTCTACACCGGGCGCGACCGCATGCTGTATGAAGTCGTGGTGCTCACCGCCGAAAACAAGAAAGTTACCGGCTACCTGAGCACTCCGAAGAACGCGCCTGCTCCGGGATTGAACAGCGCGCAGTAGGCCATATACTCAGCACAACGATGTAGCCCGGCCGCCCTTGGCCGGGTTTTTCATTTCTCGCAGAATGTTCTGCGGAGATATGTCGTGTCCCGTATACACTTTCGCAGAATTTCAGGAGAGAACCATGTATCCAGGTGGCTGGACTCTGCTCATCATCGCCGTCCGTACCGCGGCGGTCTACATGCTAATCCTGCTCGGCGTGCGGCTGAGCGGGAAGAGGGAAGTCGGACAGATGACGCCCTTTGACCTCACCCTGCTGCTGCTCCTCAGCAACTCCGTGCAGAACGCCATGACCGGCCCCGACACGTCGCTCGCCGGCGGCGCGGTCGCGGCTTCCACGCTGTTGCTGCTCAACTACGCGGTGGCGGAGACCAGCGGAGTCAACCGGCGCTTCCGCAAAATGATCCAGGGTTCGCCCAGCTTGCTGGTGCACAACGGCAGCGTCGTGATGGCGCACATGGCGCGCGAACATGTGACCATGGACGAACTCGACCGCGCGCTGCGGGAACACGGCGTCGCGTGCGCAGCCGATGTCGCGCTCGGCGTCCTGGAAGTGGACGGCTCTATCAGCGTTTTGAAATACGACGATGTGCCGCACACGGCGCAATCGCCAAAGCGGATGAAGTTCCTGCAGCGGCACCAGTGAACGAAAGTTATTTCTTCAGCACAATCGGCATGCCGTCGTAGGGCTGTACCGTCACGGTCAGCGACTGGCGGCTGTCGAAGACGTCTTTCGGAATCGGGAAGGTGACAATGACCGTGCCGATACCGTTTGCGCCCGGCGCCACGCGCGCGTCCTCCATCAACGGCGTCTTTGCGTTCTGCTTCAGGTCCGGATAGGCCTGGTAATAGCGCTCAAAGTCGGACGCGTTCGCCGCCTCGTCGCTGAACTCGCCCTTCGACGTCTGCACCGACGCTTTGATCGTGTGCACTCGGATCGTGTACGAGCTCGAATTGCCAAAGTGCACGTTGATCGCGACCATTACGCTGTCACCCGGAATCGCGACCGCCGCCACTTCGTCGATTCCCCCGGTTGCCGGTGGCTTCGCCCGGTTCGTGTACGAAACAATCGCCACCACAATGCCGACAATCAGCAGCGCGATCACCACCGGCTGCCAGGGAGGCATCGTCCATTTGGCCTTATCGAACTCCTCGGCCATGGGGACGTGGGCGCGGTCGTAGTCCTTGCCCGCTTTTATCGGCGCCGCTGGCGAACTCGCGGGAGGCGTTGGGGTTGGATTGCTCTGCGGCGTGTTCGGCGTGTCGTTCTCGGCCATATCGTTTCCCGATTCCTGAGATGCTGAAAGGCAGTTGCTAGTCGTTAGTTGCCAGTCCTTAGTTCGTGATGTTCGTTAGCGCTCGTCAAGCATCCACTGACAACTAGCAACTAATAACTGGCAACTTTCTTGATCGCCTTGGCGAACTTTTCGGCAGGCAGGCAATTCAGAACGTCTTCTTTCGTCAGCCACGCCCGCCGCGCCTGGAGCACGCCGTACTTGATTTTCTCCATGTGCGACGTGTGGTGCGAGTCGGTATTGATCACGATCTTCACGCCGCGCTCCTTCGCCATGCGCAGGTGACGGTCGCACAGATCCAGCCGGTCCGGAAACGCATTCAACTCCATCGCGACCTTGTTCTTCTTCGCCGCGTTCAGAATCGCTTCCATGTCGAACGGATACGCGTCGCGACGCAACAGGATTCGTCCCGTCGGATGCCCGACCACCGCCAGATATGGATTGCCGATCGCCCGCAGCAGCCGGTCGGTCATCTGCTGCGGCTCCTGGTTGAATGCCGAATGCACGCTCCCGATCACGACATCCAACTGCGCCAGCACATCGTCGGACAGATCCAACGCTCCGTCCGCAAGGATATCCACTTCGATCCCGGCGAACACCCGGATGCCCTCGAACTTCTCCGCGGCCTTGCGGATACGCTTCATGTGCGCCAGCGCGCGCTTGTCGTCCAAACCGTTGGCGAAGGCCAGGTTCTTGGAATGCTCCGTGATGGCCATGTACTTGTAGCCGCGCGCCCGCGCCGCCTCGATCATCTCCTCGATCGTGGATTTGCCGTCGGTTTCCACCGTGTGCATGTGCACGTCGCCCTGTATGTCCGACTGCTCCAGGATGTGCGGCAGCTTGTGTTCGGCGGCCAGTTCGATCTCGCCGGAGTTTTCGCGCATCTCGGGCGCGATCCAGTCCATGCCGAGCTTCTTGTAGATTCCCTCTTCCGTCTTCCCGGCGACTTTCTTATTGGTATCAAGCTTCGCCAGGGCGTATTCGTTCAGCGTGTAGCCCATTTTCAGCGCGCGCTGGCGCAGGGCTACGTTGTGCGACTTCGATCCCGTGAAGTACAGCATCGCCGCGCCATAGGATTCCGGCGGCAGCAGACGCACGTCCACCTGCATCCCGCTGCGCAGCTTGAAACTGACCTTGTTCTCGCCCTTGGCAAGCACGTCGACAATGCCTGGAAAATTCACGATCCTGTCGAGCACGGCGTCGCGCTGCTTGGGCGTGTTGCAGCAGTCGCCTGTAACCAGCACGTCGAGGTCGCCGACCGTCTCGCGTCCGCGCCGCAGCGACCCGGCCGGCGTGACTTTCTCCACTCCCGGCAGTCCGGCCAGGTGCGCGGCCAATTGTTGAGCAACGCGATCGGCATCGTCGAGATGGAAGCGCCCCGAAAGCCGCCGGTAATCCTCGATCCCCTTCAGTATCTTCTGCTCCTGCTTTTCGCCCATGCGCGGCAGGGTGCGGATCTTGCCCTCTTTCGCCAGCTTCTCCACGCCCTCCACGTCGCATACCTGGTAGGCGCTCCAGATGAGCTGGATCGTCTTCGGCCCCAGTCCCTGGATTCTCAGCAGCTCCAGCATCGACGGGCGGTATTTCGCCATGAGTTCTTCGCGCACGCTGAGCTTGCCGGAATCCATCAGTTCGCGCAGGTTGGCGGCCATGCCTTTACCGATGCCAGGGATCTCCAACAGCTTTTTCTGGTCGGGAATCAGGTCCCAGATGGGTGCGGGAAGTCCGTCCACGGATTCGGCGGCACGGCGGTACGACCGGATGCGGAAGGGATCGGCCGCGTCGATCTCCATCAGGTCGGCAGTCTCGTAGAGCAGTCCGGCGATGGTCTTGTTGTCGAGCGCCTTATCGAGAGGCATGTCGGAAGGATTGTACGGAGTGCCACGTGCCAAGTGCAAAGTGCCAAGTGTTCACCGGTGAATGAACCTGAGCACTTGCTACCGAGCACTCAGCACTACAAAACAAACACCCAGCCTCGCGGCTGGGTCAAAAATCGTGAGCATTCCAGCTTCCGGTCCGGTTACGCGGACAGTTTCACGACATTTTCTGCCTGCGGCCCCTTCTGACCCTGAACAATATCGAATTCGACGTCATCTCCCTCTTGCAGGCTCTTGTAGCCCTCCGAAGTAATGGCGCTGTAGTGGACGAACACATCGGGGCCATCTTCGCGCCCGATGAAACCGAATCCTTTTGCGTTGTTGAACCACTTGATCTTGCCTTTTATGCGAGACACTTGCTCTTCCTCCGCGCTTTGAACCGTTACAACGCCCCACGCGCATCTCGGTGCCATATGGATGTTGTCCTGTCAGGAAACATCAAAAGGTACCGAAAACCGCATCTTTTTCGTATTTTGGAGAGTAGCGCGGAATAACGCAGGTGACAAGTAACTCGTCAGTACTGCGTAGAAGTTACCCTTTTGATAACCTCGCACAACGATGTATCGGAAGTCAGTCGCCGGCCTGCCGGTCCAGCCAGAGAATCGAAGCGATCGTCTTGGCGTCCCGGAAGCCGCCGCGCATGGCCATCTTTGCCGCTTGTGACAGCGGGAAAAAGCGGATAGCGATGTTCTCGTCCTCTTCGGGGGATGCCTTGCCTCGATTCAGCCCGGTCGCCAGGTACACCGACATGGTTTCGTCGAGAAATCCCGGGCTCACCCAGAAGAACAATGCCCGTTTCCAGCGCTGCGCGGTATAGCCGGTTTCCTCGTTCAACTCGCGCTTGGCAGCCGTGAGCGCGTTTTCTCCTTCGTCAATCCGTCCGGCAGGAAGTTCCCACAGATAGGATTCCACCGCGTGACGGTACTGGCGCGCCAGCAATACCCGCGGTTCCTTCCCGGAATCGTCCACCGCCATGATGACTACGGACCCCTGGTGGCGCACCACGTCGCGCCGCGAGGTGATTCCTCCCGGCTCCCGCACCTGGTCGGTGGTCACGTAAAACACCGGTCCCCGAAACACCACTTTGCTGGATACCACCTTGGCCTTTGCTTTCGTCTTCGACATGGCTCCCACTATAGCAAGAGCCATCCGATCACCCAATTTGCTATGCTGCCTTGGTTCATGCCCAAGCCTTGCATATCAATAATCGGTCCCGGACGGCTAGGCACGTCTCTGGCTCGCGCCTTGAGCGGCGCCGGTTATCGGATTGCCGAAATCGTGTATCGTCCCGGGCCGTCGGCACGAGCTGCCCGCGCACTGGCGAAGGAGCTGCACGCGCAGGCGCTCGCCTACCCGGAACAATTCGCTCCAGTCGTATTCCTGTGCGTGGGAGACTCACAGCTTGGCGCAGTCTCGCAGGAACTCGCGAATTGGCCGTGGAAAGGCCGGGTGGCGCTTCACACTTCCGGCGCGCTCAGCAGCGACATCCTCGCCCTTCTGCGCGAAAAGGGAGCGGCGGTTGCCAGCGTGCATCCGATGATGACGTTTGTACGTGGAGCCACGACTCCGCTGAGGGGAGTGTCGTTTGCGCTGGAAGGCGACAGCAAGGCACTGCGGGTTGCGCGCGCGATCGTCCGCCATCTAGGAGGAAAATCATTCGTGCTGAAGCAGTCGGCCAAGCCGCTCTATCACGCCTTTGGGGCCTTTACTTCACCGCTGTTGATCGCCACGCTCGCCGCCGGCGAGCGTGTGGCCCGCAAAGCAGGCTTGAGCGAAAGGCAGGCCCGCGCCGCCATGCGCCCGATTGTCGAGCAGACACTGAAGAATTACCTGGAGCAGGGAACTGCGGGCGCATTCAGCGGACCTCTGGTTCGCGGCGATGTGGCCACCATCCGCAAGCATCTCGACGCGCTGCGCGCGCTCCCCGAGGTACGCGCCGCCTACATTGCGCTGGTGCGTTGCGCGTTGGGCACGCTGCCGGTCAAGAACGCCGGCGCCGTCGCGGCATTGCTGCCGCGCATTGCCGCACCGTAACTCGAAAACGGTCAGGCTTTGCGCTTCGCGCCCAGCAGGTGGCCCATTTTCTCCTTCTTCGTCTTCAGGTAGTGCGCCGAATACGCCGACGCCGGCTCCACTTCACAGGGCACGCGCTCGCTCACTTCAATGCCGGCCTGCTGCACCGCCGCCACTTTCTCGGGATTATTCGAAAGCAAGCGGACCTGGGTCAGGTCCAGCGCCTTCAACACCTCGACCGCCAGGCTGTAAAAACGCATGTCGGCCTTGAAGCCGAGTCGCTCATTCGCTTCGACCGTGTCCAGCCCGTTGTCCTGCAACTCGTAAGCTTGCAGCTTCGCCATCAGCCCGATGCCGCGCCCTTCCTGCTGTTCATAGACGAGCACGCCGGCGCCCGCCTTGGCGATCATCGCCAGCGCCATCTCGAGCTGCTGGCGGCAGTCGCAGCGCAGCGATCCGAACACGTCCCCGGTCAGGCATTGGGAATGAATTCGCACCAGCGGCGGTTTGCCGTGGATGTCGCCCATGACCAGCGCCACGGCTGTCTCTCTGCGCCGGTCGCCTTCGCCGATCGAGAAATGGCCCTCGAATCCGAGAATGCGGAACTGGCCCCAGCGCGTTGGAAAATCCGCTTCCGCCAGCTTGCGCACAGGTTGAGAAGGAGTCACAACTTCATTATATTCGCGTCCCTGCCGCATGCCGGCACGGATGCCCGTCACACCGCATTGTGACGTCGGGCGCCCCATCCAGCGCCGTTTTTGCGATGGGTGGGATACGCGCCGCGTTTTGCGATGTCCGGGACGCACTGCTAAAATGAAATAACCTCGTGGGCCTGTAGCTCAGCATGGGAGAGCGCATCGTTCGCAACGATGAGGTCGCCAGTTCGATCCTGGCCAGGTCCACCAGTTCTAAACCACTTAGCGCCACTCGAAATCACCTTTACGTTCCAAAACGTTCCAATTCAGTTGACTACTGTGCTCTGAGCTTGCTTTGCTGCGGCCCTGCGCTCTGCAACCATGTTCATCATCTTCGTCACGGCCCCGCGCTGCGACTCGGGAACGTGTTGCGCGTAGATATCCATCGTTGTCGAAATACGCGAGTGTCGCATCTGGCCCTGAACCGACTTCGGGTCCGCACCGGCCTGAATCATCCAGGTCGCGCACGTTGTACGAAGCGACCGCCATGTGGCTTTCTTCGGGTCAATGCCCAACTTGAGTGCTGCGGGGCGCAGGTGACGGCGAACGATGTTCTGGTCGCGCATGGGAGCGCCGCTGCAAATCGACTGAAATACTAGGTCTTGCGGCCCGACCGACCGCACAACTTTGATTCGCCTCTTTGCTCCCTTGCCTCCGCAATTCAACTGCACCTCTATCGTTTTCAGCCTCTGGATGCGAGCAATCACCGACAAGTCCACGCCGATAGTGCCGGCGCTGCCTTCGGTTTTCGTAACGCTCCAGTCACCACGGCAGAATCGTTCGTCGATGGTCAGCGAGTCAGCGTGCACATCTTCCCACTTGAGCCCGACCAGTTCACTGATTCTCAATCCGCTGTAAACGGCAACGAAGATCATGGTCGAATAAGGCTCATCGACCACGTCAACGAGGCGGTCGAACTCTTCCGGGGTGAGGTGCGGTTTCTGCTTTCTCTTGTTCACTACCTTGCAGCGCGGAATCTGTACGGCCAGCATCGGATTCTTCGTCAACAGGTCGTAGCGAACCGCACTCCCGAGTACCGAGCTAAGAACCTCCTTGATCTTGAGCACAGTGTCGCCGCCGAGCTTCGAGGTTCCAAGTCCGGAGAAGTACGTCTGCAGAGCAAGCGGCTTCATATCGCGGAGCGGTATGTCGCCGAATGTCGGCATCAGGTACTTATTCAAGGTCGCCCCGTAGCTGGCCTGCGTCGTGGTTGCCAAGAGTGGCAGCACTGTAGGCTTGTAAGTTCCGTTGATATATTCCGCGAATCGGGTAGCGGACCCGACCGTCTGTAAGCCTTGATTCATCGGCCGCATCATCTCCGCGGCCATCCTGCGGGCCTCGCGATCCGGCACATCTGCCGGGCAGACCTTCATGCGCTTTCTCTTTCGCTCGTGCCTCCCTTCGCTGAACTCGTCTAGCCATGGGTTAATCCACCACCAATTTCCCTCGCGAAAGGGCTTGGGATCTTGAAATCTGCGACGTGCCATTTTCTCCAGCTCCCGTCTCGTGACGGCGCCGGAGTTTGCCTCGAGCGGTATGGTACGCCGGTTTGGGCGATCCGCGTGCTCGTTTTGACCGAGGTCAGCCATATGGAAGCTGCGTAGCGAAACCGGCGATTGCGGTAGTTCAGAACTGTTCCAGACTCCGCACGCGCCGCAGGATGCAGGCCAGGTGTCGGCCACGCCAAACTGATTGCAGCTGTCCACATGGGCAGACGAGCAAACGATGGGCGATGGCATGCAACCGCTCAATTGTTAGCGCAGCTTGAGTGACGAAGCTATGGACATGTTCATGCGGGGCTCAAAATCAAGGGGACGAGGAGGCCGGAAAAAATGCAAAAAAGAAAAGGTGGTGCTGCGAGGAATTTCCTGTACCGTCCAGCTTGAGTCGTCGAGCCAAAGGATAGAAGCATTCTGCGGGTTGCCGTACCGCTTTTTGGCGTTCTTTGCCTGCAGAAGATCAGCCTGACGCAAGCTGGTTGAGGAACCACATCGAGGGGCACAAAGTGAAAGAACTGCGATGAACCTCGGGTTGGAGAAGCCCGCGTCACGCTCGGTTGGCTGCAAGGCGCGTGTACCGAATCTGGTGGCGGGAAAGACGGACGATCACTGCGCGTCCGACTGCCCCCGAATCTGCATCACACCTGGAGCTAACTTCCTTTGCCGAAAAATACGCTGGTCTCGCTGGCGTCAGGGAAGTAAGTCAGGACCGTAATCACCCTCGCGCGGGCAACCGCGTACACGTGGGAGGGACGGACGGCCCTGAGTCTTCTGCCGACGTAACTCCTTCGAAATGCTGCCCTCGGTCCTTCCCGGTTCACCCATCATCTCGAAAATGCGCGCAATAATTTTGTCTTTGCCGCGGATTCTGCTCCCGGTTTCCTGTTCGCACTTGTTCAGGCACTCCGCTGCCGCACCGATGAACCAATGGTCGATCGCAGGAGTCTTCGGCGTTAGATATTCATATTTGTCCTCGAAACTCCTAGTCAGAGATTCCTCTTCAGAACGGCCAGTTAGACGAAAAGACTGAGCGAGACGTCTCTCAGTTGGGGTTCGCAGGGCTGGGTGCATGTTTGAAGCAACCATCGCTTCGACCAGGGCTGCATCCTCTAGTAATTTTCTTAGAGACTGCGAAATATCCTCTAGTGTGTCAGAAAAAAAAGGCTCTTGGCGGGCAAGTGACAAGTCGTTCAGGTATTCCACTTGGACCGGGTAACCTGCCCTAACCTCATCAATGCTTTTGGCAGCTTGCCCAATCAACCGTTTGATGGTGAGCATGGACTTAATTGCCGTTCGAATGCTCCGAACGGCCATAGGCCACCCTTCAATGTCGTTGTCATACAAAGTCTTCAACCCCGCTTGGCGATAGAGTTCACGCAGCAAGTTCTCGAGTTGGTCTCCATTCAATTGTTCGCGTAGCTGCGGCAAAGCACTCATGTGATCAATAAAAGTATCGAGTGAAACTAGCCGGTCGACTGCTTTGTGTATTGGAGCCATCGTTCTGGCGCTCCCCCCCCCCCGCAACTGC
>Ga0097691_1002060_pt1 | contig 13982 bp, 10 predicted proteins | sample NGESurdeep072012_8_FD_72858 | JGI IMG/M metagenome (GOLD analysis project Ga0097691, IMG submission 72858) | Arctic peat soil microbial communities from Barrow, Alaska - NGEE Surface sample 210-1 deep-072012 | ecosystem: Environmental > Terrestrial > Soil > Wetlands > Peat ...
CGGGAGCGGGGCGTCGATCTCGCGCTCAGACCCTGATCGCGGAGACCTCGCCGGACGTGTCGCGCGCGGCAGCGCGGGCGAGCGGGAGGACGCCCGCGAAGACGGGGTCCCCGGCCAGGGTGGCGGCTCCGGCGGTCCCGGCTGAGAAGCGCGGTTCTCCTCGAGGGGTCTGTCATAGTCTGACACCCATGGAGACGCCGGAGAGCCCCGCGCCCCTGCCCCTTGCCGAGTTCGTCGCGGCGGCGCGCGGCAGCGTTCCGGCCGATCTCGTCCTCAGGAACGCCCGCATCGTGAACGTCCTCACGGGCGAGATCCACGACGGAACCGTCGGCGTGAAAGCCGACCGGATTCTCGGCTTCGGCGATTACCGCGCGGCCCGGAAAGACGACGAGATCGACCTCGGGGGCGCCTACGTCGCGCCCGCGCTCTGGGACGCGCATCTCCACATCGAATCCACGATGACGACGCCGGCGACGTTCGCGCGCCTCGCGGCCGCGCATGGCACGGCGGCGGCGATCACGGACCCGCACGAGATCGCGAACGTGAGGGGCGTGCCGGGGATCCGGGCCTTCCTCGATGCCGCTTCGGACCTCCCCGTGGACGTCTTCGTCATGCTGCCGTCGTGCGTGCCGTCCACGCATCTCGAGACGGCGGGCGCCGCGCTCTCGGCGTCCGACCTCGCGCCGCTCTACGACCTGCCGAACGTCCTCGGGCTCGCCGAGATGATGAATGTGCCCGGCTTCCTCTTCGGCGACCCCGGCGTCGCTCGCAAGGTCGAAGACGCGCGCCGCCGCGGCGTCCCGATCGACGGGCACTCGCCGCTCCTCTCGGGGCTGGACCTGAACGCGTACATCGGGGCCGGCATGCGCTCGGACCACGAGTGCCTCTCGCGTGCCGAAGCGCACGAGAAGGTCCGGCGCGGCATGGACATCTGGATCCGCGAGGGGACCGCGGCGAAAAACCTCGACGACCTCCTGCCGCTCGTCACGCCCGCGAATTCCGAGCGCTTCGCCTTCGCGACGGACGATCGCCACCCGTGGGATCTCCTGGCGCACGGCCACCTCGATCACCACGTGCGGCGGGCCACCGCTCTCGGCCTGGACCCCGTCATCGCGATCCGCCTCGCGTCGTGGTCGTGCGCGCGCCATTACGGCTTCACCGACCGCGGCGCCGTCGCGCCCGGCTTCCGGGCCGACCTGTTGACGTTCGAGCGGCTGGACGATTTCCGGCCCGACCTCGTCGTCCTCGGCGGGCGGCGCGTCGCGAAGGGCGGCCGCCTCCTCGAGGAGATCCCGGGCGCGCCCATGGAAGAAGGCCCCGGCTTCCGCGTCGACGGCTTCGACCGCTCGCGGCTCCGGATCGCCGCGCCCGAAGGCGCTTCGCTGCGCGTCATCGAGGTGCGGGCGGGCTCGCTCGCGACGGGAGCGTCGACGGCGCCCGCGCGCCTCGTGGACGGCGCGGCCGCGGCGGACGCCTCGCGCGACCTCCTGAAGCTCGCGGTCGTCGAGCGGCACCGAGGCACGGGCAACGTCGGCGTGGCGTTCGCCCGCGGCTTCGGCCTGAAGAGTGGCGCCATCGCGTCGTCGGTCGCGCACGATTCGCACAACATCATCGTCGTGGGCGCGGACGACGCGTCGATGGAGACGGCCGTGCGCCGCGTCGCGGCGATCGGGGGCGGCGTCGTCGTGGCGGACGGCGCGCAATCTCTCGCCGAGATCCCGCTGCCGGTCGCCGGGCTGATGTCGAACGCGCCGATGGCCGACGTGGATGCCTTAGAGCGTCGCGCGAACGAGGCCGCGCACGCGCTCTTAGGCACCATGGATCACCCTTTCATGACGCTCGCGTTCCTCGCGCTGCCCGTCATCCCCGAGCTGAAGCTCACGGACCGCGGCCTCGTCGACGTCGGCAAGTTCGACTTCGTGAGCCCCGTCGTCTGAGAAAGTCAGTTCTGCGCGGGGCCTCCGCGGAACATGGCCCGCTGCTGGCGGTGGGCGGCGATCCAGCCGTCGAGCTTCGCCCGCTGCTCGGGCGTGAGGACCGCGTCGATCTCGGTCCGCACGGCCTTCATCTTCGCCGCGGCAGCTTGACCGTCCGCCCGCACCTTCAGGAACGCGGCGCCCACGGCGGCGGGGTCAGGGTTCGCGGCCGAGGCGGCGGCCTTCAGGGCGTCGCGGTTCGCCTTCGCCTGCGCATGGAAAGCCATCCCCTCGTCCTTGTGCGACGCGAAGATCGCCTTGACCTTGTCCTTCTGGGCGTCGGTCAGGTCGAGGGTCGCCATCGCCGCGCGGATCCCGCGGGCGAGCCGCCCGGGCGCGGGCTGGGCCTGGGCAATGGCCGTACCGGCCGCGAGGGCGCCCGCGAGAATCAGGGTCGCGGCGCCGAAAAGCTTCTTCTGGAATGGGTTGTGTGTCATTTTTTCCGTCCTCGTGGCGGGCTTGCCGTCCGCCGACGGGGATGAGACGCACGAGCCGCGCGGACGTTTACCGCCTCAGAACCGCTCGCCGACGAGGACGATCGCGCCCGTGGGCTTCGGGGCGCCGCCCTTCGGCTCGACCGAGACGGCGAACTTCACGGGCGCCCCGTCCAGCGTCTCCTGCCTCGAGATCGGGATGACGGTCGCCGCGCCGCTCTTCGCGTCGAACGTCCCGGCAGGCATGGGCTGGTCGCCGACGAAGGCCCATAGCTCGTAGCTCTTTTCGAGGGGCAGCGGTGGGAGGCCGCTGACCCAGAGAATTCCCTGCTTCGACTCGGGATGCCAGAGGAGTCTCGCTTTCGCCGTCGGGTTCCCCTCGAGGCCCTTCAGGAGCGCGACCTGGACGCGCGGATCCTTCAGCCAGGCGAGCTCGCGCTCCTTCTCCTGCAGATCGTTGGTCTTCTCGTAAAGCAGTCCTTCGAGCTGCGCGACGTTGATGCGCGTGGCGCCGAGGTCGGCACGCGTCGCGTACCAGAGCGCCCCGAACGCCATGGCGAGCATGAACGACGCGGCGACGCCGAGCGCCCAGATCATGGTCACGAGACCGCGGTCCGGGATCGCCGCCGACGCGGAGAGGGGAGACGAGAGAGAAGGTGGACGCGGCGCGAGCTCGACGAGCTCCTCCGGCGGATTCTGTTCGGTCATGTCCGGGGCGAGCCTGCCCGGACTGCGCAGGCCTGTCAAGCGGGCGAAACCGGTACCACTAGAATCGCCCCGACAGAGCATGAAACCCTTTGCCAACGGGCTGTTCCTTGCCGTTCTCCTCAGCGTGGAGTTCGTCCTCTTCCGCGGCTTCGTTGCTCGCGAGATCGCGCCGCAGCCTCCGAGCCATCATGACCAGTCCGTCTACCTTCGGGAGGCCTACCGGATTCATCGACAGGCCTCGGATGAAGGAGTCGGGACGGCGCTACGCGCCGCGGCCGAGCGCAGCGGGCCGAACGGGCTCCTCTTCCCGATCGAGGGAGCCATCCTCTGTCTGGTCGCCGGGCCTTCGCGCGTCAGCGCCCTGACCGTCAACTTTCTCTTGTTTGCCCTCCTGCAGATCGCTGTCTTCGCGACTCTCGTTTCGACCTTTCGCCGGTTCTCCTTCGCGGCTTTCGGGCTCGGCCTCCTGCTTCTCACGCGCTCTCCGTTCTTCTGGGCGGGGGGCCTGACGGACTTCCGTATCGATCTCGCGGCGTTTTGCCTCTACGGAGTTTTCCTCGCCGCGGCGCTGCGCTCGAGCTTCTTCACGTCGCGGGTCTGGTCGATCGCCTCAGGGCTCTCGGCAGGACTTTGCATACTGAACCGGTACCTGACGATCGCCTACTTCGCCGGCCTCGCCCTCGCCGTTCTTCCGGGTGTCGTGATCCTTTCCAGGGCCCGCAGCAGCCAGGCCCGTTGGTCCCGTTCCCGAGTACTTTCCCTTTTTCTGGCGACGGGTTCGGCGCTTCTCATCTGTGGTCCCGTCCTCTGGGCGAATCACCGTACGATCTGGCAGTATTACTTCGTCGGCCATTTTGGAGGGGACGGGGTGATCCGAGCGCGGGCTGCCGGAATTCAAAGCGGCCTCTTCTTCTACCCCCGCTCGATCCTCTCCACGCACCCCGGCCCGGCCGCAATCGCTGCGATCATCATCGTTGCCGCCGGTCTCTTCTATTTCGTTTGCGGCGTCCGCACGGCCCTCGTCGACCACGCGAGCCGCACCCTCTTCCGGGAGGGTCTTGTGTTCTTCTCAGCCGCCTTCGCCGTGCCTTTCGCGCTTCTCGCGAGAGATCCCGACAAGTCTCCGGTCGTCGGAAGCATCTTCGTCCCGCCGCTGCTGTTCCTCTCGCTCTGGCTTCTCGCAAACTGGAGCGGACTCATGCCCGGCCAGCGAGTCCGGGACGGCTCCGATCGCTTCTGGGGAATCTCAGGACCGGCCGTCCTCGCAGCGGGGTTCCTCACGTTTGCTTCCCGGCTGACGTGGGCAGGTCCGACCCCCGATCCGGGACGGCAGGAAGCAGCACGGCTCCACGACGTTGCCACCGGTTTCGCCAGACGCGAGGGCTGGAAAACAGGAATCGTATCGTCAGACCGGATCGACGACAGTTTCGACGCGGACACCCTTTCCGTCTTCTCGTTCGAGCGCGACGGGATTCTTCGAGAGTTCGAGTTCGGGCTCCCAGCGGGAATCCATGCCGTCGATCCATCCACCGCGTTGGACGTCGTCCGGCGCAGCCGGCTCGTTCTCCTGACCGAAAGCGAGACGCACTCCGAAGGTCTGCCGTACGATCGGTCGATGAGGCCCCTGACAGATGGCCTTTCTTCCGTCTGCCGGGAGGGGTTCGTGCCGCTCGGGAGGTTCCGGCTTCCCGGACGCACGGCTGTCCTCTGGGCGCGCCGCGACCCCTGAGATGAGTCTTGTGCGCGCCATTTGACGGACACTGACACCCCGGCTACCGTCGCTCCGCGGAACCCCAAGGCCCGCGGAGCACGCATGACACGCAAGAAGCTAGCCGCATCCGGCGGCCAGACGCCCCTGCCGTTCGAGGCCGAGATCCCGCTTCCCGAAGAGGCCCGGCGCCGCTACTTGAACTACGCGCTTTCGGTCATCACATCGCGCGCGCTCCCCGACGTGCGCGACGGCCTCAAGCCCGTCCAGCGCCGGATTCTCTTCGCGATGTACCAGAACCTTCATCTGATGCCGGACGCAAAATTCAAGAAGTCCGCGTCGGTTGTCGGTGACGTGATCGGCAAGTACCACCCGCACGGCGACGTCGCGATCTACGACGCGATGGTCCGGATGGCGCAGCCCTTTTCGCTCCGCGCGCCGCTCGTGGACGGGCACGGCAATTTCGGTTCCCTGGACGGCGACTCGGCGGCGGCATACCGGTACACCGAGGTGCGCCTGCGCCCTCTCGCGATCGAGCTCCTCTCCGAGATCCGCAAGAAGACCGTCGACTGGCGGCCGAACTTCGACGGCGTCCATTTCGAGCCCGTCGTCCTGCCCGCGCGCTATCCGAACCTCCTCATCAACGGCGCGACGGGCATCGCGGTTGGCATGGCGACGGCGATCCCGCCTCACAATCCCGTCGAGGTTCTCGACGCCGCGATCGCGGCCGTGGACGACCCCGAGTCGGACCCGCTGCGTTTCATCAAAGGGCCGGACTTTCCGACCGGCGGACTCCTCGTGTCGAACAAGCGCGAGCTGCGCGCGATCTACGAGAACGGGCAGGGCACGCTCAAGCTGCGCGGCGAGTGGGAAGCCGAAGAGGGCGCGCGCGGGGCGCAGACGATCGTCGTCACCTCGATTCCGTACGCGCTGGAGAAAGCCGCGCTCGTCGCGAAGATCGCGGACGTCATCATCGAGCGCCGCCTCCCGGTCCTCGTGGACGTGCGCGACGAGTCGACCGACGAGGTCCGCATCGTCCTCGAGATCAAGCGCGACACAGACCCCGCGCTCGTCATGACGTACCTCTACAAGCACACGCCGCTCGAGACGACGGTGCCCGTGAACCTGACGTGCCTCGTGCCGACGGCGAACCCGGACGTCTGCGAGCCGGCGCGCCTCCCGCTCGCCGCGATCCTCCGGCACTTCCTCGACTTCCGCCTCGAGACGGTGAGGCGCCGGTTCGTCTTCGACCTCGAGGAGCTCCAGCTACGCATTCACCTACTCGAGGCCTTCATCGTCATCTACGACGCGCTCGACGAGGCGATCCGCATCATCCGCAAGTCCGACGGCAAGGCCGACGCCGCCCAAAAGCTCATGAAGCGCTTCTCTCTCGACGAGGAGCAGGTGGAGGCGATCCTCGAGACGAAGCTCTACAAGCTCGCGCGGCTCGAGATCGACGCGATCCGCGCCGAGCTGAAGGAAAAGCAGGCCGAGGCCGCCATCATCGAGGCGATCCTCGAGTCCCAGAAGAAGCTCTGGAACGAAGTGAAAGGCGAGCTCGCCGAGGTGCGCGAGATGCTCCTCGGCGAGAAGCGGCGGACGAAGGTGTCCGCAAGCGTCGAGGAGCCCACGTACGACGCCGAGGCCTTCATCCAGCATGAGGACACGTACGCCGTCGTCTCGCAGGACGGGTGGCTGAAGCGTCAGCGCGAGATGAAGGACCCGAAGTCCACGCGCCTCCGGGAAGGCGACGAGGTCCTCGCCGTCCTGCAGGGCTCGACGAAGGAGTGCGGCGTTCTCTTCTCGAACCACGGCACGGCCTACGTGCTGCGGCTCAACGACGTGCCGCCCTCGACGGGCTATGGCGAGCCCGTGCAGAAGCTCTTCAAGTTCGGGGACGGCGAGCGCGTCGTCGCGGCACTCTCCATGGACCCGCGCCTCACGCGGCCGAAGAACGTCACCCTCCTCGCCGCCACGCGCCGCGGCCTCGTTCTGAGGTTCTCGCTCGATCCGTTCCGCGAGGTGACGACGCGCGCCGGCCGCCGCTTCGCGAAGCCCGCGAAGGGCGACGAGATCGCCGCGGTGTTCGTCTGCGACGAGAAGGACCTCGTGGCTCTCGCCTCCGAGAAGGGGCGCGCGATCCTGTTCCCGGCGAAAGAGGTCCCCGTCCTCGCGGGGCCGGGCAAGGGCGTCATCGGCTTCAAGCTCGCGCCGGACGACCGCCTCGTGGGCGCGGCCCTCTTCGGCGACGACGAGAAGCGCGCGACGCTCACGCTCGTGAACGGCAAGGGAACCGAGCACACGATCACGAAGCGGTACACGCCCGTGTCGCGCGGCGGGAAGGGCTTCGAGCTGATCAAGCGGGATCGGCTCGTGAAAGCGCTCCCGCCAGACCTGACTCTCGTAGACTTCGAGGGGAAGGGAACCTGATGGAGGTCGTTCTCGCCGAGAAATATGGTTTTTGCGCCGGCGTGCGCGTGGCGGACAAGCTCGTTCGCATCGCGGCCGCGAAAGGCCAGAAGGGCGCGATCTTCGGGCAGGTCGTCCACAACGAGAGCGTCGAGAACGAGATGGCGCGGCTCGGGTTCCCGACGGTGCAGGATCTCGAAAGCGCGAAGGCCCACAACGCGCGCATCGTCTTCTCGGCGCACGGCGTCGCACCGTCCGTGCGGGCCGAGGCCGCCTCGCTCGGCCTCAGTGCGATCGACACGACGTGCAAGTTCGTGACGGACATCCACCGGGAAATCGCCCGCTCGCTCGCGGACGGGGCCTTCCTCGCGATCCTCGGCCAGGCGGACCACCGCGAGGTCGTCGGCTACACGAAGGACCTCGACCCCGCGCGCTATCGCGTCTTCTACAGGCTCGAAGAGGTCACGTCCTTCGACTGGTCGCGCGTCCCGCGCGTCAAGATCGTGTTCCAGACCACGATCAACTCCGAGTCGTTCGCGCCGCACGTCGAGGAGATCCGCCGCCGCGTTCTCGACACGCGCATCGCCGACACCATCTGTTACGCGACGAAGGAAAACCAGGATGCGCTTCGCGTCCTCTGCGACGATCCCGCGATCGACGCGATCGTCGTCATCGGCGGGAAGTTCAGCAAGAACACGAAGGAGCTCGCGCGCATCGCGCAGGCGAAGAAGCCGACGTTCCTGATCGGCACGGCCGCGGAGCTCGACGTCGCGGCGCTTCACGGCATGAAGAAGGTCGGCGTCTCGGCGGGCGCCTCGACGCCCGACTACGACGTCGAGGCCGTGATCGAGAGACTCGAAAAGGCCACTTCGTGAGCGCCCCTGAAATCGCCTCCCCGCCGTCCGGGCCGCCCGCGGTCGATAACGCGGGATTTGCCACGCTCGAAACGGTCTTCGAGGCTCTCGGACGGGCGGCCATCGTCCTGGACAGCGAGTTCCGGATCCTGCGCGCCAGCTTCTCTCTCGACGAGATCGCCGGCCCCGGAACGGTGGCCTCAATGCTCGGGAAGCCGATTGAGGAGCTGGTCGGCGCGAAGCTGTTCGGCCCGACGGACACGCTCCGCGAGGCTCTGACGAACGGGCGGCGGGAGGAGGGCCGGCGCGCCGTCCTGCGCTGCGGCGCGGGCAGCGCGCGTCTCGTCTCGCTGACGGCCGCGGTGATCCCGCAGCACGTCTCGAACCACTGCGATCCGCGCGCCCGGTATCTCATCGTGGTCCGTCCCGCCGAGAACGACGACAGCCTTCTGCAGAGCATGATCGTCTCGCACGGACTCGTGGCCCGGTCGCCGGCGATGCTCAAGATCGTCCATCTCGTCGAATCGCTCTCCCAAAGCACCGCCACGGTCCTGATCACGGGCGAGAGCGGCACCGGCAAGGAGGTCATCGCCCGGACGCTGCACGTGAACTCGCTCCGCAGCGCGGGCCCGTTCGTGGCGGTCAACTGCGGGGCGCTGTCGGCCGACCTGCTCGAGAGCGAGCTGTTTGGTCACGTGAAGGGCGCGTTCACGGGAGCGGTGAGGGACCGCGTCGGACGGCTCGAGCTCGCGCGCGGCGGCACGATCTTCCTCGACGAGATCGGCGATGTGCCGCTGCACCTGCAGGTGAAGCTTCTGCGCGTCCTGCAGGAGCGGCAGTTCGAGCGCGTCGGCGAGAGCGCGCCGCGCAAGATGGACGCGCGGATCATCGCCGCGACGAACCAGGATCTTCTGGAGATGATTCGGGCGGGGCGTTTCCGCGAGGATCTCTACTACCGCCTGCGCGTCGTCCCGATCCACCTTCCGCCGCTGCGCGAGAGGCCGGAGGACATCGCCCTCATCGCCCAGCACCTCCTCGCGCACATCGGCGGCCGCGCGGGCCGGGCGCTGCGCCTCTCGCCTGACACGCTGAGCGTGCTCGAGACCTGCCCTTGGCCCGGAAACGTCCGCGAGCTCGAGAACGCGCTGGAATACTCGGTTGCGCTCTGCACGGGTCAGACGATCCAGATCGAGGACCTCCCGCCGGAGCTCCGCGGGGCCGAGGCTCTGCCTCCGCCACGCGATGCGGCGGCGCTCCGCGCGGCCCTGCCGGTCGGGATTCCCGCCGAACCCGAGCGCGAGCGGATCGTGAGGGCGCTGGCGGCTCACCGCTGGAACCGGAATCGTGCCGCCCAGGCGCTCGGCCTGTCCCGCAGCACGCTCTGGAGGCGGATGCGCGACCTGGGCATCGAGTGAGCTCGCGCCGCGACTTCCTCGGCCGGCTCTGGACGTGGACGGGGGGCGCGCTGGCCGCGGCCTCCGTCCTCGTTCTTTTCCGCGCCCTGAGGTCCGCCGCTCCTCCCGTCCGCGAGGCCGCGCTGGACGCCGCAGCCGTCTCGCGCGCGGTTGCCTCCGGCGGCGCGGTCGTCGGCGAGCTCTTCGTGATCGGGAGCGCCGAGGCCCCCGTCGCGCTCTCCCTCGCGTGCACACACCTCGGCTGCCGCGTCGCGGGCGCGCCCGGCGGCTTCGCCTGCCCGTGCCACGGCAGCCGCTTCGACGCCGCGGGCGGCCCGGTGGCGGGGCCTGCGCGCTCCGCCCTCGCGCGCGTGCCGCTCGCGAGGCGCGGGGACACGTGGATCGCCCGCCTCTGATGGACGCGCCCGCCCCGGGGGCCGGCGCTCCCTCGGGAGGCTTCGGGCGGCTCTCGTTCGGCTTCCTCGCGGTGAGCGTCCTGAGCGGCACCCTTCTCGTCCCGTTCTATACGCCCGCGGCGGCGTGGGAGAGCCTCGAGAAGATCCAGAGCGGCCTCGCGTGGGGATTCTTCCTGCGCGCGGTCCACGCGTACGCGAGCTTCGGCGTCCTCGTGGCGACGGCCGCGCACGCCGTCCAGGTCCTCGCGGCGCGCACCGAGCGTCAGCTCCCGGCCGGCGTGTGGTGGCGTTCGGTGCTCCTTCTGCCCGTAACGGTGGCCGCTCTCCTCGGCGGCTTCGTCCTGCGAGGAGACGCGGAAGCGGTCGCCGCTCTCGCGATCTGGCGTCGCATCCTCGAGTCGCTCCCGCTCGCGGGCGCCGAGATCGCGCGCCTCTTCCTGGGATCGGTCCCGGGCGACCTCGGCGCCGTCGCCCTCCACCACGCGGGGACGCTCACGCTCCTCCTCTGGCTCTTCACGGCCGAGCATGCTGGCCGCTTCATCCCGGACGCGCGCGGGGCGGTCCTCGCCGCCCTCGTCTCCCTCGCGCTCGCGGGCACGGTCCCGCTGCCCCTCGGGGCGCCTCCGGCCGCCGCGCCCGCGCACCTCCTCGGCCCGTGGTCGCTTCTTGGGCTGCAGGGCGCGCTTGGCTACCTCGCGCCCGCGGCCGGCTGGCTTCTCCCACTCGCCTTCGTCCTCCTCCTCGGCCTCGTGCGGCACGCGGAAGGCCGCGTCCGGCGGGCCCTTCTCGCCACGCTCGCCGCATCGTGCGCGGCGTATGCCTTCTTCACGGTCCGGGTCTTGCTCTCGTCCAGAGTCTGATGTTCCGGACGTTCGCGTTCGTCGCGGCCCTCTGCGCGGCGCTTCTCGGCCTTCTCACGGCCTGGAGTCGCGAGGCGCGGCGCGAGCGGGCGATCGGCCGCGGCGCGGACCGCGCCGGCGGCCGCGTCGAGCGGTGCGTGACGTGCCACGCGAAGGCGTCCGAGGACCCCGGCGGCGCGCACGCGCGCCTCGCGCTCGGCTGCGCGTCCTGCCACCTCGGCAACCCGCTGGCCTTCTCGAAGGAGCGCGCGCACGAGGGGCTCGAGAGAGAGCCCGGCGCGCTCGCGACGGTGCGCGAAACGTGCGGGCGGGAGGGCTGCCACGCGCGCGAGGCCGCGCGCGTGGCGTCCTCTCCGATGGCGCGCGCGAGCGGGATCGTCTCGGTCGACCGCTTCGCGTTCGGCGAGATCCCGTCGCCGGACGGGAGCGAGACGATGACCGACGTCCTCCGCGCCGCCAACCCCACGGCCGCGCAGAGTCACCTCAGGAGGCTCTGCGCAGGGTGCCACCTCGGAACGCGGCGGGTGAGCCGCGACGACGCGATCCACGGCAACGGCTCGGGCTGCTCCGCGTGCCACGTCGCGCGGCGTCTCCCGGGCGCGCCGCCGCGCGCGCATCCGCCGGTCGACTTGCGCGTCGGCGACGATCGCTGCCTCGGCTGTCACAGCCGGAGCCTGCGCATCGCGCTCTCGTACGAGGGCCTCGCCGAGATCGAGCCCTTCCAGGCGAAGGGGTCGGACGCCGCGTGCGCGGCGCCGGTCGCGCTCGTCGCGCTTCACGATGGCCGCCCCGCGTGCCGCGTTTCGCCGGACGTCCACCGCGAGGCCGGGATGGCATGCATCGACTGCCACCTTCACACGGACCTCATGGGCGACGGCACCGCCCGCGCGCACAAGGAGGAGCAAGTCGAGGTCACGTGCGAGGCGTGCCACGGGCCGGACCGGGAAAGCGGAAAGCGCGCGTGCTCATCTTTCGCACGGTGGACGCTCGTCCGCAAGCTGGACGGCGTCGTCCTGCCGGTGAAGCAAACGCCGCGCGACGCGAACCATGCGCGCAAGGGGCACGAGCGCCTCTCGTGCAGCTCCTGCCATGCGGCGTGGGTGCCCACTTGCAACTCGTGCCACATGTCCTTCAGTCGCTCTCGGCGGCAGTGGGACTTCGCCGCGGCGAAGGAGACGGCCGGCGCGTGGGTGGAGAGGTCCGAAGGCTTCTCGTGGGCGCCGCCGCTCCTCGGCGTGCGCGGCGACGGGCGCATCGTCCCCGCAACGCCCGGGATGATCCTCGACATGGATGCCTCGGCGGCCGGAGGCGGGAAGACGGCGCGCCGTCTCCTCTCGCCGGTCGAGCCGCACACGACGGGCCGCAAGGCGCGCACATGCGAGAGCTGCCACCGCGCGCCGCCCGCGCCGGAGTTCGAGGGCGGAACGCGGACGGGTTTTCGCGGCCTGAATGCGGCCGAGAAACAGCGCGTCGCGGCCGCCCGGCTCGAGCCCCGCTAGCCCTCCGTTTCGCGACGGCGTGTTTCAAGTTCCGCTTCCGATCTGAAACGACATGTCTCGTGCTGCAACGTCGCGTTTCGATTCGAGCCTTCTAGCCCCCAATGGCGCGGCTTCGGCCTTGGCCCGCTTCTTGTAATCCAGGGTCGGATACGAGCACCCGCTCGTCTGGAGAACGAGATGGCCCAGAGCCGGCGCGAGTTCATCAAGATCGGGAGCGCGGGCGTCGCGGTCGCCGCGGCAGGCACCGGCCTCGCCACGCAGTGGTGGGGCCTCGATCCTGACGTCGTCCACGATCCCGGAACGGACGGCGACCGGGTCGTCCCGACGTTCTGCGAGCTCTGCTTCTGGAAATGCGGCCTCCTCGCGCACGTGAAGAACGGCCGCGTCACGAAGATCCAGGGAAACCCCGATCACCCGCTCTCCAACGGCCACCTCTGCCCGCGCGGAACCGGCGGCATGGGTCTCCTCTACGATCCGGACCGCCTCAAGAAGCCGCTCCTGCGCCGGAACGGCAAGCGCGGGGACCAGACTTTCGAGGAAGTCTCCTGGGAGACGGCCCTCGACTTCACGGCCGAAAAGCTCCTGAAGATCCAGAAGGAGTCCGGACCGGAGAAGGTCGCGCTCTTCTCGCATGGATTCGGCGGCTCTTTCTTCAAGCACCTCCTGTTTGCCTACGGCTCGGCGAACGTCACGGCGCCGTCCTACGGGCAGTGCCGCGGGCCGCGCGAGGTCGGTTTCCAGCTCACATACGGGGCACCCGTCGGCTCGCCGGAGGTGCTCGACATCGCGAACGCGCGCGTCATCACGCTCCTCGGGTCGCACCTCGGCGAGAACATGCACAACACGCAGGTGCAGGACTTCGCGGCGGCGATCTCGCGCGGCGCGACGGTCATCGCCGTCGACCCGCGCTTCTCGACCGCCGCGGGCAAGGCGCGGTACTGGCTCCCGATCAAGCCCGGGACCGACCTCGCCCTCCTCCTCGCGTGGATGCACGTGATCATCGACGAGGGCCTCTACGACCGCGAATACGTCGAGACCTACACGACCGGCTTTACGGAGCTCAAGGCGCACGTCGCGGACAAGACCCCCGAGTGGGCCTTCACGGAGACGACGATCCGCCCCGAGCTCATCGTCGAGACGGCGCGCGTGATCGCGGGCGCGCGGCCCGCGTCGCTCGTCCATCCCGGCCGCCACACGACGTGGTACGGCGACGACACGCAGCGGAGCCGCGCGGTGGCGATCCTCAACGCCCTCGTGGGGAGCTGGGGCCGCCGCGGCGGGTTCTTCATCCCTTCGTCGATGCCCGTCCCGAAGACGCCGGTGCCCGCGTACGCGCAGAAGCCGAAGACGTCCCAGGACCACCCGGACGGAGTCATGTACCCGTTCGCCGACGAGGTTCTCTCGCACGGCGTCTGCGACGCGACGATCCCCGGCAAGCTCGGCGCCGCCCCGATCAAGGGCTGGATCGTCTACGGCACGAACCTCCTCCAGGCCCTCCCCCAGCGCGAGAACGTGCTCGAAGCGATCCAGAAGCTGGATCTCCTCGTCGCGATCGACGTGCTGCCGGCCGAGATCGTCGGCTGGGCCGACGTCGTCCTCCCCGAATGCACGTACCTCGAGCGCTGGGACGACATTGCGCCGACACCCTGGCGCGAGCCGTTCCTCGCGGTGCGCCAGCCCGTCGTGCCGCCGCTCTACGAGAGCAAGCCGGGCTGGTGGATCGC
>Ga0097691_1002061_pt1 | contig 13972 bp, 16 predicted proteins | sample NGESurdeep072012_8_FD_72858 | JGI IMG/M metagenome (GOLD analysis project Ga0097691, IMG submission 72858) | Arctic peat soil microbial communities from Barrow, Alaska - NGEE Surface sample 210-1 deep-072012 | ecosystem: Environmental > Terrestrial > Soil > Wetlands > Peat ...
CGCAGCTGGCAATATAATTATCAATAATGTTATTGACAAGCGGACGGCCGTGCTGAAAGTTAAGCCCTACCAACACGAGCCGCAACAAACGGTCACGGGCAATCTTCAAAGGGAGTAACCATGTTGAAACGCGCTGTTGCCGTCGCTGGCCTAATCGCGATCTCTGCCGTCACCACACAATCCGCTGTTGCGCAGTCTTCCGGCGGTTCGCTGGAAAAGATCGTTGCCAGCAAGACATTCTCGATTGGATACCGCGAAGAATCGGTGCCGTTCTCCTTCATTGATTCCAGCGGCAAGCCCCAGGGCTATGCGATCGACATCTGCATGAAGATCGCCGAGGCGATCAAAACCGAGTTCAAGCTGGACAAGCTGGACATCAAGTTCGTCCCGGTAACGCCGCAGACCCGGATTCCGCTGATAGCCAATGGCACGGCCAATCTGGAATGTTCGTCGACCACGATCACCACCGGCCGCATGAAGCAGGTCGAGTTCCTGGCACCGACCTTCATCACCGGCACCAAGCTGTTGGTGCGCAAGGGTTCGGGTATCACCAAGATCGAAGACCTGGAAGGCAAGACGCTGCTGGCGCTTGCCGGAACGACCAATGAAAAGGCCGCCTTGGCTGAGATCGAAAAGCGCAAGCTGAAGGTCAACATGGTCAAGGTAAAAGACCATCCGCAGGCGCTCCTTAACATGGAGCAGGGTCGTGCGGATGCCTACACGTCGAACGATGTGGTCCTGTACGGTATCCGCACGATGGCTAAGAATCGGGACGATTACGAAGTCGTCGGCCCGTTCTATTCCTACGATCCGTTCAGCATCATGATCCCGAAGAACGACACGAATTTTCGTGCGCTGGGCCTCAGAGTGATGTCGAACCTGTACTCGTCCGGCGAGATTTTCACGATCTATAAAAAATGGTTCGAGCCGGGCCCGACCAACATTAACCTGCCGATGAACGACGATCTGAAAAATGCGCTGAGGCTGAACGCCTTCGCGGATTAAGTCGCGCGTAACAGATCCGTACAATCAGGTCGTGGAGAAGCAGGGGTGAATTATTCCTGGGATTGGGGTTTGCTGTTTCGCGGACCTTACGTCGGTTGGATCGCTTCCGGCTTTGCCACGACTTGCGTTCTTGCGACCTATGCCTGGTTGATAGCCTTTACTGTCGGCTCAGTGATCGGTGTCTTTCGTACGCTGGATAACAAAGTCCTGCGTACGATCGGCACCGTCTACGTCGAGATTTTCCGGAACATTCCGCTGCTGGCCCAGATGTTCCTCTGGTACTTCGTCATTCCCGAACTGCTGCCGGCCGACGCGCAACTCTACGTCAAGCGCGGCATGCCTGATCCGCAATTCCGGACCGCGGTGTTGGCGCTCGGGCTCTATACCGCCTCCCGCGTCGCCGAGCAGGTTCGCTCGGGTATCCAGTCGATCCCGCGCGGCCAACGAGACGCAGCGCTGGCGATGGGGTTCACGCCTGCGCAGGTCTATCGCTATGTGTTGCTGCCGATCGGCTATCGGACCGTGATTCCGTCGCTGACTAATGATTTTCTGGGCGTGTTCAAGAACTCGTCCCTGGCGCTGACGCTGGGCGTAATGGAATTGACCGCGGCGGCTCGGCAGATCGAGGAATACACCTTCCAATCCTTTGAGCCGTTTGCGGCCGCGACTGTGCTGTATTCCTGCGTCACGCTTTGCGTGATCACGTTGATGCGGTTCCTGGAGCGAAAGACACGGATCGCCGGCACCGCTTCAGCGGGAGGTCGCTGATGGGCTTCGATTTCAACGTTTTGGTTCAGCACAAGGAGTTGCTGCTGCAGGGGCTGATGGTCAGTTTGCAGTTGACCCTTATTGCGATCGTGGGCGGCATGGTTCTGGGCACATGCCTGGCGCTGATGCGGATGTCCAGCCTGAGCGTCGTATCGGTACTGGCCGGCAGCTATGTGAACTTCCTGCGTTCGCTGCCGCTGATCCTGGTGATCTTCTGGTTCTACATACTGACGCCGAAGATCGTCGGGCACGCTATCGATGCCTACTCGTCGGTGCTGATCGCCTTCATTCTGTTCGAGGCAGCCTATTACTGCGAGATCATTCGCGCCGGTATCTCCAGCGTGAAACGCGGGCAGGTACAGGCCGGGCTGGCAATGGGCTTCACCCATCTTAGCATGATGCGCCACGTGGTCCTGCCGCAGGCGTTCCGGAACATGCTGCCGGTGCTGCTGACGCAGGCGATCATCATGTTTCAGGATACCTCCATCGTATACATCGTCGGCGTCCGCGACTTCCTGACCACCGCCGACGTGGTTGCCAACAGCACGAACCGACCGATCGAATTGTACACGGTGGTCGCGGTTACCTTTCTGGTGATCTGTTTCACCGCTTCCCGGCTGGTCGGCAGGTTGCAGCGGAGATATGCGCTATGATTGAAATGACCCATGTCAGCAAGTGGTACGGCAACTTTCGGGTGCTGGACGACTGCTCGCTTACAATCCAGAAGGGTGAGGTTGTTGTCATCTGCGGCCCCTCCGGTTCCGGCAAGAGTACGCTGATCAAATGCATGAACGGACTGGAAATGTTCCAGGAGGGCAAAGTGCTGGTCGACGGCATCTCGGTCGGCGCCAAGGGCACCAACCTGCCGCAGTTGCGCTCGCGGATAGGCATGGTGTTCCAGAATTTCGAGCTTTTCCCGCACATGACTGTGCAGAAGAACATCGCACTGCCGCAGATCAAGATCCTGAACCGCAGCCGCGCCGAGGCCGAAGCCCGCGCCGAGCAGCTTCTCGATCGGATGGGTCTCAACGTGCAGGCACAGAAGTTCCCGGCGCAGCTTTCGGGCGGGCAGCAGCAGCGCGTGGCGATCGCCCGGGCGCTGGCGATGGACCCGATGGCGATGCTGTTCGACGAGCCGACCTCGGCGCTCGATCCGGAAATGATCAACGAGGTCCTGGACGTGATGGTGTCGCTGGCACAAGAGGGCATGACCATGGCCGTGGTCACGCACGAGATGGGGTTCGCCCGCCGCGTCGCCAACCGGATCGTGTTCATGGACAAGGGCGCCATTGTTGAAGATGCGGCAAAGGATGAATTTTTCGGAACGCCACGCAGCGATCGCGCGCAGTTGTTCCTTTCCAAGATCCTGCAGCACTGAAAGCGCCGATGCCGGATCAGGTCCACATTCTCAGCATGGGGCAGATGGTGCCTGCGGTCGACGCAGCCCTGGAACAGCCCTTTGTCGTGCATCAGGCCGGCGCCGATGGCATCGCGGCGATCGTCGCCGCGTTTGGGGACAAGATCCGTGGTATTGCAACGCGGGGGCGGCAGAAGACCGACGTCGCGCTGATCGCCGGCCTGCCCAAGCTGGAGATCATCGCGAACTTCGGCGTCGGCTACGACTCAATCGACCTGCCGGCGGCGATGGCGCGCGGGATCATCGTTACCAACACCCCTGATGTGCTGAACGAGGAAATCGCGGATTTCACGGTCGGCCTGCTTCTGTCGACGATACGCGAGCTGCCGCAGGCCGATCGCTTCCTGCGCGACGGCAAATGGCTGAAGGACGCCTACCCGTTGACCCAAACTCTGCGCGATCGCACGATCGGCATAGTCGGTATGGGCAGGATCGGCCAGGCGATCGCCAAGCGCATCGCCGCATTCGACGTGCCGATCACTTATCACTCGCGCAAACCCCAGGCCGACGTCGGCCACCGTTACTATCCAGACCTGAAAACCATGGCGACTGAGGTCGACACGCTGATCGTTATCGTGCCGGGTGGCGCCGCCACCAACAACTTGATCGATGCCGGAATTCTTGCGGCACTGGGTTCGCGCGGCGTTCTGATCAATGTCGCGCGAGGCTCGGTCGTCGACCAGAACGCGCTGATCGACGCGCTTCGTGACGGTACCATCCACGGTGCCGGCCTGGATGTGTTCGCCGATGAGCCGAACGTGCCGACGGCGCTGACCACGCTGTCGAATGTCGTGCTGGTGCCGCATGTCGGCTCGGGCACGCACCATACCCGCGCGACGATGGGCGACCTTGTCTTCGACAATCTGCGGTCCTGGTTCGCCGGCAAAGGCCCGGTGACGCCGGTTTCAGAAACACCTTGGCCGAAAGTCAACTAAAGCTCGGAGCGTTTGAAATGGATCTCGGTCTGCAAGGCGAGACGGCATTGGTTTTGGGCGGTGGCGGTGGGCTCGGCAGTGCGATCGCGCGGCAGCTCGCGACCGAGGGCACCAACGTCGCGATCGGTGACATCGACCCGGCGGCGGTGGAGAAAACGATCGCGTCGCTGTCGGGCGGCAAGGGTCTTGCGTTGCCATGGGACCTGGCCGACTTGTCGGTGATCGACGCCAACATCGCGAAGATCGAAGCTGCGCTCGGTCCAGTGGACATTCTGGTCAACAACACTGGGGGCCCGCCGCCGACCCCGGCCGCCGGCCAGGATCCAGCTTTGTGGACTAAAAGCTTTCAGTCGATGGTGCTGTCGGTGATTGCGATAACTGATCGGGTACTGCCGGGCATGCGGGCGAAGAAGTGGGGCCGCGTAATCACCAGTACATCGTCGGGCGTGATTTCGCCAATCCCAAATCTAGGCATCTCGAACGCGCTGCGCCTGTCGTTGGTTGGCTGGTCGAAGACGCTGGCCCGCGAAGTTGGTGGCGACGGAATCACCGCCAACATCGTGCTGCCGGGTCGCATCGCCACCGACCGGATACAGTTTCTCGACGAAGCCAAGGCCAAGCGTGAAGGGCGCCCAGTCGAGCAGGTGTCGGCCGAAAGCACTGCGTCGATCCCTGCCGGCCGCTATGGCAAGCCAGAGGAATATGCCGACGTGGTGGCATTCCTCGCCAGCACGCGAGCATCCTACCTGAATGGTTCGGTCATCCGTGTGGATGGCGGCCTAATTACCAGCATCTGAAAAAACGGAATCTTCTATGACCACCACTCATACCCATCTGGAGCCGCTGCCGCTGGACCCGCAAATTGTCTGCACGCTGTCGTCGGTCGCCACCGCGACCCTGACCACGATCCTTTTGAAAAATGGCCTTCGCAACGTCTGGATGCGTGGCACCCGACCGCTGAAGCCGGGCCAGCCGCGCGTAGTCGGGCGCGCGTTCACGCTGCGCTTTGTCCCGGCGCGCGAGGATCTTGCGACGCCTGCATCCTGGGGATCGCCGATCTCGACCCGGGCCGCGATCGAGGCGATGCCGGCCGGCTGCGTCGCCGTGGTCGATGCGATGGGCGTCACTGATGCCGGCATTTTCGGTGACATTCTTTGTGCCCGCATGGTCAAGCGCAAGGTGGCAGCCCTGGTCACCGACGGCGTCATGCGCGATGTCTCCGGCGTGCTGGCAACCGGCCTGCCGATCTGGTGCCAGGGAGCCGCGGCACCTGCTTCGGTCAACGGCTTGACCTTCGTGAACTGGCAGGAGCCGATCGCCTGCGGCGGCGTTGCGGTGTTCCCGAACGATGTAGTCGTCATCGACGAGGATGGCGCCGTGGTGATTCCGGCAGCTCTGTTGGACGAGGTCGTCGCGACCGCACCCGAGCAGGAGCGGCTGGAAGCGTGGATCATGTCGGAGGTCGACAAAGGCACGCCACTGCCCGGCCTGTATCCCCCGAACGCCGAGAACAAAGCCCGTTACGAGGCCAGCAAGGCCAAAGGGAGCTAACCCGGATGCCACTGAACGCACAGGCTGAAGGCGTCTACACGATCGCAGTGACGCCTTTTCGTCACCGGGATGGATCAGTCGGCATTCGACTGGTGGATAATAAATGGGTCCCAGCCTGCGCCGGGACGACAAGAACGCAAGGAAAAGGCCCATAACCATGAAACGCGGCATGCGCAAAGGTTTGACCAGCTACGGCGATCAGGAGTTCTCGCTGTTCCTGCGCAAGACCTTCATCAAGGCGATGGGGTATTCCGACGACGCGCTGGACCGACCGATCGTCGCGATCACCAATACCTACAGCGATTTCAATCCCTGTCACGGCAACGTGCCGGATCTGATCGAAGCGGCGAAGCGCGGCGTGATGCTGGCCGGCGGCCTGCCGATGGTGTTCCCGACCATCACCATCCACGAAAGCTTCGCTTATCCGACCTCAATGTTTCTTCGCAACCTCATGGCGATGGACACTGAAGAGATGATCCGGGCGCAGCCGATGGACTCGGTGATCCTGATCGGGGGCTGCGACAAGACCCTGCCGGCGCAGATCATGGCGGCGGCTTCGGTCGACCTGCCAGCAATCACGCTGCCGGTCGGTCCGATGGTTGTCGGTCACCACAAGGGTGAGGTGCTGGGGGCCTGCACTGACTGCCGCCGGATGTGGAGCAGCCACCGCGCCGGCGACATTGACGGTGACGAAATCGAGATCATCAACGCGCGCCTGGCGCCGTCGGTCGGGACTTGCATGGTGATGGGCACCGCCAGCACGATGGCCTGCATCACCGAGGCGATGGGCCTGTCGCTGCCGTACACCGCCGCGGTTCCGGCAACCCATGCCGAGCGCCGGCGCCTAGCCGAAGCGACCGGCAAGCGTGCCGCCGAGATGGCGGTTTCAGATACGCCGCGTCCCAGCGCACTGATCACAAAGGATTCGATTCACAATGCGCTGGTGGTCCTGCAGTCGATTGGCGGCTCGACCAACGGCATCGTGCATCTGGCGGCGATGGCTGGCCGCGTCGGTATTAAGATCGACCTGGACGCATTCGACCGGCTGGGCCGCGACGTGCCGGTGCTGGTCAACCTGAAGCCGTCAGGCCAGCACTACATGGAGCATTTCCATCATGCCGGCGGACTGCCGCGGCTGATGCGCGAACTGCGCGACCTGCTGAAGCTGGATGCCCCGGTGGTCGGCGGCGGCACGATCGGCGATGTTATCGAGCTGGCCGAGGACGTTCCCGGCCAGGACGTAATCCGGAGTCGCGACAAGCCGCTGAAAGCGCAGGGCGCGATCGCGGTGCTGCGCGGCAATCTGGCGCCACGCGGTGCTGTGATCAAGCAGTCGGCCGCCAGCAAGGAGCTGATGGTCCACACCGGCCGCGCCGTGGTGTTTGAATCGGTGCAGGACTTGACCGAGCGCGTCGATGCCCCCGACCTGGACGTCAAAGCCGACGACATCCTGGTGTTACGCAATGCTGGCCCGAAGGGCGCGCCCGGCATGCCCGAGGCAGGTTACCTGCCAATTCCGAAAAAGCTGGCACGCGAAGGCGTCAAGGACATGGTGCGGATTTCCGATGCGCGCATGAGCGGCACCGCCTTCGGCACCATCGTGCTGCATATCACGCCGGAATCGGCCATCGGCGGTCCGCTGGCGCTGGTCCAGAACGGCGACATGATCCGCCTGGACGTTCCAGCCCGGGCGATCGAACTTTTGGTCGATGATGCCGAACTTGCGCGCCGGGCCGAAGCGCTGCCGGTGCTGACCGGCATCGGACCCAAGCGCGGTTACGCCAAGCTATTTCAAGACACCGTTTTGCAGGCCGACCAGGGCTGCGACTTTGACTTTCTGATCGAAGATCCGCGCGCGAACTGATCGCCGCCAACCCGTAAAGCAGGAGAGAGAATATGGCTCGTATTGTTTCGGTGCAGGCTCGCACCGTTCGTGTTCCGCTGGACCAGCCGACCGCATTTGCCCGCCGCCAGGTGCTGGCGCGCGACTACGCTCTGGTCAAGGTCCGGACTGATGACGGTCTGGAGGGGGTCGGTCACTGCTATGCGGGCAATTTTGGGGGCAGCGTGGTCACTTTGGCGGTGCGCGAACTTTTGGCGCCGCATCTGATCGGCCGTGATTCCACCGAGGTCGAACTGCTGTGGAAAGAGCTGTATCAGGAAACGCTGCTGCATGGCCGCGCCGGTTCGGTGATGCGCGCGCTTAGCATTCTGGACATCGCGCTGTGGGATGTGAACGCGCAGGCAGCCAAATTACCGCTGTATCGCTACCTGGGCGCGGCGACGCGCGATCCGGTGCCGGCCTATGGCAGCGGCGGCTATTATCTCGACGGCAAGACACCGGAGATGCTGGGTGAGGAAATGGCCTCGTATTTAGCGCTGGGCCTGCAGGGCGTGAAGATGAAGGTTGGTCGCGAAGATCCGACCGGCGACGAAAAGCGCGTCGCCGCGGCGCGCAAGGCAATCGGACCCGATGCGCTGTTGATGTTGGACGCCAACAATGCCTGGCAGGACGTTCCGACCGCGCTGCGCTACTGCGAACGGTTTGCCGACTACGATCCGTACTGGATCGAAGAGCCGTTCAGCCCGGACCAGATCGACAACCATGCCAAGCTGGCAGCGGCCACCAGCATCAATGTCGCGACCGGCGAAATCGAGGCTGGACGCTGGCGCCACAAGGAGCTGCTGGACAAGGGCGGGGCTATGATTCTGCAGACCGATGCCGCAGTGTGCGGCGGCATCACTGAGTTCAAGAAGATGCGGCGCTGGCCGACTGCTACGGCGTCAATATGTGCCCGCACTGGTTCCACGATCTGCACGTGCATCTGGTTGCAGCAATTCCGAACGGCGAGATGGTCGAGTATTTCGCCACCGATCAGGTGTTGAACTTCCGCAACATCATTGACCGTCAGGTGACGCTGGTGCCGGGCAAGGGCATCGCTCTGCCGACTGATCCTGGTGTCGGCTATGCGTTCGACGAAAAAGCCATCGCCAAGCTGAATGCCGAGGTCTGGGCATGATCCAGCATCAACAGACCGCCGTCATCGTCGGCTGCGGTTTGATGGGCTGCGACATTGCGTCGATCTTCCTGCGCAGCGGCTGGTCGGTGCGCGCGGTAGCGCCCGACAACGAGAATTGGGAGTGCGCGCGCGTCGCCAGATATGGCCAGCCGAATCGACGATCCGGATCTGGAAGTGGGACCGGACTGTCAATCGGCGCGGGGTCCCGACGCCGATCGGCACGCTAAGTTATTAATCCACCTGGCAGTGGAGGGGTCAACTCTTGGACGCCCATTCACAGCAAGGGCGACAAATACGGACAGCACCGCACCCAACTTCAAAGGCAGAAGCCCCGGCCTTGCGGCCAGGGCTTCGCATGCCTTCACGTTGTAAAGGGGCAAACCAAAACAACGCGCCCGGCACGCCTAAAAATGTAGCATCACTTAAGCCTAAAAATGTGACATTCTTCAAAAGGGGCCTCACGGTATGCTTGGCGTCAACGTCGGGATTGGAAAAATCTTAGTGCTTTCTTTCGGCGAAATGGCGGCCCAGCCGGTTGCGCCAAACAATTCACGCAAATTAAGCCAAAGCGTCGTCGCCATTTTTATTACAAAGGGCCATGCGCTCGTCCAATTCCTGCGGACAGATATAAAATATTTTCAGCAGAGAATGTTGGCAGCGCGACGAACGGTAAATTCCGCGGTTCTTTATTAAAGAATCGGCATTTCAGCGCATCTAGCCAGACTATCAGTGCCTGATTTCAAATCTTGTAAAATAATATTGATCAACACGAAGTGTGTTTGATCCAGACAACGGAGAATATAAATGGGTGAAAACTCAAAGATCGAATGGACCGATCATACATTTAATCCGTGGCTTGGATGTACGAACGTTAGCCCCGGATTCGATCACTGCTATGCAGAGTCTTGGGCAAAGCGATCTGGTCTTGTTCGATGGGGAAATAATCCACGACGCCGCACAACAGAAAACAAGTGAAAAGAACCCGTCAAATGGAATGCGGAAACTGGTGCATTTGAACAGAAGCACGGCCAGCGACCGCGTGTTTTTTGTGCGTCTCTTGCCGACGTGTTCGACAATAAGGTCCCCTCGGCGTGGCGCGAGGACTTGTTTGCAATGATCCGTAGGTGTGACCGACTAGACTGGTTAATGCTGACGAAGCGACCGCAGAACATTTCGAAAATGCTGCCCTCGGACTGGGGCGATGGGTACCCCAATGTAGAGCCGAAAGCCCTTTCGATGCCACTGGATGATGGTTGCCGGCTTCACCAGTACCATGGTGTTCAAGGCCTGCGGCCAGATCCGGTAAAGCCACACCCAAAGCAACCGATCTGTGGAGAAAAGTTGAAGCCGACCTTTATGCTGCCGCCGCAGCACGGCCACCTGATGCCGAAGGGCGACGAGCTCAAGTTCCAGGTCGGCGCGGCTACGAAGGCGGAAGGAGAGCAGCGAAACGAAGGCGGAAAGAATCGTAATCATGCCCGCGACGGTATGGCGGTGGCGCGAAAATTTCTAGGCTTTCTCGACCTTTCGAAGTTTTGAGCAAGCACAAGAGACGAAACGAATGATTTAGCTCTGTTGCATGCGGATATGAACAACCCTTCGGTCGTCACCTTTCGGTTTCGGCCACGACTTGGAGAATCTGTTGCGAGCTATGGATTTCCCTATGCTGGCCTTTTGTCCTCAAGCGGGAATTTTACATTGGGCAATGTTACGTCCTTAAGTGGAATGAATGACGACAGCCGCTTCATTCAGATCTCAACGCCGGTTCAGCCGGGGAACAGCGGAGGTCCACTTCTTGATATGTCCGGTAGTGTGATAGGAGTTGTCGAGGGTGGGTTGAACGCCATTGCTATGATGCAAGCTGGTGGCAACGTTCCTCAGAACGTAAATTTTGCTATTCAGGCGGGCATCATCGTCAATTTTTTATCGGCTAAAGGGGTAAGTCCAAAAATAGATAGTCAGGATGCTGGCGCTCGTCGAGATTTACCGGCGTCTGATGTTGCCGATATAGCCAAACAATTTACTGTCCAAGTTTACTGCCAAACGGGATCTCTAAAAACAAGTAAAACTGCTGTGCCTGTCCCGAAGAGTCCAGCCACCGCAATAGAGCAACAAGCTAAAGAGTTCGTGCTGTCCGTACAGGCTCGATGGTCGAGGCCGAACACAGAAGCTCTTGCTGGGTTGGACGTGATGTACGAGGATGAGGTGATGTACTACGGCAAAAAGACAAAGAAGGATGCAATCATCAAAGAAAAACAGGCATTCGTTCGGCGTTTTCCTGAGCGTGAATATAAGCCGAAGGAACCTATTTCCGACGAACCATCCTATGGCAGCTCGATGCCGGGAGTGCGCATCTTAACCCCCTTCCAAGAATGTGCGGAAGTAATGTAGGCTGATCGTAGAGCTGCCATTGGGGGACGTGCCGAAGTCTAATTAGTCAACGGCAGCGCTGATGTCATCGGCGAGCAGACGGGATGATCAACGCCCACACCCCGAATTTCGTAGGCAATTATTGAGGGGAGTACGTCATGAAACTTCTCCGCCGAAAATTCCTACACCTAGCCGCGGGCGCGGCCGCGCTACCGGTCCTCGCACGCATCGCCCAAGCGCAAACCTATCCGAATCGTCCGGTGCGCATCATCGTCGGCTTCGCCCCCGGCAGCGCGTCCGACATCCTCACGCGCCTGATCGGTCAATCGCTGTCGGAACGGCTCGGCCAGCCTTTCGTCATCGAAAATCGAGGAGGTGCCGGCGGCACTCTTGGCACCGAGATGGTGGTGCGCGCGCCGCCGGACGGCTACACGCTTGTCTATTGCAGCTCGGCCGACGGCATCAACGCGACCATCTACGACAAGCTAAATTTCGTGTTTCTCCGCGACATCGCGCCGGTCGCGAGCTTCGCCCGTGGGCCGCTTGTGTTGGTGGTGCACCCATCGTTTCCAGCCAAGACGCTTCCCGAATTCATAACCTATGCCAAGGCCAATCCGGGCAAGGTCAATTTTGCATCAGCCGGCATCGGCACGTTGGTCCATATGGCCGGCGAGTTGTTCAAGTCCATGGCGTCAGTCAACTTGGTGCATATCCCTTATCGCGGCCTGGGGCCCGCGGTGACCGACCTGCTGGGCGGACAAGTGCAGTCCATATTCTCCACCACCCCCCGTCCATCGAGCACGTCAGGACCGGCAAGCTGCGCGCGCTGGCGGTGACCTCGGCGACGCGTTTCGAGGCGCTGCCGGACCTGCCGACCATCGGCGATTTCCTGCCGGGCTACGAAGCGACCTTGCTGAGCGGCTTCGGCGCCCCCAGAAACGTTCCGGCAGAAGTCGTCGACCGGCTCAACAAGGAAATCAACGCCATCGTCGCCGATCCGGGGATTAAGGCCCGGCTGGCCGACCTCGGCAACGAGCCAGTGTCGATGACGTCCGCCGATTTCGGCAAGGTCCTCGCCGACGAAACCGCGAAGTGGGCCAAGGTGATCCGAGCGGCCAACATCAAGCCGCAGTGAAGAGCCGCGCATTGAACTCCAATATCGATGAAGCCGGAAGACTTAACATCAGGAGGGAACCATGAAAGTAAATCGCACTCTCATAATGACGCTGGTCGTCGGCACTGCTCTTGGCGCCGCCGCCATGCAAGCACTCCATGCCCAGGCCACGCCCCCGGTCTATGTGGTGATCGACATTGACGAGATCACAGACCCGGCCGGCTACGCTGCCGTGGGCGGAAGGAACGCGGAGGCCGCGGCGGCTGTTTTTAAGGATTCGGGAGGTCGCTATCTGGCCCGTACCGACAAGATTGCAGCCCTCGACGGGAACGCGCCGAAGCGTTCCGTCATCATCGCCTTCGACAGCAAGGAGAAGGTGCAGGGCTGGTACAATTCGGCCGCCCAGAAGGAGATCAACGCAATCCGCACCAAGACGACAAAATCGCGCGCGTTCGTCGTCGAGGGCATGTAACGGCCATCGGGGCCGCCCCCGTTTGGGGGCGGCTCTTCTCCATGGCAAATGACATCATTCAAGTTGGACCAAGCGATGAAGGTTGCGCACGCGCAAGATTCAAGCCGAAACGAAGCCGACTTTATTGTCCGCAATTTCCGCTTCCAAAACGGCGAGACGCTGCCGGAACTCCGCCAGCACTATGTGACGCTGGGCACGCCCAAACGCGATGCGGCTGGCCGCGTCGGCAACGCCGTGCTGCTGTTGCACGGAACCAACGGCAGTGGAAAAACCGTTCTTGATCATCTCGGCAGCGAGCTGTTCGGCAGCGGGCAGCCGCTCGATACTGCAAAATATTATCTGATCATACCGGACGCTCTTGGCTGCGGCGGGTCGAGCAAACCTAGCGACGGCTTACGCGCCAAGTTCCCACGCTACGGCTACAACGACATGGTTGAGGCGCAGAAGCTGCTCGTCACCGAGGGACTTGGCATTGACCATCTGCGGCTGATCATCGGCCTATCGATGGGTGCCATGCACGCCTGGATATGGGGCGGGAAATATCCCGATATGATGGATGCCCTGATGCCGCTGGTGTCGATGCCGGTGCCAATTACCGGCCATAATCTATTCTATCGACGGGTGATCACCGAATCGATCCGCAACGACCCGGACTATAATGGCGGCAACTACGTCAAACAGCCGTCACACTGGATCTACACCCTTCCAGTCCAACACATCATCACCGAAAGTCGCGTGCGGACCTATGAAGCTGCACCGACCAGGGCGAAGACCATCGAGCTGTTCGACAAAATCGTCGACGACGCCCGTCGGCTCGACGCCAATGACTATCTCTACGGTTTCGAAGCGTCGTGGGATTACGATCCGGAGCCCAATCTCGGCAAGATCAAAGCGCGCCTTTTGTCGATTAACTTTGCCGACGATATGGCGAATGCCCTCGAACTTGGATTGGTGGAGCGGGCGGTGGCGAAAATTCCAAACGCCCGCTCCGTTATTGTGCCCGCGAGCGACAAATCCCACGGTCATTTCGGTTCGCGCTATCCGGAGCTTTGGAAGCAGTACCTTGTAGAGCTTTTAGATTCGTTGTCCTGAAGCTTGGATTGTACGCTGGACATTCAATCTGCTCGCTCCGCACGCCGGACGGGGGTGATGTCCGCCTTGGGTGTGCGCCGTGCAAAGGCGGCGCTTTTCCAGTGGGTGAAAGCCCCAACCGGCAATCGCTCAAGCAAGCTATCAATGCCGCAATGCGTCATTTGACGGTGGCGGAATGACGTGAATTGTCGCAGTTGGCCGGGTAGTATCGAGGCGCGGACCGGGCTT
>Ga0097691_1002063_pt1 | contig 13967 bp, 14 predicted proteins | sample NGESurdeep072012_8_FD_72858 | JGI IMG/M metagenome (GOLD analysis project Ga0097691, IMG submission 72858) | Arctic peat soil microbial communities from Barrow, Alaska - NGEE Surface sample 210-1 deep-072012 | ecosystem: Environmental > Terrestrial > Soil > Wetlands > Peat ...
CCGGATCGTCGTCGTCAACCGCCCTGCCCTTGACGCGTTCGCGGCCGCCGCGCCCGAACCGGCCCTGGCGGGTCCATTCGACCTCGCGTTCGTCGATGCGCTCAAGCACGAGTACGGGGCGTACCTGGAGGCGATCGTCCCGCGGCTTGTGCCCGGAGCGCTCGTCATCGCCGACAATGTCCTGTGGGCCGGCCGCGTCTCGGGCGAGCGGCCCAGCAGCCAGGGGGACGGCACCGATGCGCTCCGCGCCTTCAACGCGGCCGTCATGCGGGACTCCCGCTTCACGGCCACCATCCTTCCCGTCGGCGACGGCCTGCTCCTCGCGGGCTTCCGTGGCTGAACCGGAGGACGGAGCGACGATGACGAGCCCGGCACCATGACCGCCGAGGACCGAACCGTGCGCATCCGGGTCCGGCTCTTCGCCCGCCAGCGCGAGCTGGCCGGCGCGCGCGAGGTGACGCTGGAGCTCACCGTCGGGGCGACGATCGAGGATGCCTGGAGCGCCCTCGCGGCCCAGGTCCCGGCGATCGCGTCGGGGCGGCCCTTCGTGCGGTTCGCGCGGAACGGCGATTACGCGGATGCCGACACGCCGCTCGCGGACGGTGACGAGGTCGCCTGCATCCCGCCGATCAGCGGCGGGGCGGGGGAGGAGGACGCGGGCAGCGACGACCCCGTGATCCGCCGCTTCGAGCTGTGCGCGGACCCGTTCCCGGCCACGCTCGCCCGCGAGCTCGCCGATGCCGTCGCGACGCCCGCCGACGGCGCAGTGGTGGTCTTCGAAGGCCGAACGCGATCGACGCCGGGCACGCCTGCTCCGGGCGAGGAGGCGGAGGCGGCCCGGCACGCGGGTCATGCCGTGGAGTCGCTTGAGTACGAGGCCCTGGAGCCGCTGGTCCGGCGAACCTGGGAGGCGATCGCGGACGACGTTGCCGCCCGCTTCGGGGTCCGGCGGCTGGCGATCGCGCACCGGACCGGGGATGTGCCGCTGGGCGAGGCGAGCGTCATCATCGTGGCCGCCGCGCCGCACCGTGACGCCGCATTTGCCGCTGCGCGTCACGCGATGGACGAGACGAAGGCGCGCGCGCCGATCTGGAAGGCCGAACGGTTCGCCGATGGGCACGTCTGGATTGGTGAGCCGGCACGCACGGATAGCCCGAAGGAGCGACCCGGATGAACGTCTACATCTCCGTCGACCTGGGCGTCCGCCTCTCGGGGCTCGTCGAATGACCGATCCGCTGGCGCCGTCGCTCGACCGAGTCCTCCGCCTCGCCGGCGACCTGGCAGGCGCCTGGGGCGCCCGCGCCCGCGCCTCGACGACGGTCGCCCGGCAGCGGGCGATCCTCCGCCTCTTCGGCGTCTCTGGCCTCGACCATGCCGGGGTGCCGCTCGCGTCGGCGGTCGTGGAACGCGCCCTGGGGGACGACCCGGCCCGTCTCGCGGGCGGGATCGCGCTCTCGTTCGCGGTCGCGCTGCTTGAATACGACATCACCCCGCAGCAGCTCGCGCTCGACGTGACGAGCGGCGCGATTGACCTCGCATTCGAGGCGCAGCTGCTCCGCGACCCCGGACGACGAGCTGCCGCCGAGGCGGAGGCACGCCGCCTGGCGGCGCTCGCGGTGGAACGGATCGACGCGAACCGCACGGCCCGCCTCGAGACGCTGGACGTCCTGGGGGATGCGCCGCGACCGTGGGTGGGCGCCGCACTGGCCGCACCCAGCCTGGACACTGCACCGGACGAGGCGGCGGAGCTCGTGGCGGCCGGGGCCGACCTCCTCCGCGTCCGCGTCCCGGCGATCCGCGAGCTCGTGCTGCGGCTCCACGACCGGGGGATCGAGCCGCACGACTGGCGGCCGCGCCAACACCACGGCCATCCCGCGGGCGAGGATCCGGCGGAGGTCCCGACGGGCAGCCAGCGCGCGCTCGCCGCGCTCCGGGCACGAATCGACGAGGCGGCCGCGGAGGCCGGGCGGTACGTCCGGCTCTCCAGCGCGGCATCGCCGCTCGCAGCGCCCGAGCAGGCCCTCGTGGCCGCCCTCGAGCGGATCGACGTCGTGGAGGCGGACCCGATCGCCGAGATCGTCGCCGATGGCGTGGACCCGGACCGGGCGCTCGCCGATCACGCGTTCGGCCATCGGCTCCTTCGCCGGGCCGGCGCCCGCGTGATGGTGGGTCCGGGGCCGCTGATCGTGGCCCCGGACCTCGCCCGGGGTGTGCCGCCGGATGTGGGGACGCGGGCGGGCCGTGCCTTCGCGATGCAGGCGCTCGCGATCGCATTCGCGCTCGGCGACGGGATCCCCGGGCCGCAACTCATCGCTGGCGCGCTGGCGCCCTGGCTGGCCCAGGAGCGCGATCCGGCGACGCAGGCGCTTGCGACGGTGGCACTCCAGCGGGCGGCCTGGCCGAAGCTCTGGCTTGCGTTCGAGGAGCCGGCCGAATCCGGTCGGACCGCGGCTCGCTGGCCGGTCCTCCTTGCCATCGGGCTCGCGATCGCGGGCCCATCGGCGATCGTCATGCGGCGTGCGCCCGCGGGCGAGCTCGGCCCCGTCGTCGAGGCGACGCGCGCCACGGCCGCACTGGCGGCCGAGCTGGCGGCGAGTCCCGCAGAGGCCCTGGCCCGTCCCGCGGTGGCGGCCCACGCAGCTGCGCTCCTCGCGGCCGCGGCGAACACGCTCGAGCGGCTCGGCGACACCGGCTGGAGCTCCGTGCTGGGGACCCCGCTCGGCGGGGCCGGGCGGACCCGGCTCGGCGCGGACGCCGTGACGGAGAGGACCGAGGCGTTCGATCCCCTGGCGGCGGCGCTCGGCGGGGGCTGATCCGCGGGGCCTGATCCCCGGGCCTTACGTCGTCAGGCGAAGGGCGCGGAGCACCTCGGCGACGCCCCACGCCTGCGCGTAACAGCCGACCGGCCGGTGGGGCGGGTCGCCCTCGAGGCATTCGGAGATCGTCCCGAGGCCGGCATCCCGGCAATGGTCTGCGAACCCGTCAAGGCGCGCACGGACGTCCGCGGCAGGCGTCCCGGTTCGCAGGAGTGCCTCCGCGTAGGCGCCCGCGAGCCACGTCCAGCCCGTCCCCTGGTGGTACGCGGCATCTCGGCTGACTTGGTCTCCGCGGTACGTGCCCAGGTACGCCGGGTCGGACGGCGCCAGCGTCCGGAGCCCCAGGCCGATCCAGAGCGACCTGGTAACGGCGGCCACGACGGCCCGCGCCTGGTCGGGCCCGAGGAGGTCCGGCTCCAGGCTCACCGCGAAGAGCTGGTTCGGTCGAAGCGCCGGTTCGTCGCCACCCGGGCCATCCACGACGTCAAGGCAGTGCCCGAGGTCGGCCCGGAAGTAACGCGCCCGGAAGGATGCCGCCGCCCGCTCGCCCTGGTCCGCATACCGCTCGGCCACGCCATCGTCGCCGCGCTGCCGGCAGAAACGCGCCACGATCCGGCAAGCGTGGATCCAGAGCGCCTGGATCTCCACCGGCTTGCCGGCCCGCGGCGTCACGACCCAGTCGCCGGCCTTCGCGTCCATCCAGGTGAGCTGGACGCCCGGCTCGCCGGCGCGCAGGAGCCCGTCGTCCGGGTCCACGCCGATGCCGAAGCGGGTTCCCGCCACGTGGTGGTCCAGGACCTGGCACAGGGTCGGGAGCAGGCCGTCCACCAGCGCCTCGTCGCCGGTCGCCGCCCGATACGCCTCCACGGCATGCACGTACCAGAGGGCCGCGTCCACCGTGTGGTAGGCGGGTTCCGCGCGTTCGGCATCGGGGAAGTTGTTGGGCAGGAGGCCGTCGCGGACCCATGTCGCGAAGCTGCGCAGGATCCGCTCCGCGTCGTCGAAGCGGCCGGTCGCGAGACACAGGCCGGGCAGCGAGATCATCGTGTCGCGGCCCCAGTCGTTGAACCACGGGTAGCCCGCGATCACGCTTCGACCCACGTCGGACTCGCCGGGGATGGGGCGGGCCACGATGAACTGGTCCGCGGCGAGGACGAGCTGGCGGACGAGCGGATCGTCGGTGTCGGCCCCCGACGAACGGGCCCGTTCCAGGAGCGTCGCGTCGCGAGCGCGGGCCGCCGCGAGCGCCGCCTCGCAGTCAAGGTCGAGGTCGGTCGGCGCCTCGGCGCTCATCATGAGCGTCCAGGCTGCGCCCTCGGCGAGATCCACCGTGAAGCGGCCCGGAACGGCAAGGTCGGAGACTTCGTCGAGGACTTGCGCCGTCTCGACGCGGTGGTAGATCCCGCGGACCCAGCCGGCCGCAGTCCCGTCCGCATGGGGCGTCACCCGAGCGCCGGCACCGCGCAGCTGCAGTCGCGTCGCGACCTCGGGCCAGCTCACCTCCAGGCCGTCGGCCAGCGGCGCCGTCGTGATCGGGCGCCCGTCCATCGGACGCAGCTGGTGGTGGTCGCGATGCGTGACGAGCGGCGTCACCTCGAGCGCAACCGGCCCGCCGCGCAGCACTCGGTAGCGGACGTACGTCGTGTTCCAGCCGTGCGCCATCCAGGCCGTCTTCTCCAGGAGCGAGCCGCCGACCGCGTATCGCCACGTGGGCCGCATCCCCTCGAGCTCGAAGTGCTCCAGGTGGCGTCCGCCGTCGGGTTCGCGACCGCGGCCGGAGCGGTCCAGCGCCCCGAGCTCGCAGGTGACGCCGTCGGCCGTCGCCCGTTCCAGGATCGCGCCGACGAGGACGGTCCGCGCCACCGGCGGCTCCAGCGCGGCGATCAGCCAGCCGCTGTACCGGCGCACGGGCGTGCCATCGAGGGCTGTGCTCGCGTAGCCGCCCAGCCCGTTCGTGACCAGCCACTCGCGCCGAAGGGCAGCCGCCGGGTCGCCGCAGGTCTCGCGGCCGAACCGGACGAGCGGCGCGGAGACGGATGGATCCATCGATTCCTCCGGGGGCGGACGCAGGTGGGCCGCGGGCCCCCGGAGGATGGCACGTCAGGCGCCGGTCGGTCCGGCCTTTCGGGCGGCCTCGACCGCGCCGAGCGCGTCGCGGAGGCGGCCGATCCACTCGCCCTCGTGCTCGCCGACGAGCTTGACGCACCAGGCGAGGGCGTCGCTCCGGCTGCGGGCCACGCCGGCCTCGACGAGCGTGTCCAGCACGATCCGCTCCGGCTGCCGGAGGCGGGTCATGGCCGGGATCCCGGCCGTCGTGAAGAGCGTGCGCTCGTCGCCGAGGCGGACGCCCCAGGAGACGATCTTGCGGAAGCGATGCTGGGCATCCTCCGCGATCGCCATCCGGGTGTCACGGGTCTCCTCGCGGAAACGCTCGATCCGGGAGGCGCGGGCGGCGGCACGCGCCGCGTCGCTGGCGTCGGCGGGCAGATCGACATCGGCGACCGTGCCGACCACGAGGATCTCCTCGCGGTCGACGGTGATCTCCGGGGCGCCGACGAACCAGCCGTCGGTGAGGCGGCCGGCGAACCAGCCCGTGATCTCGTCGTGCGTTGCGGTGGTGTGGGACATCGGGGGACGCTCCTGCGTGTGGCGGACGGCCCAGTTGGACCTGAGCAAGATTACACGATTACGTAGAAAGCGTGCAAGCATCCTAAGGGGCTCCGATTGCGGCGCCACGAGGACTTGACGGCCGGTAGAGTACGGCGATGGCCGCCTCGCCCCGTGCCTTCGTCCTGCGCCACACCCACCTCCGTCCCGTGCCGGGTCTCGAGGAGATCCGCCTCCACCTGGCCGACGAGGTGCTGCCGCTGACGTACGCCGTCCAGATCGAGACGGACAATCCTGACGCGGCCGTCTCGTACTGGGCGTTCGCGTGGGCGGGCGGGCTCGCGATCGGCCGGTACCTGCGCGAGCACCCGGAGGCCGCGGCGGGTCGGCGGGTTTTCGACGTGGCATCCGGCTCCGGGCTGTGCGCGATCGCGTCGATGCATGCGGGCGCGGCCGAGGCGACCGGCGCCGATATCGATGCCTTCGCCGCCGCGGCGATCGACCTCAACGCGCGCGCCAACGGCCACCGGATGACCATCGTGCGTCGCGATGTCCTGGACGAGGAGCCGCCCGACGTCGACGTGATCCTGGCCGGCGACTGCTGGTACGACGCCGGCCTCGCCGGACGCGTCCTGCCGTGGCTGCGGCAGGCTCGGGACCGCGGGATCGATGTCCTGGTCGGCGACCCCGGCCGCCGCTACCTGCCCACGGAAGAGCTGGTCGAGCTCGCCTCGTACGACGTCCGCACGACGACCGAGCTCGAGGACCTCGAGCGCAGGCAGGGCCGGGTCTATGCTTTGGGGCCGGCCGGCGAGAACACGTAGAGTCGAGTCAGGTGGTAAGACGAATCGTGCGAAAGATCCTGCTCTGGATGGCCAGCAATCCATGGCTGCGCGAGCACCTGCCCCGTCTTGGGTTCGTCCGTCGGGCCGTCCGCCGGTTCATGCCCGGTGAGGACGCGGAGTCCGCCTTCGGCGCGGCCGCCGGACTGGCCGCGAGCGGGCAGGGGATCCTGTTCACGCGGCTCGGCGAAAACCTGGCGGCGCTCGCAGAAGCGGACGAGGTCGCGGCCCATTACCGCGCGCTGCTCGACCGCGAAGCGTCCCTGCCACGGCGGCCGGAGCTCTCGGTGAAGCCGACGCAGCTGGGGCTCGACATCGACGCCGAGGCCTGCTTCCGGCACCTCGACGTGCTGGCCGGTCTGGCGGCGGACGCCGGCACCTGGCTCTGGCTCGACATGGAGGGCTCGACGTACGTCGATTCGACGCTCGATCTATACGAGCGCCTCCGCGCGGTGCATCCGAACGTCGGGATCTGCCTCCAGGCCTACCTGAAGCGGACGCCGAAAGACCTGCGGCGCCTCCTGCCGCTCGAGCCTGCCGTCCGGCTCGTGAAGGGCGCCTACGACGAGCCGGCCACGATCGCGTACCGCCGGCGGCCCGAAGTGGACGCGGCGTACCAGGCGCTCGCGCTCGTCCTGGCCGAGGCCGCCCGCGATGGGCGCGCGCGCTGCGCGCTCGGCACGCACGACAGTGGCCTCATCGAGCGGATCGCGACCTTCGCCGAATCGGCGGACGTGTCGCGCGGGTCGCTGGAGGTCCACATGCTGTACGGGATCCGCTCTCGCGAGCTGGCCCGGCTCCAGGCGGCAGGCTTCCCGACATTCACGCTCATCGCGTACGGGGCCTTCTGGTACCCGTGGTACATGCGCCGGCTTGCCGAGCGGCCGGCGAACGTGCTCTTCGCGCTCCGCCAGCTGTTGCCATAGCCCGCCAGCTGTTGCCGAAGCAGGACGACGCGCGAGAATGGCCCGGCGCCCTAATGGACGCGCGACTCCAGTCCTGTCCAGAACGGCTCCCGCAGCTCGGTCTTGAGGATCTTTCCAGTCCCACCCTTTGGCAGGGTCTCGCGGAAATGGATCTCCCGCGGCACCTTGAAGCGCGCCAGCCGCTCGCGGCAGAACAGCTTCAGCTCCTTCGCGCTCACCTCGAGCCCCGGCTTGAGAACGACGAGCGCGACGGGCGCTTCCCCGAACGTCCCGTCCGGCGCGGCCACGACCGCGCACTCCAGGACCGCCGGATGGGCCGCCAGCGCGTTCTCCACCTCGACGGATGAGATGTTCTCGCCGCCGCGGATGATCACGTCCTTGGAGCGGTCCTTGATCAGGACGTAGCCGGCCTCGTCGATCGTCGCCATGTCGCCGGTGCGGAGCCAGCCGTCGCGGATGGTGGCGGCGGTCGCATCCTGATCGCGGTAGTAGCCGGCCATGACGCTGTTGCCGCGGGCGACGATCTCACCGATCCGCTCGCCGTCGGGCCGCACGTCGAGCCCCTCGCTGTCCACCACCCGGATCTGGACGCCGGGGATCGGCCAGCCGGTGAGGGCCTGGCGTTCCTGGCGCCGCTCGGGCGGCTCAGCGTCGGTGAGGACCCGCCGCGGCTGGGCGAGCGTGAGGATGGGCGCCGTCTCGGTCAGGCCGTAGCCCACGAACGCCTGGACTCCCAGCTGCTCCTCGAGCGCGCGCACGAGCGCCGGCGAAGCGGGCGAGCCGCCGATGATCACCTGGCGCAGGCTCGACAGGTCGAAGCTCGCGCGTTCGTGGTGGTGGACGAGCGCGTTGAAGATCGCCGGTACGCCCAGCAGGCGGGTGACGCGATGGCGCTGGACCAGCTCCATGAGCGCGGTCGGGTCGAAGCGCCGGAGCATGACGTGGCGCCCGCCGACCATGGTCAGGAAGTGGGGGACGCCCCAGCCATTGACGTGGAAGAGCGGGACCACGTGAAGGATCACGTCCTCCTCCCCGAACCCGAGGGCGATCTCCGCGTGCACGGAGTGGAGGTACAGCTCACGGTGGGTGAGCGCGACGCCCTTCGGCAGGCCCGTGGTGCCGCTGGTGTAGAAGAGCTCGGCGGTCGCGTTCTCGTCGATCTGCGGGTGGCGCGGTTCCGGCGAGCCGCCCGACAGGAGCGCCTCGTACTCGTCGCTGGCGATGCCGCCGGGCTCGCCTTCCAGGATCACGAAGCGTGGTCGCGTCGTGAGCTGCGGGACGAGCGCCTCCACGAGCGGCAGGAAGTCGCGGTGGAATGCCACCAGCTTGGAACCGGCGTGGTCGAGGATGTAGGCGATCTCGTGGGGGGTGAGCCGGATGTTGATCGGGTTCAGGACGGCCCCCGCCTCCAGGACGCCGTAGTAGGCCTCCAGGAGGTGGTGCGTGTTGTAGGTGATGAACGACACTCGATCGCCGGCCTCGATCCCCAGCCCGTTCAGCGCGTTCGCCAGCCGATGCGTGCGCTCCGCATAGGCGCGGTACGTGAACTGCTGCTCGCCATCGATGACGCCGACCTTGTCGCCGAAGTAGGTCGCGGCCCTGTCGCGGAACTCCAGGACCGAGAGCGGCACGAACACAGGGAACCTCCATGCTGGACGGGGCGCCATCGCAGGCGGCAAGTGTCGCGCACCGGGCGCGGTCCGTCACGGAACGGGCGGTGGTCGTCGGAACGGGCGGTGGCTATCCCGGGGCGATCCCGACGTCGGTCCAGTCCAGTCCGAGCCGCGACAGCGTCTGGGGGGTGGGATTGCCGGTGACGGCGTCCCACCCGGCGAGGCGGTAGTACTCGTCCTTCGCGGCCTCGATGTCGGCCTCGACGAGCGCGATCCCGGCCGTGGGTCCCGTCCCGCCGAGTGGGCGGAAGAACTTGGCCGGAAGCCGGTCATGGGCGCGGTCGAGGCCCTCGCGCGCATTGAACACGCGGAGCATGTTGAGGCGTCGCTCCCCGATCTCCATCAGCTCGTCGAGATCGAAGTCGGACCAGCCGGTCACCAGCCGTACGAAATCGACGGTCTCCCGCGGCCCGTACAGCGTCCACGCGGGGCCCCAGACGAACTGGCACAGCGTTGCCGTGTCGAGGAACGAGTAGAACTGCTGGGTCCGGAGGGCGAAGCGCACCTTGTCCGGGCCGAGCGAGCCGGCGGGCAGCGCGTGGTCGAGGCCCAGGAGCGCGAGCCGCTCCAGGTACAGCTCGGCCGTCCCGTCCTCGATCATCGGGTCGTGCTCCGACGACTGGTGGTCGGCGCCGAACGGGTTGACCGCGTAGATGAGCCCGAGCGACCGCTTCGCCTGCGGCATGTGGGCGGGCGCCTCGGCGCCCTTCACGGTGATGAGGAAGTCGTGGCCCTTCCCGAGCAGGTCCGCGGCGCGCCGCGATCCGTTCGAGAGCACCTCGCCGATGCCCTCCCGCGTCGCGATCATCTCGACGAGGCGGACCATCGCCCCCGCGTCGCCGAAGTGCGCGGAGAAGCCGAGGTCGTCCTCCGTGAGCAGGCCGTTCTCGAAGCACTCCATCGTCCACGCGACCGTGGCCCCGGTACCAATCGTGTCGAGCCCGTAGAGGTTGCAGATCTGGTTGCCCATCGCGATCGCCGGCAGGTCGCTGACACCGCAGTACGAGCCCAGCGTGCCGAGCGTCTCGAATTCGGGGCCGCCGAAACGCGGCTCGACGGGTCGGCCCTCGAACTCCGTCTTGACGACCCGCTTGCAGCGGACAGCGCAGGCATAGCAGCTCTCGCGTGCCTTGAGGATCGTCTCCGACATCGTCGCGCCGCTGATCGGCTCGTACTGCGCGAACTGTCCCTCGTTGTAGTTGAATGTCGGCAGCGAGCCGATCAGGTGCTGGTACTCGAGGACGCCCGGCGTGCCGTCCGCGCGGAGCGAGATGACGTCCGGGTTGTTCGGGATCTCGGCGGCGCCCCAGCGGGCCATCTCGCCCAGCTTCTTCGCGTCGGCGAGCGGGACCTTCTTCCTTGTCCCGCGGACGACCACGGCCTTGAGGTTCTTCGAACCCATGACCGCGCCCATGCCGGTGCGGCCGTTTGCGCGGTTCGACATGTTCATGATCGCGGCGAGCCGGACGAGACGTTCGCCGGCCGGCCCGATCTGCGCCACCTCGATCTTCTCGTCGTCGAGCTCCTGCTTCAGCAGGTCCTCGGCCTCGGGTGTCGTCAGGCCCCAGAGGTGATCCGCCGGCCTGATCTCCGCCTCGCCGTCGTGGAGCCAGAGGTAGACCGGGTTCGGGGCGCGCCCCGTCATGACGATCCCGTCGAAGCCGGAGAAGCGCAGCTCGGCGGGGAAGTACCCGCCCGCCTGGCTGTCGCCGATCCCGTCGACGATGGGCGAGCGCGCGCTCACGCACATGCGGCTCTGGCCCGCAATGGGCGTCCCGGTGAGGGGGCTCGCCATGAACGTGAGCACGTTCCGGGGATCGAACGCGTCCGTCCCGGGCGGTGTGTTCCGCAGGATGTAGTACATGCCCATGGCCGAGCCGCCGAAGTACGTCCGGAAGAACGACTCCGGCGGAGACTCGACCTCGAGTCGTCCACTCGCCAGGTCGACGTGCAGAATCCGGCCATCCGTGTCGGCCGTCACCTTCCACCCTCCTGCGGGCACAACTGTTTCGTCACGTGGATAGTGTCATCGCCACGTCCATCTACGATCAGCCGGATCGCGACGGATCGCTCGATTCCCACCAACTCCATGCGCACGGTCGATCCGGGCGAGTTCCGCGCCAGATTGGTTGTCATCGGACAACTAAAGTGGTACAATCCCGGCGATGAGACATGACGCTGCGGTCCAGGCGATCGAGCTCGTGGCGCGAGCCACGGTCGACGTGACGACGCGGGCACTCGCTGAGGCTATGCCCGCGCTCGACCCCAGCCTGCTCCAGTGGCGTGCGCTCCTCATCGTCGGGGACGACCCGGCCGGCGCCCGCGTCGGCCAGGTCGGAGACGGGGTTGGCGTGCCGCTTCCGGCCGCCAGTCGCCTCGTCCAACGCCTGCAGCGGCGGGGCTTGGTCGAGGTCGAACGGGATCCCGATGATGGTCGCGCCGTGCGCGTGCGACTGACTCCCGCCGGCTCGCACGCCCGGTCGACCGTCCTCGCCCGCCGCCGCAACCTCATCTCCGAGGCTCTCGACCAGACGGTCCTGCCCGCTGAGGCGGTCCAGGGGCTGCGCGTCGTGGCCGAGCGCCTCGAGCGAATGGGCCGGGAGATCCCGGCCCAGGGCACGGGCCCCACCGGGGGCCGGAAAGAGGAACCATGAACGAGACCGATCCGCAGATCACCGAAACGGGAACGCCGATCGCCGCAGGCGAGGAGCTGACGCCGATCACCGCGACCGAAACGCCGATCCCCGAGACCGAGACGCCGATCGCCGCAGAGGAGGAGCTGAAACCCGTGACGGCCGCCGAGGAGTCCATTCAACCTCGCGGCAGCTTCGCCTCAGGCGAGGAGACGACGCCCGAGCAGGATGCCCAGGACCGTCAGCATCGCGGCAGCTTCGCCTCAGGCGAGGAGCGGATGCCCGAGAAGGATGCCGAGCAGCGCGTCCATGCAAGCGGCACTTTCGCCGCAGGCGAGGAGGAGGCGCCCGAGAAGGATGCCGAGGAGCGCGTCCATCCCGGTACCTTCGCCGACACGGAGCCGCAGGCGGAGCCGACGGCAGAGCCGACGGCAGAGCCGACGGCCTGACCTGGCGGTCGTCCGGCCCTTTGCCGGACATTCGCACCTGAACGTGGCGGCGGCTCGAGAGAGCCGCCGCCGCCGCTCGTTGTGCCGCGCGCCTGATGATCCGGTGAGCGGTGGTCGGGCGCGGATCGCGAACTCCCCGTCCCGAGGCGTGCGCGCTCCTCCATGCCCACGCGCGAACGCAGCACCGCGCGTCGGCTCCGTGCATCGAGCGTACGAACGCAGCACGGGCCTGCATCAAACGCACGATCCGGCCCGACGCGGCGGCCTTTGCGGGTTCAGGGACCGCGACACAGGGATGCTCGCGCCGATCGCGAGGCGAATGTCGATCCCGAAGAGCAGCGTGAGCGCGGGCACGATCAGGATCCCGCCGCCGACCCCGGCGAGGGCACCGACCAGGCCGGCCACAATGCTGATCGCGAAGATGGCGCCGTCGGCTCCCAGGGTCACGTGATCGCCGGCTCCGCTGGTAACGGCCTAACTCTGTGACTTGCGCAAGTATGCAATCCTCTGGTAGCATAGCCGACGCCGCCGTGAGCCGCACAACCAACCGAGGTACCGCCGGGACCGTGGAACTGACCGAACAGAGGCGCGAGCACTACCGCCTGCACGCCGACGTGTGCCGGGTCCTGACCGACCCAAAGCGCCTCATGCTCCTCGACGCTCTCCGCGCGGGCGAGCGGTCGGTGGGCGACCTCGCCCTGGCCATCGGTGTGGCCCTCCCGAACGCGAGCCAGCACCTCGCCGTCCTGCGGACAGCCGGGCTCATCGAAGGCCGGCGGATCGGGACCACGGTGGTCTATCGGCTCGCGGAGCCGGCGATCGCCGACGCCTGCGACATCATCTCGGCGATCGTCGCGCGCCGCCTCGGGCGGGCCGTCCTTCCGGCCGCCGAGCGCGCGACCAATGCTTCCATCCATGCCATCCAGGGGTGACCACGTGTCCTTTTCGAGCAGCTTCACATTCGGGACCCGACTCCCGGGGACCATCGCGAGCGTGCGCTCGACCGTCGAGGCCGCACTGAAGGCCGAGGGGTTCGGCATCCTCACCGAGATCGACGTGCAGGCGACGATGAAGGCCAAGCTCGGCGTGGATCGCGCGCCGTACCTCATCCTCGGCGCCTGCAACCCGCCGCTGGCCCATCGGGCGATCGAGGCTGATCCGGCGGTAGGCGTGCTTCTTCCGTGCAACGTGGTGCTTCGGGAGGACGGCCCGGAGACGGTCGTCGAGGCGATGGACCCGATGGCCGCCCTGGGCATCGTCAAGCGCGTCGCCGTCCGAGCCGTCGCCGAGGAGGCCAAGGTCTACCTCGAACGCGCGATCGAGGCTCTGGCGGGGTCGACCTAGCGGCGCGTACGTGATCCATGCGCGCGGCGTCGTCCCACCGTCGCGCTCTATCGTCAGATCCTGAAGTGTTGGAGTCGACCGTGGCCGTCAAGACCGCAAGCATCACGCTCGAGGGCGGGGATCTCCGCTTCGTCGCCCGTTCCGGCAGCGGGCACGAGCTGGTTCTCGACGATGGCCGGAACGACACGGGCGTGCGCCCGGCCGAGCTCATTCCGATCGCAGTCGCAGGTTGCACCGCGATGGACGTGATCACGATCCTCCGGAAGAAGCGCCAGGACGTGTCCCACTACGAAGTACGGGCAGGCGGTCAGCAGCAGGACGGCCACCCGAACGCGTTCACCCGGATCGACATCCTCCACGTCGTCGAGGGCGAGGCGATCAACGTCGAGGCCGTCCGACGGGCGATCGAGCTCAGCGCCACGAAGTACTGCGCCGTCGGGGCGACCCTTTCGAGCGGGATGACCGAGATCCACCACGCCTACCTGGTCCGGGACCGGGACGGCGAGGAGCGGATGGCCGAGGTCATCGTGACCGGACCGCTCGAGGCGACGAATGCGCTCGGGACCCGACTCGCCGGCGCGGAGGCGCTGGCGGTCTAGGCGGTCCCACCGATCCCGGACATCACCCAGGAGATCCCTGACCATGGCCACCAGATGTCCGACCCGGCGCCCGAGCAT
>Ga0097691_1002064_pt1 | contig 13966 bp, 13 predicted proteins | sample NGESurdeep072012_8_FD_72858 | JGI IMG/M metagenome (GOLD analysis project Ga0097691, IMG submission 72858) | Arctic peat soil microbial communities from Barrow, Alaska - NGEE Surface sample 210-1 deep-072012 | ecosystem: Environmental > Terrestrial > Soil > Wetlands > Peat ...
GGAGCGCGTCGCTTCCGGCAGGATGGTCACCATGCGCAGCCGTTCTTCCAGCCGGATCACGCGGTCCTGGACCTTGAGCGGATTGAGGCGGATTTTGAACACCGCGACCATTCCGGCGAAGGCGACCACCACCAGCCAGATACTCCACAGGCTGGGCTCGCGCACCGCGCGGACAATGATGGCGATGACGGTGATCAGGACCACCGGCAAAACGAAAAAGTGGAAGGGCGGATCGAAGCGGGCGTGGTTGGCGTACGTCTGGGGCTTTTTCTCCATGTCATTTCTCCAGTAGAAAACGGACTGCACCGCGCCATCATTCCTATCACAAGACGGCTGGTTTGAGGGTTCAACCGGTGCCAAGGGGATTTCAGGGACCCTCGGGTGAAGTGGTCGTTATTGGACAGACGCCCAAGCCGCACCTGACTAGGATAAGGAACAAGGACTGAGAGTCAACCGACCACCCGCCCTCAAAAGGAGTACAGATCGATGAAACGAACTGGCATTATCAGCACAGCAATTCTGTTCCTGCTTCTCGGAACCACGGCCCCTGCGTACGCGCAACACGGGCAAAAGGGTGGCGGGGGCGGGCAGGGCAAATCGCAAGCGAGGGGGCAACAGCATCAGCAGCGGATGCAGCAACCCCGCCAGCAGCGGGCTAACAATGGTGCGCAACGTCAGGGAAGGTCGCAAGCGAGCTACCGCGGCGTCCGGTCCAACGGCCGTGCCAATGGGAGCGTCCGCCAAAGCAGCGTCAAATATAACCAAGGGCTGCACAACGGTTGGGGCCAGTCTCGCGCCCGTTCGTGGAATAGCGAACACCGCACTTGGGTTCAGCGCGGCGGCTATGTTGGCTACCGCGTACCGCAAGACCGTTACGACCTCTACTTCGGGAGTAACCACTACTTCCGCATGAATGGCGTTCCGGTGACCTACGTAGGCGGGTATCCACGCTTCCAGTACAACGGCTATGGGGTCCAATTCGCTGATCCGTGGCCGCAAACGTGGCCGGCAACGTGGTACCAAACCGACAACGTATATCTAAATTACAACAACGATGGATACTACTTGTATAACCGCAACCGCCCCGGCGCCGGGATCGCGGTAAACCTCTCGTACTAACGAGATGGAAGGGCAACGGAGCGGGATTGAACTCCCGCTCCGTTAGAGGCCAGCCGCTCTGCCGCCCTCATCAACATAATGGAGAGAAACTCGGATACGGCCTCGGGCGCCGGTGCTACGGGCCTACTTGCTGGCGCGCTTCGCGATCGCCGCGGCCGTCTCCAACGCTTGCTTGCGAACGTGGTCGGGGATGTCAGGAGACTCGCGCGCGTAACGATTGACGGCCGCCAGGTCTTCCAACTCTCCGACCAGGTAGAGCGCGCGCAGCGCCTCCCAGACCTGCTCGATGCCGGGATCGACGCTGGCAACCTGCGCACCCTCGCTGACGGATTGACCGGTTTGCGCCGCGAGGGATCGCAAACGGCCCGTGATCGGCGAGCGCACTTCCGTTACCTGGTCGCCGGACTGGAGTTTGACGACCAGCCCGCCTTCGCGAATCGCCGTGCCGACGCCGGCCGCGTCAATCACCTTGCCTGACTTCGACGCCATGACAACCGCGGGCTGGAGCAGTGCGACGATCTGCGGACGGCCGGTGGCGTCACCAAAGCGCACCAGCGACAAAGCGGCGTTACCGCGCACCATCAGCGAGGGGTCGTTCAACATGCCCAGCAGCGCCTGGTGAAAGGCGGGCACGGTGTTGGTCTGGCCCATCACCCAGGCATCGGTATTGCGCACCTCAGCGACCTTCGACGACGCCAACTGCACCACCCGCGGATACCACTGCTTCACCGCCGGATCGCTGCGGCCCATGCGTTCGCCCATCTGCACCAGCGCGTGCTGGATCTTGCGCGGGTGCGCCTCGTCGTTCAGGTACGTGGTCATCTGCTTGTCGGTAAGCGTGCGCCCGAACCAGGTGTTCCACCAGAACAGGAAGGGCATGAGCACGATCAGCCACGCGGTAACGAAGAAGAGAATGCGGTTGCGCGTGGACATGTGGTGGCGAGGCTTGGTGGTGGTATCCATGGTTGTCATTTGTGATTTAGTGATTTGCGATTTAGCGATTTGCAATCACCAAATCACAAATCACTAAATCACTCAATCAACTACGTCGGCGTCGAGCACGCGGTCCTGGTGGAGATAGTGGGAGACAGCATACTGCGCCAGCAGCGGGGTTTGCAGGCGAATCTCCGCGCCAATCCACTCGCCGCCCGGATGGGGGACAAGGGCGGGATGATCGCAAGCGCCGGTGCCAGGCGACAGCGTCTTGGGCGCGCGGCCGTAGCCGAACTGCGGGCCGAAGCTGGCGCTTTCGATCTGGTCAAAGTGCTGAAGGTTGCGGAAGGCTTCATCGCCGAGCGTACCCGCGACGTCGATCTTCAATTTCACGACGGACATGGCGCGGCTCAGCTTGTCTTCTGGCCGGCCGGTGCGGCCTTGGGTTGCGGTTGCTTCTTGCCGAGCTTGATATAGCCGCGCTGGCGCGCTTCCAGGAGGGCGTTGAGGGTGAAGATGCCCGCCATGGTGAGCAGGATCAGCACCAGGAACAGGCTGTCCACGGTGGCAATGGCGCCGGACACAACCGTGTAAACAACCCCCAAAAGGGCGATGAGCGCGAGCACGAGCGAAAGTATGAGGATCACGAAACCTCGAAAACAGTGCCGAGTTCTGAGTTTCGAGTTCCGAGTAGAACCCATGGACTCGGAACTCAGCACTCGGCACTCGGCACTACGGTTTGAAGGATTGATCGACGGTCTTGCTGTCCTTGGCCGCGAGCGTGACCTTCTGCGTCTGCTCGCCCAGTTTCTCGTGGACGAAGGCCAGCGTGTAGTCGCCCGGCGGCAGGTTCTTGATCTCGAACTTGCCGTCCTTGTCGGTGACCGCGAAATACGGGCTCTTGACCACGTTGACGTACATCTTCATCCACGGGTGCTGGTTGCACTTCACCGGCAGCATGATCTCCTCGCGGGCGAAGCTCTTCTCGATCGGAGGGGCCTTCGGAGGCTGCGATTCGTTCCACTCGCGATTGTCTTTCGGCGTCGGGTGGATGTTGTGGGTGGTGGCGTCGTCGTTCATGATTTGGACGGTCTGTCCCACCATGACGCCGAGCACGTGCGGGTGATAGCGGCAATCCTGCTGATGGATCATTAACTTGTCGGTGGGCTCAGCGAAGGTCCGGCCACCCAGGCCTTCCTTGACGTACACGAAGACGTTGGCCAACTTGCCGTCGTCGGAAACGATGGTCTCGGCGACGTTGGTGCCCTTGCAGGCAGCGTCCTGGCTCATATCGATCTTGGCGGGTTTCGGCGCGGGACCGTCGAATTTGACGGTACCGCTGACGGCCGCCGCCGTAGCGGGATCAACGGGTGCGGCGGTTACCACCGGTTTGGTTTCCGCCGCGGTGGGAGAGGTGGATTGCGTCTCTTTGTTGCACGCGGCCAACAGCATGAGGCCGAGCAGAACGAGACTGAGCGTAGCTAGCCATGACTTGCGATTCATAAGACAGTTGCACCTCGCTTAAAGTCTCAAAAGCTGATTACCAATCACGTATTCTAACGCGAACCGGAACCGATGGCGGACGGGCGGGCGGCGGGACGCGCGCCTGCCTTGGCCGAACCGGCACTGCTCTTATTAGGCATCGTGTTCGAAGATTGCGCGCGACCCATGAAACTGGATACGCGGCGCTGCTCCTCCGGGGTGAGCTGGAAAATGTAATTGGTCAGCAGCTTGTTGTGGTCCTTGTCGTAGCCATTGAACGACGGCGGCGTCGGACCGGCAAAGACCCAGTGGTTGTTTTCCCGCTTGAACAAGCCGGAAGGCATGGACGTGCCCGGGCTGATCGCCTGCGGGTCGAGCACCCAGCGCTCCACCCAGTCGGGCTTGAGGCGTTCCTTGGCGAGCAGGAAGTTGGGCGCGGTGGCGGTCTTGTCGTGCTGCGGATCGCCGGTCGCGTGGCACTTCAGGCAGGGCGCGGCTTTGCTGGAGAAGAGGCTGCGCGCCATGTCGATTTCCTTGGCGGTCAGCATCGGACGCTGCTCGGGGATATAGGGCAGCGGCTGCTGCGATAGCGCCTGGAAGAAGCGCACCAGCTTGCGCAGTTCGTTCTCCGAGAAGGAGAACGTCGGCATGCGCACGGCAAGATACGGGCGTACGCCGTTGCGGTTGGTGTCGGTGGTGCTGAGCGACGGATTGGCCAGGAACCGCCGCAACCACTCGGGATCGACGCGCGCGCCTTCGGTCAGCAGCTTCGGCGGCAGCGTCTCCGGGTTCTCCTGATAGCTCTTCAGACCCATCAAGATCGTCTTTTGGCCGGGGATGAACTGGTGGCAGCCCATGCAGTTGTACTTCTTGACCACCCACCAGCCTTCCTGGATGTCGCGGCGCGCATCGCCGGGCCGATAAATGTATTGCTCCGGCAGGGACGTTTCCTGGCTGCCGAGCAGGAACGTGGTCAGCGCGCGCACCTGGTCCTTGGCCAGGTGAAGGTTGGGCATGCGCAGCTTTTCCGTTTCCGACTTGATCTTGCCCTGGTCGTAAATGTTCGGCTCGGCCAGCTTGTGCTCGAAGAAGCCCTTGTGGTCGTACCAGGCGCCTTTCGCCGGCCCCCCGGGCAGACGTTGCAGGTCTTCGGCGTCCTGGATGGGTTCGTGACCGCCACGCTGCGCGGACTCGGTGAAGAGCGCGAAGTCGAGACGCTCGATCGGCTTGCTGCCTTCGGCGGTCAGTTCGGTGCCGATTCGTCCTTCGTCTTCGAAGCCGGAAATCTCATGGCATCCGGCACAGCCGAAGTGACGCACCCACTTCTTGCCCACTTCCTTCAGCTTCGGGTCCTCCATGTAGGAGGCGTCGGGATAAGAGGATGGGGCCTGCTTTTTCTGCGCGATGAGGAAGGTCGCGATGTCCTGCGCGTCTTCCACGGTCAGACGTAGGCTGGGCATCACGGTCATGTTCTGCACTTGCAGTTCGTGGCCGTCGTTTGGACACTGGCTGTGCTCCAGGTCGAACTGGTAGGGAAGCCCCTTCTTGGCGTAGTCCTCGGGGCCGATGTCCTTCTTCTCCAGCGGACAATACGGACGCGTGCGCTCGCGGGCGTTGTGCACCCAGCGCACCAGGTAGTCGTAGTTGGCTTTCTCACCGACCCGGGTCAGGTTCGCGGCGAAGGTTCCGCCCTGCATCTGGTCGCCCTCGCCGATAGAGTGGCAAGCCATGCAGCCGCGTGTCCCGATCAGTTGCTTGCCGCGCTCGGCGTTGCCGGGCTTCTGCTTCGGTGGCGTGTCGGTGAATCCGCTCTGCCAGATATAGGCCGAGATAGCGCGAATCTGGTCATCGTTCAGGCGGAAGTTCGGCATCTTGGTGGCCGGGCGGAAGTCGGTGGGCTTTTTCAGCCAGACCGGAATCCAGTTACGGTTCAGCTTCAGGCGAACGTCCTTCAGGTTCGGCCCGACCTTTTTCAAGTCCTGCATCAGGCTGTGCGACTGGAAATCGAGCTGCTGGACGCGGCCGTCGAGCTTGCTGTTCGTTACCTTGAGCGCGACGGCTTTGTCGTTCAGCCGGTTCGCTTCTTCATTCGACTCGGCGGCGTCCGCCTGCTTCATCAGGTAGGCGGCCTGCTTGACGTTTTCTTTCCTCTCCTGCTCGAACTGCTTGATCCTCTGCGCGACCGAAGCGAGTTCCTCCGGCTCGCGGTCATATCCCTCGTAACGATGGCAACCAACGCAGCCGCGCTGGCGGAACAGGTCCTTGCCTTCGCTGAGGGTCCAGCCCACGTCGCCGCTGATGAGCACCATGTCGGCCTGGTGGCAGGTCTGGCAGCCGGCTTCCATGTTGGCTTTGCGGAAGAGCGGCCACAGCCAGTGCTCGTAATATCCGTGCGCTTTTTCGACGCTGGTGGTGGCCCTTCCGTTGCCCTGGTGGCAAGGCGAGCAGCCAAACTTTTCGGGATCGTGGATCTTCAGCAGTTCCGGCTCGGGATGGCTGACGAATGCCTGCGCGTAGTCGTCCGGCTTCTTGCCCTTCGGCGTCATCGAGGCGACCGTGAGTTTCACCGGCTCGCGAGTGCCCATGTGGCAAGACTCGCAGCGGTCCACGATGTTGGCATCCGCCACGTTGATCTGCTGGATGCGCGGGTCCCATTCCGCCGTTTTCTTGCGCAGGCCTTCGATCTGGCCGGGCGTGAGATCCACCATGTGGTCGGAGACGTACTCGCCCATCCGGTTGCTGGCTTCGGTCACCGGCTTGATAACTTCGCCCAGTTCCGCGCTCAGCTTGGTGCGATCGTCGCGAATCGAGTTGTACTTTTCCTCCAGTTGAGGAAAGTCGTATTGCTCTTTGTGACCGTCGGGAAAACCGACGGTGGATTTCTTGGCCTTGTACTTCTCGACCTCGTCCTGGGTGCTCTTCTTGGCGGAGGCGCTGGTTTCGGTCTCGATCTCGTAGGTGAGGGCGTTGACGTAGGCGCGGCGGTCGGTGAATACGCTTTGAACGGCGAGGAGGTTGGCGTTCAATTCAACGAGCTGCTTCTGGATCTCATCGCGGCGAGGTTTGGACGCATCATAGGCGCTCTGGTACGTCTGCTGGAGGCGCTGGTACTCCGCATCGCTCTCAATCGCCTTCTGCGAATTCGCCGAGCTGGACTTGGCGGTATTGAGGAAGGCGCTGTAGCGCTGCTTCCACTCATGCTGGTAGGTCTTCCACGGGCGCTGCCCGTAAGCTTCGTCCCATAGCGCCCACAGCAATGACGCCGTCAGCAACAGCATGGCGATGGTGTAGTGCGCCGCGTACGACTTGGTTACTACCGGATCGTCCTGTGGGACAGGCTGTTCGGCCACCGATTCCTCCCGCCGAGATAATGGGCCCAAGTTCTCTTACGCCCGCTGCGCGGGCTGGCGATATTGTTTCGCGCCTTACCCCCGGCTTACGCCGGGGGCTACGTTCTGTCACGCGCTGCGCGCGTTACGTCAAACATTGAACCAGGGTGTTACCCACACGTACTTAATGTGCCAGAGCAGGCGGAGCAACATCTTCAAGGGCAGCGCCACCATGGTGAGCATGAAGAACATCATGATCGAATACTGCACCAGGCTCATGCGCCTGTAATCCTTCGCCATGTAGCGGCGGAAGAGCGAGTGCAATGCACCGCCGCCGATGACGAAATATCCGCCCACCACAATGGCGCCGAAAATCAACTTGCCGAGGTTCGACGCGATGCCGAAAATATCCGGCAAATCGCGGTTCACCTCGTACACCAGGCGGTTGTGGTCCCACGTTTGCCCCGGCCAGAACCATTGCCAGCCCGGACCGCGGATGAACGTCCCGATGATGATCATCGCGATCCACAGAACAATGAAGCCGAAGAAGAACGTCGAGATGGCGAAGCGGCGCTGCTTCCAGGTGTAGTAGCCGCTCCCCATCGGGTTCGTGTCGATGTAGGGAATCACCATCAGACCGCCGACGATAAGGCCGGGCATGATCACGCCCGCGATCCACGGGTCGAAGTAGACCAGCATTTCCTGCAGCCCGAGGAAATACCATGGCGCCTTGGCCGGGTTCATCGTCAAGTTCGGATTCGACGGCTCTTCCAGCGGCGCGCTCAGCGTAATCGACCACACCATCAGGATGATGGTGACAATGATGGCGGCCAGAAACTCCATGCGCAGCAGGAACGGCCAGACATGGACTTCCTTCGCCCATCCGGGCTGGAAGGGCCAGGTCTTGCGATGGTGCGTCTTGGCCAGCGCCGGATCGGCCGCGAGCTCGCCGATCAGATCGTCGTTCGCCTTCGCCTGCTTCCACGCCAGGTAGATGTAGAAGAAGAGCAGCGGGATCAAGGCCACGATGGGCACGTTGTCAGGCGCCGAAGCGATGTCCCACAGTTGTCGCCAGTCCATAGACGCTCCCTACGCTCCCGCAGCGGTAGGCCCGCGGCGCGGCTTGTCGGCTTCCGCTTCCAGCACCACCGGCGCCGGTCCGGAGATGCCACCGTCCTTACGCACACGCCAGAAGTGGACGATCATGAAAATCGAGGCAACGATCGGAATGCCGATGCAATGCCAGATGTAAGAACGCAGCAGGGCGTTGGCGTCCACGATCGATCCGCCCAGCAATCCGAAGCGCACATCGTTGTACGGCGTCATGCCGAGCTGCTTGCCGAACGGTCCTTCGTGCCCCAGCAACGGCGTGGCGCGCGCCATGTTCGTTCCCACCGTGACTGCCCAGAACCCGAGCTGATCGTCCGGCAGCAGGTAGCCGGTGAACGAAAGCAGCAGCGTGAGCACGAGCAGGATCACGCCCACGTTCCAGTTGAACTCGCGCGGCTTCTTGTACGAGCCGGTCAGGAATACGCGGAACATGTGCAGCCAGACCGTGATCACCATCAGGTGCGCGGCCCAGCGGTGCATGTTGCGCAGCAGCTTGCCGAAGGGAACGTCGTGCTCCAGGTAGAGGACGTCGCGGAAGGCCTGCACTTTCGACGGGTGGTAATAGAACATCAGCAGCACGCCGGTGAAGGTGAGCACGATAAAGAGGTAGAACGTGATCCCGCCCATGCCCCAGGTGAAGCTGTAGCGCACGGCGTCGCGATTGATCTTCGCCGGGTGCAGGTGAAGGAAGACGTTCGACAGCACGCCCAGGGCGCGGTTGCGGGGCGTGTCGTCGTGCTTGTGCCGGAAGATCGAGGTATAGACGAGGGTCTTGGTCGGGTCCTTCAGCCCTTCCACCTGCTCCTTGGCCTTGGCGGGCAGATCGGTCTTGAGCGACTGGACGTCACCTTTGATTACACTCTTGATGCGATCGACGATGCCTGCCTTGTTCCCGTTGCCGCCATTCTCTTCCGCCATGCTCACCCCTCCGCGCGCTTTGGGACCGGTTTATGAGACCGGCTGCCCTCAGCCAGTCCTGGAATGCAGATTTCAAACGTGCAAGAACGAACCGTCATCGTTGAATTGGCTGGGCTGACCTTTCGGCCACTGATACAAACGCGAGACGTCCACCAGGATCTGGCCGTCGGGCGCCAGTTCGACGTGGGCGCGGTCCATCGGACGCGGCGCCGGGCCCTCGAAGTTGATGCCTTCGCTGTCGTACCCGCTGCCGTGGCACGGGCACTTAAATTTGTTTTCGCTGGGCTTCCAGTCGGGCGTGCAGCCCAGGTGGGTGCAGCGCGCGTAGATCACGAACATGTGGTCGGGGCCGCGGTCCACCCAGATGCGGTACTTCTGCTGCCACTTGGTGTCCACGCCGAGGCCATAGTCGGACGGGTAGCCGATCTTGAAGCTGGTGGCCGGCTCGAACAGTGTGCGCGGCAGGAAAAAGCGCAGGAAGGCGAGGAACCAGACAGCTAGGAACGCCGCCACGCTGCTCCACACGAAGCGCCGCCGCTGCTGGTTGACCTCGCTGTTTTCCGGGCCGACGCTCTTCAACCCCGCCGCTGCCACGGCTCTCGACGTGCCGACCGCGGGCGTTCCCACGTACTTGCTGGCTTCGGCACCGCGAGCCGCAGCCTGGTCAGCTTCCGCCGACGGTCTTACCGTGCCCGTTTCATCTGCCATGCGTTTTCTCTCCCGAGCGAGCCCGCCGCATCCTTTAAATCACGGTGATTCTACTGTGTTCGGTCACCGGGACTGGGATCCGGATGGATCCGGGTATTACCTCCAGAACTTTTTCCGCGAGTGCACGAATAAACGTCGGTGAATCGTTCAGGCCCGCCGTCATTTCGAACTGCTCGATGCCCAGGGCCTTGGCCTGCTCGCGCGCTTCGTGGTCGATTTCGCCGAGCGTCTCCACATGGTCGGAGACGAACGACACCGGCACGACACAGACTGCGCGCACGCCCTCGGCGGCCACGGTCCGCACCGTCTCGCGCAGCGAAGGCTGCAACCACTTGCTGGCGCCGACCTTGCTCTGGTAGCAGAGCCGGTGACGATTGCGCCATCCGCCCCGCCGCATCACCAATTCCACCGTTTGTTCAATCTGTTTCTGATAGGGATCGCCCTTCGCGATGACGGCGACGGGTACGCTGTGCGCGCTGAAAATCAGGTCCGGCCGTTCTGGATTCGGGAAACGGGAGAGCCCTTCGTTGACCCTCTCGGCCAGCGCTTGCAGGTAAAGCTCGCTGTCGTAGAAGGCCCCGATGACATGCTGGGGAACGTTATCGCGGAACAGCCGCCGCCATTCGTTCAGGCTGCTGCCCGACGTGGTGCTGGAATATTGCGGATAAAGAGGAAGCAGAACGATCTCGTCGAAGCGCTCGGCGCGCAACTGCTCGATCGCCTCCGCCGTGAACGGGTGCCAGTAGCGCATGGCGACGAAGCAGCGCGCGTCCAAGCCGGATTCGAGGAGGGAATTCTCCAGCGCACGAGCCTGTTGCTCGGTGAAGCGCCGGATCGGCGAGCCGCCGCCAATCACAGCGTAATGGTGCTGGACCTTTTTCGCGCGCGTGGAAGAAATGAGGCGGGCGAGCGGCTTGCGCCCGATGCGGGCACCGGGGAAATCGATGATGTCGGGATCGCAAAAGAGATTGAACAGGAAGGGTTCAACCGCTTCCAGCGTATCCGGACCTCCGAGTTGAAAAACTACGACAGCAATGCGGCGCATTGCGGCTGCCATCCTACCCTCACCCAATGGCGCGCATTCTACATCATCTCCGTGGAAATCGGCCACTACTCGCGTGATTGGGCCAGATATCGCCGGGCGACTCTCCCGGCGGGAGTGGAATTCCGCGCTCCGTTCGGCGACCGGGAAGGGCGGCCGGCGCCCTCCGATCGAACTTCACCCGAGCTTGTGATATACATCACAGACCCAAGTGAGGTGCCTGGGGACAATGAGAGCAGCGGAGGTGGACCATGTCCGACGACAAGCGTGACGTTCTGGAGGTCTTGAAGTTCGAGCTGGCTTTCCTGGAGCAGGGAGGCTACGGACGCTCGGTGCGCACCCCGTGGAAGCCGACTTCGATCTTCCAGGACTCGCCCTCCTGCCTGAATTTCAATGACGCCGGGCGTCCGCACCCGTGCAACGAGTGCATGCTCACGGACTTCGTGCCGGCGGAAGCGCGCGGCGAGGCCGTCCCGTGCCATCACATCCCGGTCGGCCCGCACGGGGAAACGCTCGGCGCGCTGGAAGCAAACCAGATCGCAACCGAAGACGCGCTCGGAAACTGGCTCCGGGCGGCCATTGCCCGGCTGGAAAAGGAACGCGCGGCACAGGCCAAAACGGCATGATGACGGCAGCTGCGCACCGCCGTGTGCGGCCGTTTGCGCGGATAACCCTGCGTCAGCATCGCGGAATCTAAGACACCTGCCCAAGCGTGGGCCGCTGCGACGGTGAAATTTCCATCGATCGCGTGGTAGTATGCGGCCCCTACGGTGCCCTATGAAATTAGACGACAGAATCCAGTCGGTGCTGAAGAACAAGCCCAGCAATACGGTCCTGTCGATCCGCCCGGACCAGTCCGTGTTCGAAGCGATCGAAAAAATGGCAGAGAAGGGCGTGGGCGCGCTGCTGATTTTGGAGAACAACAAGCTGCTTGGCATTGTGACCGAGCGCGACTATGCGCGCAAAGTCATCCTCAAGGGACGCTCGTCGAAAGCCACCGAAGTGCGTGAAATCATGACCAGCCCGGTCGTCTTCGTGACCCCGCAGCAAAAGGTGGACGACTGCATGGCGCTGATGACCGTCCATCGCTTCCGGCACCTGCCGGTGCTGGACGGAGAAAAGGTGGTGGGCGTGGTCTCCATCGGCGACCTGGTGAAGTGGATCATCACCGGCCAGGAACGCACCATCCAGCAACTGGAGAGCTACATCAGCGGCACCTATCCGGGATAGCGCGCCCCCATATTCCCTCGGGACTACATGCGGTTGGTTGTAAACTGAAGCAGGAAATGCCTGTTCCACCGCGGAGGGATGCGTGAGCGGTTTAAACGGGCGGTCTTGAAAACGGGTCCGCCTCACCCTCTGTTGTTCGGAACCAATAGGTTAGATCGGATCAGGTCATGATATTCGGGTGCCGAATGGGAAGTTCGGCGCTGATTATGCAACCAGCATGCAACTACATGCAACCGGCGGGTTCCGGTAAACTGATATCTAGCGGAGAGGTGGCCGAGTGGTTGATGGCTCCGGTCTTGAAAACCGGCGTGCGGGAAACCGCACCGGGGGTTCGAATCCCTCCCTCTCCGCCATGTTCGACATTCGTTAGACCAACATTGTCCGCCACAGCACATTTCAGCCCTACAACGGTTTAGCAATTTCACCCGTTCCCACGCTGTTGTTCGGAATGAGTAACTTAGCTCGGTTGCAGTATCCCTTGTTCGGCCCAGATATCGCTACCTCGCAATCGTGCGTGCAACGAGTGTGCAACGGTCTCTAGCTTTCGCAGGTCGTCTCTGGCCGAGACGCGGGTTGGCGCGAGGTTGTTCTGACGGCCCGGATTCGAAAGCAACTCGAGCCTTAAGGCACACGTTAGTTGCCCATCCACACTGTCTTTCGACCTGTTCGCGGACCATCGTCAAACTGCCGGTCACCCAGAAGCACGGGCCATGAAATGTGCGGTTACGACCGCCACAGTTTCGCGCACAGCCCGGATCGGAGTATGCGCAAGTCGATGATGTGGCAGAGGTCAGTTGGCTTCCCGCCCGTGCCTCTGTAGGTCTGTATTCCTGGTCTTCGGTCGAAGGCCGGTTGCGGGCCTCGCGAATCTTGCGAGACACGCTAGCGGGATAAGTGCACCTTAGGTTTGCGCTGTCGCGTTCAGCGGGCATTATGAAGTCCCATCTTGAGCGACTCTTCATCAGCCACTTACGCTCTGTCTCACGAGGTGAGCGCAAGGTATTTCACTAGGGAGTTTTATTTTTTTCCGCCGCACCACTTTCTTGCCCAAATGATATGCGTGAGTCAGCAGTTCTCCGAACAGCCCGTTATTCGTCCAAGTGGCGCGGGAGCCAGTGCATGAAGGCGAATAAAAAGCGCACACTTACGCTAAGTGGATTTATCGACAATTACGCCGCGCAGGGCTAACTCAGTGCGCGGCGAATCAGACGATACCCGGCGTAGCCAAAGAAGCCAGCAACTGCAAATGCGCCAACGAACACGACAATGTTCGCCACTGGGTCGAAGTCAAACGGTTCATGACGCACAAGGACGCGGACTGTCACAGCCACCAAGAGGAGTGGGAGCGACACGTACGCAACACCGAGCACCAGCGAACCGACCACCTGAATGCGTGGCAGCTTCTTGTCTGAAAGAAGCAACTCGGCTTCGACAATGTTGGTCGCTGGCGGTTCCTGTCGTTTCATCGCTGACATTATCCTTCTCGTCTCTAAACTTACGCTAAGTGGATTTCACGACAATCATCGAGTCGCAGTTGGTGCGAGCGTCCGGATGACAACGGGCGTTCCGGTAATCTCGGCAGGGTCGTAAGCGGTCTTTGTGCGCCTCGATGCGGTCTTCAAATAACCACCTTTCCGCCAAGCGTAGGTCGTTATCAGATACCGGTGGTCACACCATTCACATTCAAAATCTTCCGATTCGGCGCTCGCCGGACGCCTGTCACGCGAGCAGTCCCATAATTCAAACGTACCCACTTTGAATACGAGTCGCCCCTGACAAACCAAGCGACTGAACACAGCGCGATAAGCTCCACTTGTGTGAGCCAGCAGAACAAATGCGCTTCCGGTACCGTCACCTGACAAGGTGTAAGCGATGACAAAACCTTTCTGTCCGGCGTGCAATTGAAATTGGCAGCTTGACCGGTAAATCGCTTGCACTCCGTGCGTCACCAGTTTTGATACGTCAAACGTTGCGACCACGGCATTGTTAGCTATGACGGCAATTTTTGGCTCCGGCGCAATCGCATCGGCACTTGTGTCGTACATAACCATCTGCTCGCCAGAAGCGGCAAGAGACGTTTGCTGTGTGGCACGCA
>Ga0097691_1002066_pt1 | contig 13962 bp, 11 predicted proteins | sample NGESurdeep072012_8_FD_72858 | JGI IMG/M metagenome (GOLD analysis project Ga0097691, IMG submission 72858) | Arctic peat soil microbial communities from Barrow, Alaska - NGEE Surface sample 210-1 deep-072012 | ecosystem: Environmental > Terrestrial > Soil > Wetlands > Peat ...
CGCGCACGAAGTGAATACGCCGCTCGCAGGCGTCGCGGGGTTCGCGCGCCTTCTTCTCGACGAGACGCCGAGCGACGATCCCCGCCGGACGCTCGTCGAGAAGATCGAACGCCAGGCCTTCCGGGCCTCGCGCCTCGTCAGCAGCCTTCTCGACCTCGCGCGCGGGAAGCCGCGCGAGTTCGCGCGGCTCGAACCGGCCGAGCTCGCTAAAGAAGTCGCCTGGGCGCTCGCGGACGAGAGCGCGGCGCGGCGCGCATCCCTCGACGTCGACGCGGCGCCCGGCCTCCCGGCAGTCTCCGGTCATCGCGACGCCCTCGTCCAGGCGCTCGTGAATCTCGCCAAGAACGGGCTCGAGGCGGTCACGTCGCCGCGCGCGGCCGGCGATCCGCCGCCCGCGGTCATGCTGCGCGTCGCCGCAGACGACGGCCACGTCCTCTTCTCCGTCGAGGACAACGGACCCGGCCTGACGGACGCCGAGGCGGCCCGCGTGTTCGAGCCGTTCTATTCCACGAAGACTGCGAAGGGAGGGACGGGGCTCGGGCTCGCCATCGCGAGGGATATCATCCAGGCGCATGGCGGGACGCTGACGGTGACGTCCGCGGGAGAGCGTGGCGCCCGATTCACCGTATCCCTGCCCGCCGCGACCTGAAAAATGTCCACCGTTCTCATTCTCGACGACGAGCCCGTCATCCGCGACGTCCTCGGGTCCGTGCTCGCGAAGGCCGGGTTCGTGACGCGCGAAGCCGCAACAGCGGCCGAGGGGCTCGAACGCCTCGCGAAGGAGCCCATCGATCTCCTGCTCCTCGACCTCATGCTCCCCGACCGCCCGGGCCTCGAAGTCCTTTCGGAGGTGAAGGCGCGGCATCCCGAGGTGCCGGTTGTCGTCGTGACCGCGTACTCGTCCGTGGAGAGCGCGATCTCCGCGATGCGCGAAGGCGCGTTTCACTACCTCCCCAAGCCGTTCCGGAACGAGGAGGTCGTCCACATCGTCAAGCAGGCGCTCGAGAAGCGCCAGCTCGTGGCCGAGAACCGCGCCCTCAAGGCGCGCCTCGACGCAGCGCCCGGCCTCAAGGAGATCATCGGGCGCTCGGCCTCGATGGAGCGCGTCTTCGAGACGATCCGCCAGGCGGCCGCCTCGCGCTCGACGATCCTCATCACCGGAGAAAGCGGAACCGGCAAGGAGCTCGTCGCGAAGGCGCTCCACCGGCTCTCGCCGCGCGCCTCCGGCCCGTTCGTGACCGTTCACTCCGGCGCGCTCCCGCCCGACCTTCTCGAGTCGAACCTTTTCGGACACGTACGGGGCTCGTTCACCGGCGCGATCGCCGACAAGAAGGGCCTGTTCAAGGCGGCCGACCAGGGCACGATCTTCTTCGACGAGATCGGCACGATCCCGATCGAGACGCAGGCGAAGCTCCTGCGCGTCCTGCAGGAGCGCGAGTTCCTGCCCGTGGGCGCGGTCGAGCCGCAGCACGCCGACGTGCGCATCATCGCGGCCACGAACGCCGATCTCGTTCGGCTCGTGGCCGAGGGGCGCTTCCGCGAGGACCTCTTCTACCGCCTCTGCGTCATCACGATTCCTCTTCCCCCGCTTCGCGAGCGCCGCGACGACGTGCCGCTTCTCGTGGAGACGCTCCTCGCGCGAGCCGCGGCCGAGAACGGCAAGGCCGTCCCCTCCGTCACGCCCGCCACGATGAAGGCGCTCCTCGACCACGACTGGCCCGGCAACGTGCGCGAGCTCGAGAACGTCCTCGAGCGCGCCCTCGTCCTCGGCCATGGCGTCATCGACCTCGACCAGCTTCCGGACACCGTGCGGCGCTCGGTGCCGCGCGCGGCGGCGCTGCCCGCCGAGGGGCTCTCCTTCAAGGACGCCGTCGCGGCCTACGAGCGCGCGCTCCTTTCGGCGGCCTTGCGACGTGCGTCGGGCGTTCAGAAGCGCGCGGCCGAGCTTCTCGGCCTCAAGCCGACGACGCTGAACGAGATGCTGAAGCGTCACGGCATGGCTCCGCGCGACGCCAAGGACGCCAAGGAGGCGGTCGAGCCGGAGCCTGCGGCATCTTCGCGCGCCTAGAGGTTCCGGCGGCGAGAGAGCTCAGGTTCTCTTCAGGAGAACGAACGTCCAGTCGTCGCCGAAGGGCGTGCCCGCGGTAAACGAGACGAGAGCCTCGCCGAGCTCGGCCTCGATCTGAGCGACGGAGCCTCCGCGCGCCCTCACGAGCGTCTCGACGAGGCGCGGCGTCCCGAATTCCTCGTCCTCGGGATTCGCGGCTTCGGTCACTCCGTCGGTGTAGAGGGCGAGGAGGTCGCCTGTCTCAAGGGTGAAGGTTCCCGAGCCATACGTTTTTCCCGGAAAGAGCCCGAGCGGAGGCCCGTGGGCGCCGAGCAGCTCCGTCGTGCCGCCGGCCCGCACGAGGATGCCCGGGTTGTGACCCGCGTTCGTGAACACGACGGAGCCCGACTCGGGGTCGTAGAGCGCGAGGAAGAACGTGATGAACTTCTCCGGGCTCGTGCGCCGGAACACCATCTCGTTGAGCCGCGAGCAGAGCCGATCCGGCGGGAAGTGCTCTCCGGCCCACGCCTGGAACGCGGCCTGCACCGAGGCCGCGAGAATCGAGGCGCCCAGGCCCTTTCCGCTCACGTCCGCGACGACGACGTCGAGCGACTTGTCCCCCCGCTCGAAGAAGTCGTAATAGTCGCCGGAGACCGTGCGCGACGGAACCGTCCGGCCGAGGAGCTCCGTGTGCGGCAGCGTGGGCTCAACTTCCGGCAGCAGGCGCCGCTGGATGTCCCACGCGAGAGTCATCTCGCGCTCGATGCGCTGGCGGGCCGCGGCGCCTTCCTGCAGGCGCAGATTCTGGATCTTGATGGCGGACGTGTTCGCGAGGGACGTCAGGAGGCGCAGGTCCTCCTCACTGAAGCTCTTCCGCCCGAGCCGCACCTCGAGGTAGATGAGGCCGATGACCCTGTCCTCGACGAAGAGAGGGGCCGCCATACAGGACGTGATGCCCAGGATCCGGATGGACTCGGCGGCGCCGAGGCCGGCGTCCGTCGCCGCGTCGATGAGGAGGACGCCGTTCTTTTTTTCCACGACCGACTGAATGAGCGTCTTGCTGAGCCGGATGTCGGAGGGGTCGACGCCCGCCGCGTACTTCACCTTCTCCGGTTTCAGCTCCCCGTGGTCGTCCGCGAGCATGAGGAGGCCGCGGTCGGGCTGCAGAAACGTGAAGGTCTTCTCGAGGATGAGCTCGAGGAGGCGGTTCAGCGGGATGTCGCCGAGAAGGTCGACGGAGATCTCGTTGAGCATTCTCAGCGACGCGTTCAGGCGCGCGAGCTCCTCGGCCCCGAGCTTCGCGTCCCACGCCTGCTTGTGCGGGCGCAGGAGATCCTTGGAGGACTGCAAGAACGTCGTTCTCTTCGAGCTCTCTTCCCCGAGGCCGTCGATGACGACGCGGGTCGTGGATTCCTCGATGATCTCCACCAGCGTCTCGCCGAGCTGGATGCGGTCTCCGGCCGAGAGCGGCACCGGTTCCGTGATGCGCGAGCCGTTCAGGGACGTGCCGTTGCGCGAGCCGAGGTCCACGAGACGGATCGGCCCGCCGTCGAGGACGCCTTCGATCCGCGCGTGCACACGCGAGAGCGTGCGGTCCCCGAGGGGCACGTCATTCGTGGAGGAACGGCCCAGCGTCAGGACCGGGCGGTCGAGCCGGATGCGGCGCGCCGGCTCTCCCGGCACCCGCACGTTGAGGACGAGCACGCGGGAAGTCTAGCAACAACAATTGGTTCAGGGGGTTCCACGAGCGGTGGGCTCATGTTATTCTTCGCGGCTCCGGCGCCGCTCACAACGCGGCGGAGCCGTGAAGGGAGCCCCGAGATGAAGGAAAAGATTCACCCCGAGTACCACGACGTGACCGTGCATTGCGCGTGCGGGAACACGTGGAAGACCAAGAGCACGAAGACCGAGCTCCGCCTCGAGATCTGCTCGAACTGCCACCCGTTCTTCACGGGAAAATCCAAGCTCGTCGACACGGCCGGCCGCGTCGAGCGCTTCCAGAAGCGCTACGCGAACACGCCAAAGACCGTGGCCGCTTCGGCCAAAGAAAAGCCCGCCAAGCCCGCCGTCTCCACGACTGCCTGATCGCGGCGGTCCTGCCGGGCCGCCCGCGTCCGCCTCCCATGTTTCAGAAACTCGACGAGATCGAACGCCGCTACGCCGATCTCGAAGCCCGCGCGGCCTCGCCCGAGGTGCTCGCCGACCATGCCCTTGCGACGAAGACGATGCGGGCGATGCGCGAAATCCTGCCGATCGTAGAAAAGAATCGCGAGCGGAAGAGGATCGACACCCAGCTCGCCGGAGCCCAGGAGCTTCTCGACACGCTTCCGCCCGCGGACGAGCTCCGGCCCATCGCGCAGCAGGAGCTCTTAGGCCTCCGGGCCCGGCGCGACGCGATCGAGGAGGAGATTCGCCTTCTCCTTCTGCCCAGGGACCCGAACGACGGCAAGAACGTCGTCCTCGAGATCCGGGCGGGGACCGGTGGCGACGAGGCCGCCCTTTTCGCGGAGGAGCTCCTGAGGATGTACGTGCGCTACGCGGAAAACCGTGGCTGGAAGATCGAGATCATCGACCGGAGCGACTCCGGCGGCGCCGGAGGCCTCAAGGAGGTCCAGGCGATCGTCGAGGGCGAGGGCGCCTACTCGCGCCTCAAGTACGAGGGCGGCGTCCACCGCGTGCAGCGCGTCCCGGCCACCGAGGCCGCCGGGCGCATCCACACCTCCGCAGCCACGGTCGCCGTCCTGCCCGAGGCCCAGGACGTGGACGTTGCGGTCCTGGACAAGGACGTCCGCGTGGATCTCTTCTGCGCGTCCGGGCCGGGCGGGCAGGGCGTCAACACGACGTACTCGGCGGTGCGCCTCACCCACCTCCCCACCGGTGTCGTCGTGCAGTGTCAGGACGAGCGCTCGCAGATCAAGAACAAGGCGAAGGCGATGCGCGTCCTCAAGGCGCGCATCTACGAGGCCGAGCGCGCGAAGAAGGAAGCCGCCTACGCCGCCGACCGCAAGAAGATGGTGGGCTCGGGCGACCGCTCCGAGAAAATCCGGACGTACAACTTTCCCCAGAGCCGGGTGACGGATCACCGCATCGGGTTCACGTCACACCGGCTCAACGACGTTCTCGACGGACGCCTCGACGAGCTGATCGACCCGCTCGTCGCGCACTTCCAGGCGGAGAAGCTGAAAGAAGAGCTCGCGAAGGCCTGAAGGCTATTTTTCGAGGACGTACGCGGGCTCGCCGTCCCGGATCGTCACGCCCGTGACCTCGTAGCCCTTCGCGAACAGGGCCATGGCCAGCCTTCGGAACCGGGTGCGCGCGGCGAGGCTCCGCTTCGGATCGGTGCGATAGACGCGGGGCGCGTCCGCGAGGAACGGAAGGAGGACTCGCGGCGCGATGGGAATCGCCCCCGGCCGCGTCACCGCCGGCACACCGGCCGTGCTGTCCGGAGGCGGCCCCTCGCCCCGCGCCGCGCGCTCAACGAGCGGATCGTCGAGGCGCCAGTCCACCTCAAACCGGTCCGTCGGCAGGCCGGCATAGATGCCGCCCATGTGGCCGTAGAAGTCCGGCAGGAGGCTCCGCACCGTCGCGTGCAGCCGCCCGATGTTCAGCTTCGCGTTCTTCAGCAGGAACGGGTCGTACGTCCAGGTCACGAGCCGGATCCCACGCTCGAGGCACCACGCCCGCTGGAAGAGCTTGAGCTTCACCCCGAGCCCGCGTCCCTGCGCGTCGGGCCGGACCGCGAGAAGGTGCGAGTGCTGGCAGGGCTCGCTCCGGTTCGTGCGCGGGATGCCGTGCACGAAGCCGAGCATCTTCTTTCCCTCGAACGCCGCGGCCGTGAGGCCGCCTGCGTGCGTGGCCGCGACGAGGTCGCTCGCGGGCGAGACGGAACGTTCGGCGAAGCCCCACGCGGCTTTCGAGACGTGCGTCGTCTCGATGAACTCCTCCGGGCTCCTCAGCTCGCGGACCACGAGGCGTCCGCTCACGCCGCGTCCTCGAGGAGACCCGCAAGAAGAGCCGCGCGCCGAGGGAGATCCTCCACGAGGAGGTGCTCCGTGCGCGCGTGCGCGCCGGCGCCCGAAGGCCCGAGGCCGTCCAGCGTCGGGACGCCGGCCGAGGCCGTGAGATTTCCGTCGGAACCTCCGCCCACGCGCACCGCCCCGAGGTCGAAACCGAGCGTCTTCGCGAGCGCCGCCGCGCGCCTGTAAAGCGCGAGTGACGCTTCGGTCGCTTCCATGGGCGGACGGTTGACGCCTCCGTCCAGCGTGACCTCTACGCGCGAGTCCGCCGGACGGTACGCGCGAAGCCCCGCGAGGACGCGCTCGCCCTCGGCCTGAGTCCAGAGCCGGAAATCCACGGAGAGCGCGGCGCTCTCCGGCACGACGTTCGTCGTCGTGCCCGACGCCGCGACCGTGGGCACGACCGAAGTGCCCGAGGCGACGTCGGCGAGCGCGTCGGCGAACAGCGCGAAGCGCGACATCTCGAGGAGGGCCGAGGCCCCCTTCTCCGGCTCGAGCCCCGCGTGCGCGGCCACGCCGGAAAAGCGCGCCGTCACGAGGCCGGTCCCCTTCCGCGCGATTTTCGCGGCGCCGCCCTCGCCGGACGGCTCGAGGACGAACACGCGGTCGCGCTTCAGGGCCTCGGCGACGAGGAGGTCGCGCGAGGCGTGGGTCCCGACCTCCTCGTCCGGCGTCAGGAGGAGCGCGAGGCCCTCGGCGGGGATCACGTCGCCGCGCGCCACGGCCTCGAGGATGGCGAGGGCAACCGCGACGCCCCCCTTCATGTCGAAGACGCCGGGCCCCCGTGCGACACCGGCCTCGATGCGAAATGGCATCCCGTCCAGCGTGCCGGCGGGCCAGACCGTGTCGAGGTGGCCGAGAAGAAGAGCGCCCCCGCGGTCGGGGCCGACCCGCGCGAGGAGGGCGTCGCCACGGCCCACGCAGGGCACGCGCGAGGCCGTGATTCCGGCGGCCGTAAGTCGCGCCGCGATCCAGCGCGCGAGGTCGCAAACGAGGGCGGGCTCACCGGACGGGCTCTCGCGCACGACGAGGGCCTCGAGGTCGGAGAGCATCGAATTCTGGCGCGCGGAAAACAGCGCGGCCAGGTCGCGGACGCGCGCGCTCACGCGCGAAGCTCCTGGATTCCCGTCGTGACGCGTGAGAGGACGTCCGGCCGGATCGCGACCCCGATGCCCGGTCCCTTCGGCACGGGCATGAGCCCGTCCGCGGCTTCGAGCGCTGGCGCCACGATGTCCTCCTCGAAGTAGCGGGACGAGGACGACGTGTCGCCCGGCTTCGAAAAGCCCGGCAGGCTCGCGATGGCGACGTTGTGGGCGCGCCCGATTCCGGCCTCGAGCATGCCCCCGCACCACACCGGCACACCCGCGGCGCGCGCGGCGTCGTGAATCCGCACGGCCTCGCCGTGCCCGCCGACACGGCCGATCTTGACGTTGATGACCTGGCAGGCGCCGAGGTGGATCGCGGCTTTCGCGTCTGCAAGAGAACGGATCGACTCGTCGAGGCAGATTGGCGTCTTCAGCGTCCTCGCGAGCTCAGCGTGCGCGACCAGGTCTTCGTGGTGCAGCGGCTGCTCCATGTAGTCGAGCCGGAACGCGTCGAGTGCGCGCAGCGCCTCCGCCTGCGCGAGCGTATAGGCCGCGTTCGCGTCGACCGTGAGCGTGATGTCCGGAAACGCATCGCGCACTGCGGAGAGCCGGTCGTGATCCGAGCCCGGCTCGATCTTCAGCTTGATGCGGCGGTAGCCCTGCGCCACGTGCTTTCTCACGTTCTCGACGGTTTCCTTCGGCGTGGGCGAGATGCCGAGCGACACGCCGACCTCGATCTTTTCGCGTGAGCCTCCGAGAGATCTTCCCAGGGGGACGGCCGCCGCCTTCGCGAAGAGGTCGCGGAGCGCGCACTCGACGGCGGCTTTCGCCATCCGGTTCCCGCGGATGCGCGCCGCGAGGCGCTCGAACTCCTCGGGAGACGAGACGGACTTGCCGAGAACGAGCGGCAGCAGGAACGACGTGAGGATCGAAGACGCCGTGGAGATCGTCTCGGGCGAGTAGAACGGCCCTTCCTCGGCCACGCACTCACCCCATCCGGAAAGGCCCTCGGCGCGAAGCTCGAGGAGGAGGAACTTCTTCACGCCCGTCTCCCCGAACGACGTGCGGAACCGGAACTTGAGCGGCATCTCCACATGGCGGAGTACCGCGCATTCGACGCGCATGGGACGGTTGTCTGTCACGGGAATCTCCTCACGGGACCGAAATCCTAACCGACGCCGGACCCGGGCCCTCTACCTCAGCCCCTCGACGAGATAGAGGTCAGAGAGGGTCCTGAAGTAGCTGTAGGCGTAAGAGCGCCCGTCCGGAGTGAAGCGCGCCCCGGCAATCCCGCCCATACCCGCGAGGTCCTGGGGCGCGAGCTCACGGAAGAGCGTTCGCGCCCGGGTCGCGAGATCGAGCCGATAGACCGCCAGGGAAAGCGCTCCCGGCCGTTTCACGAGCAGCGTCTTTCCGCCGTCCATCCACTGCATCGGTTCGTCACCGGGAAGGACTCCGGGGATTTCCCGCGCCTGGCCCCCGCCGACGGGAATGAGAACGGGCCGGCCTTTCTCATCCATCGCAAAGAAGGTCTTTCCGTCCGGCGAGACGGGCAGGCTCCCCCACCACAGCGAGAAGCCCTCGGGAGTGATCGCGCGGGGCTCCGCCGGGTTCACGGCATCGCCCGTGTAGACGCGCGTCCCTCCCTCCGTCTCACGGCCCGTGAAGATCAACGAGCGCCCGTCGGGAAACCACTCGCTATAGTTCATCGAGACGACGCGCCCGAGCGGCAGCTCTCGCTTCGCCCCCGGCCCGGTCGGCGCGATGAACGCCTTCACCGGCTGCGCGCGTTGGACTCCGAACACGAACCTGCCGTCGGGCGACAGCGGACCTGCCCCTTCCGCGATCTTCACGGCCGGCGAGCCGTCCGTTTTCCTCAGGTACGTCGAGTAGGTCGAGCCACCGCCCTCGCCGAATTCCACGATCGCGACCTGGCGGCCATCGGCCGTGAGCCCGGCCATTCCCGAATAGTCGAGCCAGGAGAGATCCCTTTCGCTCGTCTCGCCGGGCGGAAGAACGACGAGCGAATGCCGCCGCACCTCGCGCGCGAGGAGCGCCCGGCCGTCCCGGAACACGTCGTGGAGATAAACGTCGTCCGGGAGGCGCGTGACGACCCGTTCGCGTCCGGCGAGCGACACCGCGTTGAGCCACCGCGTGCCGCCTTCGCGGTCGCCGGCGAACCAGACCTCGTCGCCCTTCGGGGACCACGCGAGCCCGGCCGGAAAGACAAAGTTCCAGTTCTTCGAGAGAGTCCGCCGCTTTCCGGCGGTATCGACGACGTCGACGTTGAATCCCGACGAGATGTCCGCGCGGGAGAGGAACGCGACGTGCCGGCCATCGGGCGACACTGCCGGGACACTCAGGTTGTCCTTCGTCGTGACGAGAACGCGTCCCGCCGGAAACTCGAGACGCATGCCGAGTCCCCACTGCCCGAGGAGGACCGCGAACACCTTGCCGTCCGGCGCCCAGGACGCGCCCGCCGCACCCTCCACGAGGTCCCGCGGCGACCCGCCCGAGAGCGGAACCTCGGCGAGCGCGTCTTTCCCCTCGGCGGTTCGGTGCCGCACGAGAAGGTCCGCGGAAAGCGACACGGAGAACAGGTCGCTCACGTCGGGAAGGCCGAGCGGGCGGGACTCGGTGGAGCCGACGCGCGTCGAGTAGACCTCGGGTTTCCGGCCCTCCCAGGAAGCCGCGTAGAGGATCGTCTGGCCGTCCGGAGCGAAGCGCGCCGACAGAATCCGCCCCCGCTGGAACGTCAGGCGCTTGAACGTGACGACGGGGGCCACGCCCAAGCGCTTTCCCGCTACGAAGGCGGCCACGACGAGAGCCAGGGCGGCCAGCGCCCCGCCCAGGGCGAGAGCGAGCGGCCCGCGGCGCGGCCGCACACTCCCGCCGGCCGGCAGCGCGAAACCCGAAGGGCTCGAAAGCGTCTCGAGCGCGAAAACCAGATCGCTCGCGGACTGGAAGCGGTCCTCGGGCATCTTCTCGAGCAGGCGCGAGACGACGCGCGCGAGAGAGGCCGGGACGTGGACCGGCAACTCGGACGGATCCTCTTTCAAGATCGCGCTCACCGTGTCGGCCGCCGTGCCGCGCCGGAAGACGTGCTTGCCCATCAGCATCTCGCACAGGATCGTCCCGAGCGCGAAAAGGTCGGAGCGCGCGTCCACACTCTCTCCTCTCACCTGCTCCGGCGACATGTACCCGACGGTCCCGAACACCGCGCCGGCCTCCGTCAGGAGCGACCGCGTCCCTGCCGACGTGAGGTCTTCCCCGCCGTCCTTCGGCGGAGACAGCTTCGCGAGACCGAAGTCGAGAATCTTGACGCGCCGGTCCTTCGTCACGAAGACGTTCTCGGGCTTGAGGTCGCGGTGCACGATTCCCTTCGCGTGCGCCGCGGCCAGCCCGCGCGCGATCTGTGAGCCGATCTCGACGGCCCTTCCCGGCGGCAGCGCTCCCCCACGCAGCGTTTCCCGCAGCGTCTCGCCCTCGAGAAGCTCCATCGCGATCCCGTGCCGCCCTTCGGTCTCTTCGAACGAGTAGAGCGCGGCGATGTTGGGATGACTGAGGGACGCCAGGAGCTTCGCCTCGCGCTCGAATCGCGCCACCCTCTCCTTGTCTTCGAAGAAGCTCTCCGGCAGGACCTTCAGGGCGACCGTTCGCCCGAGGCGGGTGTCCTTCGCGCGGTACACCTCACCCATCCCGCCCGCGCCGAGGGGCGTAAGGACTTCGAAGGGGCCGATGCGCGTGCCGGGTGACAGGGACAAGCTGACGAGGAGTTTAGCCTTCGTAGTATCTTTGGCCGTGACCACGAAAACCGCCGAGGAGGCCCGCATGTCCGGTCCCGCAATCCGCTTCCGTTTCGTCTCCGTTTGCGCCGTCACCGCCTTGGCGGCCGTTCTCGCCGCCGGCTGCGGCGGCAAGGACGACGACGAGGACCGGCCCAAGTCCGCGCGCGCCACGGGTGCCGCGAAGGAGGGCGCCGCCGCTCCCGCGGCCTCGGCCGCTTCCGCCGCCGGCGCCACGGGCTCCGCCTCGGTCACCGGCAAGATCGTCTTCGACGGGGCGGTGCCGGCCGCCGAGAAATTCAAGATGTCGGCCGACGCCTTCTGCGCGAAGTCGCACCCCGGCGACGTGGCGAAAGAAGAAGTCGTCGTCGGGCCCGACAAGGGCCTCGCGAACGTGTTCGTGTACGTGAAGTCGGGGATCTCCGGAACGTACCCGCCGCCCGCGGCCGCGGCCGTCATCGACCAGAAGGGCTGCACATACCATCCGCACGTTTTCGGCATGGTTGCGGGACAGAGCCTCGACATCCTGAACAGCGACGACACGCTCCACAACATCCATTCCCTCCCGGAGAAGAACGAGTCCTTCAACCTCGGGATGCCCGTCAAGGGGATGAAGTACACGAAGAAGTTCGACAAGCCCGAGGTCATGATCCGCATCAAGTGTGACGTGCATGGCTGGATGTCCGCCTATTGCGGTGTCGTCCCGCACCCGTTCTTCGCGGTCACGGCCGCGGACGGCACGTACACGATCAAGGACCTGCCGGCCGGCACGTACACGATCGAAGCGTGGCACGAGAAGCTCGGCACGCAGACGCAGCAGGTCACGGTCGGCGCGACCGAGTCCAAGCCGGTCGCCTTCACGTTCAAGGCCGGAGCCTGATTCCCTCCACGGGATGAGCGCGGAAAAAACGAAGGACCGAGACGCGAACGAGGCGCGGAACGCCGGGATTCTGAGAGTCGCCACGCGAAGCGTCGCGTTTCTCGTCTTCCTGCTCCTCCTCGCGGGCGCGCTCGTGACGTCCACCGAGTCGGGCCTCGCCGTCCCGGACTGGCCGCTCTCGTACGGCAAAGTCATGCCGCCGATGGTGGGTGGCATCCTCTACGAGCACGGCCACCGGCTCGTGGCGGCCGCCGTCTCCACATTGGTAGGGCTGGAGTTGGGCGCCCTTCTTTTTTTCTTAGAAGGAAGAAAGACGGTCAAGCGCCTCGCGGCCGCGGCGTTCGGCGCGATCCTTCTACAGGCGGTTCTGGGCGGCCTGACGGTGCTCTTTCTTCTACCGCCTGCGATCTCCTCCGCACACGCCGCCCTCGCGGAGATCGTCTTCGCCCTCACGGCGGTCGTCGCGCTCATGTGTTCGAGGACCTGGAACGACCTGACGGCACACCCTGCCTCTCTTCCATTCGAAGAAAATCTCTCTTCGAACGGCGCCAAAGCGAGGAGCGCGTTCCGATGGACGCTGCTCGCCACGGCCGCGATCTACGTCCAGATCGTCCTCGGCGCCGTCATGCGGCACACGGGGGCCGGCCTCGCGATCCCCGATTTCCCGACCGCCTTCGGCGGCCTCTGGCCCTCCGCGGACGAGCTCCAACGCCGCGGCGTGGGCCTCCACCTCGCGCACCGGGTCGGGGCCGTCGTCGTTCTCGCCCTCGTCCTCGCCGCCGTGCGTGCGCTGGGGCGGTTGTCGGCGGTGAACCCCGTTTTCGCCGGATTCGCCGCGGCCTGGACGGGCCTCGTCACGATCCAGATTCTGCTCGGCGCCCTTTCCATCTGGTCGAAGAAGGCGCCACCCCTCACGGCCGCCCACCTCGCCGGGGGCGCCCTTTGCTGGGTCACGGGCGTCCTCGCCACGGTTTGCGTCGGCGCCTGCCGGAATCGGGCGAACGCGATAAGCTCCCGCATCCGCGCATGAGCCTGAGTCGCATCCCCTCCACGTTCGCGTCTTACGTCGCCCTCACGAAGCCGCGCATCACGGTCTTCGTCGTGATGACGGCCTTCGTCGGCTTCGTCGCGGGCACGAAGGGGCCGCTTTCCTCGCTCGTGCTGCCGCTTCTTCTCCATACGCTCCTCGGGACCGCTCTCGTCGCCTCCGGCACGAGCGCGTTCAACCAGGTGCGCGAGGTGGACCTCGACGGCCTGATGAAGCGCACACAGGACCGCCCCCTGCCGTCCGGGCGCATCAGCCTCCGCGGCGCGGCCCTTTTCGCGGGCGCGCTCTCGGTGGTGGGACTCGCCGAGCTCTTCCTCTTCACGAACGTGCTGACGACCGCCCTCGCAGCCTTCACGCTCGTCTCGTACGTCGGCCTTTACACACCGATGAAGACGCGGTCGCACGCCTCCACGATCGTCGGGGCCGTGCCCGGCGGCCTGCCGCCCCTTGGCGGGTACACTGCGGCGACGGGCGCGCTCGGCCTTCCGGGCCTCGCGCTCTTCGCGATCCTCTTCGTCTGGCAGCTTCCGCACTTTTTCGCCATCGGGTGGCGGCACCGAGTCGACTACGCCCGCGCGGGCGTGAAGATCCTCCCCGTCATCGACCCGTCCGGGCGGCGGACGGCGCGACAGACGCTCCTGTGGACCGCCGTGCTGCTGCCCATCAGCCTCCTGCCGTCCCTCGTGGGAACCGCCGGCTTCGCCTACGCGCTCGGGGCGTTCGTCCTGACGCTTCTCTTCCTCGCCTCGTCGCTCCGGTTCGCGCGCGAGACGACCGACGGGCACGCCCGTTCCCTCTTTCTCGCGTCGATCGGCTGGCTCCCGGCAATTCTCGTCCTCCTCGTCCTCGACCGCGTCTGACGTGCTCGGCCGACTGCACCAGACGTGACGCCTCCCGCCGTCGAAGCCCGTTCTCTCTCGCGCGCCTTTGGCGCGCGCGCGGCCCTTTCGGACGTCTCGTTCTCCGTGGCGCGCGGCGAGATCTTCGCGCTCCTCGGCCCGAACGGGGGCGGCAAGACGACGCTGTTCAGGATTCTCGCGACCCTGTTGCCGCCGAGCGCCGGGAGCTTCTCCATCGACGGGCTCAGTCCCGCGGCGGGTC
>Ga0097691_1002068_pt1 | contig 13957 bp, 9 predicted proteins | sample NGESurdeep072012_8_FD_72858 | JGI IMG/M metagenome (GOLD analysis project Ga0097691, IMG submission 72858) | Arctic peat soil microbial communities from Barrow, Alaska - NGEE Surface sample 210-1 deep-072012 | ecosystem: Environmental > Terrestrial > Soil > Wetlands > Peat ...
CTTGCGCCGCAAAAAAATGCCCCTGTGGCGGAATTGGTAGACGCGCCTGACTCAAAATCAGGTGGTTCACACCGTGCTGGTTCGAGTCCGGCCAGGGGCACCACGTCACTGTTCGCGTTTGTTCGCGGCCGTTCGCCAGCGTGCTAATAAGCCAATAAAATCAGGCATTTCTTGCATTGGTCGGTTCGCGGCCATGCGCCGAGATTTGTTGGTAAGCGCACATTTTGTTGGTATCGTTGTTGGTACCGTGAAGATACCGCAAGGGCGATACCAACATGCTCAACGACACGCGGGTGCGCAACGCCAAAGGCGGGCATCGGCCGATCAAGCTCTCGGATAGTGGCGGCCTTTATTTGTTGCTCACGCCGAATGGCAGCAAGCTGTGGCGACTCGCGTACCGCTTTGGTGGCAAGCAAAAGACGTTAGCTCTCGGCATCTATCCCACGATCACATTGAAGCAGGCGCGCGAACGGCGCGATGCAGCCAAACGGCTGCTGGCCGATAAGATTGATCCTTCAATCCAGCGCCGGATCGAGAAGCAAAATGCAAGCAGCGGTAATACATTTGAGGCGGTCGCCGGCGACCTCTTGGCGAAGCTGGAGCGGGAAGGTCTTGCCGGGGTGACCCTCGGCAAAAAACGCTGGCTACTGGATTTTGCCTATCCATTGATCGGTGATCGCCTCGTTGACAAGATTACTGCCCCCGAGCTGCTTTCGGTTCTGCGCCGGGTCGAGGCCCGCGGCCGTTACGAGACCGCGCGCCGGCTGCGCAGCACCTGCGGCATGGTCTTTCGCTATGCAATCGCGACCGGTAGGGCCGAGCGCGACGTTTCGATCGACTTGCGGGGCGCTTTGACCACCCCGAAAGTGACCCACCGCGCCGCGATCGTGGACCCGGCGGGCATCGGGGCGCTGCTCCGGGCGATCGATGGATATGACGGCCTGCTCGTGACCAAGTTAGCCCTGCGGCTTGCGCCGCTGGTCTTTGTGCGGCCCGGTGAGCTGCGCCAGGCCGAATGGTCAGAGATTGATCTCGAAGGGTGTGAATGGCGCATTTCGGCAGGCAAGATGAAGATGCGCCGCCCGCACCGCGTGCCTCTCTCTCGCCAGGCGGTTGCGATCATTCGTAACTTGCAAGCAATCACCGGCGGCGGTCGTTGGTTGTTTCCGTCGGTTCGAACTACGACCCGGCCGCTTTCGGAAAACACTCTCAATGCCGCATTACGCCGGCTCGGCTATGGTTCAGATCAGATGTCGGCTCACGGCTTTCGAGCCATGGCGTCGACGCGGTTGAACGAGATGGGGCGTTGGAATCCCGATGCGATTGAGCGCCAGCTCGGTCATCAGGAAATGGATGATGTCCGACGCGCGTACATGCACGCTGCCGAATTCTGGTTAGAGCGCGTCAAGATGATGCAAGCATGGGCTGATTATCTCGATGAATTGAGAGACGTTGGGAATGTCATCCCGTTGCGACGCGAGAATGCCTAAGGAACGGCAAGCGGCTCGCTGCCCTCTCACGGCGAAAACAGGGGTTCGAGTCCCCTAGGGAGCGCCATACAATTCAATGACTTAGCGCTTCGATCGGCATCAGGGTCCAATATAGGTCCAATATACGCGCGCGGACGAACTTAGACGCGTGCAGACATTTAATGTGCCGGCGATGTCCTGTATTGCGACGAATGCAAAGCAACACGCCGTGACGCAGCGTATTTTTCTGTCTTCAATAAGTTTGCGGTCTATGCCGCAGTTTTCGCTGCCTGCGCTTCGACGGTGGCGACGGCGGTCATGTTGACGATCCCGCGCGCAGTCACCGCCGGCGTGACGATGTGGACCGGGCGGGCTGCACCGATGAGGATTGGGCCGACGGGAAGCGCATCGGCCAATACCTTGATAAGCTCATAGGCTATGTGGGCGGCATCGATATTCGGCATGATCAGCACATTTGCCTCGCCCTTGAGGCGAGAGTTCGGAAATACGCGGGCGCGGAATTCCGGCAGCAGCGCCGAATCGCCGTGCATCTCGCCGTCCACCTCGAGTTCGGGGTGGCGGGCGGCCAGAAGCTCGGTCGCCCGGCGCATTTTCGCGGCCGATTCTGTGTCATGGCTGCCAAAATTCGAGTGGGAAAGCAGCGCGATCTTGGGCGCGAGGCCAAATCGGCGGACATGAGCGGCCGCCAGCACCGCCATTTCCACGATCTCTTCGGGGGATGGGTCGACACGGACCTGCGTGTCGGTAAGGAAGTAAGGGCCCTTGCTGGTGATCACCAGCGATAACGCGGCGAAATCGCGGACGCCCGGCGCATAACCGATGACCTCGCGGATATGACGGAGGTGGCTGAGGAAGCGCCCCTCCACCCCGCAGATCATGGCGTCCGCCTCGTTCCTGCGCACGGCGATTGCGGCGAGCACGGTGGCATTTGTGCGCACCAAGGTGCGCGCGGCGTCCGGCGTGATCCCCTTGCGGCCGGCGGCTTCCAAGTAAGTCTGCACGAAATCTCGATAGCGCGGGTTGTCCTCGGGGTTGATCAGCGCGAAGTCACGGCCGGGCCGGATCGACAGGCCATAACGCTGCAGACGTGTTTCGATGACGGCCGGCCGACCTACCAGGATCGGCCGTGCCAACCCCTCCTCGACCACGATCTGGGTGGCGCGCAGGATGCGTTCGTCTTCGCCCTCGGCATAGATCACCCGCATCGGGATCGCCTTCGCCTGGGCGAACACGGGTTTCATGATGAACCCCGAGCGGAAGACGAAGCCGTTGAGCTGCTCCTGATACCGGTCGAAATCCGCGATCGAGCGTGTGGCTACTCCTGACTGCATCGCCGCCTTGGCCACCGCTGGAGCGATGCGGAGGATCAGCCGAGGATCGAACGGATTAGGAATGAGCGATCCGGAACCGAAGGTGAGCGCCTCACCGCCAGCCGCGCGGGCGGCCACATCGGACGGCGCTTCGCGGGCGAGCGCGGCGATCGCGTCGACAGCGGCAAGCTTCATTTCCTCGTTGATCTTGGTGGCGCCGACGTCGAGGGCGCCACGGAAGATATAGGGGAAGCAGAGGACGTTGTTTACTTGATTAGGATAGTCGGAGCGCCCGGTGCAGATGAGCGCGTCGGGTCGCGCCTGTAACGCCTCCTCCGGCATGATCTCGGGGGTCGGATTGGCCAGCGCCATGATCAGTGGGCGCTCCGCCATACGCTTCGCCATCTCTGGCTTGAGGACGCCGGGAGCGGATACGCCGAGAAAAATATCGGCCCCCTCGATCACCTCGCCGAGCGTACGCTTTTCGGTTTTCTGCGCATAAACCCCTTTCCAGCGGTCCATCAATTTCGGCCGGCCTTCGTAAACCACGCCTTCGATATCAGTGGCCCAGATATTCTCCCGCTTGGCGCCCAGGAACACGAGCAGGTTGAGACAAGCGATCGCTGCAGCCCCGGCGCCAGACGTTACGATCTTCACGTCGCCGATGCGCTTGCCCGTCAAGTGGAGCGCGTTCTGCACGGCGGCCGCGACAATGATGGCAGTGCCGTGCTGGTCGTCGTGAAAGACCGGGATCTTCATTCGTTGCTGGAGTTTCGTTTCAACGTCGAAGCATTCCGGCGCCTTAATGTCCTCCAAATTGATGCCGCCGAAGGTGGGCTCCAAAGCAGCGACCACTTCTACGAGGCGGTCGACTTCAAGCGCGTCGACCTCGATATCGAACACGTCGATGCCGGCGAATTTCTTGAACAGAACCGCCTTGCCCTCCATCACCGGCTTGCCGGCGAGGGGCCCGATGTTGCCGAGGCCGAGCACCGCGGTGCCGTTCGAGACAACCGCCACGAGGTTGGCGCGGGTGGTGAGCGAAGCCGCCTCGGCCGGATCGGCCGCGATCGCCTCGCATGCCGCGGCCACCCCGGGTGAATAGGCGAGCGCCAGGTCGTGCTGGGTTCCGAGCGGCTTAGTAGGGTGGATTTCCAGTTTGCCGGGCCTGGGTAGGCGGTGGTATGCGAGCGCGCCGGACCGCAAATCGTCCGATAGATTTGATGACAAGGGCTCTTCCTCCGTTTTGCCTGGCATGTCGCGCCCGGCGGGACGTGCTATTTTTTCTTGGCTGGCGGTAGATCAGTGCATACGCCCTCGAACACTTCCGCCGTCATGCCGATCGATTCGCATAATGTCGGATGCGGATGGATGGTCTTTCCGATGTCGGTGGGATCGCAGCCCATCTCAACGGCAAGGCACACCTCGCCGATCAGATCGCCCGCATGGGTACCGACGATGCCACCGCCCAGCACCCGGTGGTTTGATTCGTCGAACAGAAGCTTGGTGAAGCCCTCGTCGCGGCCATTGGCGATGGCCCGGCCCGACGCCGCCCAGGGAAACACCGCCTTGGCATACTTGATGCCTTGTGCCTTGCACTGGTCCTCGGTAAGTCCGGCCCAGGCGATTTCCGGATCGGTATAGGCGACCGACGGGATTTGCCGCGCCTCGAATACGCTGTTCTTGCCGGACGCCGTTTCCGCCGCAACGTGCGCCTCATGAACCGCCTTGTGCGCTAGCATTGGCTGGCCGACGATATCGCCAATCGCGAAGATGTGCGGCATGTTGGTGCGCATCTGTTTGTCGACCGTAATGAAGCCGCGGTCGCTCACCGCAACGCCGGCCCTTTCGGCGTCGATCTTCTTGCCATTCGGACTTCGCCCAACAGCCACCAGCACCATGTCGTATAGCTGGGGCTCGGCTGGCGCCTTCTCGCCTTCGAAGCCGACGCGGATCCCGGCCGGCGTTGCTTCCGCCGACACTGTTTTGGTCTTCAGCATGACCTTGTCGAAACGGCTAGCGTTTTTCTTCTCCCACACCTTAACCAGATCACGGTCGGCACCGGTCATCAGCTCATCGAGCATTTCAACCACGTCGATGCGGGTGCCAAGCGTCGAATATACGGTCGCCATTTCGAGTCCGATAATACCGCCCCCGATCACCAGCATGGATTTCGGAATCTGCCGCAATTCGAGCGCGCCGGTCGAATCGATGATGCGCGGATCATCTGGAGTGAACGGAAGCTGGATCGCCTGTGAACCTGCCGCGATGATCGCCTTGTCGAACTTCACCACACTGCGGCCGCCGCCATTCTTGGGCGTAACTACCAGGTGGTAGGGATCGAGGAATTCTCCGACTCCCTCCATAACCGTGACTTTGCGCGCCTTCGCCATGCTGGCAAGCCCGCTGGTCAACTTGCCGACCACCTGCTCCTTGTGCGTGCGCAGCTTCCCAAGGTCGATCTGCGGCGCTGCATAGGCAATGCCGTGCGCCGCCATCGCCTTCACCTCGTCGATCACGGCCGCCGTGTGAAGCAATGCCTTGGAGGGAATGCAGCCGACGTTGAGACAGACGCCGCCGAGCGTCGGATAGCGTTCCACCAGCACGGTCGTCATACCGAGATCGGCTGAGCGAAACGCCGCCGAATAGCCACCCGGACCGGCACCCAGCACCAGCATGTCGCACTCGATATCGGCATCGCCGGAATGTTTGGCCGCAATTGGCACCGGTGCGGCGGACGCCGACGGGGCCCCGGGTGCCGCTGCGGGCGCGGCCCGGGCTGCGCCGCTGACGCCAGTCTCCAAAGTCAAGATAAGGCTTCCGGCACTGACCTTGTCGCCGATCTTGACCTTCACGTCCTTGACAGTCCCGGCCGCCGGCGAAGGCACCTCCATCGACGCCTTGTCGGATTCGAGCGTGATAAGCGGATCTTCGGATTTGACTTTATCGCCGCTCTTCACCGTCACCTCGATGATCGGCACATCCTTGAAATCGCCGATGTCGGGCACTTTGACGTCGACAAGGGTTGGCATCGTTGTCCCCCTATACAAGCGCACGTCGCATATCGGTGAGCAGGCTGCCGAAATGAGCGTTGAAGCGCGCGGCTGCAGCCCCATCGATCACGCGGTGGTCCCACGACAGCGACAACGGTTGGAACAAGCGCGGCACAAACTGCTTGCTATCCCATACGGGTTTCCCGAAAGACCGACAGGCCCCCATAATGGCGACTTCGGGTGCGTTGATGATGGGCGTGAAGTAGGTGCCACCAATCCCACCGAGACTGGAGATGGTGAATGTGCCGCCTTGCATCTGATCGGGCTTGAGTTTGCCGTCGCGGGCGAGCTTGGCAAGATCGCTCATTTCTTTCGCTATTTCGACGACACCCTTCCTGTCGGCGTCGCGGATGACCGGAACGACAAGGCCCTGCGGCGTGTCGGCGGCAAATCCGATGTAGTAGTATTTCTTGAGGATCAGATTTTCGCCTTCGAGCGAGGCGTTGAATTCCGGGAATTTCTTCAGCGACGCGACCGCCGCCTTGACCATGAAGGCGAGCATGCTGACCCGGACGCCGGATTTTTCATTCTCCTTGTTCAGCCGGTTGCGGAACTCCTCGAGGTCGGTGATGTCGCACTCGTCGTGACTGGTGACGTGCGGAATCATCACCCAGTTGCGATGCAGATTCAGACCGGAGATCTTCTTGATGCGCGAAAGCGGCTTCGATTCGATAGGGCCGAATTTGGCAAAGTCGACCTTGGGCCATGGCAAGAGCCCAAGCCCCGCTACATCCACTGACGTGCTCGGCCCCGCGGTCGCCACCGCAGGGGCGCTGGCGAATTTGGTAACGTCCTCGGGAAGAATTCGCCCTCGCCGTCCACTTCCTTTCACCTCACGCAGGTCGATGCCCCGTTCGCGCGCAAGTTTTCGCACCGAGGGGCCCGCATACGGAATATCGAATGCGACCTCGGGCACGCCTGGACCGCTGGCGACTGGCGCCGCCACCGCTCGAGCGGGCGCCGGCTCTGCGCCAGGGGCGGTCGCTGGTGCTGCAGCCGGACGCGCCGCCGCGGCGTCGGTCACCAGACTGAGAATGACCGTGCCCTGGCTGACCCGGTCACCGACCTTGACCTTCAATTCGGCAATAATGCCGCTGAGCGGCGACGGCACTTCCATCGACGCCTTGTCGGACTCGATCATCACTAACGGCTGTTCCGGCTTGATCGTATCGCCGGCTTTGACCATCACCTCAATGATTGGCACGTCCTTGAAGTCGCCGATGTCGGGCACCCGCACTTCGGCGATGCCAGCTGGCGCATTGGTCGGCGCCGGCGGTGCCGAAACTGCCGGTTTCACCGGCTCAGCGGTGGGACCGGCGCCCTCGAGCTCCAATACCAGAATCGGCGTTCCCTGACTGACCTTGTCCCCGATTTTCACGGCAAGCGACTTCACGATGCCAGTCAACGGCGAGGGAACCTCCAGCGAGGCCTTGTCCGATTCCAGCGTGATTAGTGGCTCTTCCACCTTCACACGGTCGCCCGGCTTGACCGAGATCTCGATAATCGGGACATCTTTGAAGTCGCCAATATCCGGAACGAGAACTTGCCTGATCTCACCCATCGCGCTGCCTCTAACTCTGTCGGCTGTCTGAGCACCGTTGTGACCTGAAGCGCGAGCGTTTCGACGCTCGCCAATGCCCCTCACATCTTCCAGGGCGGCGATCTTTCCGCATCGATGCCGTACTTGGCGATTGCGTCAGCCACTTTCTGCTTCGGCAACGTGCTCTCGTCGGCAAGCGCCTTGAGAGCAGCGACCGCGACGTAATGACGGTCGACCTCGAAGAACTTGCGCAGCGCTATGCGATAGTCGCTGCGGCCAAAACCGTCTGTGCCGAGGCAGACATAGCGCCGGGGCACGTAAGGCCGAATCTGATCCGCAAATGCACGCATGTAGTCTGTCGCAGCGATGACCGGCCCCTGTCGGGGAGCCAGGCATTCCTCGACGTAGCTCTTGCGCGGCGCTTCCGTTGGATGCAGCAGGTTCCACCGTTCTGCTTCCAGGCCGTCGCGACGCAACTCGTTAAAGCTTGGGCAGCTCCAAATATCCGCAAGCACACCGTAGTCCCGCTCCAGCAGTTCAGCGGCTGCAATTACCTCGCGTAAGATCGTGCCGCTGCCGAGCAGTTGCACACGTGGTCCCTTTTTTTCGCCGGCGTCGCGGAACTGGTAAATTCCGCGGCGGATTCCCTCCTCGGCGCCTTTCGGCATCGCGGGGTGGGAATAGTTTTCGTTCATCAGCGTAATGTAATAGTAGACGTCCTCCTGATCCTTGAACATACGCCGCAGCCCATCCTGGATGATGACCGCGACCTCATAGGCGAATGTCGGATCGTACGATACACAATTGGGGATGACGGCAGCGAGCAAGTGGCTATGGCCGTCCTCGTGCTGGAGTCCCTCGCCGTTGAGCGTAGTCCGCCCGGCGGTGCCGCCCAGCAGGAAGCCTCGGCATCGCATATCGCCGGCAGCCCAGGCAAGATCGCCCACCCGCTGCAGTCCGAACATCGAGTAGTAAATATAGAATGGAATCATCGGGACGTTGGACGTGCTGTAAGACGTCGCGGCAGCGATCCACGATGCCATCGCGCCGGCTTCGTTGATGCCCTCCTGAAGCATCTGGCCGGACTTATCCTCGCGATAGTACATAAGTTGATCGGCATCCTGCGGCTTATAGAGCTGGCCGACCTGCGAGAAGATACCAAGCTGGCGGAACATTCCTTCCATGCCGAAGGTGCGCGATTCATCCGGCACGATCGGCACGATGAACTTGCCAATGGTCTTGTCGCGCAGGAGCGTATTCAGGATGCGCACGAAGGCCATGGTGGTCGAGATCTCGCGCTCCGCGGTGCCGCCGAGCTGCGCCGTGAAGGCGGACAACGCGGGCACCTCCAGCGATGCCGACTTTCGCCTGCGTTTCGGCAATGATCCGCCCAGCTGCCGACGCTGCTCTTGTAGATATTTCTTCTCTGCGCTGCCTTCTGGTAGTTGCAGGAACGGGATCGCTTCGAGTTTGTCGTCTGGCACCGGGATGGAAAAGCGATCACGGAATTTGCGCAGCGCCTCGAGGCTCATCTTTTTCTGCTGATGGGTGATCATCTGGCCTTCGCCGGCCTCGCCCATCCCGTAGCCCTTCACGGTCTTAGCGAGGATCACAGTCGGCTGGCCGGTGTGCTTGAGCGCGGCAGCGTACGCGGCGTATACCTTAATTGGATCGTGACCACCGCGCCTGAGCGCCCAAATCTCATCATCGCTCCAATCCTTCACCAGGTCGACGAGCTCCGGGTACTTGCCGAAGAAATATTGGCGCACATAGGCGCCGTTCTTCGATTTGAAGTCCTGGTATTCACCGTCGACGCATTCCTCCATGCGTTTGCGCAGGAGACCGGAGGTATCCTTGGCGAGCAATTGGTCCCAGCCCGAGCCCCACAGCACCTTGATGATGTTCCATCCGGCGCCGCGGAAAACGCGCTCAAGCTCTTGCACGATCTTGCCATTGCCGCGCACAGGCCCGTCGAGGCGTTGCAGGTTGCAATTGACAACAAAGATAAGATTGTCGAGCCGCTCGCGGCCGGCGAGCGACACGGCGCCGAGCGACTCCGGCTCGTCCATTTCGCCGTCGCCCATGAAGGCCCATACTTTTCGGTCTGCGGTGTCGGCAATGCCCCGACCATGCAGATACTTGAGAAATCGGGCCTTGTAGATCGCCATCAGTGGCCCGAGCCCCATCGACACTGTGGGAAATTGCCAAAAGTCCGGCATCAGCCATGGGTGCGGATAGGATGAGAGGCCCACACCGGCAGCTTCTTGGCGGAAGTTCAGGAGCTGCTGCTCACTGAGACGTCCTTCAACGAAAGCGCGCGCGTAAATCCCCGGCGCCGAGTGTCCCTGAATGTAGATGAGGTCGCCGCCGTGCTTTTCCGATGGGGCTCGCCAGAAATGACCAAACCCGATGTCGTAGAGTGTGGCCGCCGATTGGAAGCTGGCAATATGGCCGCCGAGCTCGGAGGAGTGTTTGTTGGCACGAAGAATAATCGCGACGGCGTTCCAGCGGATGATGGACCGGATGCGATGCTCGATCCCCCGGTCCCCGTTCGCGCGTTCCTCGAGTTCCGGCGGGATCGTATTGGTGTAAGGGGTATTCAGAGCGAACGGTGCGGCCACGCCGGCGCGCTGCGCTTCATCGGTCAATTGCTCGAGCAAAAAGGACGCGCGGTCGGATCCTTGGTGATGCAAAACGGCGCGCAGCGAATCGATCCATTCTGTCGTTTCCACGGCATCTGGATCCGTCGTCCGTCCCATTTTTTCCTCCCTGAACTTGGTCTCAATTCTTTCTGATTCGATCTCATAGAAGGGTCGGTACCAATTTGTCCAAATCGATAGACGTGAAGAAAGCCCTGCAGCATCGCGTTTTTCCGATCAGCGTCGCGACGAACCAGTCCGGCAGCTACTAATAACGCTTCATAGCTGCCCCAACTCCCCGGACGCGTTGACACCACAAATCGAGCAGACCCGGGGCCTGACACTCTCTAATCTCTCTGCCCGGCTCTCCCGATCGTCCGGAAGTAGCGAATGGCTCCGGGGTGGAGCGGGAGAAAGGAGTTGCGCTCTATATTCGCCGGAATGGTTGCAGCCGCCGCGGCATGGAAGCCCATCATCTGCTCGTGCTTCTCGAACACAGTCCTGACCACCTGATAGACGAGATCGTCGGGGAGGTCTTGGTGCGCAACGGCAAAATTGTACAAACCGACCGTCTGATAAGGCCGGTTCAGCGAAAGATAGATGCCTGGTGGAATACTTGAAGGAGCAAGCTCCGGCATCGCCAATCGCAATGCAGCGATCTGATCATCAGCGAGCGGGATGTAGCGGATATTGTTCTTTTTCTCTAGTTCGAGGAAGGAAGGGAACGGAACGCCGGCGCCAACCGCCAGCCCATCCAGCTCCTTGTTTTGAAACTGAGCCGCGAGATCGACCCATTCGCCATATGCGAAATGCGCGGACATTTTCAGCACCTTAAAGAACTCAGGGACATAAACCCCTGCCGTGCCGCCGCGGGGACCGATGCCGATGCGCTTCTCCGCCATCTCTGTGAGAGAGCGGATGTTGGAACCCTGCAAGACCAAAAATTGGAATGGCGTGTCGTACATCGGGAAAATGGCACGCATCGACCGGGCGGGCTTGCGCGTCGCCCATATCCCGGTGCCGTTCCATGCCTGTAATGCGATACCGATCGTAACAAAGCCGATCTTGGCCTCACCGGATTCAAGAAGCTCAATATTCTGCGCCGGGCCGTCGGTCGGCAATATCGCGACGGGCAGATCAAGCGCATCCGTCAAGATCTTCGCCAAGCCCTCGCCGTATACGTAATAGGTCCCGCCGTGCGACGCGGTACCAATGGTGAGATGCTCCGGCCAGTTCGGCTCGCCAGCGTGTGCCACAAATATCCACAGAAACGCGGCCGTCCAAACCGCCAGCCGGAATACGCGAGGTGCGTTCATGGAGTTCTCCGCATCAGTCAGGCGACCCGCGCTACCCCGCTAAGTAACAAGCGGAGCCGGCGGCGGGAGCACTCGCTCAGGCTCTTCTGCTTCCGCATCCGTTTCGTGTTCCAATTGCTTGCGTAGTCGCTTTTCGTCTAGCGCGTTCTCCCACTTCGACACGACGACCGTAGCGACGCCATTGCCGATGAGATTGGTGAGGGCGCGCGCCTCCGACATGAACCGATCCACGCCTAGGATGAGCGCGATGCTCGCGACCGGGATCGTGCCGACCGACGATAAGGTCGCTGCGAGCACGATGAACCCGCTGCCGGTGACGCCGGCCGCGCCTTTCGAGGTCAAGAGTAGAATCGCGATCATGCCGAGTTGTTGCCACAAAGAGAGCTCGGTATTCGTCGCCTGGGCGAGGAAGATCGCGGCCATGGTCAGGTAGATGCAGGTACCGTCCAGGTTGAACGAATAGCCGGTCGGAATGACCAGTCCGACGACCGACTCGTTGCAGCCGAGATTCTCCAGCTTGTTGATCATGCGCGGCAGTACCGATTCCGACGACGACGTCCCGAGCACGATTAGCAGCTCTTCCTTGATGTATTTGATGAACTTGAAAATGCTGAAACCGGCGAAGTATGCGACCGTACCGAGCACCACAAAAATGAAAATCAAGCACGTCGCGTAGAAACCTGCCATGAGCTTGCCGAGAGAAAGAAGCGTGCCGATGCCATACTTGCCAATCGTGAACGCCATGGCGCCGAACGCACCAAGCGGCGCCACTTTCATGATCATGCCGACGATGCCGAACAGAGCGTGCGATACGATATCAATGAAGGCGGTAACCGGCTTGGCGTGCTCGCCCATAAGCGATAGTGCAAATGCAAACAGGATAGCGAAAAACAAAACCTGCAGGATCTCGCCTTCGGCAAAGGCTCCGACGATTGTCGATGGAATAATGTTGAGGAAGAATTCGACGGTACTCTGCTGGCCCGCTTTGGTCGTGTAAATTTGGATCGACCGCGGGTCGATAGTTTTGAGATCGGCGTTAATACCGGCGCCTGGTTGCCAAATGTTGACCACGATCAAGCCGACGACCAGCGCCAGCGTCGTCAACACCTCGAAATAGATCAGGGCCTTAAGACCGACGCGGCCGACCTGCTTCAAGTCCTTCATGCCGGCGATGCCATGAACGACTGTACAGAAAATAATCGGTGCGATCAGCATCTTGATAAGCTTGATAAAGCCGTCGCCAAGCGGCTTCATCTGTTCGCCTACGTGCGGATAAAAATGCCCGAGCAAAATGCCGATGGTGATCGCTGTCAGCACTTGCGCATAGAGGTGCGAATAGAGCGGCTTTCGCGGCATGGCCGCGGTCGTCGTTCGTGCTACCCGCATTATATCCCCCGTTTTCTCAATTCCTCTAACGTTAGCTTGCGCTCATGGATGGGTGTTTTCAAGGTCGGGCTTTGGCCGTGTGGTTGCCATAACGCGGCTGCCGCGATGGCGCTGGTTGAGCGGCTGCGCTGAAACGCGAGTGTCTGGACTATTTCGTTGTCTTGGGTGAGGCGCATCTACGCCGAATGCTGCGAAACTATGCTCGCTATTGCCACGACATCAAAACGCACCGGTCGGTGGATAAAGATGCGCGGCCGATGCAAGGAAAGGAGAACCAGCCAATGTCGTCATCCAACCTGCCTGATCCGTGACATGATTCAGCCGCGTTAGCTCCGATGAGACATCAGTAGGACGACTGCTAGGTCCGTTCGGAGCCAAGACGCGACATCGCCGAGTGGGTTGTGAACGCACCGCGACTAAATCCGAAGGCGTAAATTTGGGAGTCGGGCGCGTAATTACGGCACAGAAATTTGTAGAGGTGAATGACGTTCCGTTTTAGACCCCAGCCGAAAGCGCCGCCGAGAATCGCGAGAAGCTTAAAGGACGACGTGCCGACGCCGTCGTCATAGCAGGCGACCTGCTCAGAGCCAGTGAGATTAACCGACTGAAAAATCCGCCAGACATTGGTGCGCCAAAAACTCGACGCCGCATTGCTGGTGCCGTCCGACAACAAGACGATGTTACAGGCCCGCCGGATGTCCGGTGGACCTTTTTTCTGATCGGCCCAGTATCCGGCCATGGCGAAACGGTCCGGGACTCTCCTGGGTCATCCCTAAGGTCTGCATCTGGCGAGCTTGTGCGACGCAACAGGTATCGACCATCACTCGTTTGTGAAGTGGCAGTGGAGGATTCAGCGCAGCAAGCAAAGCTGCCTTGTGCGCGGTTACCAGTGGCCCCGCTATAATCTCGGCTTCCTGCCGAATGGCCGTGCCTAAGCTCTTCTCTATGCGGCCTGTAGGGGATCGGAGCTTGACGTAGTAATTATCTGATCCGGCCCGCTGGAAAATGTAGCTGCCGTGCTTTGCTCTTGCCGCTGACATGGCCTGTCACTCCTAATGGACTTCGACCGAATATAGCTGGCGGCAGGCATCGGCGACAGGGCATCGGCGACAGTAATTGGCGACATAGTAAACACCGATGAAATGGGGACTTCTCGCACTTTTCGACTTATAGGATTTCCCTGTTAGCAGGGAATTTGGGAGTGGAGACAGGCTCGACTATGA